>Ga0157369_10000199_pt1 | contig 83451 bp, 83 predicted proteins | sample C25metaG_FD_113461 | JGI IMG/M metagenome (GOLD analysis project Ga0157369, IMG submission 113461) | Corn rhizosphere microbial communities from Kellogg Biological Station, Michigan, USA - C2-5 metaG | ecosystem: Host-associated > Plants > Roots > Rhizosphere > Soil | place: USA: Michigan... | reverse complement strand
CAACTATAACAGGGGGCAAAAGTAGGGAGGTGGTGAAGGGTATGATTTATCCACAGGTTTATGTTACCCCTATAAATATGTGGATAAGCGGTCATTTCCTGTGGATAAGAGAATTATATTAGACAACGGTTATCGCCTAAATTCAAGGTTTTTCTTGTCAAAAACACACAAAATCGGTACAATAGCAAAGATATGCCAAAACGAACTCACCAACCACACACGCGTCACCGCGCTCGCACACACGGATTCCGTGCTCGTGTTGCCACAAAAGCTGGCCGCGCAGTGATCAAGCGCCGACGAATCAAAGGTCGCGCACAACTTACTGTCTAGTACCTAGAGAGCAAGAAAAATACACCCATCAGTCATGAGATGGGTGTATTTTATTTTGAGAGACGCTTTCTAAGGTATAATAATGAGTAATTTATGTTATCGTTTGCAAATCGCTTTCATGGTCATGGCAGTCTCCGTTATGTATATAAGAACGGTCAGGCTATTCGCTCACGCCTAATTACGATTAAGTACACGACAAATCCTCATCGCACACAGTCGCGCTTTGCCGTCGTCGTCAGCAAGAAGGTCCATAAGGGTGCAGTCGGGCGAAACCGTATGCGACGACGCGTCTACGAGATTGTTCGTGGAGAGCTTGCGCAGATTCCCAACGCACATGACGTCGCCATTATGATTTTCTCGAGCGAAGTAATTTCCCTGCCCGCCGAAGAGCTCCGTGAGACTATCCGACAGCTGTTTGCGCAAGCCGATCTCTATAAGTAGGGGTCAAAAGCTGGTATAATAAAGAAAATAGTTTTCTGGAGTTTTAAGCGTGAATATTTTCGACATTTTAGTAGTACAGCCAATCTTTAATCTCTTGATTGGATTGTATAGCATCATTCCTGGCGGAGACTTCGGCATCAGTATTATCATCTTTACGGTGTTCGTTCGTTTTGCACTCTACCCGCTAGTAAAGAAGCAGCTCCATCAGACACAAGCCATGAAGAAGTTGCAGCCGCAGCTTGCGCGTATTAAGAAGCAGGCAAAGGGTAATAAACAACTTGAAAGCATGCAAATGCTTGAATTGTATAAAGAGCATGGGGTAAATCCATTCCGCTCTATTGGTATCCTACTCATTCAGCTTCCTGTCTTCATCGCGTTATACCACGTGATTCAGATCTTTACGATTCACCGCGACCAAATTGCTAAATATAGCTACGGCTTCATGGAAAACATCACACCAGTAAAAGAACTTATCCAGCATCCAGGTCAGTTTAATGAGATGTTCCTTGGCTTTGTTGATTTAACAAAAACAGCCTTTTCAAACGGTCACGTCGATATCTTCTTGATTATCCTTGCAGTGATTGCCGCCTACACACAGTCAATTATGAGCAAGCAAACCATGCCACATAATGAATCAAAGAAGGGGCTGCGGGCAATTATGGCCGAAGCTGCTGATGGTAAGCAAGCAGATCAAGCAGAGATGAACGCCGTTGTAATGACGAAGATGATGAAGATTATGCCGTTCTTTATGTTCTTCATTATGATTAGCCTCCCAGGAGCGCTCGCACTATACTACGCAACGTCTAACATGGTCGCCGTTATCCAACAAGCGAAGCTCCTAAAACAAGATGAAGAAGAACTTGAAGAAATTGCTGAACAGACACCAGTGGTCGCAAACAAGAAAGCGACAGCTAAAGCTCGACAAAAAGCCGCTAAACCCGCCAATGTTACCCGTATTGTCGCTAAGGATACAGTTAAGAAAGCGAGGAAGTAAATGAACGCACAGCAATCAATTGATTTTGCCAAAAAGTACTTAGAAGATACTATTTCGTTTTTTGAAATCAATGCCACGGTGGTCGCTGAACTACATGAGGATGTGATTGAATTGTCTGTTTCATCAAGTGAGCTTAATAGTATTCTTATCGGTAAGAATGCAGAAACGCTTCGCAGCTTACAATACCTTATCTCTACTACTCTTCGTAATAAAAATGCCGAACTAACGCGCGTTAACGTTGACGTCGGTGGTTACAAAAAGCAAAAAGCTGAAAAGCTGGCCGCCCAGGCGCGTGAATGGATTGAAGAAGTGCGTCGTACTGGTGATACTTTTGTTGGCGACCTTAACGCTGCTGATCGTCGCATCGTGCATCACGTCGCGAGTGAATACGAAGATGTGCACAGTTTTTCCGAAGGGGAAGGTCGTGAGCGTCGCATTATTATTGCGCAAAAAAGTTCATAGTCACCCTCTATCGAAGCTAATGAGTAACCTTTCTTTATAAATAGAAGGGTTATTTTTTAACTGCGTCGAGGTAGACGTTGTGGGTTTGCTCAGCCATACGTCGCCAGGAATACTTTTTCACTTGTTCGTAGCCGCTGGCAATTAATTCCTCGCGCAGCTGCGGCGTATCAAGAATGTCTGCAATGGCACGAGTAATATCACTCGTATCAACTGGATTAAAATAATGCGCAGCAGTGCCGTAGACTTCAGGGAGGCAGGTAGTGTTGCTACTTGCAATTGGGGCGCCGTAGTTCATTGCTTCGAGGCCAGGGAGTCCAAAGCCTTCCATGAGCGAAGGGAAGGCGTATACGTCACAGTGTTTATATAGCCACGCCAGTTGAGCGTCGTCAATAAATCCAGTAAAGTGGATGTTTCTATAGCCCTGCGCGGCAAAGTATGTTTCATTCTTTTGCGCGGCAACGTTTTTACTTCCCACTAAAATAAGACCAAGATCTGGATGCGTTTCGAGGAGTTTCTGGTGGGCATCGCCAAGTCGCTGAATATTCTTATAGTCACTTTGTTGACCGACGTAGAGAATAAACTTCTTAAAAGGGTGTGGGTAAGGAGTTGTGGTTTCGCTAGAAGCCCCGACTGCTTCATAGGTGACCGTAATCTTATCAAGCGAGACACCAAGTCGCTTACTGACGTCCTGACGGGTGTATTCAGAGGGTGTGATGATGTGACGAGTTTTACGGGCGGCCATGGTGAAGACAAATCGTCCGATTAGTTGCTTGAGGTGGAAGATAAGCCAGTTCTTGTCGGAATTGTAGGTGTCAAATAGAGTTAAGTCATGAAAGGTTGTGACACTGGCGCCAGAATAAAGAATTGGCTGTTGCGGCATGCAGAAATGGACAAGGTCCGGTTGTAGGTGGTTGAGAAAGTTTTTAAACCCAAGCTGCTCACTAAATGAGTAATTCGCATAATCGGCGGCTTTAACGGTAAAGTTTTTACTTGTCGGAGTCCAGTAATTAAGATCTTTTGAGGGTACGAGGACGGTATACGTGTTAACATGATCGACCTCTTGAAGGTAATGGAGTAGGCGTTCAACGTAGCGGCCAGTTGATGAGTTGACGATACGGGCATCAATAACAATATGCATAAGTACTCTCTAGTATACCGTTACTTCTTTTTATTGAACACTAGACGGGTATAAAAGAGATAATTCCAAATAAACGTCGCCAGCGAGGCGGTGAGTTTGGCGATAATAACGACAAGGACACCGTGAACACCAAGGTGCTTAATAAAGGGTTCCAGTGGCCACATGATCAGCGGCTGAATAATCCAGATTCCCGTCAGGGTGATGATAATAAACAGGATAGCTTCACGCTGGATGTGGTGATCGGGGGTCCGGAAAGCGTACTTCTTACTAGCAAAGAAGCTAAAAATAAAAGACGTCGATGAGGAAATAAAGTTCGCAATGAGTAGTGGCATCCCAAAGCTTGTAATAGTGAGAAGGAGAGTGAAATCAATAGCAGTACTAATACTACTGACGAGGCCGAAGCGAATTTTTCTTGGGGTGATTTTAAAATTGACCATAAGGTTACTTAACTGAAGTTTTAAAGACAATACGGGAGTACAGGATATAGTTCCAGACTAAGGTGACGCCAGTGGCGAAAAGCTTAGCTATGAAGAGAATGAGGTCGGCGGCAATGCCATAAGGAGTCAGTATCAAGGTAATAAGTTTAATGACGAGAGTTTGCAGCACCCAGAGACCAAAAAGGGTGACGACAATAAATAGCACAATCTCACGCTTAATGTTCGTGTCGGTTGTTTTGAAAGTGTATTTTTTATTGGCTAAAAAGCTAAAACAAAAGGCAGTTGTCGTTGAGAGTATATTAGCCGTAATAACAGGTAGGCCTAGCGCCTTGAGAGTAAATAGTAACCCAAAATCAAGCAAGGTATTAAAACCGCCAACTGCGAGAAAGCGTAACTTTTGGCTGTTATTTTGCATCACGTCCTTGGTGGTATTCCTCTATGAAATAAAGAGGGCGATTCTTTGACTCATTAAAGATACGACCCACGTATTCACCTATGACGCCAAGTGAAAGGAGTTGAACGCCGCCCAGGAAAAGGATGACTGCCATCATGGACGGGTAGCCAGCCAAATCGGTGCCAAAGAGTGCTGTTCTGACGACGAGATATACGATATAGATAAAGGCGCAAAGCGAGACGAGCATACCAAGCACGGACGAGATACGTAGCGGGGCGGTCGTAAAGGAGGTAATGCCGTCGATCGCGAGATTAATAAGCTTAAGGTAGTTCCATTTTGTTTCACCGGCCATGCGTGGATCACGATCATATTCAATTTCTTTTTTCTCGTAACCAATCCAGCTAAATAGACCCTTAGTGTAACGCTGTGATTCGCGAAACTGCACAAGTGCTTCTACGCAGCGCTTATCAAGCAAACGAAAGTCACCGGTATCTTGTTGAATGGGGATGTGTGTCGATTTTTGTAATGTCTTATAGAACAAGCTCGAGGTAGTTTTCTTTAGCCAAGATTCACCTGTACGACTCCTACGACGCGCAAAGACATCATCATAGCCTTGCTCCCAAAGTGCAATCATCTTAGGGATCAGTTCGGGTGGATCTTGCAAGTCGGCATCGATAATCACCGTGGCATCGCCGCTCACCTTATCTAGCCCTGCGATCATGGCAATTTCTTTACCAAAATTACGCGAGAGATTGATGTAGGCGACACGCGGATCTTTGGCTGCATACGCTTTAATAATTTCAAGCGTCTTGTCACGGCTGCCATCGTTAACAAATAGAAATTCAAAGGCATAGTTTGGGGTTTCACCGGCGAGCTTATAAAGTCGTTCATACAGATGACGAAGGACTTCCTGCTCATTGTAGGCAGGGATAAGGACGGAGATCTTTTTCGGCGTTTTCATTGTTACTATTGTATCACTTGAGTGAATGAATAAGCTCGACGATGCTTTCGCTCATAGTGACACCTGCGGTCTGTAAGAGTGTGCTTTTCGCCTGCGCTGATTCCTGTTCGCTGCCAAGGATTGCTCCGGCGTGGCCTAGTTGGACGCCGGCTGGGGCGTGCTGGCCGGCGATATAGCCATAGACTGGCTTCGTGATGTTGACTCGGATGTGCTCGGCGGCACTGATCTCGTCCGTTCCACCAATTTCACCAATTAAGACAATGCTGGTCACGTCGGGATCGTGTTCAAATAAATCAAGACATTCGATATAGCCCGTCCCACGGATCGGGTCGCCGCCAATGCCAATGACATATTTTTGCCCAATACCACGCCCAGTAAGGTCTGCCATTGCTTCGTAGGTGAGCGTGCCGGAGCGACTCACAATACCAACTGAACCGGGTAGTCCCATAGCGCTTGGAATAATACCAAGCTTATTACCTTTCGGCAGCAGAACACCAGGGCAGTTGGGGCCGATGAGGGTGGATGACGTCCCTTTCATATGTTGTTTTATATACATCATATCATGAATCGGAACACCTTCAGTAATGCAGATGATAAGAGGAATGTTAGCTTGAACCGCTTCAAGAATGGCGGCTTTAGCAAATGGAGCTGGCACAAATATAACGCTGATATCAATGTTGTAGTCGGCAGCGATGTCGTTAATTGTGGCATAGACCGGAATGTCCGCCACTGTCTGACCAGCTTTATTGGGAGACGTGCCGGCAATGATATGTGTGCCGGCGTCCTTCATGGCTTTGGCATGAAACGATCCCTGTGAACCCGTAATCCCTTGAATGATGACATTCTTGGCGGTAAATAACTGACTATTCATGAGCAATCTCCTTTGCCGCGGCGAGACACTCCTCGAGTGTTGCTAGGATTGCAATGTCTTCTGCGGCCAGTAGTTTAGCGGCTGCCTCATAGTTGGTGCCCGCAAGGCGAATAAAGAGTGGGGGTAAGTTGTTTAGTTGTTTCTTTGCGGTGATTATCGCTCTCGCGACCTCATCACAACGAGTAATCCCGGCAAAGATATTAATCACGATGCCATGAATCGCTGGAAACTCCATGATGCGCTCAAAAGCTGCGAGGACACTTTCGGCATTTGCGCCGCCACCAATATCAAGAAAGTTAGCAGGGCGCATGCCGGCTGTGGCGACGGCATCAACGGTGGCCATCGCGAGCCCGGCGCCGTTGGCGATAGTGGCGATATTCCCTTGTGTGTCTAAGGTAACGAAGTTGGCGCTTTTTGGGCGGTCTTCAAATTGCCATTCAGGATGACGAAATACGGCTGCATCATCAAGCTCCATCTTACAGTCACCAGCAGTAAGTGTCTGCTGCTCTGTGAGAACGAGCGGATTAATTTCAAGAAGCAGGGCGTCATTTTGAATAAAGCAGCGGTAGGTATTTGCTACAAGCTCCTGTAGGGCGAAAGACTGGTTCGGTAAGTCTAAGTATTCTGCTAATTGTTCGCCAGCTTCTTGAGAGTTATAGCCAGATAGTGCAATGCGTAAAAAACTTTTATGGTCATTAGCTTCCACTTCGATACCGCCATTTTTATGCGCAACAAGTTCAATTGTTGCTTCTGGACGATTAATGACTAACGAAAAGTAGAATTCGTCCTTAATGATAAGTTTTTCTTCAGCCAGAAGGGCAGTTGGCTTGTAGCCGCGAATCTCTAAATCAAATAGCTTAGCGACAGCTGCAGCCAGCTCTCTGGATGTCTCGACGATCACGATACCACCTAATTTACCGCGGCCACCAATGGGAATTTGAGATTTTAACACAGCGGGTAGTGGAATCTTAGGAATGTAATCACGAGGTATTACCTGTGAGTTGGGAGTGGGAATGTGCGCATTCCGTAGGATAGTTTTCGCTTCGTATTCAAGCAGCTTCATACCTAAATAGTACACCGAAACTATATAATCGTCACATTGCCGGTGCCTAGTGTTAAGTGTTTAAGAAGGTACTTCGATAATAATTCATCTCAGTTACTGGAGTGTAGAGTAAGCAGGGGAAATTCGGAACGAATCTGTTTTATTTGGATTTACATAAAATGTCTATATATGGTTTTGCACAATTATTCCACGTAAATATCGCTGAGTCTTTATATGCATGCTGGATTTTTTCTTCTACCCTTTCAGGCTGTCGATCGAAATCGTCTTTTAAGCTATCCAATAACGATAAGATATTCTGCGCTTCGAACGGGCTTGGGATACAATAGGCATTATTTTCATTTATAATCTCATTTATCGACGAATTTAACGAGGCGACTACCGGTTTTTTATGCTGCATAGCTTCGACAATAGGCATACCAAATCCTTCAAATACGGAAGGGAATACAAATGACATACATCGATTGAGCAGATGATTCCGTTCGCTATTACTAATCTTTCCCAGAGTGATGATATTTTTATTTATTGGAATGAAAGTGGACCCCCAACCCTGTTTTCCGGCTAAAACGAGTGGTATACCCATATTGTAAAATCTAGACTTTAAATAGGCGTCACATAATTTTTCTAAATTCTTTCTTGGTTCTATCGTTCCTATAAATAAAAGGAAGGGAGTTTGAGAAAGTTTATGAATATGACTTCGCACCTCGTCTGCGCTCGTACTCGGAGTATATCCAGGATGTGCGATATGGAGTGATGCACTTGTGTGATAGTGTTTTTTAAAATCATCACGACTAAATTTAGAAGGGAAAAATATATAATCGCTCAATTGAGCAGATCGTGCTACGGCCTTACGTAGAAAAAATTTATTTTTTCGCTCGACTGTGTCGGGAAAGTGAATATATGTCAGATCGTGGATTACTGTAATAATTTCTGTATTTTCAGATTGAACATGGGGTGATGTTGCAAAATTTGGGTAAATAATAAAGTCTGGATTCGTATACTTCAGCATTGCATTGATATTTAGGGGGTATATGTATTTCCATATAAATGCATAGAATCTACGAGGGATAGGGAGGTATTCGACTTGTATATTACGAACATGTCCTAGTTGAGCATCTTCTCCTTTAAACAACAGAAGGATGAGATGAATATCAGCACAGCTAGCTAGTTGCGTCACTAGTTCGCTCGTATATTGTCCTATGCCCGCTTGGGGGTTGTTTATTAATGCACCGCCATCAATGTAGACGATCTTTTTGTCACTTTTTGAATTCACCATATGCCAAGTATAGTGCGATCGCAAGAAAACTGATAGTTACAAAACTGGCAATACCAGGTATAATTGATCAATATTGATGAGAAAAAATATAGACAATGCAATAACTAAATATAGGTACTCAGCTATTCTACTGAGGCAACTGGTTATTACGGAATTTAAATTAAGATACCAGGGTTCTGTACTGGGGTACCTATGGTCATTGATGAGGCCATTATTCCTCTTCCTTATTATGTACGTCGTGTTCGTATACTTCTTAAAGATTGGTGGTGACGTGCCGTTTTGGCCTGTACAGTTGCTACTCGGTATTGTTCTATGGAACTTTTTTGCTGAAGTGACAAATAATGGTATAACCTCTGTCGTCGAACGAGGTGATATTATCCGTAAGATTAATTTCCCGAAGTATGTCATTATTTTATCAAGCGCAATTTCCGCTTTCATCAATTTATTAATTAACCTCACTGTCATCCTTGTTTTCATGCTAATAAGCGGTGTGCATCTACACGTAGGAATGTTACTTGCCCCTATCTTTATTTTTGAAATATTTGCCTTTGCTATCGGAATATCCTTCTTGCTTAGTGCGGTGTTTGTTAAATTCAGAGATATTAATTACATTTGGGAGATTGTGATGCAGGGTCTCTTTTACGGCTCCGTAGTTATATATCCAATTACTATGGTTATGGAGCGAGGCGGACATTTTGCACAAATTCTATTATTAAACCCTGTTGCTCAATCTATACAAGATGCCAGACACGCCCTAGTCAGTCCCGAGGCTCACACGTTGTTTGGATTGACGGGCGGCAATATTTGGGTAAGCTTGATTCCGGTACTAATTGTTATCCTTGTATCTGTATTTGGTATTTTCGTATTTAAGAGACAAGCGCCATCGTTTGCGGAGAATGTGTAATGTCGAAAGTAAAGCAGCAGGAAGAAATTGCAATACGCGTCAATGACGTTTCAAAGAATTTCAAGTTACCGCACGAAAAGACAAATTCTATCAAGTCCGGGGTGTTAAATGTATTTCGCTCAAAACATAAATCTGTAGAGTCGCAGCATGCGCTTAAGCACATTTCCTTTGATGTTAAAAAAGGGGAATTCTTCGGTATTGTTGGCCGCAATGGGTCTGGAAAAAGTACACTCTTAAAAATACTAGCTGGTATCTATCAACCGAGCGATGGATCGGTGGAGACGCACGGCAAGCTAGTCCCCTTTATTGAACTAGGTGTTGGCTTTAATCCAGAGTTAACAGGGAGAGAAAACGTATATCTTAACGGTGCGATGCTAGGCTTCTCTGAAAAACAGGTTGATTCGATGTATGACAAAATAGTTGAATTTGCAGAACTTAAGCCATTTATGGATCAAAAATTGAAGAATTATTCGAGCGGTATGCAGGTTCGCCTGGCGTTTTCTATGGCTATACGTGCCGATGCGGATATTCTATTGATTGATGAAGTGCTGGCGGTTGGCGATGCGGATTTTCAACGTAAGTGTTTTAAATATTTCAATCAATTAAAAGCGACTCGAAAAACTGTTATTTTTGTTTCTCATGACATGGGATCTGTGCGCGAATATTGTGATCGAGCTGTATTAATTAACGAACAAGAGCTGATATATGACGGTTCTGCAAGCGATGTTGCTGAAAAGTACCTAAAGATCATGACTCCGGAAAGCATTGCTAGTGCCGAAGAGGATAAAAGCACCGATGGTTCTATAGACGAGCGATGGGGTGATGGGGCGTTTAGTATTTCAAATGTCAAATGCCAAGTGGACGATCAGTACATCCATATCAATTACAAAGCTAAGGCCAAAGTGGATTGTGTAGATCCGGTTTATGGATATAGCATCAGAAACGATAAGGGCGATGAAATTTGCGGGACGAATACTCTTATCGTCGGTAGAAAGACCAAGAGTATCAAAGCTGGCAATAGTGTAGTTGTGAGCTGGAAAGTTGATAATATATTTACCGACGGCGTGTATGACATTGACGTTGCCGTTGTTTACGATAATCAACTTACTGTCGCCGAATGGCGAAATCGTGCTGCGTCCGTAGAAATTAAGAAGGTTCAACGTCTACCGTATCCAATTAATCCACGGTCCGTTGTAGAGGTGGTGTAATTAGATTAACCTCAAATTACTATAAGAGAATATGAAAAAAAATACTCCGACTATTGAGCCAAACGAGCAGCTGTCGACGCTACCCTATAGCCTTATTGACTACCTGGCTAATATCTCGGAGCCTGAGGTGGATAAGGCAACTCGCGTTTCTAACACTACTGCGTGTACCGACTCCGATTACATCCCAAAAGTAAAAAATGCGGGTGATGTTATAACGGACAAAAATGCGGGTCGGTATCAAGTGATGCACAACGGTTTACGCGTTGTTGTCGATGGTTATTACGGTGATTGGGTGACGGAGTCTATTCAAGCCCTCAAAGGACACCATGAGCCACAAGAGGAGAAAGTGTTTCATGAGGTCTTGAAGCGAGTTAGTCCGAATAGTTGGATGATCGAACTAGGCTCGTACTGGTCATATTACTCATTGTGGTTTCATAAAGCCATCCCGGGTGCTCGCAATATTTGCTGCGAACCGGACTCTGACAATCGCCGAATAGGCGAGAAAAATGCTAGCCTAAATAACTTCAACGATATCATTTTCATTAAAGCAGCCGCAGGTAATGATGACGGAAGAATTATTACTTTAGAATCTGAACACGCTCATAGGCCCGTACGAGTTGGCGTGCGAAGTGTTGATTCGCTCGTGAGGCAACATGATATTGATAAACTCGAAATACTCCATATGGACGTCCAAGGGGTCGAGCTTGATGCGCTCAAGGGTGCGGAGTCGACAATTAAGCAAGGCAAGTTACGATTTATCTTTATTTCAACACACCACTACCTCATCTCTCGTAACCCAAATATTCATCAAGAATGCATCGACTATATCGAAAGCCTAGGCGGCTCCATTATTGCGGAGCATGATATCCATGAATCATATAGTGGTGACGGCTTGATTGTAGCTTCATTTGATAAACGTGATAGGGATTTTACTGTAGATATCAGTAGGCATCGTATGGTTAACAATCAATTCAGGTCATATACTAACGACCTTCATCTTTCGTTTCAAGCTTATGACTATATATTAAATAAGTTAGTGGCGCAAAATGCTCAATTAGGTAAAATAAGCAAACAGGTAAAAGAACAGGATATATTACTGAGGCAATACGTTAAGGATATCGATCATCTAAACAACCTCCACATCCCGGCTGCTTTTAAGGAATTTCTTAAGTCGATTAAGAGGAGTTTGAAGTCTCGCGCAATTAAGATGATTTGGGGTAAAGAGAGTATTTATCAGCCAAGTGAAGAGCTGGCGATTTTGGCGCGAAAAGAGAATTATGAAAAATCAGATATAGCCACTGCACTTGCATTGATTCAACGTGATGATGCTGTAAATTTGCGTCGTCTTATTAAAGAGCCAAGCCGCCGGAGACTGGCCACTTACGAGATATTACGCCACGCAAGTCATATTCCAAGGCGAGCAGTAAAACTTATGAAAAGGGGCTTAAAAAGATGAAAACAACACCTTGGCGATTATTCGTTGATATTCAGTTTATGCAGACTGGCGCTTTTCATAGAGGGATGGGTCAACATGTTCGGGGGTTGTTTAAGAGCATTATCCTTCATACCCCGCCGCAGATTGAGAGCATATTTTTTATTTACAGCAGTAATCTCGAGACGGTAAACATTGAACAGTTCAAAAATGAATTAAACTACCTTAAGCCTGGGATTGACTTGGATTTTTGTGCAATCGATACACGTAGTCATGACTTAAGTGTGGCGGGTGACTACGACAGGGTGTATGTAAATAACGCTAAGATAGTAAGTGATTTCTATAACCAGCATAAACTCGGTGACGATTATTGGTTCAATCCATGCCCAATGCAGGAGCCTGTGGTTCCCGCTCTTCCACTGAACGAGACGTTACGAAAGGGTGTCTTGTGGTATGATCTAATGCCATATCTGATGCATGACCACTATTTTCCTGACGCAACAACTCCACATGCGCATAGCTACCTTAGTAGGATTAATATGTTGCTTGATTACGATCAAATTCTCACCATTTCAGAGACATCTAAACAAGACCTAGTCCGCTACATTTCGCTGGATCCGAGTTTGATCTCTAATACTCAAGGCTGGGTAAATACGGAAATCCAAGGAAAAGGTAGTCTTCCTGACGATATTCGCGCCCCATTCTTTTTACTAAATGCTAGCCCTGAGCCGAATAAGAATGCTTTAAATGCCATCAAAGCATTTGGCATTTTTAATTCCGCTCAAGGAGATAAATATCAATTAGTAATTACATCCGACTATAACCGCAAGCTTGCCGAGCAAGCGTCGTTATACGCTGCAAATGTTCATTTTATTGGACACGTTAGCTCCGAGGATCTTAAATCTTTGTATGATCAATGCGAGGCGCTATTTTTCCCTAGTATATACGAAGGCCTCGGATTACCTCCGCTTGAAGCGATTAATTTTGGTAAGAAAGTGGTCTGTGCCGACATCCCGGTATTGAGGGAGAGCGGGGCTGACGCAGCGTTTTATTGGTGTGATCCAACGTCGCCGGATGATATGGCTAGAGCACTCCGCGAAAGTTGCGTTTCACCACAGTTATCTCAGAATCAGATGCAAGTGTATAAGGATATTAAATCACGCTATAGCTGGGATATTTCCGCGAAACTCGCACTTGATGCTATGGTTGCATGCAAATCAACGCCTGTCCCAAGTCGTCGTATCGCGATTGTAGGCCCACATCCATCGAGTTTTAGTTCGATTGGTAAGTTTATTGTAGAAGCCTACCCATTCCTATATAAACGGGCAAGGATTGATTACTTCTACGACCAAGGTCCGAGCGATCGCCGGCATGGCCATGTTCGGTTTTGCTATCTGCAGGCAAGCCCACACCTACTACCTGTGCGCAAATTAGTCGATAATACAAGTAACTATGATCGAATTATTTACCATATGGGAAATAGTGATCATCACATGGTTACTTATTTACTGGCTCACTCGCAGCCGGATACCCTTATTCTTCATGACACTAACCTTGGGGGTGATGGTTTGTCGGGTCAGATGCTATCGAACGGCTTTATAAGCAAGGAGCGACTTGACTTAGAAAATAAGATAGAGACGGAGTATTTAAAGCTGCCGGAACGCTTCATTACGAGTCTTGTGTCACCTCAAAAGCGCGTAGTGACACACTCTGAGTTCGCAGCGAATATCGTAGAAGAATACGATATGAACTCAAAAAAGTCTCATGCTGTTCGTCTACAACACCCAATACAGACCATTGAATACCGCACCCCTAAGAAGTTCAGCCGAACACTAAAGTTTGGTATTGCTGGGATTGTAACTGACGTAAAGGGTGTGAATAGTATTGAATGGTTGATGGACAATACAAATAATCTCGAGGGCGCGGAATTATATATCTTTGGGTTTGGTTTTTTTGCCGATAAGGCCACATTACGTGAGCTTCAGGATCGCTATCCAAATGTGCATGTTGCATTTGACCTAACTGATCTGCAATTTAATAATCTATTATCTAGTCTCGATCTCCTAATTAATTATCGTGAAACGTACAAGGGAGAGGCTTCGCGTGCGACGTTGGAGGCAATGCGCGAACGTGTTGTACCTATTGTACGCAAGATCGGGTGGTTTGATGAGTTGCCTGATGACACTGCCTATAAACTCGAGTCTATAGAAGATATGCCGGCATTGATCCAATCGTTGTTAGCGGGTGGAGACGAAACAGTAAAAGAATTGCAACGTAAGATTTCAGCCGGTCAACACTTACTATTGGATGAATTCGGCTTTCAGACGTATCAAAAAGTAATAACGGAATAATTAAACTATGATTTACTTTGATGTAACACGACTATTAGAATGGCAGGGTAGCTACACTGGAATGGAACGTGTGGCATATGAGCTTGCTTTGAATATGACAAAAGAAAAAGATGCTCAGGCTACGCGGCTAGTTTATTTTACGGAGGCGGCTGGCTTCGTTGACGTTACTGACGAAGTTACCTGGAGCAATGGCCGTTTAGTTAGTAAGGTTACTCATCAAGGTAGTATTCGCCAAATGGTGAAAACCGAACCCGTCAATGCCATAAAGGAATATCTCCGTCGCAACTATCACGACAGAATACTAGAAAAATACCCAAAGATTGCTCCGGGACACGGGAGTGTATTATTTATTAGTGATGGGCTGTGGGATCGAGCATCATATATTGATGAAGTAGTAAAAACTGCTCACACGGGAGTTAAAATTGGTCATCTAGTACATGATATGGTACCCCTAGTTGTCCCCCATGTGTGCCACGACTTTGTGACTAAAGCTATCAAAGATTACTTTACGGTCATCACGCCTTTTATTGACGTGCTCGTGTCGATATCTAAAAATACGGAGAGCGACTTCTTCACTTACTTTGGTGAATACGCGAAACCTACTATCGAACGCGTGATTATACGTCACGGTGAGGATTTTACTAAAGGCAACGATTCTAAGCCAGCTATCATCGGCAATCTTAACGATTTCGTATTATGTGTAGGTACGTTAGAGATTAGGAAAAACCACCTTTTATTATATCAGTCATATAAGCTTGCCGCTCAGCAGGGTATTGAATTACCACCACTTGTCATAGTGGGTCGGGAAGGTTGGTTGACTGAACAGACGATGAAACTAATACGTGACGACCCTGAAGTGAAAGATAAGATACTTCTCGCGGGGCCTGTGAGCGATGCCGAGCTTGCATGGCTCTATAAGCATTGTAGCTTTACGACGCTAGCTGCTCTGTATGAAGGCTGGGGATTGCAGGTTGCCGAATCATTGTATTACGGTAAAGTGTGTGCGGTCTCTAATGCTGGTCCATTGCCAGAGGTAGGTGGAGATTTAAATGTATATTTCTCGCCCTATAATACGCAGGAGTGTCTGAATGCACTGCAGAACCTTGCGAATAAGACTACCCGTAAAATACTCGAGGCGAAAATTAAAAAAGAATATAAGCCAACAACTTGGCACGATGCAGCTAAAACAATTACCTCAGCCTTATAGACTGAGGTAATTGTTTTTCGCTAGATAGCCTATCACTACATTAGAAGGAGATACGTTATCTCGAAGCTTGGCGAAATCCTTTTTGTCCTTGTGGTTGTCAAGAAAATCCGCCACTTTATTGACATTCATTTCCGATAATTGAGCGTTGAAGCCTATACCTTCCTGTCGCTCGGTGCGTTGCCTGTGTACGATGACAGGTATTCCTAAAAAGAACGAGTCTTCCTGTAAGCCGCCCCCATCGGTGATGATGTAATCTGCGTTTTTTACGATTGCCATAAAGTCAAAATATGGCTGTTTTGGAATAGCGCGAATGTATGGATGGTCAAGATAGTGCTCAAACCCGTAAAGTTTAAGCTTCTCGGCTGTAGTTGTGTGCTGAGTGAAGACTATTTGCTTTTTCTTGTCTGCATGGTTTCTGATTACCTTCAGGATTGCCTCAAGGTCATTTTTGCTTTCGAGCAATTCAGTTCGATGTAGCAGGACAAGACAATAGTGCTTAGGAAGTTTTAAGCCATAGTAGTCATTACTCACAAAGTCATCAGATACTTCGATAGCGTCCTTAGCGGTATTAAAAGTAGTGTTGATGATAGCACCTTTCACACTTTCGCCCCTTAGGTTTTTTTCCGCTAAATCATTAGGAGGAAAATGAACACGTGCAAATTTTGCAGCAATCCGCCGGTCCATTTCTTCTGGAAAAGGATTTTTCCATGACCCGCTGCGCAATCCAGCTTCGACATGAGCGACTGGAAGTCGTAATATGCGACCAAGGTAGCTTCCCACGACAGTTGTTAAGGTGTCGCCATGTACGAGGACAATACTTTTGGTTTGATATTTAAGCTCATTTGCTTTAATGATCTTGCGTATCTTTCCGTACTGCATGGCAAAGTTTCCATGAGCACTTAGCATCATGCCGAGCATTTGTTTCATATTTGCGACGTCCGCACCCTTCCATCCATGGGCTAGATAGATATCGGGCTGGATATTGAGTTGCTGATGGACTTTTTGCAGACCGGCATGTTGCTGCGCAGTACAAATAAGGTATTGCTGGTCGCGAGGGACATTCTTAACAATACCGTAGAGTTTGATGAGTTCTGCACTTGTTCCATAAAAGATAACGATCATAAGAACTATTTTAACAGATGAAGTAAACGAAACATATTAAGATTTGTTCTTTGTAACCGTACGTATAACATACAGTGGACGTCGTTGACCTTCGTCCAGTAGTCTGGCTAAGTATAATCCAATTAATCCCTGTGCTGAAAGAATGACGCCAACCAGAAATGTAATCAGGATACTCACCATAGCTGATCCTGTTATAGCGAGATTCATCGGATCACCTAAGAAAACTTGTTCAATAAGTATAAATAATCCGGCGATGAGACCAATGCCCATAAAAAGGATACCCAGATACCCAGAAATGAATAGTGGGACAGCACTAAGTGATACGAAGGTATTAACAGCAAGCTCGAACAGTTTTTTAAATGTATAGCCTGCGGTTCCAAATCGCCTTTCGTCTGCATGAAACTGAACATATTCTCTGCGAAATCCTAGCCAGTCAATAAGACCACGCGTAATACGATTGCGTTCTTCGAGTTTTTTAAATTCATCGACCACACGCCTGTCTAGAAGTCTAAAGTCAGTTGAACCTGGTATTAGGTTTGTGCCGGTTATTTTATTGAATAAGGTGTAGAATAATTTAGATCCGTGTCGTTTGACGATACCCTCATTTTGATTACTTTCCCTCACTCCAACGACAACATCCGCACCTTCTGTCCACTTATCTAAAAATGCATGAATCTGACCTACGGGATGTTGGCCATCTGAATCGAGAGCTAGTACTGCCGCGCCAGTCGATTCATGTATTCCAGCACTCAAAGCAGACTCTTTGCCGAAGTTTCTGGATAGATCTATTACCTTAATAGATGTAATTGAATTACCCTTTAAGGACTCGAGTTTTGTTAACGTGGCATCATTGCTGCCGTCGTTTACGTAAATAACCTCGTAGGTATAACCTTTGATTTTAGCTAATGCTGCACACAGTTCATCGTTAAACCAAGCAATACCTTCGGACTCATTGTAAACAGGGGATACGATGCTAATTAATTTAGCGCTCATTAGGAAACCTCTCTTTGATGAATAAGCTTATACCCTACATAATACGCTATACCACATCCACCAGCAATGAGTTGACTTAAGAGGATATGTTCAATCTGCATGCCGAGTAAAATGACACCTCCAACAAAGCAGCCAAAAATTATGCTCGCGTGTTGCATAGTGGGTTTATATTTTCCACTTGCTGCAAGGATCGTATTGAGTAGTGTAGCGACTGCAAGTGCTCCCATTGCGGCAGTTGCTAATACTAAAAGATGACTTGCTGTTAAGTATTGGGTTCCAATTAAAAGTGTAATTATGAATTGCGGCATTAACGCGTATGCGGCGAGAAGACCAAGGCACATAAGACTGGATAGTAAAATAATTAATCCAATTTTTTTAGAGTTTTTGTGAGGTTCGACGGCGGAAGATATAACCATCCACATTAGGGGACTAACGATATAAATTGCAATTTTCGCTAATGTCGCGATCCCTGCGTATATACCGGCATCTACAGATGAAAGAATAAACTTGGCGCCGATAGTGTCGGCTGTAATAATCAGGTTTGTTATAACGATACTACTGCCTGCTACTATAATTACCACCTTGTCATTGCTTAGTAACTTAGTATCTTGCAGTCGAAAGTTAAAGAGTTCACGATATGAAAATAGACCGAGACTAATTGCGACAAATACAGCTAAAAGTTGGCCAATACCAATACCGATTACCGCTCCAGTAGCCCCAAACCCAAATATGACGAGAGAGGTGGAGATTAGTAATTTAAGTACCGATCCACCTACGCTCAATAGCCCTGCTGCTATAAAGCGATCTTGTCCCTGTAATTTACCAACCGCAATCGTAAAGGGTACTGTCGAGATGATGGCTATGCCTAGGGCTATGAACGCTACTGGCGAATTAAAGTGTAGACTGTGACGAAAGATAACTAAGAGGATGACTGCAAGTACGGTCAGTCCGACTGTGAGATTATTAAACAAAGAAGAGAGTGCTCCAACACTTTTTCGCAATTGTGGTTTGTTGGTGTTATATCGAACTGACAAGATAATCGTGACGACGTTTAGTGCCATAAAGACCACCATCACCTGGAAAATAATTGTCACCAAAAACTGAATTTCGCCATAAATGTGCGGTGGAGTAATACGCGCCATAACAGGGTAGTACAGAAAGTTGAAAAATGAAGTTAAGGCTGATAAAAAATAAAATCCAGCCATGATATGTAAGTATCTCTGCTCTGTAGAGTTGGGTATTTTGCTTAGTAGTCGTTTTATCATTACTTTTCTAGTATACTTGGTGGTGATGGTGAGTTGGAAAAAAACGGAGGTATTGTCTTATATTAATACCCTTAAGTTATCGATGTTAAAGCATCGAATTTTTCTTGCGGGTACGTTTTTTGAATATACTCTCGTTGCGTTATTGTTTTTCGCATTAACTTTATTTTATACGGATTTCGTTTTACTGCAGGGTACTCATCAGCTTTTCATTGAAGGGCCTGGGGATGGAACTGCCGGGTTCCTATGGTTAAGCTTTGCCGATACGGACTGGAGTCCTTTTTTTGGACATACAGACTTAGTAAATTATCCAACTGGTGAAAATCTATCTAATCCTACTTTCATTACATACTCTGCGTTGCTTGCACCACTTTGGGTATTAACGAAGCTCTTTGGTGCGATTATGGCGTTAAATCTTGTAACATTCTTCGGCTTTTTTGGATGTGCTATCACAATGTATTGGTTGATTAAACGACTGACAAGAAATGCCGCTGTGGCTACTTTTGCTGGATATGCTGCAGCGTATGTACCTTATCACATTATGAAATCAAGCTCACATCTTGCTTATATCTTTAGTCTAGTTTTTGTGCTGATACTCGCGGCATTTATTGGCTTATGGAATAAGCCAAGTGTAAAGAGAGCGATAATATTGGCTGCTGTGGTTGCACTAGCTTTCTATACAGACGGATACTACTTGTTGATTGCAAGTATATTCCTAGCTTGCCTTATCGTCAGTGGCTTCGTCTATTCATTGATAGCTCGTGATGGCGTGCACTATATCTTAAATCGAACAAAATACCTTTTAGTAACTGCTGTTTCGCTTATCATATTTATGCTGCCGGTAGCGTACGTCCAATTTCATCAAGGTAGTGATATAAAAAATAGCTTAGGTCGAGTCAGGGATAATATCGCATTTGAAATCGAGTATTATGCCGCTAGGCCATCGGATTTTATTATTCCATCTGTTCATAATCCGTTCTTGATGAATTCACCAGAATTCCAGCAGATTCAGCAGCTTAAGAATTCACGTTCTAATACGTCAGAGAATACCCTTTATATTGGTTTTGTTTTGATAATTCTATGTCTCATAGGATTGGTTATCGGAGGAGTGTATATAGTGCGGCGCAAGTATGCAACCCTACGTAAGCTAACAGATATACAGCGTCGTCACTTCCTGACGGTTGCTACGGTATTCATTGTGTCCGTGCCAGTTTTATATCTCTGGACACTTCCTCCGCATATTAGTATTTTAGGCTACAATATCATTACACCTAGTGGCCTGCTGATCCATTTCAATATCGCCCTATGGAGAGTGATGACTCGCTTCTTTTTGCCTTTACATATAATCATAGTAGTTTTTGCAAGCATGACATTGGCTGTGCTGCTTAAGATAGTGCGTAACTACAAGTGGGGGCGGATAGCATCAGTCGGTATAGTCGCGTCTATGATACTATTACTATCTGTTGAATATGCATCAATGACGAGTCGACCGGCATATGACTTTAATAAAATTCCAGCAGCGTACACGTGGTTGAGGGATCAAAATGATATACAAGTGGTTGCGGAATTACCACTACTCGATAGGCCCTTGGATGTAAATTATAATTTTGTCACTGCACAAATAATACATGGAAAAAAGCTAATTAATACACACCTCGCCAATAATGAAGTCGGTGGAAGGACAGCGCTTGGTGATGATGATGAAGGCGAGGCAGTAGACTATGCGATTGAAAGAGGGGCGCAGGCGATCATCACACATGATGCTAATTGTCAGTCGGTGAAGTGGGGTGAGATTGTTTATAAGGACACTAAGCAGGCGCAGTATAAAGAAGGGCAGTATTATGGAGATGCAACTTGTATCTATAGAGTTAAGCCGAATCAACATCCGGATGATCTATTCGTTACGCTTACTCCAGGTACATTCGCTGACGCGCCGTTGATGTCGCGCGATTCTCATGAATATAGTCTGATCTATGGTGGTCGTGGTGAATTGAGGGTCAGGAATCAGTTTGATGAGCCCGTCAGTGGTTCTGCCGTGCTATCGGCAAACATCACTACTGCTCCACAAGCAGCTAAGTTTAACGGGACATGGCAGATAGTGCAGGGAAATACAACGCTGGCCAGTGGAGCTGTAGGTGAGGCCATCCGTTCAAGTATAAACACTAGCTTGCCGGTCGTCGTGAAAGTCTCAGATATGCAGGGTCGCGATCCGATGCTATATCAAATAGCATTATCTAATGTAGTAGTTACTGCGCAGTAAAGGTGACGTATAATCCTGTTGGATTCATCCATGTTAGACCATCAGCTACAAGATTAAGGGATTCGCCGTTCTTCTGGTTTACTGTATTTGGCATCTGGGCTGAAAAATCAAAGGTAGCAATTTGGCCTGGATAAACAATGTCTTCATTGTGCGTTGCTGCACGACTGCAACGTATCCAGTCTGCTGTACACGAGGCGCTAGTGCGGTCCTGTGGATACCATGTACCGATTTGAACTTGTGGCCAATGGTCCGTTTTATACCACGGAACATTGCCTGTATTCTTAGCTTTAACAGTGGCATATACCTTACTGCCCGCTGCTGCAGTTGCATTCCATCCAATTGGCTGTGTTCGTGCTTGGTCGGAGAATGTACCTTGCCATACAAAGTCCCATGTGTAGGTAGGCTTCGCTGAATCTAACTGAATGTATAAACCAGCTGGATTCATCCATGTTAGTCCGTCGGCAACAAGGTTGAATGCTTCGCCTTTTACTCCAGTTGAATCGGGTGTCTGCATCCAAAATTCAAATGTTGCAATTTCGCCTGGGGCGACGGTCGCTTCATTGTGTGTTGCTGCACGACTACAACGTATCCAAGTTGAGTCACAGACTGCGCTAGTGCGGTCCTGAGGATACCATGTACCGATTTGAACTTGTGGCCAATGGTCCGTCTTGTACCAGGTTACATTACCCGTATTCTTTACTTTTACGACGGCGTAAACACGTTGTTTTGGTGTAACTTTTGCATTCCAGCCAAGAGAAACCTGTTTAGTATTATCTGTATATATCGTTTGTCCTTGTGGTTGCCAGGTGTAAGTTGGCATAGTTGATTTAAATTGAATATATGTCCCACTATGCTGCATCCAGGTTAGGCCGTCAGCAACAAGATTAAAGGCTTCTCCGTAGGTTCCTGGAGTAGTTGGTGTCTTTGCCCAAAATTCAAATGTTGCAATTTCGCCTGGGGCGACGGTCGCTTCATTGTGTGTTGCTGCACGACTACAACGTATCCAAGTAGAGTCACAGACTGCGCTAGTGCGGTCCTGTGGTCCCCATGTGCCAATTTGAACTTGCGGCCAATAATTATCTCTCACCCAGGTTTTGGAGCCGGTGTTTTTTACAGTAACCTTTACGTATACGCGGTCACCAGGCATGGCATCGGAGTTCCATCCTATAACTTGATTTTTAGTATTGTCTTTGTAGACAGTTTGGCTCACAGCTTGCCAGGCATAACTTGGACCGGTGGTGTTGCCAAACCAACTTGTAAAATATAGGTAGAAGTTGCGGTTGCCATAGGCACCACATGGCGCTTGACCCCAACCTGCATCCAAAGCGGCCTGGTTAGGCTGATAGGGCGTGTAATTGTAGAGCGCCTGTGTCGAACGGTTTTGTATATTCACTGTACTGCCGCCACAACTCGATGTTGGACTGTATTGAATATAGTTATCGCCAAGAACGTACGGCGTATACCAAGTAGGAGAGTTGTTTAAAATTGCTCGGAACATACGCCCTGACCATCGGAGCTGGTTAGTTAAGCCGAAGTATTGGCTGTCGCAAGGTGCGGTATCTGGGCAGCCGTAACCTGTGGCGGTCTTATACTGTGTTGATGTTGGCCATGTGTCGGTCACCAGGCCTTGCTCTTTTTGTAGTAACACAATTAATACCTGAGGATTAATAGCGAATTCCTGCGCTACATCGTAGATGACTTGTGCTGCAGATTTACTATTTTCACTATAGTCTTTTAAGCAAGTATATGGAGGGTAGAGTCCGCGCGCTTCACCCCATTGGCGACGCGTTCCGCCGCCAAACTCAGACGTTTGGGTACCCCAGGTGTCACAGGAGGTAACTTTACTATTAAGGAATGCTTGAATATCACCCGCTGACATGGAATTCTTATCCGTAAATACACTATCGTCAATAATGCGGCCGGCTTCAAAATTTGACGCAGCGTATGTAGGCGTGGTACTTATGAACGCTAGTCCAACTAATGATAAGGTCAAAAGAAGAAGTTTTTTCATATTATTTAATAGTTATTTCTTTACTTGTTGAAGCAACTAGAGTGTCGTTACTGAAATTAATCGTGATTGTCCACGCACCGCTACTAAGCTGACTAAGGGGGATGTCAAAACCTTTACACGTGGTGGTGCTAGATAGGGCCTGAGTATCAACAGTATTTGTGTAGGTCATTCCTTGAGAGTTTTTCATAACAATCGTACAAGTGCCGGTACTTGTAATGGTCTGAATGAAAGTACGTACTTGTAGCGTGCTATCAGTTTGGTTAGCAGCAGTAATCTCCATGCCTACTGACTTCTTGTCACTACCTTCTACTGGCTGTGGGGAGGGAGAGGGGTCGCTGCCTGTATTCGCTTTGCCACTTTCAACCTGATTTAGTGTACTTTGCTTGATATCATTACCTGTTGTTTTTTGATCTGTCGAAGCGGGATCGAGGTTAACTGAATTGTGTGATTTTGGTGAAAAGGGGCCAACCTGGAAATGATAGGCGCCGTAAGCACTGCCTAGTATTAATAGTAAGACCGCAGCGACGATCATAATGGCTTTTTTGTTACTTTTCCTTGTGGGTATATGCATGGTGGTTTATTTGTTTCTGTGGATTTTAGTGTTTAAGTTTCGGAATACTTTAAGATAATTATACCATAAACAGTATGAGTCACTATAGTATGTCGAGGTATTTTTTACTTCAGTGTTGTTATGCTATATACCGCACTATATATAGAGAAAAACTTGGTATTTAGCCAAAAAAATATCTATCATCAACATTGAATAAATGGATACTCATGCTCACCCATTTAACTAGATTGCTAACGTAAGGAATGCGGTTAAGAACGTAAGATGCGATGTACGAAAATATTGCAGTCAGTACCATAATTAATGCAGCGCTTTTTAATGATACGAGGTTAAGATCCAGTAATCTGACAAAAGTATGCAGTATTATCATGTGGATTAGATACACTCCAAAAGTTGCAATTGAAAGAGCGGTTAAGGCCTTATTGATTTTTTCCATTTTGCTAATTGAAAGCCTAGAGCTAATAAGCGCTTTTGGTGGGGCAATTAACACAGTGGCCGAATGTTGGCTCTATGGAGTGAATGAGGGGGTATCCGCGCGACAATTTATGAAGGATTTTCGCGCAATGGCGGTATTATTCCGGGTATTGGACATAAGAAGTATCGACTTGATCTGCCTGACCCGCGCGTAAGTGCAATTAAGCAATTTGCCGGTAATAGTAATGGAGATAGGTATCTACAATATGCCCTTAATGTCGAAGCGATTACGACTACAAAAAAGCCACTTTAATCTTAAATGTTGATGGTGTGATTGCAGCTATTCTACTCCACATACTAGAGTCTGAGCTGCGGTATACCAGGGAGCAACTTCAAGAATTGGTGGATATCGAATTCTTTAACGCACTATTTGGACTGAGTCGATCAGTTGGTTTTACTGCTCATTATCTCGATCAACGACGTCACGACGAGGGTCTATTTAGGCTACCCGACAAAGCTCTACGTTACCTGGGGAACTGATGTATATAAGCGATAATGCTTGTCGTCAAAGTAGTATATAATAAGTACCATGATTACTGTAATTATCGCCGGAGGATCTGGAACACGACTCTGGCCTCTATCAACATCGAACTACCCAAAGCACCTACTATCATTAACAGGCGAGGATTCAATTCTACAAATGACCTACCAGCGCGCGAAGCAGCTTGGTGAGGCGGTGTATGTAGTAACTGAAGCAAGTCACTCTGATCACGTCAAAGAGCAGCTATCAGAACTTCCTGACGACGCCTTTATTATCGAAGCAGGGCGTCGAGGAACGGCACATTGTATTATCATGGCCCTCGATTATGTCGCCCGGCGTCATGATCACACTGAACCTATCGCCTTTATTTCGGCCGACCATAATATCCGCGACACTGCTGGCTTTGTGCGCTCATTTCATATGGCAGGTAAGGTCTCATCAGAGAACCGAGAAATTACTCTTATTGGTATTGAGCCGACATTTCCCGCAACTGGTTTTGGTTACATTGAACGCGATGGTGCAATTGATGCTGATAGTGGGGTGTATAGTGTTAAGTCCTTTAAGGAAAAGCCGGATTTTGACACCGCCAAGCACTATGTTAGCACCGGCAACTATCTTTGGAATTGCGGGTATTTTGTTGGCTCGGTTGATACATTTCTAAATGAAACACGACGCAGCTCGCCCGAACTGCAGATCAGCTACGATAAGCTTTCAGTGATCTCCGACCCAACATCCGTAGAATACAATGAAGCGTATCTCGCATTAGATAATCAGGTGATTGATATTGCCCTCATTGAAAAAGCGAAAAGCCTTGCAGTTGTTTCAGCAAGCTTCGACTGGATGGATGTCGGTTCGTTTAAAGATCTGCATGACGCAGTTGAAAAAGATGAGCAGGGTAACTACTCCAGGGGTGTGAATATCCATGCGCTCGATATCGAGAATGTTTACGTTCGCAACGAAGAAAATAAGCCGATTGCTGTGATTGGGCTCGATAACATTGTTGTGGTCAATACACCTGACGGAATATTAATTGCACGAAAAGACGTCAGTCATCGAACAGGTGAAGTAGCGAAAAAACTACAGGCTGAAGGTAATAAATAGACATGCCGAAAAAAATTATCGCATTTGATTTAGATGATACACTCGCAATTACAAAGTCACCTATATCCAAAGAGATGAGTGTATTGCTGACGGAACTACTTAAGAGGTATGAGGTGTGTATCATTTCGGGTGGCAACTTAACACAATTTACGACGCAAGTTATTGACCGGTTAACTGCGCCAGCGAGCAGTCTAAAGAAATTACATCTTATGCCGACATGCGGGACGCGATACTATCGCTTTGATGAGGGAAGAAATGAATGGCAATTGCAATACGCTAATGATCTTTCCGACGAGCAGAAGACCCGCGTTATTGCCGCTCTTGAAACGGGCGCAAAAGAACTCGATCTATGGGAAGTAAGTCCGTACGGTGATATTATTGAAGACCGAGGCTCGCAAATTACTTTCTCAGCTTTGGGTCAAAAGGCGCCTGCAGAAGAAAAATACAAGTGGGATCCAACCGGCGAAAAGAAGCATAAACTACGCGATTTTGTTGCGCCGCTCGTTCCAGACTTAGAGGTCCGAGTGGGTGGCACGACATCTGTAGATGTTACCTTAATTGGTGTCGACAAAGCCTATGGTATGAATAAGCTTATCGACCACACAGGTGTACCAATTGAAGAAATTCTGTTCATTGGCGATAGGCTCGAAGAGGGTGGTAATGACTATCCAGTCAAAGCGATGGGCATAGACTCCATCTCAGTAGAAAAATGGGAAGATACGGCATTGGTTATCGACACATTAAATAAAGCAGCAGGATAAGAGATTGTAGTCTGCACCTTTTTAATTGCCTCAGCGCATGCTACATATAACAAGATGTCACATGTAAAACTCAACCTTATGATTCATACTGCAGTGCAATTGCTTAGGAGACAAAGCGTATTGTTTGCGTGTGCCAGCTTAATGGGCGTAGCTATATTTATTTCTCTATTTGGTACATGGGTTATTAACCCTACCCACGTAGACTGGCTATTGGTTGGTGGCGACTTATCTCAGCACTACCTTGGCTGGGAGTTTTATCGGCAATCTGATTGGACCTTCCCGCTAGGGGTGATGCAAAATGTTGCATACCCCCATGGATTATCAATTGTTTTTATGGACTCTATTCCATTATTTGCCATACCCTTTAAAGTAATCGCTGGTATTCTACCGATACATTTTCAATATTTTGGCATTTGGGGGTTGCTATCATTCGCGCTCCAATCGGGTATTGCTGCACTTATCCTGCGACGCTGGTCGGCTAATCCTATCGTGGTTCTTGCGGGCGCGGCTTTATTAACGATTAGTCCGGTTATGTTTGAGCGAATGTTTAATCATACAGCACTAGCAGGCCATTGGATTATTCTACTTGCTATTTTTGTCTTTATTTATAGCCGACATCTTAATGTAACTAGAAATATACTAGTTTGGTCGTTAATACTGTCGACCGCCGCTATGATTCACCCGTATCTATTATTTATGGTCAGTGCAATTTTTGCTTCATTATTAATTATTAATTATCGGAGCATACGTCAACTTGCGCTTTCTGCTGCTGTACCTGTCGTGGTAGTAGTGGCTGTCATATGGCTGCTAGGCGGCTTTACTATAAAGAGTGTTGTAGCGGATGGCCTTGGGAGGTACAGCTATGATTTAATCACTCCGATCAATGCTTTAGGGTGGTCAAGATTGATGCAGGAGGTAAATATTCCAATCGTATCTGGTGAGTCATCTGGTTATTTTGGTGCTGGTGTTCTGGTGCTTGCTGCTATCGGTGTAGCGACGGGATTGACTAGCTTCGTGAAGAAAAGAATAATAAACAGACGCATTATTATTGCTTGCATACCTTTTCTATTGTTGCTCATTGCCGCACTAAGCCCACAGGTGCACTTCGGTGGTCAAGTGCTAATCGAGTACCCTCTCCCACGCATTGCTGAAAAAATATGGGCCGTTTTTAGGGCGAGTGCTCGTCTTGCGTGGCCGCTATATTACATGACTACTGTAGTGGCAATCTATGTGATTGTACGAAGATGGAGAAATAAGGAAGTGTTGCTCTCCACTATACTTGTAGGATGTCTACTGATTCAAGGAATCGATGTTTTAGTCTCGAGAAGGGCTATGGAGCGGGCTGAGCGATTTAATCAAATATATTTAGCTGAGTTTGCGTCGCCGCTTAGGTCAGATTATTGGCTGAAACTAGCCAAAAATAAAACCCATATAGTTTATATGGGGTCTCTTCAAGATTGGAATTTCACCATTCTTTCTCAGTATGCGGTAGATAATCACTTAACGATCAATACAGGCTACTTCGCCCGGGCACCTCTTGATAAGATCCAGTCTACAATAAACAAAGCGGAAACTGATTTAATTAGCGGACATTCAGATACTGAGACTATATACATAACGAAAGAGTATGAGCGCGTAAGAAAGTTGCGATCTGCCAACAAAAGTATAGATATACACGCTATCGATAGTTATTATGTATTAAAAAATATCCGCCTCAATTAATAACTTAATTTCTTAGCGTATAGGGCTTATACTAGAACAAAGGAGTAGTGTCTATGTGTGGAATCGTTGGATATATCGGGATGCGAGAGGCGCAGTCAATCTTAACTAGTGGATTGCGTCGACTAGAATATCGAGGATATGACTCGGCGGGTATTGTTACGGTTGATGCAGCCGGGATGGCAACGCTGCTGCGCGCAAAGGGTAAGGTGGTGGAGCTTGATAAACTTGCAGCAGTGCATGATGTGGCGGATCACATTGGTATCGGCCATACTCGATGGGCGACGCACGGTATCCCATCTGAGATAAACGCTCATCCCCATCGAGCGGGCGATGTCTACCTTGTTCATAATGGCATCATTGAAAACTATAAAGAGTTAAAAAGCGAGCTCACCAATCATCAGTTTGTAAGTGATACTGATACGGAGGTGCTCGCTGCTTTAATTAATTCTTTCTACGACCACAAAACGCCACTTGTTGAAGCGGTGACGCAGGCACTTAAACTCGTCCGGGGTACCTATGGCATTGCCGTCGTATCGACAAGGCGGCCTGACGAGATAATTGCCGCCCGATCAGGCAGTCCCTTAATTGTAGGTGTCGGGGATGGTGAGGCTCTAATTGCAAGTGACGCGTCTGCTTTAGTGGGGCATACATCAGAAGCAATTTATTTAAACGATGGAGAGATTGCTATTTGTCATGCTGATGGTGTCGAGATTCAGGATTTAGCGGCTCAGGCTATCTCGGCACGCGTTGAAACAATCGAGGTAGATATGCAGGCTATACAGAAGCAGGGTTATGACCATTTCTTGTTAAAAGAAATCACCGAGCAGCCAGCTACGCTTCGATCGACACTGAGTGGACGGCTTGTGCTTGATGAGAAGCGAGTTAAACTAGGCGGGCTAAATTTGACGATCGAGGAACTACGCTCGATTGAGCACGTGACAATCATTGGTTGCGGGACGGCATATTACGCAGGCCTTCTTGCATCTTACTATCTAGAACAATTGGTCGAGGGTTTAACTGTCGATGTGGCGGTGGCGTCAGAGCTTCGCTACCGGTCCTTTCATATGCCGAAGCATAGTGTTGCTCTCGTTGTATCTCAGTCAGGTGAAACGGCAGATACACTAGCTTGTTTACGTGAAATTAAGCGACGCGGGGTGACAACTCTCGGTATTATTAATGCCGTTGGTTCGACAATAGCCAGAGAAGTTGATGGCGGTATCTATGTACATGCCGGTCCCGAAATATCAGTTGCGAGCACGAAGGCCTTCACTTCACAGGCGTCAGCTATGATTATGTTCGGACTACAGGTTGCTCAAGCAAAGGGTGCAGGACTTGAAAAGACGGCGAAATACGTCGAAGAACTTTCGATGCTGCCGGATGAAATTGAACAAGTAATTCAGGATTATGCAAATCAAGTTGAAGTGATTGCGAAGTCGTACGCGCATTACGATCATGCTCTTTATCTTGGGCGTGACACAGCTTTTCCTGTCGCACTTGAAGGAGCTCTAAAGCTTAAAGAGATCTCTTATATACAAGCTGAAGGTTATGCGACGGGCGAGTTGAAGCATGGCCCTATTGCCCTCCTTGATGATCGCTTCTTTGAAGTCTTACTTCTTACTGAAGGTTGGCTCTTTGATAAGTCAGTGAGTGGGCTTTCAGAAGTTAATGCTCGTGGCGGGCACGTATTTGTGATTACAAATAGTAATAAAGACATAGAGGCGGAGACGATTCTGCGCGTAGAGACGAAGCTTGAGTTCTTAACGCCAATTGTCCTTAATATCGTCCAGCAGCTGTTTGCCTACTATGTTGCCGTATCTCGAGGTAATGACGTGGATCAACCGCGAAATCTAGCAAAGAGCGTTACCGTAGAATAAATATATTGAAAGTTGTTCTCTCCATGTGAGAGCACCCCAGAATATTACATCTGGGGTGCGTGTGTATGGAAACTTGCCCTCTCACCCTATCTCAACCCTTAATCTGTGTATAGACGAGAGTGTAGTGTACGAACGGCAATGGGTACTTCATTATCGAAGTATCGAATCAACTCGGCGGTCTTTTGCATCATGTAATTTTGAACGTCTTCGCCCATAATCTCCATGACAAGACCCGTCTGGTAATAGGACCCATACCAGAGAATAGCCATGACGCGGTAGCGTGGTGCTTGTTGGGGGGTTAAAACCAAGCGCAAGTTTTTCGCTCGGTCGCATAGGGAGGAGGAGACGATAATGATGAATAAGACTCCGATGAAGGCCATGCCCGATAAGTTCGTAGGTTGATGCGTTTGCTTCGCCGCGGTCGAGAATGAACTCAAGGTGTGTAAGGAGGGAAGTAAGATCGTTTTCCTCAATCTTGCCAGTGTGAATGGGGTTAGGTGTGGATGTCATGTGACTATCTTTCTAGGGAGGTAGTGAAAAAGAGCGTCTCAACATACTGCTCGTCTGTTGACGTCGCTGTTTTAAGTATAAGCCTAAATTATTTCAACAACAACTGATACCAACGAGAAGAAAGCCGCTATAAATTTAAGTGGTTTACTTACGCTTTTAGCTACGCCCCTGCTGGTGGTGTTTCGTTGCAACTAGTGATATTTGAAAGAGTATAGGAAAACTTATAATAATCATTGTTTGCATTGTAGGTGGTGCCACCACCAATATTTGGATGATTACAGTAATAGGCGTTAGGATTCATATTTACCATTTCACGATAACCGAGGCGGCGATACATAATGGAGTTCTGCGGACCGCCGTTGATAGCATTCCAAGCACTGATGATATAGCTCTTGCCGTCACTTGAATACATGTAACATCCACGGCCGCCAGAGACGCCAGTGTTTGCCTGCGACTGCGGTAGTTTCTCCGTGACGCTAGGTACCCAGTCCGCACGAATGGTTCCACCCGTACAGTTGGCGTCGCCGTAAACCGTAGACAGGCTACCAGTTGACGGGTAGCTACCGTTAATTGCGTTATACGACTCGACAATTTTTTGTACGTTTACAATATCTGACTGCACTCGTGCATTAAAAGCGCGCGTTTGAATGCCGTTATAGGCCACAATAGTAATGGCTGCGAGTATACCAATTACTACAATAACAATTAAGAGTTCGACAATAGTAAAGCCGGCTTGATTCTTTCTCATACTGCTTATGATTATAGCATTAGCCGCTATAAACCAGACCCTCCGCTTGACCAGATACCCCAGCCGCGCGTCGAGCGAGATGGGTCAATGTCTGGATTGTTAGTCGATTCAATACTTGGAAGCGGTGCGGTGGTGACGAGACGGATTAATTTATAATCTACTCCACCGGTTTTAAAGCAGTAGGCATAATAATTACCAGCAGCCGCATTCGGCGTGAGCGGAAGATTAGTAAGATAGGTAGGGGTGAGACCAGAAATAAAGTTTTGAGTTCCTTGGTTTGTCCAACATCCACCAGTTGCTGCATTATTACCTGGATAGGCACCATTGTCTGCCTGGTAAAGAAGAATGGCCTTATTGATTGTCTCGATATCGGAACGGTAGGAGGCGTAAGTGGCGCGGGCTTGGGTGCCTGTATAAGCGACAATCGTAATCGCTGCTAAGATGCCTATCACAACGATGACAATCAGAAGTTCGACGATAGTAAAGCCTGTTTGTTTTTTATGCATCATACTACTTATGATTATATCATTTACTTAGCATGCGGATAGGCCGCTAATTCAATGAGTCACTAACGATTTTTTGAATCTTTGTATCAAATAAGCTAGGGGCGAATCGCTTTGATTTACGATGGAGTGTGGCGGGGAGGAACGACATGTCTTCAAATCGCTTCATGGCAGCCACAAGGGCGTCCACTGACTGTTCTTGAAAGAGAATGCCCGTTTCGCCGTCTTGAACGATGTCAAGCACACCCCCTTTGGCATAGCCAATAACCGGCGTACCTGCAGCAAGTGCCTCAACGGCGGAAATGCCGAAATCTTCTTCATTCGGAAAAAGGAAAGCTTTCGCATGCTGTGCGAGATAAACTAGTTCGTCGTCACTGACGCGACCAGTAAAGGTGATTGTTGGTCCGGCTATTGCTTTGAGGCGTTCCGTGTCCGGCCCACTGCCGATAATTGTCAGTGGAACTTTTAGTTCATTACAGGCGCGGATTGCAAGATCGAAACGTTTGTAAGGTACGTGGCGACCCCAAATAATAAAGCCAGCGCGATCTGTATGCGGTGCGGGGGTGAAGCGATCAATCGCGACGGGTGGATGAACGACAGTACTTGGACGATCATAATATTGCTTGATACGTGACTGCGTGACAGTTGAATTTGCTATGAAGTAATCAATACCAGGAATTGCTTCGAGATCAAGTTTACGCATCCAGCGGACAAATAGTGGAATGAGGGGGCGAATAAGGTAAGTTAGTTTGCCAAAATTAAACTCTCGCTTAAACTCTTCGTAATGGCTCCAGTAGTAGCGGGTTGGTGTATGGATGTAGGCAATGTGAACTTGATCATCTCGAGTCTTTTTGGCCGCTTTTGCTTCGGCACTACTGGTACTAATAATGATGTCGTAATCCGAAAGATCCAGCTTACGAAACGCATAGGCACGTAGCACTGGCCAGAGCACGTGCTTGTAACGGATAAAGCGTGGAAGAAGCTTTTGTAAATACGTAGTCCGGACGTCACAGTTATGAAAAGCAGGCATAGCCTTGCGATCGTAGACTGAAGTATAAATAGGCGCGTCAGGATAAAGTTTGTGAATTTCAAGCAGAAGTGGTTCTGCACCACCCATGTTTGTTAGCCAGTCGGTTACGAGAGCAACCCGCGGTGCTTGTGACATTATTTCGCCCCTTGCTTACGAAGAACAACGCCAATAGTTTTAAAGAGTATCTTAATGTCGAGCCAGAAGCTCCAGTTTTGAGCATAGAAAAGTTCTAGTTCGATACGCTCATCAAACGAAAGGTTACTACGGCCAGAGACTTGCCATAGTCCGGTGACGCCTGACTTTACGCTATGCAGTAATGCTGTCCGTCCTTTAGCGAGTTTAACTTCTTGAGGGAGGATTGGTCGAGGTCCAACGAGGCTCAGGTCGCCACGGAACACATTAAATAACTGCGGCAGTTCATCTAAAGAGGTAACCCGGAGGAACTGACCAAACTTCGTAATCCGTGGATCGTTTCGCACTTTGCGATTTTTCTCGTACTCAATTGCCAAGTCCTTGCGACCCATTTCACGAAATTCAATTGCAGCGTCTTTTTTACCGTATTTCGCCCCCATGCTGCGGAATTTAATAAGACCAATTGGTTTTGAAAACTGACTCAAACGATCGCTCACGTAAAAGACAGGGCCTGGGTTGAAGATCGCTTGTAAAATGATGAGCGTAAGATATACGGGTGATAAAACAACAATGAGAAGAAACGAAGCGATAAGATCAAAGATTTGCTTAGCAATTGCGCCCCAGCCAATTAAAGGCGTCTGTGAAACAGATATCATTGGGTAGCCTAAGAAGACATCCACGGTGTTCTTACCGGCATAAAATTCAGCTTCTCCAGGAATGAAGCTGTAGCTAATGTGCTTTGCTTGGGCTGCTCCAAGAATTAACTGGTTCCGCTCTGAGGATTCGTATAAATCAGTTTGAATGATCGTAGTGATGCGAAGCTCAGCAATCTTTTTTAGTGCGTCTTCAATAGTTGAGAAACGGACGACGTCGAGTCCTGGTGGGATTACCTTCTTAGGGCCGGCAATGGCAACGATATGGTAGCCACTTCGATGCGTTTCAGATAAACTATCGGCGATATCCTTCGTAGCTGCCGAATCACCAATGACAAGGACACGACTTGTGCCAATGCCTAGGTGAAAGAGGATACTACGGGTAGCACGAAGGGCTTCGCGGACGAGAACGATCAGTATGAATGAACTAAAGAGGGCGTAGACGGCAACGAGTCGCGCTGGGAGTAATTCGCTGTCTGTGGAATACTGCCAGCCGATAACAAGCAGGATGCCAATAAATGACCCGACAGCAATTTTGCTCCATTCTGCCAAACGACGATTATATGTGTTTGCATGGTAGAGACCGAGAGAGGCAAAGATTAAGATCCAAAACGGAGTGATAGCGAGAAAGCTCAAAAAGTAGTCATAGGCGCCCACATCGTTCACGAGTGGCCTTGGGTCGAGCTTGACACGGAGAATATAGGCCGCAGTAAAGGCGAGTAAAAGCACGAAAAAGTCGGCAATAACAAGGATGAGACTATAGAATTTGGTGTTTTTTGCAGGCATTTGTGCTGCTATTATACCATTTATTACGGTACACTAGAGGGAATGAAGATATCTCGCTTGGAAAAAATATATGCTGGAATTATCGGGGTAATATTTGCTGGTATCGTTCTGCATGCTCCAATAAGCGTCGGTTTAGGAGCGCTATTTCCGAAGTATGATTTGCTTATAAAGTCATGGAAAGAACTATTAATGCTTCTGCTTGTTCCCCTGGCTATTTATATTGTTTCTCGCCGGCAACTTTGGCGCGAGCTTACTGGTGATTGGATCTTTCGACTCGTTGTCGCTTATGCGGCTCTCCATCTTCTTCTAACTGTGGCATTATTTCACGGCGGTGCAGTAACGGCGGCAGGCCTTGCTATAGATCTTCGCTATATACTATTTTTCGGACTTACGTACGTACTGATGCGAATCATGCCGGCGGCGCGAGGGTTATTGCTGAAGGTTGGCGTAATTGGTGCTGCTGTTGTAATGGGTTTTGCGGTGCTTCAGTTATTTTTACCAGCTGATATTTTAAAGCATATTGGGTACAGCAAGGAGACAATTGCGCCGTATCTAACAGTGGACAAGAACCCAGATTACATTCGCGTTAACAGTACGCTTCGAGGACCTAATCCCTTGGGTGCATATGCAGTTATTGTTATATCGCTTCTTGCGGCAGCATTGGTAAAGAAGCGCTTCCAGGACTACGACTGGAAGAAAGGAGGATTAATTGGCCTGCTCGCACTCTGTAGTCTCGTCGCACTTTGGATTAGTTATTCACGGAGTGCACTGATCGGAGGGGTAATGGCGGTAGGATTAGTTGTCGGTATAACTATTGTTCGTCAGCTATCTAAAAGGGTGTGGATTACGTTGAGTATCGTAGCTTGTGTATTGGGATCTCTACTTATCGCTGGACAGAATAGCACGTTTGTATCGAATGTGTTGCTCCATGAAAACCCGATGGGCGGCAGTGCCATTAGTTCTAATGACGGACATATTGAATCACTCCAAACAGGTTTTAATCGGTTGATACGTCAACCTTTTGGTGCGGGCATTGGCACGACTGGGTCTGCCTCGTTGCATGGTAATTCGCCAATTATTATTGAGAATCAGTATTTGTTCATCGCTCATGAGTCGGGTTGGCTGGGGCTTGGATTGTTTGTTATTCTCTTTACTCTGATTATGTTCCGGCTTTGGAAGACTCGACAAGACTGGTTAAGTGCCGGCGTATTTGCAAGTGGCATCGGCTTGTCGTTAATAGGACTCCTGCTGCCTGTATGGGTTGATGACACTGTAGCTATAGTTTGGTGGGGGCTAGCGGCGATTGCCCTTTCGGAAGGAAATAAAGTATGACTGAAAATCGGCCCAGCAAAAAGCAACGTGAACTCCTGAGTTTTATTGACGGATTTATTAAAGGTAATGGGTATGGCCCAAGCTATCGTGAAGTGATGCGAGCATTGGATTATAAATCAGTATCAACTGTCGCGGTTCACATTGATGGACTTATTAAGCGGGGGCTACTTTACAAGAAGGATCACTCGGCTCGTTCGCTTGAAGTGGTTAAAGAATTGCCCCTGGATAAACCCGACATGTCAGATGTGAAAGTGCATCGCGCGTGGCTAGTTGATATAGTTGACCAGAAGCTATCTTCCTATGAAGAATCACATGAGTCCGTCAATCGAGATGACGTTGCGATTTTAGTCGAAACATTACGGATACTTGGTCTAAAAAAAGAGCATGCAACACTGCGAGAACGATTAGACTCGTTGATCAATAAGTAGTCATCTATACTGGAGTCAAAAACTACACTTGACCTCGGTCATTGTTTGCCGTTATAATATTGTTTGTATTCCGACGTAGCTCAATGGTGGAGCAAGAAGCTGTTAACTTCGAGGTTGCTGGTTCGAATCCAGCCGTCGGAGCCACGAATTCATTATAAAAGATCTTCGAGCTGAAGGTCTTTTTGTTTGCTATGATTAGCATATGAATAATTCCCGAACCCAAGGAAGCGCACATATTGTTATTATCATCATCCTAATTGCTGCAATTCTCGGTGGACTGGGTTTTGTTTTCTGGAATCGGTTTATCACTCCTAAGGCGACTCATCGCGAGGTGACCGTTGCAAAAGAAGATGTTTTAGCTGCGCCAAAGAAATCGGAGATGTTAATTGGAAATGACGATATGAACAGGTATATCAATTACGAAAAAGGCTTTCAGTTCCAATTTCCAAAGAAAATTTCTTCCAATAGTATATGTAAAGAATTCAATACAAGACGAGACTATTACGGGAATGAGATTCCTAGCGAGACTCATTTTGGGTCATCCGATGGGCCGGTGCAGATGACTATTCTGGAGTCTGGCGACGAATATATAATATCCCCTAAGGTTTCCGCTTTACTTTCAGAACCCAATGGGACAGATGAAATGGGTTATATTTTTAAAAAATGCGACATTCTACCTACCACTATTGAGTTGATTGAGGAAGGTAGGAAAGATAATTTTGGCGTAAAAAATATAATGATTGAAAGTCGGTCTTTTAAAGTATTATCTGCTGATTCTAAGGAAAATGCTTCGCAGGTCACACGAGAAATTTTTAAGGATCAAACAGGTTCGGTGACTTGGACTACCGAGACGGACAAGGCGCGTGAGAGAGGAAGCTTTACGTTCGGTCCATCGGCTGGCGACAGAAGAAGTCCAAACTTCGCTTATAACTTATGGTACTATCCGAAAGAAAAGAAGGTAGTGTACATTAATATAGGGCAAAGTAGGTGGCTTCAGAATGTATCCACTGCAGATGATTTTTTCGACTCCACGGTAATCGATAGCTTTAAGTTTAGTAAAGAGTAAGGTTGCGAAGTGTGTCCATAGCGGGAGCCAAAAAGATTATGCTTAAAGATCTTCGAACTGAAGATCTTTTCGTTCGCTTATATTCGAATAGTGGGTGTGTAGTATCTTTAAATGAAAATCGTAAAGTTGGCTTTTGAAAAGTACGAAGTATTAAGGAGCGAGTGGTATGAGTGTTATAGACGGCGATTCTTTTTGGTACTTCAACTCAATCTGAAGGCTCAATTATTGCAATTGTTCAGTTTATCTTAGTAGATTAAGTGCCCTATTGAGGGTGTCCCTGCAGTGTAGTCACAATGCGTCTTTCGTTCCACTCCTCTTCGCGTATTCATGGCAAGCTAGCGAATATTGATTAGACATGCCTTCTTTTATGCTAAATACGATTGTGTTATTTTTACATCGGATTACTGCTTCAGCCTTCCGCCACGGATATTTAATATAGAATTATGCATACAATCCTTGACCTAAAGCTCGTATTAATTATCAATCAAATTTCTTTTGCGTTATGCCTACCGATGAGAGATGGTATCGAGCGGTGGTGTGGACCTTTTATCTAGGAAAAGATATACTAACTTCAACATTCAAAATAGAAGGATCATTTAATGAAAAGACTGGCAAAATCAATACCTGGCCGTATCGTTGGGTTAGCTTTGTCTTTAGTGGTACTTCTTCTCATCCTAAACATCGCCTCGCAACTAAGCATGGGAATTGCATTGTTTATTCTAGTTCCGTTTGGGCTTGCGCTTGTATCGATTTTCATACCGGTAAAGAATATCGCAGTATTTATGCGTTCATGGAGTATTCGACATAAGAAAATAGCGCTGATTTTAGCAGTCGTAGCTATCGTTGCGACTATCCTCTTACGTTTCGGCTTTGGGCTACTGACCTATTTCCCTACAAGCGACCCTGGTAGTTTTTTTGTCGCAGCTGAAAGTCTTGCATTGACAGGCAAACTATCAAACCCTATATATGTTGCCACATATCCTTATCTATTTACGTATGATGCTTTGCTGGGCTTTGGCATGAAGTTATTCGGTGTGGGTATATTTCAAGTTATCCTTATTAATACGATATTTGATCTAACAGCTGCCTGTCTTTTGTATTTGCTCGTGAGGCGGATCACAAAGCGAGGAGAGTGGGGTTTTGTCGCTGGCCTTCTATATTTCTTAAGCCCAACTAGTATTATTTTTTCAGTATTATCACTTCCATTATCATTGTTTAACGCGCTGTTTGTTGCGTCGCTCTTAGCATTGCATGCTCTGTCTCAGCAAAGGACTACTAAGGCTATTGTAGTGATGAGCCTAGTCACAGGAATCATATTTGCAGGCGCCGAATCTGTCCGCCCTGTAATGATTGTATTTATTATAGCCCTGAGTTTACTATATATCGTCAGAGCAATACGAGCTTCGAGTAAGATTGAAGTATTAAATTTGGCTACCAGTTTAATTATTGTATTCATGACGTTTACTGCTATAAATCAAGTACATAGAAATATCATCTCATCTGTAACAGGCATTGAATCTGCTCAATCTTCTGGTGGGTGGAGTATGTATGTCGGTACAAATATAGATACGTGGGGTAGATGGAATGTCGATGATAGGATATTTGGCGATAAGATCCAGTCCGATCACTCGAATTTGACTGCCTATCATAAAGCACTGCAACATGAAGCATTAGAAAGAGTAAAGAGCTACTCCCCTCAAGAGATTTTAGAGTTGTTAATGCGAAAAGCTGTAGTTTTGGGTGGTGACCAAAAAAGCATGCACTATAACCTGTATGACTATCCAGCGATTGTGGTCAGGCCAACGTTGTACGAAGCTATAAGGTTGTCCTTCTCTCTGTATATATATATTCTTTTGGCGCTGTCACTTCTGTATCTATATCAGATGCGTCAGAACAAGCGATTTAATAAGGAATTCACCTTTGTACACCTGATCTTGTTAATATTTATTGGGTTATTTGCCGCTCAACTGCTGGTGGAGGTTGCTAACCGATACTTTGCTTCGTTTATAGTACTTCTCGTAATACTGGCAACTCTTGGCACTCAAGTTCTATCGAGTATCAAATTAGAAAGAACATCTTAAAATTTGCTGTCATAAATAAGATTCTTTAGAGTTTATTATATCCGTTGCGAAGTGCGTCCACTAGCGGGAGCCAAGCACAAGCGCCTTGCGCAAGCTGAGTGTTTTTCTTTTGCTATACTTATTTTATGAAGATTACTATCATAAGTAATTATATTGATCCCGATGATCAAATGATTGAGTTTCGTTTCACTGCTGAAACGCCTGACTTTAAGGGCGCGACGACAATTTACGGGTATCAAGATGCGTTTAAGGATTTTGCTAATCAAATACTTACGTTTCCTTTCGAGACGAAGAATCCGGTCATTTTTGAAGGTTATCTCTATGTCGGTGAGCCATGTTTGTGCATAGAAATTATTCTGCGAGAAGAAACGGGATTGATTGACACTGTAATTACTCTCAATGATGCCGAATCGGGTAATAGTGCCAAATTTAGTGACTCGTCTATGAGAACACAAACACTGCATGATTTTGCTCGTACTTTATTGCGGACTGACTTTACGCAGATGCAGACCCTTGAGCTGGATGGCTAATCATACTCTTAAGTCTAGGCTGCATTGCTACCATCATAGTTGCGAAATAGGTACCCTCATGGGAGCTGAGAAATAACTACAAAAAGATTTTCACATTCAGGCGCCTTTTTGTTTGTAATTGCATAAAATCGCCCACTCTATTTAAAGGGTGGGCGATTGTGATCAGTGGGCATTTGCTTAATAGATGAAGCCGCCAAAGCTGCCTGGCTGAACTGTTCGCTGGTTGTAGTTGCCTGGTTGGTAGTTCCAGCCCATTTCCGAGACGACATAGCTACCATCGCTGTTAACTTTTTCAACGTAAGCGACGTGTCCGTCGGTAACGGCAACTGCGCCTGCTTGTGGTACAGATCCAGTTGACTTACCTTCGGCTTGAGCTGCGCTTACCCAGTTGTAGCCAGCGTTGCCGTAGATAGATACATCTGGGCGCTTTGAGTGTACGTAATCAGTGCACCACATACCGTTGCCAACGTAGTAGCTCGTTGAGTTAACGGGAGTACTACTGTATTGCTGGGTGGTGTAGCTGGCTACGGGCGTAGCGGGGGTTACTGTCGTTGCTGGAGTTATAGTTGGTGCAAGTTGCGAGAAGCGATCTGGAAGTTCCTCACCTTCAGAGGGAATGGTGATCTCATCATTTACATCGATATAGTCCGGGTTTTCGATTGATGGATTTGCGTTAAACAATCGTACATAGGTTGTTTCGTGTTCGTTCGCGATTGACTCAAGCGTATCGCCGGCTTTCACAGTGACTACTTTTTGGGTTTCTGCCTCTGTTTTTTTATCTGTTGGCAGGCTTTTGGCTTCGGCAGCTGTGCCGTTAATGGACACTAGCGTAGCTATGACGCCGAGCGTCACAAAAACTGATTTAAAATTCATTTTTCTCCTTATTCTCACACCGGTTTAATTAATAAAATATTACAAGTCGGTGTTTGATGTATTCCGTATAAGTCTCTCAAAACTTCTAAGAACACAAGATTAAGCTTATGTCTATATCTAAAATAGGTCAATGCGTTTTAAGCTTATGTGATTTAGGAACAGAGAAAAAAATGTGTTGTATAATTTATATAAATTATTGTGCTTGTGTATAATTTGTGGTTATAAAAATGAAAATATTACGACATGTAAATGTTTATTAACATTAAAATAGCATTTACTGAATGTAAAGCAGTGAAGTATGTGCATGGCATGCATCAAGCCTGGGTATTTTCGGAAAAGAGAGCAGGTGCACCGTAAGATAAGTGTATATAATTTTAGAAGTTGCTAGGTTTGGGGATGGTAGAACTTGATAGAATATGCATTTAGTGTAATAATATCTGAATGAAAATATCGTCACTGCTAAATCGCCTAAAACTCGCGCCAAAGCACTTCACAAGCTCTCCATTTATAGTGATTCTTGCAGTTGTTACGATTCTTTTAATTGGCACCGTATCTGTTGCGGCGTATACCATAAATATAAAGAAGAACAATCAGCCCGCGCCAGAGAGAACACAAAGCAAACCGATCGTCTCAGAGGCTAAGGTTAAGCCACAGCCGGATCCAGAGACTGCCGCTGCAGTTGAGGAGAAGCCTGTAATTTTGGAAAACGTGCAGCCTACACCGGTTGTTACCAACAAGCCGGTGGCGACTCCCCCTAAGAAGCCGCGCCCGCACACATCCGAGGATCCCGCTTATGTCATATGCGTACAGAAATTGAGCGACCTATATGTAAAATATAATGCTGACATCGAAAGGATAAATGCCGAGAAGAACCTTGCGCTCTCAACTTTAGATGAACTTTACAATTCTGGTTATTACGAAGAGGTATATCCTGGAGATCCGAACCACTACAACTACTGGCAGACTGATCGTGCGGAATTAATAGCAGAATATGGTGATCAATTAGCTAACGTAAATAATACCTACGCAGCAGAGTCCTCGGCGTATTTAAATTGCTAGATGGATCAAAGGATCAGACTTCATCGTGTACAGTCTGCTCGCATGATTAAGGTTACTGGCCGCGTTTTGTTCCCAGAGTGTCCTACCTATCGGAGCTATAGGTGGTTATATTTAGTGTAATTGGCTCACCTTTAGTCCATATGTGACCAGGGCTGCTATCACCAAAACATACTTTATGCGTTAAGTATGTTTTGGTGTTGATTAACAGATTAAAATCAGTGAATTTATTCTCCCTCTCTTATATATACATATAGGAGAGTCAAATCTAAAAAGAGAACAGAACCTAATAAAAATAAAAGACTACAAAACTCATCAACTACAAACTCAATTAAAACGTGCCATCAATTAAAATTAACGCCATTAACTTAAGTTAGAATGACAAAAAGTGAACATCCTAAGATATAACTACCTTAAACTTCATTAATCAATCAGATTAATTCTGGAATAGAGATTTGTAATACGACGCTTGTGTATAGGCAGAAATGGGATAATCCACATATTTTAATTATTCGCTATTGAGTAGTGTCATTTATAGTTTATTTGACGGTCAGTGGGCAAGGAGTACAATAAGGCTATGAAACGATTTTGGCACAATAATTCATTATCAATTGTCGTATTTGCTATTTTCTTACTATGCCTCGTCGGTCAGACTATAACTGGTTATGAGGTAAATAATGACGACCTCCAGGAACATAACCAGCCAACACTCACTATGTCATCATATCTTCGTAGTGGTCATTTTGGTGAAGCTGTCTTTGAGAACTGGGAAAGCGAGTTCCTGCAGATGGCTGCCTATATTGTATTGACGGTATTTCTCTTCCAAAAAGGCTCGGCTGAATCAAAGGATCCAGAAAAATCTGAACCGGTAGATGCGAAACCTGAGCAAGCAGTTAAGAAAAAGAATGTACCGTGGCCAGTGCGCCAAGGCGGCTTTATCCTAGCTCTCTACAAAAACTCACTCCTTATTGCTTTTGCGTTTCTCTTTCTTATGTCGTTTAGTCTCCATGCCGTCGAAGGAGCGCGCCAGAATTGTAGTGAAGAGTTATTCCACCAAAAGCCATGCGACTCATTAATTGAGTATGCGACCGGCTCACAGTTTTGGTTTGAATCGTTTCAAAACTGGCAGAGTGAATTCCTCGCAGTCGGCAGCATTGTTGTTCTTTCTATCTTCCTTCGGCAGCAAGGCTCGCCAGAGTCAAAGCCTGTGGCGGCACCGCATAGTTCGACTGGTGAATAGTCCGCACGCCAATTGAAAATCAATACCCCTTATGCTATGATTATCCTAACGAAATCGATAAACGATAGGGGAGATATTGTACATGGAAAACGTACCGGTTAGTACGAGCGGCCCGGCTTCTGTAGCCCAGCCTACAACGCGTCCATCACATAATGCAGGACATCACGGTAATCAGAAGAAGACAAAGATGAAGTGGATGATCGTTGCTGCGACAACGACGGTCTTTGTTCTCCTATTAGCGTTTGTTGGCTTCTTGCTTTACCGTACCAGCACTGCAGCACATATTGATACGAGCAAGTACCAGGCAGTATTCTTTACTAACGGCCAAGTTTACTTCGGAAAGCTAGAACGCCTTAATGGCGGCTATTTCAAGCTAAATGATATCTTCTACCTTCAAGCTCAGGCAACAGACAAGTCTACTTCAGAGAATCCGCAAGAAACAACTAATCAATCCGCCTCAGATGTTCAACTTGTGAAGCTTGGTAGTGAAATCCACGGACCAGATGACGAGATGATTATGAGCCAAGATCAAATCCTTTTCTTTGAGAATCTAAAGAAAGACGGCAAAGTGTCTGATTCTATCGCAAAGTATAAAGCTGAAAAGAAATAAGACTCTGTAGCTTACTAAACATAAGTACAAAGTAACGGTAATGAAAACACGTATACTTAAAACTATTCGTAACATCCTGATCAGTATTGTTGCGCTTGTGGTCCTTGTCGTCGGTGGCGGCGTAGCGTATACGTGGTATGTCGGCAAATACGAGACTGCTCCTTCGACTGCAATTGCCGCTCCAGCTGCACCCGCACCAGCGCCGGTTGTGACGCCAACGAAACCAGCGCCGAACGCCAAAGAAAGTGCGTCAATTCAAATGCTCAGCTCGCCGGTCCTGCCGGGGGCGAATGCAACTATCACAGTGAAAACAAATGCTGGGTCAAAGTGTACAATTGCCGTTGTTTACGACAAGACACCAAGTGCTGACTCTGGACTAAGTCAGAAAGTTGCTGATGAGTTTGGTATTGTAAGTTGGACGTGGACAGTTGAGCCAACTGTGGCGCTTGGTAAATGGCCAGTAAAGATTACATGCTTATATAACGATCAATCGGCAGTCGTGCAAGGCGATCTCGTGGTTTCAACGCAAGCTGAATAAACTAGTTATTATTAATTATTTTTTGTACTTCCAGCTGATCACCTAGATTACGCCACTGCGCTTCATTAATATCTCGAGAGGGACTCATCAACACGAGGAGTCCTTTTTCGATCATGAGCGCCAGCTGCTTATTGCCCTGACGTGGAAGTCGACCGAGATAGATCGTACCGTTAGAGGTCTGGACGGTACCATACTGTTTAATGACGTTCGATAGGAAGCGATCTTTATACTCAGGAATTTCACTAAACTCAGACGGTTGAGTGTACTGTGATATGGTAATCGTTGCGTCTTTAGTGTGAATTATATATGACAAGATATGGACATTTGCCTCGGCGGTATTGAACTTATAATCCGACGTCGTGTAATTTTTTGTCCTATCGGTAAGGATAAACGGTGAGAAGGTGAGCTGGCTGCGAATGGCGGCTGGAATGGGACTCGTATCACGCATCGCGTAGCGGTAACCGACAATAATAGCACTGGCAGCAATGAGTAAGCCAACACACCATACAGTGACGGTGATAAGGTGCTGTGATTTACGCGTGCGGATCTTCATAGTAATAGAGCTGTCTTATTATCGGACAATAAAGTTAACATAGAGTGAACCACTACAGTTAGACGCTGCTGTACAGGTAGTGTTGTAGTTGGTTCGGGTGTTGCCAGCAGAGTAGTAGAAGGAGTTGTTTGGAATGGCGCTGGTGGTATCGCCGTAGCCTCCAGTCAGGCTCGTCTTAACGAACTGACCAGCGGTACCCGCAATGGACTTCACCCAGCCCGGGCCGACGGTTGTAACGATGGTATTTGGGGTAGTTGAAGAGGTATTACCATTTGTTGCAACGACAAGGCCGTAGAGTTTCTGGCTGCCCGATGCGGCAGGTGCCATGGCGCCGTTTGTTCCCGAGGCATCAACGATCATACCAAGCTCGACGGCGGTTGAGGATGGTACTGCTTCTTTGAGAGCTGAAGTGAAGGTACGTACGTCGTAAATATTATCAATACGTCCAGCGTTTACTGACTCGCCTTGAATACTTGCCAGACACAGCACTGGTGCGGTGATACTAAAGGTAGGCATACCGGCAGTTGGACTGGCTTGTCCGGCGGTTGTTGTAAAGGCAGGCTGACTACCAGTACCTGTTAAGCAGATTTGTCCCCAGCGGTTTGTCGTCGTCAGGTTGATGTTATTGGTAGTCGCACTGTTCGTACTGAGGGTAGTTGCGGCCACATTGACACGGCGTCCACCTGAGTAGGCGACGCAGGCTTCAATACTAACGCTTGTATTTGAAGCCCATGAAACTTTACATGGTCCAGAGACGCCGGCAACGGCGAGTGCTGGCAAGTCGTATGGATTTGCGCCAGTTGACGGCACGATACCGAAGCTGAGCAGACCAAGGGTGTCTGGGTTGGACATGTCACCCCAGCTGCCGTTAATGCAGGCGCGGATACTTCCCATTGTCGTGTTGTAGTACATTGCTCCCTGGTTGACAGTATCGGTGCAGCTACCCGAGTCCGTGGCGAGGTTGGAGCTATCGAGCTGAAGGTTTGTTTGTGTACCATCTGTTGTTGCCGAGCCAATTTGCGCATTACCACCAATGATAATCCCACCGCCATTTGGGTTGACCGTAAAGACATCAGTGCCATTATTTTGGATTGAGAAACGACCGTTTGAACCACAGCCACTCGCGCACTGGAGATTAAATAGAATGTTCGGTGACGTTAAAGTTTGTTGGGCGGTGATCTTGTAGTCCTTGCCATTGGCTAAAGTGGTGTTCGCGGGACTACTATTGTCATAAACGTTTTGGAGCGAGACTGTAACACCAGCTCCACAGTCACTAAAGCCAAGTACGCCACTGCCAGTGTCTTTCAAACAGTGACCAGCACTACCAAGGTTTTGTGGCAGGGTGAGTGTGTAAGAGCTCGCTGGGTTGGCGCCCGGTCCTTGCAGGGTAATAGTATTTGCGCCGGCAGCCGTTTTAAAAACGACAGAACCCGTGGCCGAACTGCTAGTACCAAGTGAAAGGGCGTTACTGCCTTGGATATCTAGGCGACCACCCATTGTTGTCGTTACGCCGCTATGACCAACGATAATTGAGCCGGTGGTACCAGTGGCGGTGCCGACATCCAAGATGAGGTTGCCTGAATTGCTGCTTGTACCGGTGGCGTTTCCAGTCCGAATAGTGAGGGCGCTTGAGTTAGTTGAGGCGCCTGATTGGTCTTGGGATTGGAGCTGCGTCAGGATACCGGTGCCAGTAATATTGAAGTGACCAACTTGGGCGGTTCCCGGGCTGCTACCTTGAAGCTGAATAGAGGAGCTAGCTGACGCTGAGTAGCCGCTACAGGTGACGGCAGTCGTACAGATATCGACAACTGCGCCACCAATGACTGCCTTTAGGCTATTAGTATCAGAGCGGTAAAACAAACCGCCATTTTTATTGCCGAGGTTTGTAGTTGGGTTAGCTGAGGCGCTGTCGAGTACGAGGAGGGTGGTCGCCGTATCGCTACCGATGCTATCGCCCACCTTTAAGACGTTGTCAGTCGTGTTAGCGGTGAATAAGGTCTGCGCAGAGCCAGCAGATTGAATACGAAATGCTGCTGAGCTATCTTCGCTGTTGCGGAAGGTGTATTGAGCGGTTTCTGAACTACGTTTCATATAAAAGCCATCAAAGTAGAAAGTACCTGTCGTTGCGGCAGCGCGGACAGATGCTGAAACACGGGCATAGCTGACGCCGGCAGGAACGGTGGCGGAGACTTTTTTAAGGGTGTAGCTGGTTCCAGGAAGGCTACTGTAGTTTGTCGTTGAGCTTACCACGCCCTTATCTTTGTTGTACCACGTAATTTGCACCCCGGCAGTTCCATTGGTGCCAGCGCTATTTTTTACGTAACCTTCAAAATAAAGGTCATCGCCTGGCTTCACTTCTTGATAGCTACCAGCGTAAACGTCAATATTTGTCGCATTTGGAGTAACCTGCATACTGTAGTTGCCGTTATAGGCGTTAGTACTGTCGTTGACGATACTTGCTTGTGCTGGTCCAAACCAACCTTCTTCACCACCAGAAATTGAACCGCCAGTTTCAAAGTTAGGGTTGGGAATTTCATTGCCTGGCGAGCGAATTGTGTTGCTGATTACGTATTCGTTACTACTGTTAATGTTAAACAGGTAATTTCCTGATGAGTTTAAGACGCGGAAAGCGGAGGCCGCATCAGAGGTTCCTTGAATAGTAACCCGACCTGTATTGCTTACACCAAAGAGGACAGTTCCAAGTCCGATGCTACTGCTGCCGTGAATGTTTAAGATATCACTGCCAATTGAAGTATCGGCGTCTTGAATGTCGATCGTACCGCGGACATTATCAAGTTTGATTTCTGGCGTTGTGGCAGGGTTTGAGCCGTTATTGTAGGTCGCTTGAAGAGTCGTCGCGTTACTGGCGCCACCTGGTGTCCATGCCGTGCCGTTCCAAATCATCGTAGAAGTAGTGTTTTGACGCATGGCAACATCAATAGCATTGACACCACTATTGGTAGAAAGAGTAAAGTCTTTACTGTTACTGGCGGTAGTGATATAAATCATGCGTCCTGCGGTCGTGTTGGTTGGGGCCGGGAGAGTAATTGAAATATCGCTTGTCGAGGCGCTAATAATCACCGTACTGTAGTTATCGACATTACTTTGAGTGATGGTGCAGTTGCTGGCGCAGGCGGTATTAGTGGTTGCAGTGTAGGCGGCGGCGCTTAGATTCACCAGCCCCTGTACACCAGCACCCGAGCCAGTCCCACCGGCAATCACAATATTGCCACCGTTATTATTGCCTGTTCCCGCGGCATTGCCACCTTGAAGTGTCAGGGTGCCACCAGCGGCGCCAGTGCCGGTGCTACTAGCGGCGCCGGCACTGACAGTTAGAGCTTTTCCAGCAACCCCAGCAGCGGCAGTGGCGACAGATAGGGTGTGATCGGTAGCCGCGCCAAAGGTGACGTTACCGCTATTATTGACGATGAATGCGTCATTACCGCTTGATTGCAATTGGAGCAGGTTGCCGGTGTTAGTCTTGTTAATGAAAATACTTGCAGTATTGGTGGTGGCATCGGTCTGAACGCCTTGAGCGAGCTGCAAGAACTGCGCGCTTGAGAGGCCGCCAAGGAGGCTTGAGTTGAGGGAGAATGGTGTTGATGAGAGGCGTTTCATAGGGATCATTTCCCCGTCAGGACTACATGAGGCAAACGGTGTACACGTCGCGTTGGTGTTCGCAATGTTCATTGATAGCCAGAGAGTATCTTGGTTCCAGTCGATTGAACTGCCAAAGGGCGTAACTGAACCAAGCTGCACTGACATGTAGCCGTTTTTAACGGTAATACCTTGGCTAGTAGCGTTGAGGTGACTTTCCGTCCACTTAAGGGTACCGGCGGGTGAGCCGGTTGTATCGCCTACACTTAAACCATCACCGTCCTGGTAAATTTTAAATTGAATGTTGTAGTTGCCGTCAGGAACAGTCGCACCTTGGGCGTTTAATAGGCGGCCTTGAAAATTAATTTGTTGGCTGACGCCAGTGGTTGCATTAACGGGAGAGACCAAGCTTGGAATACAAATAATTGACGCACTCAGTATGAGAACGTAGGCAAGAAATTTGCTTTTTTCACCCAGCACCTTTGAAAACATTTTTGTCTCGTGTTACCCATTAACGATAAAAGTTTTATTGTCTCACACACACACTTTTTATCTGCTCTAAGCATAAAGGGTTTTAGCTATTTTTACAAGGGTATTTACAGGGGAGAATGCTTAAAAATTACACTATGTCGTGAGGATTAAACCACGCTTCATAAGTATCCTTTTTTCACGCCGTTCACCAAGCCAGAAGCTAATAACAACTGCGAATGCCCCGACATATAATGGCCATAATACAAGGAGTTTATTAGTTGCGTTTGTATTCTGTGTCGTTGCTGCCGTAACCGCCGCCTGACCATTGACGATTGAGGCTACAGTTAAAAAGGCTACGCGACCAACAGCATCGGTTGCTTGAATAGAGATCTGATAGGTTCCAGGCTTAGTGTAGGTGTGGCCTACCTTAAAAGTGGTATTGTCGCTGCGCGGGACAATTTTATTATTAGAGTCGCCCCACTGCACGTTGACCGCATAGGGTGGAGTGCCGCCGAGAATATCAATAGGAACATTTAATTCTTGATCCGGGAAAACACCACGAAAAACAGCATCCGTATTCAGAAGAAGCTGATCGCCACCAAAATCTAATGGCGTTAGAGCACTGCCCTGAGTCGGGAGTGCGTCGTAGAAGACCGTCACTGCATTGGAGTCAGGACCGGGCTGGTTTAAGGCGTCGTAGACACGAGCGATGAGGATATTTTGGCCAATAAGAAGATCGACGTCAAGGGTAAACGTGCCGGCGCTGTTGCACGGTGTTGAGCCCGCGAAGATGTCATTCTTATAGACCTCAACGAGTGTATTTGCAGGACAGGTACCTGATACTGGGACTGGAGAGACACTGAATCGTTGCTGGTTACTTGGTGCCGTAATAGTAGCGGCGACAGTAGGGGCTTTGCCTGGAACGGTACCGGCGAGACCAATTGATCCGGCCTCAGGCCCAGGGCTTGCCGCTGACGCGGTATAAGCAATGAGTACAAAGCCAACACCTAAGAGAAGCAGCCCGAGTGGCAGATATGAGGTGTGCTCATGAGGGCGCAAGATACCGCTATGGTGGTGGTGACTTAGTTTCAGCCATTTTAACATAAGCATATTATAGCACAATGCTGGTTCGGATAACTGAGGTGAGTAGACTCTACGCGTTTCGGAACGTTGAGTAGATTAGCGCTTTGTTTTTGCTTTCGAGGCTTGCTTGATAATGTGACGGTTATAGCGACGAATGAGGATGCGTAGGATAAGGAAGCCACCAATGAGTACGGCGATGCCGACACCGATAAGGGTATAAGGAATAACCCAGAAAGTTTGCGTCGCACTAATTGTCTTCTTTGTTGCTTCGGATCCGTAAGTTCCTGTAAACGTTGCCGTGTACTTGCCAAATAATTGTCGGTCGCCTAAAACGGATTTATCGAGTTTCTGTTCAAACTTACGAATACTTTGAGGCAGGATATTTCGTGGCGGGAGGTTCACGTTTACGGCAGCAACTTTTTTGCCAAACATATCAGTTACAACGACTTGCCCAGCAGGCTGCTCATGAATGTTACCTGTGTTCTTTAGTCGTTCAACGAAAGTAAGTGGTGCGGTTTCAAATAAGGTCTTTGCCTTGCCACCGTTATTGATTGAAAATTCTTCAATCGACAAGCCTTCTTTTGCTGCGCCATTTACTTTGAGGAGGATAAGAGCGCCAAGGCTAGCTGATAATGAGACACCGGTACCATCGAGCTCTGGTGGAGTAGCGGTAAAGCGAACGACGCCGTAGTATCCACCTGGTGCGGCGTTCTTAGGAACCTTGATGGATACTGGTAAGTTCTCAATTTGACGAGACTTCAATGACAATTTAGGAAGAGGTGCGACCCATGTCTTTAATGAATAAGGGTTTGGTTCGCCTTCATCAAGTAAGATCTTTGGTGTACCATCTTCGCCGCTTGCGACAAAATCGTTAACCTGCCCGGTAACAACAAGAGAGCCACTTGATACATCGCGCAAGCTAATCTGTGACTTGACTGTTTCGCCAGGGTTGGCCGATAAGGTTAGTACGGGAGGGGCTATTTCAAGAGCTTGTCCAGTGGGGGCGCTTGGCGCGGTTACCGCGTTAACTTGCATGACAGGCATGAATGAACTCACGATGAGAGCTAGTACACTAAGTCCGATAAGAGAAGGTGTGGTGTATTGTTTCATAAACTTAGAAGGTTGCGGTACAGACGTACGTTAGAGTCGTAACGTAGGTGCCGGCTGTCTGGCTACCAGCCACATTAACGATATATGATGCCGTGTAAATCTGGGCGTTAGTTGGACCAGGGGTGTTGAAGTCACTGGCAGCTACAGCTTCACCATTAACGAATTTAAAGTTATCAACAGTATTGTAGCCAGTTGATGGTTGACCACGAAGATCGGTGCCATTGGCGGTTGGTGCGACAGCGCTACCAACAGCGACAGTTGATGTTGCTGTTGTATTAGCCATGAGGTTCATGCCAAACTGGCTTGTTCCACGAACGCCAGGTCCGGCGGTGCCCATGGCTGGAATGGTATTCGCACCTGAAGTCAATGTAGGTCCAGCTACTGTAATACTGTAGCCACTCGTTGCATTGGTTGAAGCGGCCATCTGAGACGTTGCGGTTGCCGTGTCTGTTGGTGAAAATAGTTGGTTAAAGGTAATTGCGCCACTGGTTGCAGTCGAGCAGTCAGGTACGCCGCCGCTATTGACCAGGACGGTGCCGCCGGTACAAAAGATAAGTGATTCAGGCATGGTGCCGGTCAGTTGAATTTGCGTTGCAGTACTTGCCGTTACGGTACCAGTGTCAATTGGGCTACCGGTAGTATCGGTGCTGCCGTATGTTGCAATACGAACGAAGAACGCTGTATTGGCTGCAGTTGGGTTAATTACACCATCAAGACGATAGCTAAGTGCACCGCCTGTTGGGGTAGCAGCGGTGCGGGTGAGGTATGGCACGCCGTTGGTAGTTGCCACGAGGCCAAAACCAGTCGCATTTGGGCCTTCAGCGCCGAGGGTTGCACCAGTCGTTACAAGGCCAACGGGCATAGTACATGTACCACTAGCTGTTGTACAATATTCAAATTTAATTGAACCAATAGCAGAAGCGGTGGTTGGTACGGTAAAGTCAAAGAGATGCTTTACGTTACCGTTTGGTTTTGAGCCACCATCAGTAGCACCGGCTTGTAGAGTTAATTTTCGAGTGGTAATTTGAGCCGCCGAAACGGAATCACCTTGCAAGGCAAAGCTGACGCTTGACACTACGAGTAATGCACTTAATAAAATACGCCCACTAAATAACTTGCTTCCACTCACTCTCATGTGAGGATTGTAGCATAAGCGCTAAATCAGCGTCAATGAAATTGTGAAATATCTTACTAAAATGTTGGAGTACAGATGTACGTAAGGGTGGTGGTGTATGTACCGGCAGGTTGACTACCTGGGACATTCACCATGTATGAAGCGGTAAAGATTTGAGCATCCGATCCGACACTACTACTGTTACCGACGGCGTCACCTGAGACATATTTGAAGTTATCAATCGTGCCATAGTCAGCTGTTGGTTGAGCGCGGTAGTTGGTGCCATTAGATGGAACGGCAATTTCGCTACCAATAGCCGGTGTTGAGGTTGCGGTTGTATTGGCGCGTAGGTTGAGGCCAAACTGGCTTACGCCACGGATGCCAGGTCCTGTTGCGCCAATTGGTGTAATAGTATTAGCACCAGAGGTGAGTGTTGGTCCGTTTACAGTAATGACATATCCCGTACCGGCATTAGTTGAGGCGGCCATTTCAGATTTAGCGGTGGCTGTATCGGTAGGAGAGAAAAGCTGGTTGAAGCTAATGACACCACTCGTTGCTAGGGCACAGTCCGGCACGCCACCGGCGTTGACTGGAATGGTTGCTCCAGCACAGAAGACGAGTGACTCAGGCATGGTGCCGTCAAGAATGACTTGTTCGGCAGTAGCGGCAGTGACTGTTCCGCTATCTACTGGAGTAGCGTCGGTTGCATTAAGGCTGGTGTGTGTTGAAATACGAACGAAGAAGGTCGTTTCAATTGTCGGGTTCTTTACGCTGTCAAGGCGGTAGCTAAGGGCGCCACCACTCACAGCAGAGGCTGCAGCGCGGCTTATAATTACCGTACCATTTGTTGACTTATCGATACCAGTAAACCCAGTTGCCCCAGATTCATTACCAAGTACGGCAGTTGTTGTATCAAGTCCGGTTGGAACCGTACAGTCGAGTCCGTTGACGACAGGCGCTGCAGTGGTGCAGTACTGGAATTTAATTGAGCCTACGCTACCACCTGCAACAGTGAAATCAAACCTGTGCTTCACAATACCACCTGGCTTTGAGCCACCGTCGGTTGCGCCGGCTTCAAGCGTAAGTTTACGGTTAGTGATTTGTGCGGCTGAGACTGAAGTGGCCTGGAAAGTTTGAACCAAAAGTGCAGCGACTAATATAAATGCGCCGGAGACTCGAACGAACGTTGTGTGGTGGTTTGTTTTCATAGTGGTGGTTTTGTTTTTCGTTTGATTTTAGTTTGATGTTGTTGGTTTTTTAAATACTTACACGAAGAATAGCACGAGCGTTTTAGTGTGTCAACAAATTTTATATATAAAGTTTAGAAGGCGTGTCGTTTATCTGGTGGCGGCCAGAAATGATGGGGTTAGTAGGTGCCGGTGACAATCAGAGTCTGGTTGCTCTTATATTGCCCGCCTGGCGTCAGGCTACCGACGTTGACAAGATAACTGAGGGTGTAAGCCGTCACTCCTGAGCTCTTCGGAGCGCTAGCGATCGTCTCACCGCTAACGTAACGATATCTATTCGATGTCCCATAATTAGTCGCCGCGACACCAAAACCAAACTGGCCATTGATTGGATTGGCGCCAACAGACACCGGTAGAGTGTTAGCGACGAGGTTAATGCCAAACTGCTCGATGCCTGTTTGAGAGGTGCCGGTTGTACTCAGTGCGGAAATGGTGTGAGTGCCATTTGACGGCGGCGTGCCGGCAATTTGGACTACATACCCGTAACTGGTGTAATTTGAGACGGAGAAGTTCGCCGTGGTAACTGTTGGATTAGTGGCGGAGAAGCTGCCGAAGTTGACGTCAAAGTTGTTAAGGCTAAAGGAGAGTGTTGGATCGTTGGTTGTTTGTGAGCCAGCTTCGATTTGGAAATTTGTTGAGGCAGCGCCACCCACAGCCAGGTCACCCGCTCCGGCACTTGATTGAAAGTTTGCTGAACTAGATTGAATAAGATCGCCTGATCCAACAGTGGTTTCATCAAAGCGGTAATTGGGTGACTGAGGAGGGTCGGCGTATACGGCAGGGCTGACAGTAGTCGTGATAAACGCTACCATCAAAAAAAATCCTGCCCATCCCACTACGCTCCTTGACATGGTTTCTATTGTTGAGGAAAGTGTTAAAATTTGCAAGTCACAGCGGGGCTAGCCTAGTTTGCAGATCTTAAGGGTAAGCGGTATACTATAGACAAATATAATACGAGATCCTATGGCCAGCCACACCACAGATACAAACAATAAATCGAGTGATCCGCCTGCACCCGAAGTGCTTCGGACGCAGGCGGAGAGTGCGACAGCACCGGCGGCGGAGAGCGCGACAGCTGTCAAGCCAAAACTTAGCGTACGATCACGACATGCAACCTATCGCCCAAGTCATAAAGCTACGTTTATAGGATTGAGTGTAGTTGTGGCAATTCTTGTTATTAACGCTGGTATTATTACTTTTGTTGTTCGTGGCCAGGGAGACTCAGAAGCCAACGCGGTTCAGGGAGAGGTCTCTATTAGCCCTGGTGTCCTGAACACATTGGGTGTTAGTCGTAACACTGTCGGTAGTGCAGGTACTGAACTTGTCGTTAATCCAAATTCACGCTTTAACGGTAAGGTGGTGATTGGCAGTGATATGAGCATTGGTGGAGAACTCAAGCTTAATAGCAAATTCTCAGCGGCTGATGCGAGCCTTGCAAAGCTTCAAGCTGGCGATACTTCATTGCAGCAGCTCAATGTTAATGGCGACGGAACAGTCTCAACCCTAAACTTACGTAAAGACCTAAACGTCGTCGGCTCTACTCGTCTCCAAGGACCAGTGACGGTCAGTCAGCTACTTACAGTGAATAATAATTTAAACGTCAGCGGCAGCCTCGCTGTTGGTGGAACGCTATCAGCCCGAGGTTTCCAGGCAAGTAGTCTTGTCTCTGACACCACCTTAACTATTGGAGGACATGTTATTACACGCGGCAATGCGCCGGGTGTTGGCCCGGGTAATGCACTTGGTAATAACGGTACTGTCTCAATTAGCGGTAATGATGCTGCAGGGACGGTGGCGGCTAATATAGGCACAGGAGCAGGGGCTGGTATTATCGCTAACGTTGCCTTTCGCCAGCAGTATAGCAGCACACCCCACGTCGTCGTGACTGGGGTTGGTGCCGGGATTGGCAGCGTCTATGTCAATCGCACTATCGGTGGCTTTAGCATTGGCGTTAACGGCCCAATTGCACCAGGCGGCTATGCTTTTGATTACATTGTGATGCAGTAACTACATATTTACGAACAACAGCACCTCGTTGTCGCGAACTGTAATGATACCATTTGTAATCATAAAGACGACAGGATCCACTTCTGTTTCAATGGTTACCTCACCAGGTGTGAGCATAGAAAAGAAGTCAGCATGCCCTGGGAGGATATCAAATTGGCCAACTTTATTAAGAGCGGTTACTGCACTTGCAGTCCCTTCGTAGTACACCTCAAATGGGCCACGGGCGGTGACGGTAAGTTGTGGTGATGAAGTCGAGGTATGTTTCATAATGAGATTATCATCATCCCTTTGTAGTCGGCGCCTCTTCAGCTGGCGCACCACTTAAGATTTCTTCGATACCACTTAGCGTTTGTTCGAGAGTGAAATATTCACCAGGCCGGCCACTAAACTTTTCCGCCACTGAGAAGTCTTGGTTGAAGAAGGTGATCAGCTTTTTCGCGTTTTGGTAGTCGGCACGGTCGGCGGGCGATAACTCATTCTCACCAACAATGGCAATAATATTCTTTAGTGAGTCATACTTTTGCATAATTGCCTGAACGCGTCCTGCGAGACGATAGTGGCGCTCGCCAACAATTTCCGGCGTAAGCAGCGAAGAAGTCGTCTTAAGAAGGTCAACCGCTGGGCGGATGCCAGTTTCAGCTACGGCACGCGACAGGACGAGGACAGAGTCTAGCTGTTGAGAGATAGCTTGCACGGCTGGGTCGGAAAGGTCGTCAGCTGGGATGTAGACGGCTTGGACGGACGTAATCGTGCCTTGTTCGGTCGAGCTTAAGCGGTCTTGCAGTCGGCGGAGCTCGGAGAAGACGAGTGGTGAATAGCCACCTTCCGAGGGGATGAGCCCGAGGTTTGTGGAGAGTTCAGTCAGGGCCTGGATGTGACGGTAGATATTGTCGACAAAGAACAAGATGTCGCGACCTTCTTCGTCGCGAAAATACTCAGCAGCTGTGGCAGCGGCAGGCGCAACCATAGAGCGAATAGCTGGCGTGGAGTCCATCTGCCCAAAGAACATGACGGTGTTTTTTAAGACGTCAGTATCTTTGAGGGTTTCATATAGCTCGTTACCTTCACGAATACGTTCACCAACACCACAGTAAATAGAGAGCGATTTACTGGCTCCTTCTTTTTTACTTTGTGTCACGTTGTGGATCATTTCCATCGTGAGGACGGTCTTACCGACACCGGCACCCCCAACGACGCCAATTTTACGACCCTTTACAAAGGGAGTCATAAAGTCGATGACTTTTAGGCCAGTTTCAAGGAGTTCAAGCTTCTTGCTGCTACGGTAACTTTTTGTCCCCGTTGGCTCGGTAATTGAGCGTCGGTTTTCGGTAACGGGTGCCGCTTCATCGAGGGGTTCACCAAGAGCATTAAAGACACGACCCATTGTCTTTGGGCCGACCGGAATGGTCACAGTTGTATGACTGCGACTGACCTTTTGGCCACAGCGGAGCATCTGGCTGTTTGCAAGGTTGAGGCAAATTGCCTTACCAGCTTTAAAGTAGCTGACTTCAACGAAGACTTCAGGGTAACCTTCGACGGTTAAGAGCTCCTTTGCATCAGGTTGTTCGCCAAGGATTTCGACTTCAACCATGAGGCCGCGCAACGACTGGATGACGCCGACGTATTCACCGGGTTGAGCTGCGTGGTTAGTTTTCATGATGCTTCTCCTGCTGTTCTGCGTTTTTTCTTTAGACTAATAAGGACTTCGCGAAGGCGACGATCGCTTTCAGAGCGCTTAGCGCGGTGAAATTCGAGCATAAAGTCACCAATGAGTTCGCCGGCACGTTTTTTGGCAACAGCCATAGCATTAAAGCGACTAGCTGCCTGCGCAAGACTTGATTCAAGAATAGTCTGACTGAGAGCCAGGCGCATCATAGTCATCTCCATCTCATCGGCAATCTCGTCGAGCGACGGCTCGAAGATGGTATCTTGAGCAGTCATGATATCTTCATCGGCATCTTCACTCATCTCGCGGACACTTGAGATGAGATCGATGGATTTAATATTCTGCACACCGAGAGAGACGTATTCCTCGTAGTAGACCACAATTTTTGAATAGGGTAGGATGGCTTCGATGACAGGTGTGACATCAATATACTCATCTGATTCAGGGACTTTGAAGAAGCGGACATAGGGGATGTTTCGCTGTGTTAGTTGGCTGGCGCCGTGAGAGCCGAGGACGATAATATCAGTCGTAGCTGGATCGTAATCTTGTTGCATGGTGCCAATAAGACGCTGGTCGATGTCGCCACTTAGCCCCGCTTCGGCAGAGATAATGACAAACACTTTCTTGGCATTTTTATCGGCAAGTGAGCGGTTGGTAATGCGTGTGCTTGGGTCAATGCGAATCGAGCTATAGCGTCGCCAAAGAAGTTGGAAAAAGTCCTTAGAGAGTTCAACTTTATTCTTCACCTTCGCAACCTGGGTACTTGCAAGGCTCTCAAATACACCAGTTAAATCTTGGACGGTGGTAATTTCCGCTGCCTCTTTTTCAATGGCACTAGCGCGTCGCATGGGCTGCTCCTTCAGGCTCGCTTGCCGGTTGTTCTTCCTCGGCCTTGACCGATAGAGGCTCAGCCGCATGCTTCTTCAAGAGCTCGGCCTCTAAATGATCAAAGTCTTTTTCGTCTTTGACTTGCGCTGCTACCTTTTTGACCGATTCCTTGAGTGCTGGAACGTCGATTTCCATCTCGCCGCCGCTGAGCATTATTGTCTCAAGGAGGAGTTGTTGCTCAGTGAGGGAGTGGCGCTCTTCTGGTGGTTGCTGTAAGGCTTGATAGATATACTTACCAAGAGTCAGATCAATAGTAGTCTCCTTAGAGAGCTGTGAGCTAAAGTGAGAGAACTCTTCGGCCTGCTTGTATTTTGCGAGTGTTTTAAAGAGGGTACTTGATAATCGTTTTTGTCGGTTTGTCTGAGCCTGGCCACCCACGCGTGAGACAGACAGTCCGGCATTAACTGCTGGGCGAATACCGGTACGGAAAATACCCAGATCGAAAATAATCTGACCGTCGGTGATCGACATAATACTCGTCGAAAGGTAGGCGGTAATATCATCATTTGGCGTTAAGACAACAGGCAGGGACGTCAGTGTTTTGCCGTTAGTGAGTAGTTTGCCTGCTCGCTCTAAAAGACTAGAGTGGGCGTAAAAGATATCGCCCGGATAGGAGTCGCGTCCTGGATCAACTTCTTGAAGAAGTGAGAGTTGGCGGTAGGCTTCCGCGTGGCTACTTAAGTCATCGTACATAATAATCACATCTTCGCCGCCGTACCAGAGGTGCTCTGCCATGGCGCATGCGGCGTATGGGGCAAGGTAGGACTGCGTTAAAGAGTCAAAAATATCAGCTAGGACAACAATCGTATGCTCCATCGCGCCTGAGTCATGTAATTCTGCAAGCAGACGCTCGACGTCAACTTTTCGCTTTCCCATTAGGACGTAAACGGCAATGCGGTCTGTTCCTTCTTGGTTAGCGCTCAGTTGACCTAAGAAGGTGCTTTTACCTGATTTGCTATCACCCAAGATGGCAATACGCTGTCCAAGGACGATAGGGAAGAAACTGTCGACGGCGGTAACACCACTGGCCAGCTGCTCGTTAAGCATGCTTCGCGCCATAATACCCGGGGCGGGGTTAAAAATACCTGAGGTGGCAGTTGTTTTAATCGGTCCTTTGCCGTCAAGCGGGATGCCCATTGGGGTAACGACGCGGCCCACTAGATTCTTGCCTACTGGAATACTTAGAATGTCATTTTCGACCACTGCTAACGTACCGACGATCATTTTTTCAGAATCAATGTTAAATAAGATCACCCGGTCACCGTAGGCTTCACGTACCATGCCGCGCTGGCCGTCTTCGAACAATACTTGGGAGCCGAGACGGACGCCTTCGAGGCCTTTGACCTCAATGAGAAAGCTATTAACGGCAACAACTTCACCCGTTAAGTTATCAGCTTCAACGAGTCGCTGGAATGTAGGATTATCAAACACGACGTAGGATCTCCGGAAATAGTTCACGACTAGCTAAGATTTGCCGGCGAAACGACCAATCAAAGACCCGGCTGCCATAACGCACTACCATCCCACCAAGCAAAGTGCTATTGAACTGAAATGACACGAGGACATTCGGTGCGATATTGATACGACACCAACTTACGAGAGTTTTCTTAATGTCAGTCGTTGGTGGTGCGGCTAGGGTGATAGTAATCGTTGTTGCCGCTTTTTTATAACTATCAAGCATTTTTATTAATTCGTCGAGAGATTGCTGGGTCATCGTATGCTTGATATGCCATTCACGTAGGACATCTTGGGCTGCCGGGGTGATGACGGGAGTAGCTGATGTGGTGACAACACTGACTCGCTTTTTCATGGCATCATGAGCAAACCAGCGCGCATATTCCTTCAACTCCAACTGGAGGGTAGTGAGATCTTGCAGCGAGGAGATGCTATCGGGTAGTTTAAATTTCATGCTTCACTCCCTTTACGAGCTCGTCTTTATGTTCATCAAGCATAGCGGTGAGGTAGGTACTTTGCGCGCCAAGATCAACGTTGTGTTGCAGCGTTTCCATAAGGAAAGAAGTGACCGCATCAGCCAGCTTTGTGTCCATTTGTTTAATGAGCTCTTCCTGTTTGTGGGCAACGGACTTGGTTAGCTCGTCTTCAAGCGCGACTTGACGTTCTGATAGCTGCGCGACAAGTGCTGCTTGATGGGTAGCAATGTCGGATTGTGCTCCGGTAAGTGTTTGTTCTGCTTGTGTGCGTAGGTGCTCGAGAGTTGTTTGGTAACGGGTCGTTTCATCCTCGATGATTTTTGCACCAAGTTTATCAAGTTGTTTAATTAGTTGTGCGGCAGTTGTTTGAAGATCGTGCTCAAGTTGTGTAGCTGAGCGTTCTAGGACGACCTGAAAGTTTGCCTGGGCGGCACGAAGTAACTGCTCGCGGACGGCCGGAGGGAGGTGGGCGGTGGGTGCTGGACGATGATGAGCGGTCTTTTCCTCCTCATGCTGAACGGGACGGAAATGAGCGTAGGCATGTCGAATAGCAACTGCAGTTAGAGCACCAATCAAGAAGACATTAACTAGTAAAAATATTTGAAGGAAGGCTGCACTCATCGTATTAGAACCTCGTTAAAATGAAATAAATTGATATAACGGATACCGCCAAAATTCCCAGCACTAATGCCGAGAGCTGAATTACATCACGATAGACGGCTGATTGGGACATAGGATTTCGTCCGACAGAGATAATGCTACTGCGGATCATGGAATAAATGATGCTGACCACTACGGCAAGCGTCACAATAAAGATAACAGCGCTGATGATAATCGGCGTGGTATTAACCGTTTTGCCGGCAAGAGCATTGGCGACGTTTTGAATTGCAGAAGGGATGATCGTTTTGTCGGGCTGCTTATAAAAATACGACACGTTAATCAGAACAGGCACTTCACCAAGGACTAGGGGCTGCTTTTGTCCTTGGCTATCAGTGTAAGACTGCTTGGCGTCGCCGTTACTGGTTGGCTTCCCCTGGGCGATGCCGACGACTTTCGTGTTATTTGTTGCCTTCATGCCAACTCCCTTTACCGGAGAGGCCGTAATGGGGTCACCTTGGTTGATTGTGCCATTGATATCTGAAACCAGAACAGACACCATGCCGCTAGTGGCGACTTGAACTTGGTTTTCTTCACTATTAGATAATGTGAGCAATGAACTGCCGTCATTGATCACGACACCAAGAATACTATTGACGTTGTTTGTTGTTGTCGCAACAACATGATCGCTTGAGTTATTTTGCAGGCTAACAATGGCGCCAAGTGGAAGCGTGTCGGTTGTTGTGAAGCCCTGGGAGAGGGAGGTGATAGCACCGGCGGACATTGGCAATAACAGGGTCGCCATGAATGCGCCCATAAGCCAATTTTGGACTGAATTAACGCGGGGCGCTGTCTGTGCTTCCATGGCCTGACTTGCTTTGCCCACCCGGTGTTCGCTCGTATATATAGCCATAATCCTCTTAATGCTTAAGTATAGCAAAAAAATCCCAGGCTGAGCTATATATCATGGTATTATGTAGGTACTAACAAAGTGGGGGTGCTTATGCGGCGATCATCAGAAAAACAAGCTGGCTTTACGCTTCTCGAAATCATTGTCGTTATTGTTGCGATTATTATTCTCGCGGCGATCATTTACTTCAATTAGCTCGACTCCTTAAAGCGCGTCGACAGCTAGTGGCCACATGACCCCACGGGGCGAGCTAATGATAGGGGCCATTTTAGTTTATATTTATGACGACGAACTAAAAAGCGATTTTAGTAACATTTTTTACAGTTGAATTCTAGTAATGACTTTATGATAAAACCAGTAACAACGTAAAAAAGGAGATACAACAATGATAATGGAAATTATTACTTGGATTATCGTAGGTGCATTAGCTGGATGGATTGCGTCAAAGATCATGCATACGGATGCTGAGATGGGAGCCATGGCGAATATTGTCGTCGGTATTATCGGTGCATTTATCGGTGGATTCTTGGTGCGCATGCTCACAGGTACAGCGCCTGAGACATTTAGTATCATGGGTGTCATTGTTGCTATCATTGGCGCAGTTGTCCTACTCGCTATTGTTAAAGCAGCGACCGGACGTACCGCTCACAGAGTGTAACCTGACCTAAGTTATAACCATATAAATAGAGCGCACCCGCTCTATTTATATGTTGCAGGTTCTCATTCCGTCCCAAGGGACGTATAATCACACTTAAAAGGATTGGCAGATTTATTTCTTCAACTATTTTGACTCATGAAACACCATACCACCCCTACCATTAACTATCAAACATTCTTTCAATCATTAGCTGCAGCCTATATTGTCTTTGATGTGAATGACCCTGAATTCACTATTTTAGAGGAAAATGAGGCGCATGCCCGGATTGCCATGCGAAAGCGCGATCAGGTAGTGGGACGGCCGCTTTTGGAAGCCTTTCCCGACACTTCAGCAGCCTATATTACTACTGGAGTAAGCGAGCTGCTAGAGTCAATCCGTAAAGTTATTCGGACCGGCGAGCCTGATGAAATGCCGCAATTGAGTTACGACCTCGAGGGCACTGACGGAAAAATGAAGCAAATGTATTGGCGCGTATCACACCATCCTGTGTTTGCTGAGGATGGGGCGGTGCAAGCAGTGTTTCAGGCTACGGAAGATATTACGGATGAGATTGCGACAAAGCAAAAACTCGATCGGACCCAATATCAGTTAAGTCAGGCGTTATCAAATGGCATGATTGGAACATGGGCGTGGGATCTTAAGACGAATCGAGTTGTTGCTGACGATAATCTCATCAGAATGTTTGGACTTGTTCGAAAAGAAAAGGAGGAAGACTATGCGATAGACGTCCTACTCGACGCTATCCATCCCGCCGATCGAAAGCGAGTGGAAGTTGAAATTCAACGAGCCATTAAAACGAAGAAGCTATTTGAAAGTGAGTACCGTACGTTACATGGTGACCGTGACATTCATTGGGTGATTGCCAGAGGCCGCGTCGAGCTTGATGAAAATGAAGAGCCAATTGCCTTTCCTGGGGTTGTCGTTGATATTACTGAACGAAAGACAGTCGAGAACAACCTAAAATTCCTCACCGCAGCCAGCGCTCAATTCTCAGCCTCACTTGATCCTAAAGTCACCCTTAATACTATTGCGAATCTCGTTGTTCCTGATATTGCTGACTGGTGCTCAATTGATCTTTATGACGGAAAGAAAATTGAGCGGGTGGCGACCGCCCATAAAGATCCAAAGAAAGTACAATGGGCAAAAGAGCTGTATGAGAAGCAAGGCCCTCCAGATATTGATGACCCAATGAATGGATTGTCGCAGGTGCTTCGGACGGGTGAAATTGTCTATTATCCTGACGTTCCTGATGAGATGCTCGTGGCGGCTGCAAAAGACGAAGAGGAGTTAGCTTTGATCCGTGGACTTGGGTTTAGTTCGGTCATTATGGTTCCTATGCAGATTAACAATAAGACAATAGGGGCAATCAGTCTTATCTCAACAGAGTCGCAAGTGCACTATAAGGAGTCGGATATTGAGGTGGCGAAAGGCTTTGCGAACCGTGCGGCAATGGCAGTGGATAACGCCTCTCTCTATCAGTCGGCTCAACGTGAGATTAAAGAACGAAAAGCCCTTCAGGTTCAGCTACAAACTGCCAATAATGTTCTTGAGAGCCGTGTGGCTGAGCGTACGCAACAGCTTGTCGAAACTAATGATGGACTTGAAAAAGAAATCCGTCGTCGCCAGAAAGTGGAGGGCGAGTTGCAAGAGTATGGAAAGAACTTGGCCCGCAGTAACCAAGAGCTTCAGGATTTTGCTTACGTAGCGTCGCACGACCTCCAAGAGCCACTGCGAAAAATCCAAGCATTTGGCGACTTGCTTGCAACAGAATACAAAGACAAGCTTGGTGAAGGGGAAGAGTATCTTACGCGAATGCGTAATGCCGCCTCACGGATGAGTACGCTTATCCAGGATCTGCTAGCATTCTCACGAGTCTCTACTAAGGAGCAGCAGGTTAATCAGGTTGACTTAAACACTATAATCGGCGAAGTAATCGGCGACCTTGAAATGAGTATTACTGAAAAGAAAGGGAAGGTAGTGGTTGAGGAAATGCCAGCTGTGTGGGCTGATGCAACTCATATGCGCCAGTTATTCCAGAATCTTATTGGCAACGCTTTGAAGTTTCACCAAAAAGACATTCCCCCCATTGTGGCAATCTCACTGAAGCCTCGTACAAAAAATGACACTCTGTATGAAATACACGTAGAAGACAATGGCATCGGCTTTGACGAGAAGTATCTTGACCGCATCTTTTCCGTCTTTCAACGACTGCACGGTAGAGAGGCGTATGAAGGAACGGGGATTGGTCTGGCGGTGTGTCGAAAGATTGTTGAACGGTATGGTGGGACAATCGATGCAAAGAGTCAGCCTAATGTCGGCTCAACGTTTATAATTAAGTTACCTATCAATTACAAGGAGCGCACCTATGACCACGCGTAAAGACCCAATTACAATTTTAATGGCGGATGATGACGACGACGATTACGTTCTGACGCAGAAAGCTTTAAAGGAGAGCAAACTGCTCAATACCTTAATTCGCGTCAAAGATGGAGAGGAATTACTTGACTACCTTCTTGTCCGCGGCGCTTACGAAGGACAGAAAGTCGTTCGCCCAGGAGTCATTTTATTAGATTTGAACATGCCTCGCATGGATGGCCGAGAGGCGCTTAAGGTGATTAAGTCCGATGAAACCCTAAGCAATATCCCTGTCGTCATTTTCACGACGTCTAAGGCTGAAGAAGACATTTATCGATCTTATCAACTGGGCAGTAACTCCTTTATTACAAAGCCGGTTACTTTTGAGAATTTAATAACTGTAATGAAAGCACTGGGCGTGTACTGGTTTGAAATCGTAGAGCTCCCTCATGCAACTGAATACATCAGCAAATAAAACAATTCATGTCCTTCTCGTTGATGATGACGAGGATGATTACCTGATTATTGGTCGGGTTTTTGCTGGGATTCCCGAGTCGCCATTTAGGTTAGAGTGGTGCGCAGATTTCGATGAAGCTAAGCGTCTCATTAATGAAAAGCGCCATGATATCTACTTGATCGACTACCGATTAAGTGGACAGACAGGGCTTGAATTGCTTGAGTTCGCCCAGCCTTATAAACGCGCCGAGCCGTTCATTCTCCTTACGGGTGTTGGCGATCGTGAAATTGAAAAACGGTCAATGAAGCTCGCCGCGGCTGATTATCTTGTAAAGGGGACATTCAACTCTGAACTGCTCGCACGCACCCTTTACTATTCACTTGAGCGTAAGCAGTTCGAAGAGCAGCGAGTTCAGTCTTTGGTCGAATTAAACCGAGCAAAGGATGAATTCATCTCCCTAGCCGCCCACCAGCTACGGACGCCTGCGACGGGAGTTAAGCAGTACTTAGGCATGGTGATTGAAGGTTTTGTTGGCGACATGACGGAGAGTCAGAAAGCTATCTTGCAAAAAGCCAATGAAAGTAACGAGCGCCAGCTACGGATTGTGTCGGACCTTCTTAAGGTGGCGCAGGTGGATGCGGGCAAGGTACGTCTGCAAAAAGCTGAAGTTGATGTTGTTTCGCTTATTAGGGACGTTATAAAAGAGCAGCGCGAAACATTTAATAAGCGTCGCCAGAAGATTGTCTTTAAACCCGAAACACCTGGATTAACGCTACATTTCGACCGCGATACCATTCGGATGGTATTTGAGAACTTAATTGACAACGCTAGTAAATATTCAGGTGAAGATAAGACGGTCACCGTCCAATTAATGGAGCAAGCCGACGAGGCGCAGATTACGATTATCGACAACGGGGTAGGAATCAAACCGGAAGATCAGGATCGACTGTTTGAAAAGTTCTCGCGCATCGATAATCCCCTGTCGACGCAGGTTGGCGGAACAGGACTTGGTCTCTATTGGGCAAAGAAAATTATCGACCTACACGAGGGCCGCGTGACGTTTAAATCAGTTGCTGGTGAGGGTACGAAATTCACAATACACTTGCCTAAGCGCCAACCGAGCACTATGCTAGAAATAGCGGCCTAATATGCGGATGAAACAATAGACTGAAAGCTGAGGTAATCATGGTTAAGAAAACTCCTAAAAATATATTGATCGTTGAAGATGACCCGGCTCTTAATGAGGCCTATAAAATGATTCTCGATAGTACGGGTCATGTGACTCGGACGGCTTTTGATGGCAAAGAGGCATTGCGCCTTGTTGCTGAGCAAGAACCAGACATTATATTCCTTGATTTACGCATGCCAGTCATGGACGGGATTGAGTTTTTGAAAACATACCAGCCTAGTAAGCTTCATAAGCATGTCAAAGTGATCGTCTTTAGCAATTACGATATGCAGCAAGAAGTCGATGAAGCGTACGATCTTGGGGCGGAGCGCTACGTCCTTAAGGCATGGGCATCACCAAAAGAACTGTTGAAGCTCGTTGAAGATATTGAAGTTCGCTAGCTATCCTCTCTCGACAACCTTATATTTTTACAGGACCGTACTGGTCCTGTTTCTTTTCGTGAAGATTGTGAATATTATTACACCTTTAATGTAAGTTAATTCATACAGGCAAGCTATTCATAACCGGTATAGTAAATACATTCAGCCAAGATCAACAACGCTGAAAAAGTGTGAGAGTAAGTAATCATAACGATGAGGGGACGAGGTATATGGAACACTATAGCCAGAAAGAACTAGATGTAAAAATCCAAGCATTTATAGCTAGAAAAACCGAACAATACCCAGAATTGATGAAAACTAAAAAGGTGAAACGGGGTATTTTCCAGCTTCATCTTTCATCAACCCCCGCTATTTCATCTATGAATGCCCTTAAGCCACAACTATTGGGTTAATCTAAAAGGAGTTGTCATATGTCACGTACAAAAGATCGAAGTCGTAATGAATTCAGCGATGAACTGCGACCGGATAAATCATACAAGCGTTTAAAAAAGCATATGTTACATAAAGAATACGGATTAGCCTAACTATTTCCCATCCATTATTCAAACACCCTCTTGATAAAAGAGGGTGTTCTTTATAGTAGATGGTAAGTTATTCGTGGACGGCAACGCTCGCGTCTCGTGGATCAGTCAGAGCGGCATATCCGATAGTGAGAATACCAACAATGAGATGTGGGACCCATGCATTGGCGGCAAGATCGGCGAAGCCAAATAGCCATGGCGAAAGGGCGAGAAAAGCACCTGTAATATAGTCGACGACTAAATGTGTGCGCATTGGAACAAGTTTTAGCGGGCTAATCTCACTGGTGGTAGTGAGTTCACTTATGATAATAAATAGCCCTACGATAATTGGCACTGTAACTGCCGCTCCACCGACATTTGCAAAGCCAAATAGCCACGGAGCAATCACTAATGCTATGCCGACGATGAGCCCAATAACGGTATGGGTTTTTGAATTAATTACGTTCATATATCTCCACCTCCTAACTATGTTATATATCGCATACGATTGTTCGTATGTGCTTCTATGATAGAGTGAATAGTTTTTTAAAAATGTAAAAATACTTACATTTATTTACTTCATTTACCGCCATAGTGTTAGTATGGCGAGACTACAATCAAGCAATCAAGCTTGACTAGGTCTTTGCCCGGAATTGACGGAGGAGGTACGCTATGAGTTATATACTATTCTTTTTATTCGGCGTATTTGCCGCCAATGGCGTCCCCCACTTCGTTAAAGGTATGATAGGTGAGAAGCATATGACGCCATTTGGTAAACCTTCTAGTGCACAAGTGAACGTTATCTGGGGTGTTGTTAACTTTTACATTGCCTTTTGGCTTCTTACTTGGGCGCAAGGTTATGACCATAATCTCCTCCCGGCATCGTTATCCGTGGCAGGGGGAGTATTAGTAATTGGATTTCTCTGCACTAGGCTATGGAGTGACGACGATCAAGCGCGCGGTCACGAAGGTCATTAGCTAAAGGTATTGCATACTTGCGGATTGCCGCTATCAAAGCCAGTAGTAAACCAATGTACGCGCTGCTCGGATGAGCCGTGTGTCCATGTTTCAGGTGTTACCTGGCCCTGAACCGCTTGTTGAATGCGATCATCGCCGACGGCAGCGGCAGCATCGACTGCTTCGTTGATCTCACCCGGCTGGAAGATGCCTAGATGAGAAACTGAGTTTGCCCAAATACCAGCAAAGCAATCAGCCTGTAATTCAAGCTTAACCGATTGTTCGTTAGTATTGCCTTGAGCTTGCACTTGCTCCATGATGCCAAGCTGATTTTGTACGTGATGACCTACTTCATGAGCAATGACGTACGCTTCAGCTACATCACCACCCTTCGCTTTAAACCGCTGCTGCAGCTCTCCAAAGAATGTTTCGTCAATATAAATAGTTTCGTCAACTGGGCAGTAATGTGGTCCGACGTCAGACGTGGCGACCCCACACCCCGAGGTGGTGGCGGACCTAAACAAGACAAGTTTTGGCTCAGCGTATGTTTTATTACTTTGGGCGAAGATGTTTTTCCATACATCCGTAGTTGAGCCTAGGACGGTTGAGGTAAAGACCTCATAATTATCTGCACCCTCAAAGTCCTGTGTCGTGAGGCTTTGCTGGCTAGTTTGTGTTGCTTGTAGCTGATTTAAGATCTGGTTTACGTCAATTGGTGTGCCGCTTAGGAAGCTATAGAGCAATGAGGCGATGACGCCAACAACGCCAAGTCCACCACCAATGGCGGCAGTTTGCCCGCGACGATCCTCAACATTTCCTCGGCTTGTTAATTTATCCCAATAGGCCATAATGTAATCCTCCGACAATTATCCATACTACTTGTAATCATCTGCAATCATACCTGGACATATAAAGGTGGCGCTGTATTAAATAATACAATTTATAGCTTTTGGCGCTATAGAAATTGTCACTTTAGTCTTCGCTTCAAAGTGAAAGACTTCTCCGTCAAGCTGCAGGGCAAATGGGCGAAGAGAGGTAAAGCTGTAACTGGCGACGTGAATAGCCTCGTCGGTTAGTCCAGATGTTGTAGCTTTAAATAGGTGCTTCATTAACGAGCCGGGCGCGCCTGTTCTTGATCCCGCGACCTCAAACTTGCCATCGTCAACTTTCGCGGCTGATGAGAGGGTTATATATTTAGACATACGTTCAATGTTGCTAAAAATTAAACTATCATAGCGTCGTATACCTTTATTGGTTCGTATTTTCACAGGTCGTGAGCTGAAATAATAACGAATAGTAAGCCACACCTCATTAAAGGGGTTAAGTTTAGCTTGGGTGAGCTTTTCGCCAATATGGGGCGTGAGACCTATACCAGCATATGAGTGAGCATAGCGCGTCCACTTGCCGACAGTTACTTTTAAGGCGTCGATCTTCTGCGCGTCACCGCTAATAATTCGCTGCACGACATCACCGTGATGGATGGCATGGTAGTGATCGTTAGCATTACCTGAGGGGAGTAGGCCGGTAACGAGATTTCCATGTGCTGCACGAAGGAGGGTGCCATTAATCACTTCATGATAGCCACCGTCACCACTTGAAGATACGACCATGATATGAGGAGCCGCGGGTAGGTCGCGTATCATTTCCTCGGCATGTCCAGCATATTTAGTAGGCTGAAGGGTGACTGAAATATCAGATGCTTTTTTAAGCTGACGCTGTAAAGTTCGAGCATTTTTTTCACCGTCACCAGTGCTATTGGGGTTATAAATAATAATAACTTCTTGTATCTTCACCATTACGTTTAGTATAGCAGCTATCTGTATTAACAGGGGTATTGGTCGTTGGTTGTTGGTGGAGTTAATCACAACAGTTGTAACAGGGAGTATATATCAGTTTATTGACGATATGAGTAAAATGAGGTGTATTGTGAGATTTTTCACATACAACCCTTCCTGACATCATGTATTCTTTACTTACAGTTCACTAGCTTAGTGATTCATGAGAAAAGGGGGTTGTGTATGTTGAGGAATTTGTCCGCTGGAAGCATTAGCACCGATAGAAGCTGGATGGCTCTTTATGCCTACCTCCGCTCACTTAGAGAGAAGCCGGCACGTATGGCGGCGGCAATTGCCACACTGGTTATCCCAGGTGCAGCACTTGGCTGGTGGTATTACAGTTTTGCAATGTCACTTGGTGCCGTTTCTCCTCTGCGTCCTGCGGTGGAATCATCCGATTTGCAAGTTCCCGATCCACAACCGAGTCCGGCGCCCGTTTCAGATACTCAGACCACAACAGCTCCTGCGTCATCAACCGACCAGGCGGACGTTAATATAAATAGCAATAGTAGTTCAAACACGAATTCATCTCAGACAAGCGTTGAGGTGAATGGGCAGCAGATTGCTGTTCCTGACAATGGATCAACACATCAAGTTATTGAGAGCGAAAATGGTAAAACTACGGTTGATATTAATGTCGATTCCAATACGTCCGGCTCTAGCGAATCTCGATCTTCGACAAGCGTTAAAATGCGATCTTCTTCTAATTCTGATCTCAACGTTAAAACAAAGGAGGTTCAATAATTATGTAATGGATAGCCATGAGGTGGTCGTCGCGACCTGGTCAGGTTGAAGTGTCTGTCTGGGTCGGGCGAACACCCGAACAACGATTATCAAAAATGTAATAGGAGGAGTCAGTATGAAAATTCAAAAGAAATTAGGCGCAGCAGTATTGTCACTTGGTCTTGTGGTTGGTCTATCGGGATTTGCCGGTGCAACCACTGGTACAATCGACACTACCGGACCTCGATCCGATAACTCAATTAGAAGTGACACTTCTCAACGAGTAAATGTCGACAATAACAATGACCTTACTGTTCGTAACAATAATGATCAACGAGCAACAACAGGTGACGCTGAGGTAGACGAGAATACGACAGCGGGTGATGCAGAAACAGGTAGTGCGATGAATGACAATGCACTTGAGGCTGACGTCACTGTTGACAACTCTGGCTCAACTGGTGCATTAGCTGACTGGGGTATGAATGGCAACGATAATCAAGCTTCAATTGAAAACACTGGCCCTCACTCTGATAACAGTGTCCGATTTGAAAGCCGAAGTACCGTTGACGTTAACAACGACAACAATCTCAATGTCACAAATAATAACACGCAGCACGCTACATCTGGCGACGCTTCTGTAACTGACAATACGGAGGGTGGTTCTGCAACCACTGGCGATGCATCAAACACTAACTCTACAACAATTAGGTTTGACGTCACTAACTAGTCTTTGGACTTGTTGACACACACTAGCTGTTACCTATGACAGCTACTCCCGAGGAGGGCACTGCCCATACGTCCTCCTCGGCCAAGATCTTATCTAATAACTGAATAGAGGAGGGGTGCTATGCAAAAGTTTAAATACGCTGTTCGAATGTGTCTGATCTATGCAGCTGTGGTACTGCTTGCGGGCGGTTATCCAGTAGCTGCAATGGCAGAGGCTGTCGATAGCGCTCCTCCAGCTACTGCCACACCAACTGAATCAACTACCACGACACCCACTGCTCCCGCCCCAGAACCTGAACGCTATACATTTAATACAGAGACTAATCACTGGGATAGTAATAAGTGGGCTTTTAATCCAGCCTCGGGGCAATATGAGCGAGTTGTTACTCCGCTTATAACTGAACCGCAGCAACAACCTGTGGCAAGCGATGTGGCGCCAACGACGCAGTCGGCTGATACGGCGACTGATCACTCAGCCACTACCTCCACAAGCAATACGAATACCAGTGCTACCATAAACAATGGCATTACATCTGATGCTACTACCGGTGATGCGACAGTTAAGGATAATACAACCGCCGGTAACGCGACGACGGGAGACGCCTCCGCTATCGCAACAGTAATGAATACGATTAACTCATCGGTTAACACTAACGGCGCCGACTTTGCCACCTTTGTTACTGACGTAGTCGGCGATGTTCATGGCGACATTATGCTTTACCCAATGCTCCTTGCGGCAATGCTCCACGCGGCAACAACACCAGAAGACTCATCAATAGCCGTGAATAACGATGCTACTATTACTAACGACCTAAATCTTAACGCCACTAGCGGTAATGCAACTGTCAAAGATAATACGACAGCGGGTAATGCCACAACCGGTAGCGCTAATACGGTTGCTAATGTGATGAATATCATAAATTCGATTATTGCCGCTAATCAGTCATTTATGGGTACGGTTAATATTTATGGAAATCTTGACGGTGATATTTTAGTCGCTCCTGATTTCCTTCCTCAATTACTTGCAAGTAACAATGGGAGCTCGTCGGCACCTGCGAGCTCATTAACAGTTTCTTCGCAAGAGACTCAGTCGATTATAAATAATATCAATCTTAATGCCGCAAGTGGTAATGCGACAGTCGCTGGCAATACGAGTGGTGGAAATGCAACGACCGGCCAAGCGGCTACAAACCTTGTTTTGCTGAATTTGTCTGGTCACCAGATCGTAGCGAGTAACAGTATGCTCGTCTTCGTCAACGTTCTGGGGCAATGGGTCGGAATGATCGTCGATGCACCAACTGGTGCGACCGCCGCTGCGCTTGGCACAGGCGTTACGACCAATAATGTCGCTCCTGATTTAACCATAGATGTTAACAATAATAGTACAATCGTCAATAACTTAAGCCTCAATTCGCAATCTGGTGACGCTACGGTTGCTGGCAATACGAAAGCAGGTAATGCCACTACCGGTAACGCTACCGCATCGGCGAACGTTGCAAATATAGCTGGTAGCCAACTCGGCCTATCTGGGTGGTTTGGCGTTTTGTTCATTAATGTATTTGGCAGTTGGCTCGGTAGCTTCGGTATTGATACGGAGCACGGTAATTCCCCAGCAACAGTTGCAGCAGAAGGTGCGCCAAAATCAACGGCAAACGCACCAACCTCGAATCAGCCTTTCCAATTTGTTGAACATGTAGCACGCGCAGCAACTAAGTCGGTGCCAGTGTTTAGCGATATCATTGGTGATAGTGAGCAGCAGCCTACTATCGAAGAGCAAACACCAGAGGTGAAAGCTGTGACGACCGCTGCGAAGACAGCGCCGTACACACCGTCTTCAACTCCTTCGGCGCAGACTCAAGATCAGTTTGATATTCTTCCACTAACTGCGGCTACATTTATGCTAGGTCTAGGAGGGCTTGCGACAAAGAGTATCGTAAGTTTCATACGCGGACGTAGACACTAATAAGAAAATAAACTAAGAGGAACGAGGCTACTCTGAAGTCTCGTTTTTCTTAGTATCGAGAACTTCCGCTACAACGGCGAGTAACTGCCCTGGTGTAAGCGAACTCTTGAGTACAGATCGATCAACGCCGTAATCTCGTGCAATCGACAGCTCACTTCCTGAGGTCAAGTTACTCATAATGACAACCTTCGTTGCAATGTCCGGATAACGTGCGGCGTATTCGCGTAAGAAGCCCGGTCCATCTAGAACGGGCATCATAATATCAAGGAGAATTAAGTCATAGGTGTTTTCGCTACAAAGCGCAATTGCTACCTGACCATTCTCGGCTACTGTCACGTCGTATTGTCCACTGAGCTGTAGGACAATGCTAAAAGCTTCACGTATCATTGCATCGTCTTCCACAAGGAGAATTTTATACACGTATCACACCTTTCGGCAGCCGTATGAGAAATTCAGTACCAACATCAATTTGCGATCGGACTTTAATCGTACCCTTGTGGAGAGCGACGATTTTCTTGGCCCAGTATAGCCCGAGGCCAGTGCCGCCGACCTCATCCGATAGCTTATTTGGTATACGATTAAACTTATCGAAAATATGTTTTAAATCACCTTCACTGATGCCGACACCGGTATCTTTAATACTAATATCCACGTATGCTTTCGTTTCCGTAAGCTTGATGGAGATACGGCCACCAACTTCGGTATATTTGCTTGCATTATCAATTAAATTTTCAAGCATCATGCGTATCCGTGTCTCATCAATGTATATAGGAGCAATTGGACTTTCCTCAATGACATCGACATCTTGGCGGCGTGTCAAAAAAATATCCCGCATGCCCTCAACAACTTCGTCAATGACTGCGCGCAGGTTGGTGAATGACTTATCAAGAGTGACCTTTCCTGCATCAATCTGTGCTGTACGGAGGAGACTGTTGACGAGCTCAAGTTGTCGTTCGTTGCTGTCATAAGCCTTTTTGACATAGGTCAGCTGCTGCTCAGTGAGCGATCCGGCGTAACCTTCGAGAATAAGCCCCAGAAATTGCTTTATTCCCGTGGCGGGGGTCCGAAGTTGATGAGAGGCAAGTGAGACAAACTCATCTTTAACATTATTAAGAGCTTCAAGTTCAATGTGTTGGTGTTTTAAAAGTTTATTTGCTGCGATAAGCGCATCTTTACTTCGTTTTTTATCAGTGATATCTTTCGTAATTTTTGCAAAGCCCACTAAAGAACCATTCGTGTCGAACAGAGCTGTCGTTGTGGTGACAGCCCAAAATCGACTACCATCTTTTTTGACGCGCCAATCCTCGATTTCAATGCTGGACTCCTGTGATGCTTGAAGGAGTTCTTTTTCAGGTTTACCGTCTTCAGCATCGCTAGGTGTATAAAACATCGAAATATGCTTGCCGATAACCTCTTCAGGGCGATAGCTATTCATATTTTGCGCGCCGATATTCCAACTTTCAACATAGCCCGACGCATCAAGGAGGAAGACGGCATAGCTCGGGACACTATCAACGAGAAGTTGATATCTATTTATTCCGTGCGCTGTCTGCTCGTCGTCGCGTTGGCTCATTGGCCCATCTTCCTGTTTAGGAATATTATTTGCTGCCAGAGGGAGTATGTAAACGAATCGGTATATGACTTATTCTATAAGAATACTGGAGAATGACAAGATGAAAATCGCCTGTAAAGGTGATATTTCGCACACTAGCGGAGGTGTCATTATAGGAAGCGGTTAGGGTAATGTAATGGTAAAGCTTGTACCGTGATTCGGCTTGGAGCGCAGGGTGATTGTGCCACCGTGTAGAGTAATAATTTCTTTAGCCCAATAAAGTCCGAGTCCTGTTCCAGCGGCAGAAATTGACATAGCGTTATGGACACGGCTGAATTTCTTAAAAAGCAGATCCTGATCTTTTTGAGCAATACCGACTCCTTGATCTGCAATCGTTATTTCACTATGGTTATTTTTTGAGAGAGTAATAATGATTTTTGTATGTTCCGGTGAATACTTACTTGCGTTATCGAGGATATTTTCGATTACCATGCGAATGAAGCGGCGATCGATATTTGCTGAGACGTCGTGATTTGGTTGTTTAAAGACGATTTGCTGATGGCGCTTTATTGTGCTGTGTTGGAATTCTTCAATGATTTCGGTTATGAGGATAGTAAGATCACAGACTTCCTTGCTAAGAATTACTTGCCCGGCATCAACTGTCGCAACTTTCAATAAGTCATCAATAATCTGGAGCTGCCTATCGTTACTACGATAAGCTTGATCAAGCATCTGCATTTGTTTATCAGTTGGCTCGTCGGCGTAGCCGCCCATTAACATGCCGATATACATCTTAACTCCTGTCGCTGGAGTTCGGAGCTGATGGGATGCAAGGCGAATAAACTCATCTTTCGCTGCGTTCAACTCGAGCAGATCCTCTTGCTGCTTTGTTAAGAGCTTTGTTTTCTCTTCAAGTTCGAGTTTCTTCTCCATGTTTGCCTTTACTTCTTGGATATCAGTGCTCGATCCGACCCACATAGTAATATCACCTGCGTCATTGCGCATTGGCTCGGCGCGGGATAAATGCCAACGGAATGTGCCGTCATGTCGACGCAGACGGACTTCTTGTTCAATTAATGTTCCCGTCGCATAAGATTTTTTCCAGTGAGCAGATACATTCTTAGCATCGTCGGGGTGGAGAATAGCTGACAAGCCATTCTTCTGCAGTTCAGCAAAACTCACGCCAGTATACCTTGCCCACTGCGGGCTAAGGTAATCAAGTTCGCCAGATGGTTTAGAGGTGAAGATCATTGTAGAGAGTGATTCTGCCATAAAGCGGAATCGTTGCTCGCTTTTTGCTAAGGCCGCTTCTGACTTTATGCGTTCATGGATTTCAATGTCTTTTTCTTGCAATGCGGAGCGAAGACTTTTGCGCGCTGCCTCTAATTTTTGGGCAATATCATACTGGTCGGTAGGTGGCGGACCTTCCTGTTTAACGTAAGATCGCGTATCGTCAATGAATTGCTCATAATGAAAGAGAGATGCGAGAAGAGGGAGGAGTTTTTGAAGAGGGAATAATTTTGCTTTTGATGCTGAGCCTCCGGTGCACGCAACGGCTAGCTTGTTTTCGTAGGTGATAACGGTCACTGGTAGAGGGGAGGCATGATTAGGTGCGAGTCGAGAGGTAGTATGAATGCCAGTTGCGGGACTCTCGCTTAAGACCTCCCTCCATGACTGTGTTTGAAGAGTATCAATCGTGAAGCCAGGCGCCGGACGAAATGCGCCCGTCTCCTTGTCGTGGATAAATATAATTAGATCATCAGCACCAACACTTGCGGCAAGCTTTTTTGCTACAGCTGGCCGCTGCTCAATATGAATCAGTTGACTAATAAGAGTGAGGATCATCATAAACGGCGAACCAAATTAAATAAGGTGACGACGGACATAGAGAAGATGGAGATGGGAAAGCGATGATCGGTTGTGTGAATGCTCATGTTAACTCAGTTCCTGATTTCTTGAATTAATAGCGTCATTATTACCGGTAGTGTGATTTAAGTATATCATCTGCCAAATACACAAAAAAATTAATTTATTTTTTAAAGCGCAATACCTTTGCCGATATGGCAAAAATGTAAAAAAGATTACAGAGAATTAGCTGAGAGGTTGTTATCCTTAGGGTATATTAACTAACGGAGAATGGGGTTGCAATGAAGAAACTACTTATTGTTACGACGATGCTTATCGTGCTCGCAATGCTTTTCGACGGTATGTTTGATAAAGATGCGCCATTAATGTGGCTTGCTGCTACGTCAATGAATTACGCGTATATGCGCATGGCATTGCTCGCTGTACTGCTAGCGTTACTGGTGACGAATCCACCACGCTCACAGTATTTTCGCATCTTTCTCACAGGTGTCGCGTCGGCACTTTGTCTCAGCACGATCTGGTTGTCGTATTGGTACGCAATTAACTTGCTCGATGCGGTCATATTTGTAGAGGTTGCGATTATCTTTATGATCGAAGCACTCGAGTCAAGTCCAGAAAAAGTGAGTCAAATTACCTTCCGGCATTCATTTGCTAAAAAGAAATAACAATTTAGTGATATATTTCACAGCTGACGAACAATAAGGCTCGTATTATAAAGCAGTACACAAAGTACATAAGTAAGGAGGAGAAAATGTTAGATATAGTACTATGGATTTTATTCGGCGCATTAGCTGGATGGATTGCATCAAAGATCATGCACACTGACGCACAGATGGGCGCAATGGCAAATATTGTCGTTGGTATCATTGGTGCATTTATCGGTGGATTCATCGTCCGAATGCTAACAGGTAATACTCAAGCTGATACATTTAGTATCGGTGGACTACTTGTGGCAATTCTTGGATCAGTGATTCTACTTGCGATTGTCAAGGCTGTAACTCGCAACCGCGGCGTACAAGCCTAAATCCTATGAATAAAAGGAAAAAAGGGGTCAAGAGTGACCCTTTTTTTCATTTTAATTTAATAAATAAGTCATATGCTGTAAAAGTAGCAGAGATTATTGGCGTGAGGTCGTTACATCTGATGTAACAAGTCGAAGAATTACGCCGATCTATCCCATTATTCTCAATTATAACTCTGAAATAGCCGAGGTTACTATGACTAAATTACGATCAAATATCTTGGTCATTGAAGATGATCTTGCACTAAACCAGGCGTACTATACCATACTGCAGACGGCTGGATATGCCGTTCGTACAGCGTTTGACGGTAAGCAGGCACTCGAGCTCATTAAAGAGGATGACCCTGATATTATTTTTCTGGATCTGCGCATGCCAACGCTCGATGGGGTTGGCTTTTTAAAAGCGTATAAGCCAAAGGAACAACATCAACACGTCGAAATTATTGTTTTTAGTAATTATGATGTCCAACAGGAGATTGACGAAGCATACCGCCTCGGCGCCCGACGATATGTCTTGAAGGCCTGGGCCTCACCAATGGAACTGATTCGTATAGTTGAGGATGTGATTGCGTCTAGAGCAATGTAGGTTACTTTAGTGTTAAGTCCTTAAAGGTGTCCTCACCGACAAAGCGCTCTAGCTTTACCTTGTCGATAACGTAGGTAAATTTGCTGTACTGGATAATGCCTTTTTTCTTAAGTAGTTTAAGATTTACCGCTGTGCTTTCGCGCGTGAGTCCGACAAGGCTGGCGATCATTGACTGTGTCATTTTGATGTCAATGGTATACATGCCGGCTGATTTCTCAATACTGTGACGGAAAATAAGGTAATACAGGGTTAGGCCGATCTTCTCTGCTGCTCGTGATTGCTCTAGGGCGGTGATACGAAGCAACAGTGCGGTGTATTCGTTGATACTAAATTTGAGAATTGCGGCCGTGAGTTCAGGGTTATTTGCCACGGCATCGAGTACGTAGTTCTTTGGTGCAGTCACGACTTCAGAGTCGGCCATTGCCTCGTAATAGAAGAGGGTATTAGTGACTTCGCCAAAAATCCAAGGGAGAGGGAAGATGTCACCTTTCCCGTGAAGGGCAATCGTACGCTCTTCGCCAGAGGTAGTGATCGTGTAGACGCGAACAAGGCCGCGACGAATAACGAATGCAGTCCGAGGAATCTCACCTTGATACAACAAAATGGATCCTTTTTTTACAAAGCGTGTGAGGGTGTGTGGTTGTATGCTGTGTAACAGATCTTCCATAATATACTCGCTTACCTCTATCTATCATACTACGAATTATAAAATGTGAAAATTATAACACTGTATATGTAAGTTTGATTACACGACAGACCAGCCATAATCGCTATAGTAGGTAGTAACCAGTGAGTTAGGAGTGACTCAAGGGAAAGAAATTATTAAGTTGGAGGGGTGCGAGATGACAAACTACAACGACACAGAATTAGATCACCGGATTCATACATTTTTAACAAAGAAGATGCAAAAGTATCCTGAGCTCAACGTCAAGCATCGCTCTGGCAAAACCATTTCCATGCCAACACTGACACTGCGCATGTTTGGCACAACACGGATGATGAAAGCGCACTAAGTATGCGCCAGTCAGAGCCTGCTCGTATGTAGGCCAATATAAAGATAAAACGGCAGTAATAACTGCCGTTTTATTGTATTTGACAGTCTCCGTAGTCAGACAGATAGAAACGCGCTATACTGCTTATGTATGTTGAAGTATTATGTCAAACGTAGCAACGGGGAAGCCTACCAGCAGGTAACTATGCCCCCTACGGAAAATGTCTGGATTCACGGAGAGGCTGTTGATGAGACGGACTTACGATTACTCTCGCAGACCTATGGCATGGACTTTAATACGTTACGCGACGTGCTTGACGTCAATGAGTTGCCACGCGCAGAGATGCATAATGATAGCCTGTACGTGTTCGTCCGGACCGCACAGCGTGGCAAGCATGGGCAAGTGGTAACAACCCCAGTGCTGTTGGCAGTGAAGGGGTCTGTATTTGCAAATGTGTCGATGACATCAATGACTGACTATAAACTCGCAACGCCAACGCTCACTGCTGAAGAGGGAGTCACGACAACAAGCTTGCTACTTAGTATGTTTGCGACGGTTGTGAGCGAATATGAGGATTTAATGCAGCGGACGGCACGGTATATTTTTAACACGGGTCGACGCCTACGAACTCACGAAGTGACTAATCAAGACTTTATCACCTTTGTCACTGTTGAAGATAACCTCAATGAGTACCGTATGAATCTGAGCGGGATGCTCGTGGTGGCGGAGCGCCTACGCGATTCTCTCCAAGATAAGGCCGATAAAGAGGCTATTGAAGATATCTTGCTGTATATTCGACAATTACTCGTGTCAATTGATAGTCATAATCAAACTATTACCAGTATTCGCAACGCATACGGTACAATTGCCAATAACGTACTTAACCAACGTATGAAGACGCTTACGGTGTTAACGGTCCTTATCGCGCTGCCGAACTTATTTTACGGTATGTTTGGCATGAACGTCCCACTTCCTATCCATGATCAGTCTTGGGCATACGCTGCTATTGTAATATTTACAGTTATCGTCACTTTCGGCGTTTATCTACTTGCAAAGCGCTTTAAAGTCTTTTAAGATGGTAAACAATAGCGTGATGCAAATCGCGCAAATCTTGACGTACTAGCCATAGGCTGGTAGTATAAATGATGTGTCTTGCGCCAAAACACGAAAATTTTAATTTAAAGGTCGAAGCGCGCAGGGCTGTACATAGTACAAGGAGTACGAAAAACCTCATGCCAATAGCTATCACTTTTGTTTCTTCGCGAAGCAAAAAGATTGCAGTGGATGTGGTGCCTGCCGAATGGCAACTGTATATCGCACAATAGAACGTGTGTTCAACCCCGAAATCCTATATTAGATTTCATCCAACAACGAAAAACACCCCAAGGCACCGGGGTGTTTTTCATTTTATGTAGATAGTTTAAGACATGTCGTTATACTTGACATACTTTTCATACTTCGTGTAGACTGAGAAGTGAACAAACGCATACGGAGTATAGGTGATGCACGATAAGAAATTATATGGAACGGCAACTGTTGGTACTAAAGGCCAGGTGGTGATCCCAGCTGAGGCCCGGGAAATTCTCGGAATTGAGCCGGGTGATCGACTATACGTCATTGGATCAAAACAAGGCAAATGGGTTGGTCTTATCCAGGAGGATCAGCTCCGCTCTATGATTGAGCAATTTGCAGATAACATTGAATTATATAAAGACGCCCTCGGTAATCCGTCAGCTAAAGAATAAAGAACGTAGGAGTAAAAATACACATGAATCATCATTTAAGTTTGCGCAAAAAGGTCATTATCATGATTTCGGTCATGGCAAGCCTTTTCCTTGTTGCGCTTGACCAAACAATTGTCTCAACGGCGCTTGGTAAGATCGTTGAAGATTTTGACGCCTATTCATCACTCAGCTGGGTTGTGACGGCCTACTTGATCACAACAACGATTACGACGCCGATTGCAGGTAAGATGTCTGATATGTTCGGTCGCCGATTACTCTTACTCATTGGTGTGACAATTTTCGGTGTAGGCTCACTCCTTAGTGGGACGAGTGCAGACATTAACCAGCTGATTATCTGGCGCGCCATTCAGGGTATAGGTGGTGGTATTATTACTGCAAACGCCTTTACTATTATTGGTGACTTGTTTGCTGCCCGCGAACGTGGTCGCTGGCAGGGGATGATTGGGGCAGTCTTTGGTGTGTCATCGGTTGTAGGCCCGCTTCTTGGCGGTTTCCTGACTGAGGCTCATAACGTATTTGGTCTTGTTACCGACTGGCGCTGGACATTCTTTATTAATGTGCCAATTGGTATTGTTGCCTTTGCAATTATTGCTATTTACTGCCCAGCTCTTAAGCATGAGAAAAAGCCTCGAGTTGATTATGTCGGTGCCAGTCTACTAGCCGTTGCTCTAGCTACACTCGTGTTAGCAGTTGATAACACAGATAAGATCTTTGCTGACTTACTCACGAGTACTGGTATGAGCCTCGCAACTCTACGTGTCATCATGGCGGCTATTGTTGTTGTCGCGACCGCAGCATTCATCTTCGTCGAGCGACGCTCAAAAGAACCAATTCTCGATTTGTCATTCTTCAAGAACCGTAACTTCTTGCTACTATCCGGAATCGCTATGTTTGTTGGTGCGGCTATGCTTGGTTCAATTATGTACCTCACACAGTTTAACCAACAGGTGTATGGCGCAAGTCCAACCACTTCAGGGCTCATGTTGCTTCCGATGATTGCCGGCCTCATGGCGGTAAGTATTACAACTGGTCAGCTTGTTTCTAAGTATGGCAAATATAAGCGATTCATGGTTGGCGGGTTTGTCGTTGCGACAATTGCGATTGCTTCACTCGTTAGCCTGACGCCGTCAAGTCACTTCATTCAAGAAGCGATTATTATCTTCTTCGTTGGAGCGGGTATCGGTGCCGCTATGCCGCTAATGAACATTGCTATTCAAAATGAATTTGAGCAAAAGGACTTAGGTATTGCCACGAGCTCAAGCCAACTATTTCGCGGACTTGGATCAACAATCGGCGTTGCAGTATTTGGCAGTATGTTAACTCTTGGTATCACGAGCAATCTTGGTGACATGAATAAAGACGCCTACATTCAGTCACTTAAGCAGTCACCAGCCGCAAATCAAATATTGACAAATCCTAACGACGTTAACACGCTCTTGACTTTAAATATGCCGACGACAAAAGAAAAGATTGATGCAGGCTTTACGAAGAGTATGGCGAGCATTGCTGTTCCAGTTGCTGCAAAAGAGAAAATCAAGCAAGACTTTTCAGCGAACCAGACTGCCTATAGCGATAAGATTGTCGACGCATTCTCAAAGAGTCTCCATGTCATCTTTGTCATCACGTCAACAATGATGCTTGGCGCACTGATTCTAGTCGCACTCCTTAAAGAGCGGCCACTCCACGCGGCTTCACCGATGGAAACCCCAGGCGAGATATAAGAACGAATTATAGATCTACAATAAAAACACCCTGATTGGTCAGGGTGTTTTTTAAATAGAACTATGTGCGCTTATTCTTGAGTCGCGTCAGGGAGTGCAATATTATTCTTTTTTAGCTCGGCGACAATTGCAGCTTCTAGCTTTGTTGGGTCACCCCATGTCTCGGTTGAGAGTTCGGTGCCGTTAAGATAAAAGGTTGGTGTACTATTGACGTTAATCTTCTTACCGACAGCCATGTCATAGCTGATCTTTTTTGCCACGTTCTCACTTGCGAGGTCAGCTTTGAACTTATTGAGATCTAAACCGATTTGCTCTGCGTACTTCGAAAAGACAGTAATGCGGTCTTTGACAGATACGCTTTCCCAGGCTTTTTGATTGGTATAGAGAGCATCATGCATTTCCCAGTATTTGTTCTGTAGGCCAGCTGCCTCAGCCGCACTAGCTGCCGTCAGCGCATTCGGGTGAATCGTAGTCAGTGGGAAGTTGCGAAAAGCAAATGCCATTTGCCCTTGATATTTTTCGGTTAAAGTTTTGACTGTGCTATACATGCCACCACAACCTGGACACTGGTAGTCGCCGTATTCCGTAAATAGGACTTTACTGTCTGCCTTACCAAAGACGTGCTCGGCAATGTTGCCTGATTCAGTACTTGCTGTTTGAATCTTGTTTGTATTAACGTTACTGACGTCTAGTTTCTTACCCTTTGGTACGGCAATGAGCGCCCCTAATAAGAGTACGCAGACTGCTGCGAAAATTAACCATGCTTTCCTACTCACCTATAAACTCCTTTTGTTACTATACTAAGTGTAGGGTAAAAGCAATGCCGTCGCAAGGAATTAT
>Ga0157369_10000198_pt1 | contig 84274 bp, 77 predicted proteins | sample C25metaG_FD_113461 | JGI IMG/M metagenome (GOLD analysis project Ga0157369, IMG submission 113461) | Corn rhizosphere microbial communities from Kellogg Biological Station, Michigan, USA - C2-5 metaG | ecosystem: Host-associated > Plants > Roots > Rhizosphere > Soil | place: USA: Michigan... | reverse complement strand
ACGGTGCAGCTCCACCTTCGATACGTCCATGAAGCGGATCTTCAAGTGCTCGTCGGTTTCGGTGTTCGACACCAAATGGCTCAATCCTCGCCACGCCGATTCAAGCGCTTGTAGATCCTCGTGATGCAAGATGAGATTGATCTGCTCGGACAGCTTTTTGTCGATCTGCGCGATGATCGCCGCAATGCTCTTGTAGGCGTCGTCGCTCATCGTGACCGACTGCGCGAGCGCTTGCTCGGCCAGCGTTTGCACCGCGCACTCCACGGCTTCGCGCGCGTGGTCGGTCTTGGGCCGGAATTCCTTTTCGAGTAGCTGCGCGAAATCGGAATGCGTCGGGGTTGGGGTTTGGGCCTGAGCGGCCTGGGCTTCTTGTTTCGCCACGGTGGTTATCCTCGGTCGGTTCGTCGGTTAGGACGGTCGGCTTAATCGGCTCGATGCTCGATCAGCTCGCGCTTTCGTCGGCAGCGGCCTCGCTGCCGCTGTCGCTGTCGCTGTCGCGGCGCTCGGGCTTGGGCGCGGCGGCCAGCGATTTCAGCAGCGCCGGGTCTCGCAACAATTGCGTGACTAGCGATTCGGCGCCCGATTTGCCGTCCATATACGTCTGCAAATTCGCCAGTTGCATGCGCGCTTCGAGCAGTTGCCGCAGCGGCTCGACCTGGCGAGCGATCGCCGCGGGCGAGAAGTCCTCCATGCTCTCGAAGGTCACGTCGACCATCATTTGGCCGTCGCCCGTCAGCGTGTTAGGCACGGCGAACGCCGCACGCGGGCGGATCGCCTTCATGCGCTCGTCGAAATTGTCGATATCGATGTCGAGAAAGCTCCGGTCCGACACCGCGGGCAGCGGCTCGATGGGATGCTTGCCCGATAGGTCGGCCAACACGCCCATCACGAACGGGAGCTCGACCTTTTTTTCCGAGCCATAGACTTCGACGTCGTATTCGATCTGGACACGCGGCGCACGATTGCGCGCAAGAAACTTCTGCGAACTGTCGGAAGCAGACATTAAGGACTCCTAAACGGTGACGAAGTAAGGAACATTCCGGTGAGCCGGATGCTTATGAATCTCGGAACGCTGAATCGAAGGTAAGCGCCTGTGCGGGCGCGTGGGACGGGTCGGCCACACCGATCGCGATGTGCGAGAGCGGTCGTTTTGCCGCGAAGGCGTCGAGCCACGCTCCACCGAGCCGCGGCAACACGTGCTGCTCGATAAAGCCGATGAGCACGCGTGCGCCCGTTTCCTGAACCTGGCATCGGCCGACGATGTAGTCGATCAACGCCTGGCTATACGTGAGCTCGATCCCGTGAGTGTCGGCCATGCGGTGGACGACGCGGCGTAAATGCAGACGCACGATGCTGGCGAGCGCGCTATCGGCGAGCGGACGATAAGGCACGACCGTGACGCGCCCGAGGAACGCCGCCGGGAACGCGTTTAGCAACTCGGGCGCGAGCGCTTCGCGCAGGCTGTCCATGTCCGGCGCGGTGGAAGGATCGGCGCATAGGCTCGCGCAGCGTTCGGCGCCGACGTTGCTCGTCAGCAGAATTGTCGTGTTGCGGAAATCGATGTGGCGCCCATCGCCATCCTCCATGTATCCCTTGTCGAATACTTGGAAGAACATCTCATGCACATCGCGGTGGGCTTTCTCGATCTCGTCGAGCAGCACGACGGAATACGGCCGGCGGCGAACCGCCTCGGTGAGGACCCCGCCCTCTCCATAGCCGACATATCCCGGCGGCGCGCCCTTCAAGCCCGATACGGTATGAGCCTCCTGGTACTCGCTCATATTGACGGTGATCAGGTTCTGCTCGCCGCCGTAGAGCGCTTCGGCCAGCGCCAGCGCCGTTTCGGTCTTGCCGACGCCGGAGGGGCCGGCGAGCAGGAAGACGCCCAGCGGCTTGCGTGGATCGGCTAGGCCCGCGCGAGCCGTCTGCACGCGCTCGGCGATGCGGCGCAGCGCGCCGGATTGGCCGATCACCCGCGCTTCCAGCGTGTCGGGTAAGACTCGTACGGCGGCAAGCTCGTCGGTCACCATGCGGCCGACGGGAATGCCGGTCCAGTCGGCGACGATTTCGGCGACGATCGCCTCGTCGACTTCCGGGAACACCAACGGCGCATCGCCTTGCAAGCGGGCAAGTGCGTGTTCGAGTTCGCGCAGCTTGGCTATCGATGCGGCTCGGTCTGTAGGGCCGCCGAGCGAGTCGAGCGGGTCAACGGCAGTTGCGGTGCCTGCGGCATCGGTTGCATCGGTCGCATCGATCGCATCGGCTGCATCATCTGCATCATCTGCATCGGCTGAGCCCTCAACCGCTTGGCGCGCATTGATCAGCGCTTGCGCGGCGGCCGCCTCGTCGCGCCAGCGAGCGTCGATCGTGGCTTCTTCCGCAGTTAATCCAACGATGCGCGCGCGAACGCCGGCCAATGCTTGGTCCGCATCGAGCCCCATCCGCGCCTCCTGCACGAGCAGGCTCTCTTCGACCCGCGCAGCCGCCAGGCGCCGCCGCACCGCCTCCAATTCGCGCGGCGCGGCATGCTGCGACAGAGCGACCCGTGCGCACGCGGTGTCGAGCAAGCTAATCGCCTTGTCGGGCAATTGACGCGACGGAATGTAGCGGTGAGAAAGCGTGACGGCAGCACGGATCGCTTCGTCGCGCACAACTACCCCGTGATGCCGCGCAAAGGTAGCGGCCAGCCCCCGCACCATGTCGATTGCGGCAGGCTCCGCCGGCTCAGCCACCTGCAACACCTGGAAGCGGCGCGTCAACGCCGGATCCTTCTCGATGTGACGTTTGAACTCCGCCCAGGTCGTCGCCCCGATTGTGCGGATCGTCCCGCGCGCCAGCGCGGGCTTGAGCAAGTTGGCCGCGTCGCCCGTGCCGGCCTGGCCGCCCGCGCCCACCAACGTATGAATCTCGTCGACAAAGAGAATCACGGGCACGGGCGATTTGGCGGCGGCTTCGAGCACGCCTTTTAGACGCGCTTCGAACTCGCCCTTCATGCTCGCTCCGGCCAGCAGCGCCCCGACGTCAAGCGAAAGCAGGCGCACGTCGGCGAGCGCAGGGGGCACGCTACCGGCCGCGATCGCCCGCGCCAGCCCTTCGACTACGGCGGTTTTGCCCACCCCGGCTTCGCCCGTCACCAGCGGATTGTTCTGCCGGCGGCGTAGGAGTACGTCGATCATCGTTCGAATCTCGAGCTCTCGGCCGATCACGGCGTCGATCTCTCCCGCGCGCGCGCGCGCCGTCAGGTCCGTACAGTACTGATCGAGCGATGCGCTTTTCGTCGCGGACGGCATCGCGCTCGATGCCTCGCCCGGCGCGGCGGACGCGAACTCGCCACGGTCATAGGACGCGCCGGCCGCTTCGGGCGAACCATCGATCCACGTGGGCAGCACGTCGGCTAGCCCCTCGGTGGGGATCTTGCCGAAAGCCGGGGAGATCGCGAGCAGCACGCGCCGCAGCTCGGGAGTGCAGACAAGCGCCGCCACGAGCCATGCGCCGCGCACGCGGCTATCGCCGTAGCCGAGCGTGGCCTGTACCCACGCGCGCTCGATCGCCGATTCGATGTGCCAAGAAAAATCGCTGATCGAACTTGCGCCGGCCGGCAACGCAGCCAGCGCTCGAGCAAAGTCGCGATCGAGCACATCGCGATCGATGCCCGCGTGCCGCACGATGCGATGCAAATCGCCATCGGGCTGCTGCAGCACTTGGTGCAACCAATGGACTAGCTCGACATAAGGGTTGCCACGCAGCTTGCAAAACGTGGTGGCAGATTCGATGCCCCGGTAGAGCTCGCCCCCGAGCTTACCGAACAGTGCCTGGCGTGGAATCGTCATGCGTGATCCCGATGGCTTACGCCGTCGTCGCCACGCGTTCCAATGATCGCACTGCTGACTGCACTGCTCCCGCACATTGCACGGTCACCGCCCGCGCAGCATAGCCATACGGCCACGCGCCCTAGCATGGTCTTCTTCTCATTATTCGAATTCATTTATTTCTTGAAACGTCGTCAACTCTCAGTGGGCCGAATTATCAACACGAACACGAACTCTCATCAACAACCCGTCAGCGAGAAAGAGACAGACATCTCATCGCGGCAGGCTAACAACAACCCATACAGAGACGCGCCGCGCTTCCTCACACTCCCCGTCAGCGTTGACTCGCGGGCTTTCCTCGGCATCTCGAATAAGAATTTTCTCGAATTTCGTCAACTCGCTCGTCCTCTCGAGGAAACACATCAATATCCGCCTTCGACACCTCCTTTTATCGAATCCAGCCACCCAAAATAAGCACATCTCAAATAACGACGCATCAATTAACGATGATTAATTAAGAGATAAGCATTTCATCGCCATCCGTGTTTAAATGGCGACCTTTTTTGGAAGACAGATTCCTCTCCATGGACTCACTGCGCCTCCCGTGGCGCCGCCGGCCGAGCGCCCCCAACGTCGAGCCTAGGTTGATCGCCGAACACGAACCGCCAGCGGAGCAAGCACCGGAATTCGATGCTTCGTCCGCAGAGCATGTGCGTGAGCCGCAAGACGCCGATCCGATCCTCAGCCTGATCGGCGGGGCGGATGTCGGAACACGAGCAGAGCAAGCGTGGCGCGAACTCGACGAAACACCCGCGGCTTCGAACGCCACGAGCGCCGCCCCATGCGCGGCCGATCTCATCGCCTCCTTGCATGCGCAATACTGGCGGGCCCTGAGCGATCCCCTGGCCTCGGTCACGGAATCATGGGTCGATCAATCGGACGAGGCGCCAGCGCATGCCATACCGCATGCCCTACCTCGCGAAATGGATGAGGAAGAGGCGCACGAAGCATCCGCGGATACGAAGCGAGGCAACGCCGGCTCGATCGAAACCCTGCTCTCGGGCGAAAGCACGATCGACGACTGCTTTGGCCGGCTGGAAGGCCGCTCTGCGCCTGATCCCCTCGATCTCGCCGCCGATTCGGCGCCGGAAGTTTTGCGGCTGTTCGCCCCGCCCGACTATTGCGGCGCCGCGCAGCCCCACTCATCAGCGCGCGCGTCGGCCTTGCCGCCCCCGCTCACGCGACGCGAACACCATGTGCTGTCGATCGATAGTCCGCTCGTCGCGCCGTCATGCACGGAGCGCTCGGCCGTGAGCCCCGACAATCTCGGTTCTGTCGAACCAGCGCTTCGCGCGAGCGAGCGACTCGCGCGCGAAGCGGAAGTGGCGGAAGTAGCGGAAGCAGCCGAGTCGATCGACGCAGCAGTACCGAGCAACGCGAAGGCAATCGATGAGCAAGCGTGAACCCCGTCCTACAGCCGCCCATATGCAGCGCTCGGGGCCGCATCGCGCGAGCTCGCATTTGCTGCCCACACTCATGGATCGTCTACGCGACGACGCGCCCCAGCGCCTATTCGAAACGCCCGAACACTACGCGGTCACCCGCAAGCAGTTGCGCGACATCATCCAGCGCGATCTCGCGTTTCTGCTCAACACCACGAACATCGAGGACCTCATCGACCGCGACCGCTACCCGCAGGCCGCCGCCTCGACGGTCAATTTCGGCGTGCCGCCGCTCGCAGGCGCCTTCCTCGCGTCCCGGAAATGGAGCGATATCGAGCAGATGATCCGGCGGGCGATCACTGAATTCGAGCCAAGATTGATCCCCGGCTCATTGGTGGTCTCGCCATGCCAGGCGATCGACGCGGGCGAACATCACAACATCTTGTCGTTCGAAGTACGCGGCATGGTGCAGATGGATCCGTATCCGCTCGAATTCATGGTGCAGAGCTCGCTCGATCTCGATACGAGCGAAGTCAACATCACGGGCATGCGCGCCGGCTAAGCGCTGTGCGGCACGCACCACATCACGAGGCCCTCTCAATGGATCCGCGACTGCTCGAGTACTACAACCAAGAACTCATCTATATGCGCGAGCTCGCCGCCGAGTTCGCGCAGGCTCATCCCAAGATCGCCCGGCGGCTTGGCATGCAAACGGGCGAGACGGCCGATCCTTATGTGGAGCGGCTCATCGAATCGTTCTGCTTTATGTCGGCCCGCACGCACATCAAGCTCGACGCCGAGTTTCCCCGCTTCACCGGGCGCTTGCTGGAAGTGATCTATCCGAACTACGTCGCGCCCACACCGTCGATGTCGGTCGCCCGTCTCTATCCGGGGGGCTCTGAGGGTAATCTTGCGGAAGGCTATCGCGTCCCGCGCGGCTCGATGTTTGCGGCGCGCATTCCCGACGGTGAAAAAACCGCCTGCCAATTCACCAGCGGCCAGGACGTCACGCTCTGGCCGCTGGAAATCATCGACGCTCGCTTGACGGGCGTGCCGCCCGACATTCCGACGCTGGATCGCTATGTGTCGCCGGACAAGCAAGTGCGGGGTGCGCTGCGGCTGCGGCTCGCCACAACGGGCAATGCCCGCATCGGCGATCTTAAGGGCCTCGATCGGCTGCCCGTCTATCTGGCCGGCGACGAGCAAGTCGCCTCGCATCTGTTCGAACTACTGCATGCGGCTAGCGTGGCCTGCGTGATCGCCGCGCCCGGCGAATTCGGTCGGCCCGGGCGCCCACCGGCCGTCGTGAGCCGTGATGCGGTCGGCCATGAAGGGCTGCGGCCGGATCAGGGCCTGCTCCCGCTCACCTGGACGAAATTCCATGGGCACAACCTGCTGCACGAATACTTCTCATGCCCCGCGCGTTTTCTGTTCTTCGCGCTCAACGGGCTGGGCGAAGGCTTCTCGCGGGTCGAGGGCCGCGAGGTGGAAATCGTCGTGCTACTCGATCGAATGCCCGGACAACTGGCGAACTTAGTCGATGCATCGCGCTTCGCGCTCTTCTGCACGCCCGTCGTCAACCTCTTCAAGCTCCATACCGACCGCGTCGAAATCTCCCCGCGCGACATCGAATTTCATCTGGTGCCGGCCAGGCTCGCACCGCTCGATTACGAAGTGTTTTCCGTCGAGACGGTGTATGGACAAATCGGCGAGGCCTCGGCTGAACAGGAATTTCGTCCGCTCTTTCAAACGTTGAACGACGACGAGGGTAACCACGGCCGCTACTTCTCGATGCGGCGCGAGCGGCGGCTCATGTCGGATTCGGCACGGCGCTACGGCACGCGCACACCGTATGTCGGCACGGAAGCGTTTCTTTCGCTCGTCGATCAGAACGAAGCGCCCTACAGCGAAGCGATGCGCTTCCTATCCGTCGATGCGCTCGTCACCAACCGCGATTTGGCTGCGCTCGTGCCGCGCGACGGGGTGAGCGATCTGACGACCACGCAGTCCGCCCCGGTTCGGAGCATCGGCCTCATTCGCCCGCCAAGCCCACCGAAGGCGCCCTATGCGGAGCGCGAGATGGCTTGGCGGCTGATACGCCAGCTCAACTTCAACTATCTGCCGTTGGAGGAGCTCGATCACCGCGACGGCGGGCGCGGGCTGCGCGATTTGTTGCGCTTGTACTTGACCGGCGAAGGGACGGAACAGGAGCGGCAGGTGGAGAGCCTCGTCGGCGCAAAAACGCGGCCTGTGACGCGCAAGCTGCCGGGCACGGGGCCCATGACATTCGGGCGTGGCGTCGAGTGTGTGCTGACGGTGGACGAAACGGGCTTCTCGGGCGCGAGCCCGTATCTGTTCGGGCTCATCCTCGAGCACTGGCTGGCGCGTCATGTCTCGATCAACAGTTTTGCGCAGACGGAGCTGCACTCGATGCAGCGCGGCCGCTTGGCGCGCTGGCCACTGCGCAGCGGCACGCGCGGAGCGTTCTAATGGATCGCCCCGACGCGAGCGAGCGCATGCGCGAGCGCTCGATCTCGAACGAACTGCTCGCGCGCCTCGAGGCCGAGCCGTGGCGTTTCGGGTTCTTGCCGCTGCTCCGGCGCATCGGCGCAAGCGCGGCCATCGATGCGATCGGCACAGCGCGTCGGCCGCGCGCCGAACCGTTTCGACTCGGACAGCAGCCGAGCCTCGCCTTTGCGCCGCGAGAAGTGGCCCGTGTGCGGCAAAACGCCGGGCGGCTCAACGTGCGGCTCTTCGGATTGGGCATGCTTGGGCCGAACGGGCCGTTGCCGATCCACGTGACGGAGATGGCGCGCGATCGCGAGGAAAGCCGGCGCGATACGACGACGGTCGACTTCTTCGACATTTTTCATCACCGCTTCTTCACGTTGTTCTATCGCGCGTGGGCGTCGGGGCAGGCTGCCGCAGGGCTCGACCGTCGCGACGATGAGCGGTTTTCCTTTTACATCGCGAGCCTCATCGGGCAGGACACAGGCGAGATCGCGCAACGTTCCCTACCTGCGCATGCGCGCTTGGCCGCCTCGGCTCATCTCGTACGCGAATCGCGCAACCCGGATGGGCTGCGAGCCACGCTCGAGCACTACTTCGGCGTCCCGGTCGCCATCGAAGAGAATGTGTTTCATTGGATCGAGATCGATCAGGCCGATCTGGGTCGCATGGGGCGCCCGGGCCCTGCCTCGACGATGGGTGAAGGCGCAATACTCGGCCGCGTCGCACCGGATCGGCATCACAAGTTTCGTATCGTCATTGGTCCACTCGATCTCGACGCCTACCTGCGCTTCACGCCCCAAGGCGAAGATTTGCCGCGTCTGGTCGAGTGGGTGCGTGCGTTCGCCGGTTATGAATTGGAATGGGAGCTGGAGCTGCGCATCAAGCCTCGAAGTACGCCGCCGGCGGTGATGGGCGGCGCGCAACGGATAGGCTGGTCGGGATGGCTCGGCAGAGCACGCGGGGATCGCCCCATTACCGGTATGCGATTCAAGCCGGAGCACTATGTTCGGCGCCTCGCGCGCTCATCCTCAACCTCTCAGGCGAATCAATGAGCAACAAGCCCAGAGCCCAGCGCGCAAAATCCGGCGCCGGACCGGTCAAGCACGCGACGCATCACGATTGGCTCGCGCCCGTGAGCGACGCGGCCCCCTGTGGGCCCGATCTCGAATACGACCATGACTTCGTGGTGCTGTTCGCGAGCGCCGCGCCGAAGCAAGACGTGCAGTACGGTGCGTTCGTCGGCTCCCCGGAACCCGCCAACTGGAGCGATATCGAACGCGATTGCCAGCGGCTCATGGTGCGCACGAAGGATGTCCGCGTGGCCGTGCTTTACACCCGATGCCGTACGCGGCTAGCCGGCGCCGCGGGCCTTGCGCAAGGCATCGGGCTGATTGCCGCGTGGCTGAGGACGTTTGCCGACGACATTCATCCGCAACTGGGCGCCGACAACGAGCGCGACGCCGTGCTGGAAATGCGCATGAATGCGCTGCAGGCGCTGGCCGATCCCGAAGGGCTGCTCGCCGATGTGCGGGACATCGTGCTCGCGAAATCGACGATGACGCGCCTGCAGGTGCGCGATGTCGAGCGCGCGTTCGCGCACCCCCACCCTGCCGATGCGCTCGCACCGGAATCCGTCGCTCAGCAGTTGCAGGATTTGTATGCTCACGCTCAACAAGCCGCTGTGATGGCTAGCTTCGGCGAGGCGAGCGCGCACGTTGAGGCGATCGACGCATGGTGCGCCGACCATCTCGATGCTTACCGGCCGAACTTTTCACCGTTGGAGGGGCTGCTCCGACTGCTGCGACAAGATGTGCCGAACGGCGCGGCGGCATGCGACGGGGCGCCGATAGTGGCCGCGAACGACGACGGCGCCGAACCGGCGCCGCCTGTCACCGATGGGCTTTGCCAACCATCGCTCGGCTCGATGAGAGACCAAGCACCGGGGCACGAAAGCCCGGGGCACGAGAGCCCGGGGCATGCGAGCTCGGGGCACGAAAGCCCGGGGTACGAGGCCCCGCGGTTGTGCGATTTGCCGCCCGAGGCGCCGCGCCCGCGTGCGGCGCCAGTCAACCGAGAAATGGCGCTGGCCTCGATTCGCTCGGCGCGGCGATGGTTCGAGACGAACGAGCCGAGCAGCCCGATTCCCGTGTTGCTGAAACGCGCCGAGCAGTTTGTCGGTAAGCGCTATGGGCAAGTCGTGCGAGCCATTCCGCCCGAGCTTCTGGCGCAGTGGGAGGAGGCGGACAGCGCATAAAAGGGGCCGCCGTGTGCCTGGTCCAACGCTTTTGGAGTGGGTAGCAAGCGCTTACCCGCCTTCCTTCCCGGCCTCGCCCCGCTCAGCTAGGCCATATCGCTTGATCTTCTCGTACAGCGTCGCCTTGCCGATCTGCAGTTCATCGGCGGCGGCCGACACCGAACCGCCATGTTGTTCGAGCGCCTCGGCGATCGCCGCACGCTCGAATTGTTCGACGCGCTCCTTTAACGAGCGAGCCGGCGCTGCTTCCCCTACGGGTCCGTTCGATGCCCGTTCGATTCCGAGCACGAGCCGATCCGCCACATTGCGCAATTCGCGGACATTGCCGGGCCAATCGTGCGCCATGAAGTCCGCGCGCTGGCGCGGCGTCAAAACGGGCGCCGGGCGCTCGTAGCGCACGGCGGCGTCGAGCACAAAGTGTTCGAGCAACGGAACGATATCCTCGCGTCGCTCGACGAGCGCCGGCAGTTCGATCGTGACGACGTTGAGCCGATAGAGCAGGTCCCGCCGAAAAACGCCCGACGCGACCAACGCTTGCATGTCGCCCTTCGCGGCTGCGACAACGCGCACATCCACTTGTACGGCGTGGTTCGATCCCAGCCGTTCGAGCGCGCCCTCTTGCAGGACGCGCAGCAATTTAACCTGCAGCGCGGGCGGCATGCTTTCGATCTCGTCGAGAAACACCGTCCCGCCCGATGCATATTCGAGCTTGCCGATACGGCGTTTGGCGGCGCCCGTGAACGCGCCCGGCTCGTAGCCGAACATCTCCGATTCGAACATCGACTCGGGCAACGCCCCGCAGTTGACGGCGACGAACGGCCTGGCCCCGCGCGGCGAGAGTTCGTGCAAGCTGCGCGCGACGAGCTCTTTGCCCGTTCCGGTATCGCCGATGATGAGCACCGATGCGTCGGTCGGCGCGACGTTCACGATCAGGCGACGCACTTCGTCGATCGCGCCGCTGCGGCCGATGATGCGCGGGACGAGCGCATCGCGCGCGGCAAGCTCTTTGCGCAGCGCGACGTTTTCCAGCGTCAGGCGCCGGCGTTCGAGCGCACGCCGCACCGTATCGATGAGGCGCTCGGCCGCAAACGGCTTTTCCACGAAATCGTAGGCGCCATCGCGCATCGCCTGGACGGCCATCGAGATATCGCCGTGCCCCGTCACGAGGATCACGGGCAGATCGGGCGTACGCTCACGGCATTGCGCGAGCAGATCGAGCCCGCTCGCGCCCGGCAAGCGAATATCGCTCACGATCACGCCGGCGAACTCGTCGTCCAGAGCATCCAGCGCCGCTTGCGCCGCCTCCACAGATCCAAACCCGCGCACAAACAGCCCCGCGAGTTGCAAGCTTTGCACGCTCGCGCGCCTCACGAGTTCGTCGTCTTCGATGAAGATCACCTGCGGGGTGTCCGTCGTTGCCGTCGGGTTCATATGCGTCTATGTTTCGAAATCAGAGAGCGGAAGAAAGCCGCGTTAAGGCGAGGAGGTTGCGTCCGGCTGCGTCCTCGGCCGGGCTGGCGAGGCTGCATCGATTGAAGCCGATGCAGCCGCCGGAACAGCAGCCGTCGCCGCCCGCCGCAACATCATCACGAATGCGGCCCCGCCGCCTGGCCGGTTGTAGGCGCTAAGCGAACCGCCGCAATCGCGGGCGATCGACGATGCGATCGCCAAGCCGAGCCCGAGGCCCTTGCCCGTTTCCTTCGTCGTAAAAAAAGGCTCGAAAAGCCGCGGCAACACATCCGCGGGAATCCCGGGGCCATTGTCGCGCACGATCACCGCAAACGCGTCCTCGGCGACATCGACATCAATCGAAAGACGCGGCCGATCGGTCGTCTCCAGCGCATCGAGCGCGTTGCCGATCAGATTGATGAGCGCCTGTTCGAGGCGCAGATCGTCGCAGTAGCCCACCAGCGACGGATGCTCCACCGCCAAATCCATCGGGCGATAGCCGTTCGCCTCGTTCGGCGCCGACTCGGTTGCCGCGTCGGTCAAGAACGGCGTGTCCCGCATCCGCACCTCGAGCGCGACGCCCTGCAGGCGCTTTTGCAGCAATTGCAGCGAATTGCGCAGCGCGCGTGCGATGTTCGAGCGCGCGTTATGCGTCTGCGCTCGCCCGACGAATAGCTTGAGCTGATTCGTGATCTTGCCCATGCGATCGGTCAACGCGCCGATCGCTTCGAGGTTCTCTCGCGCATCGTCAAGCGCGCCCCGCTCGATCAGCACGCGCGTGTTGTCGGAAAACGTCCGCAACGCCGTGAGCGGCTGATTGAGTTCGTGCGTGATGCCGGCGGCCATCTGGCCTAGCGCGGCCAGTTTGCTGGTCTGCAGCAGTTCCTCGTGCGCCGCGCGTAGCTCGTTTTCCGCGCGCGTACGCTCGGCCACTTCGGTCTGCAACTGCGCGTTGGCGTTCGAGAGATCGGCCGTGCGCTCCTCGACGCGCTGATTAAGTTCCGCATACGCCTTTTGCAGCAAGGCGCGGCCCTTGATCATGTCGCGCAGGCGCGCGCGCCGCATGCGCCAATAAAAGGCGAGCAAACACAACGATACGAAGCCGAACCCAGCCGCCGCGGTGGCGTTGCGCGCATCGTCGAGCACGGATTCGACGGGCGCCAGCGTCATCAATTGCCAGTCGGGCACGTTCACCGCGCGTTGGGTCAGCAGGTAGTACGGCGAAAACCGTCGCGCGCCGACTCGCACGACGCGCGCATCCGAGGCGGTCAGCGCGCGCACGGGCGTCATCAACAGCTTCGAGATCGGCTCTTGGGCGTACTGGCGCGTCCGGTCGATCGCCGCCGTGACTTCGGGCGGCAAATCGCGCACGGTGCGGTATTTCCACGCGCTCACCGACGAGAGGAAGATCACCCCATGCTTGTCGGCGACGAACACCGGCTCGTTCGCATCCGCCCCGGGGAACCATTCGAGGTTGAGCTTGAGGACGGCGACGCCGACAATGCGGCCGTCGCGATAGACGGGCTGCGAGATGTAATAGCCGGGGACATGCGACACCGTGCCGATGCCGAAAAAGCGGCCGACGCGCGCGGCCATCGCATCGACGAAGTATGGGCGGAACCGGTATTGCGAGCCGATGAAACTGTCGGGGCGATTCCAGTTGCTCGCCGATAGGCACAGGCCGTCCGCGCGCACGATGTAGGAGACATCGGCGTGCGCATGAGCATTGGCGTCTTGGAGATAACGGTTGGCGCGCGCGATAGCCTCGGGCGCGCCCGTTTCGAGCGCCTCGCCGACCACCGGGTGGCTAGCGACGAGATACGACAGCGATTCGTAACGATCGAGCGTATCGCTGAGCGCGCTGACCGTGCGATCGGCTCGCACGGCCGCTTGCTGCTGAAGTGCGTCGATCCCGCGCATCCACGCGAAACGCCAGGTGGCGGCGCAAACCGCGATGAGCGCCGCGGAAAGCGCGAGAACGACGATGAGACGGCGCGTCACGGTAGCGTGTTCCGGGCAGGGCAAGTGGCCTATTGTGGCATAGCCGGTCGCGCCCGCCGAACACGCGCGCAAACGCGTTTATACGCCGGCGGTATCGGGCTGCGAATCGGCCTCGAGGCTCTTGCCGCCACGGCCGAGCGCTGCGCGCAGCTTCGAACGATCGAGCTCGTTCTCCCAAGCCGACACCACCACCGCAGCCACGCCGTTGCCGACGATGTTCGTCAGCGCGCGGCATTCGCTCATGAAGCGGTCGATGCCGAGAATCAGCACCATGCCCGACAACGGAATGGTCGGCACGACGGCGAGCGTGGCCGCGAGCGTGATGAAGCCTGCGCCCGTGACGCCGCTCGCGCCCTTCGATGTCAGCATCGCCACGGCGATCAGCGTGAGCTGCTGCATGAGCGAGAGATCGGTGTTCGTCGCTTGGGCGATAAACAGCACGGCCATCGTCATGTAGATGTTGGTGCCATCGAGGTTGAACGAATAGCCCGTGGGCACGACGAGGCCGACGACCGAGCGCGAGCAGCCGAGCTTTTCGAGCTTGGCCATGAGTTGCGGCAGCGCGGCTTCCGACGAGCTCGTGCCGAGCACGATCAGCATCTCTTCCTTGATGTAGCTGACGAAGCGCACGATGTTAAAACCGACCAGGCGCGCGACCGTGCCGAGCACGACGAGCACGAACACGATCGACGTCAGATAGAACGTGCCGATCAGCTTCATGAGCGGCAGCAGCGAGCCCACGCCGTACTTGCCGATGGTGAACGCCATCGCGCCGAAGGCGCCGATCGGGGCGAGCTTCGTGACGATCCGCACGATCCCGAACAACACTTGCGAAACGCTCTCGATGAAATCGGTGACGGGCTTGCCGCGCTCGCCGATCGTGGCGAGCACGCTACCGAACAGCAACGCGATCAGCAGAATCTGCAGGATCTCGCCCTGAGCAAACGCGTCGATCATCGTGTGCGGAATGATGTGCATGAAGAAATCGACGGCGCTCTGGCCATGCGCCTTCGCCGCATACGAGGCGACAGCTTTGCCGTCGAGCGTATTCACGTCGACGTTAAAGCCCGCGCCCGGCTTCAGCACGTGCGTGGCGATGAGGCCGAGCAGCAGAGCGAACGTGGAAATAACTTCGAAGTAGAGCAGCGCTTTGCCGCCGACGCGCCCAACCTTCTTCATGTCCTCCATACCGGCGATACCGGTGACGACCGTACAAAAGATGATCGGACCAATCACCATCTTCACGAGCTTGATGAAGGCGTCCCCGAGCGGCTTCATCTCGATCGCAAGACTGCTCGATAAATGGCCGAGCAGGACGCCGGCGATGATCGCCGCGATGACCTGCACATAGAGGATTCGGTAGAAGGGCTTCTTCAGAGGGCGCATCGTTGTCTCCCAGCTAGGAATAAATCGACGACCAAGGCGGCCGTTCGTGGGCGACAACGATTGCAAGGTCGATGCCAGGCGAGAGCTCAGCGTTAGCCGTTGATTTTATTGTGTTTTCTTCGCTTTCACCATGCCTTAATTCCGAGTTTCCGGAATCAACGATCTGGGCCGTCCGGCTCCCCGGAGGAAAACGGATTTCGTCCGATTTTCCGGGCTGAACAGCGCGGATCAGTGTTTTGAGGGTACAACCGAGCCTCGACAACCGCATGTATACATGCACCAATCCGCGCAATACGAACGCACGATGTGGGGCAATATGAAAAAACCAAAGCTGAACGATCCGCTGAACGACAACCCCGTGTGGGGTAAAACGGAGTTCGCCCGCGCCCGGCCTGCGGAGCCTGTCCTGCGCGAGCTGTTTGGGGCGCAGAAAACCGAAGAGATGCTAAACAAACGCGGCGGTGTAATCGGTCATCACAACCGATCGCACCGCCGCGTTTGATCCCTGCCGTAGCCCGGCGCTAACGCCGAACCGTCAAACCATCAGACCACACCCTCGACGCCTGCATCGTGCGCTTGCTGATCGGCGTGATAGCTCGAACGCACCATCGCGCCAACGGCCGCGTGGGTGAAGCCCATCTTATAGGCCTCTTCCTCGTACATTTTGAACGTGTCCGGATGCACGTACGCCCGCACGGGAAGATGATGCTCCGACGGCTGGAGATACTGGCCGATCGTCAGCATATCGACATCGTGCTCGCGCAAATCTCGCATCACCTGCAGAATCTCTTCCTCGGTTTCGCCGAGACCCACCATCAGCCCCGACTTCGTCGGCACATCGGGATGCAGCGCCTTGAAGTCTTTCAAGAGCTTCAGCGAATGCGCATAGTCAGAACCAGGACGCGCTTCCTTATAAAGCCGCGGCACCGTTTCAAGATTGTGGTTCATCACATCGGGCGGGGCCGCATTCAAAATCTCCAGCGCACGGTCGAGCCGGCCGCGAAAATCCGGCGTCAGAATTTCGATGCGGGTAGCCGGCGAATGCTCGCGAACCTGCTTGATACATTCGACGAAGTGGCCTGCGCCGCCATCGCGTAAATCGTCGCGGTCGACACTGGTGATCACCACGTACTTGAGCTTGAGCGCGCCGATCGTGCGAGCGAGATTCAATGGCTCATCGGCGTCGAGCGGGTCGGGACGGCCATGGCCCACATCGCAGAACGGGCAGCGGCGCGTGCATTTGTCGCCCATGATCATGAACGTGGCCGTGCCCTTGCCGAAGCACTCGCCGATGTTCGGGCAGCTCGCTTCCTCGCACACCGTATGCAGGTTGTGCTCGCGCAGGATCTGCTTGATCTCCGAAAAACGCGAGCTGCCCGTCGCCGCCCTCACTCGAATCCATTCGGGCTTTTTGAGCTTCTCGATCGGGACAATTTTGATCGGGATGCGGGCCGTCTTGGCTTGCGCCTTTTGTTTGGCCGTGGCGTCGTAAGGCGCGGGAGCGGCTTGCGGCGCGTCGAGGGCGCCGCTCGATTCAGCGGTAACGTCAGTCATTCGGTGATCCAATCGATGAGCGAGGCGCACTCGCGCCGCCCAAGTTCGCGGCGAGACGCGCCGCCAAAGTTTCAGCCACATCCTTCCAGCCGGCGGCGACGCCCAGCGTCGCCATGTCGACCGTTTCCAGCCCCGCGTAGCCGCAGGGGTTGATCGCTAGAAACGGCCCCAGATCCATCTCGACGTTCAAGCTGACGCCGTGGTAACTGCATCCGTTACGGATTTTCAGGCCCAGCGCGGCGATCTTCGCGCCCTCGTGGCCGCGAGCGCCCGGCCCAGGCGCCACGTAAATGCCCGGCGCGCCCGCGCGGCGCTCGCCGGCGAGATTATACGCCGCGAGGGTGTCGATCGCCGCTTGCTCGATCCGCGTCACGAGATCCCGGACGAACAGCTTGCGGCGACGCAAATCGAGCAGCACATATGCGACGACTTGCCCAGGGCCGTGATAGGTGATCTGGCCCCCACGATCTACTTTGATTAGCGGAATCGCCGGATCGGCTGCGAGCAAATGCGCCGGGTCGCCTGCTTGGCCGAGCGTGAAGACGGGCGGATGTTCGACCAGCCAGATTTCGTCGGGCGTATCGGCCGTGCGCGCTTCGGTGAAGCTGCGCATGGCGTCGAACGAGACCTCGTACGGTTCGCGCCCTCGCCACCGAACGAGCGGAGGCGAAACTGCGGCTTCGGGCCAAGCGGGAAGTTCGGCGCCGGCCGGGACAGCCACGCACGTGGCGTCGGACGCAGCCTCCTCGATGGCTGCGTCCGAACCGGACGGCAGCGGGGAAATGGACGAAAAAGACGATGCGGCGGACATGATTGCCGCAGTTTACCGGAATCGCGGTACGCTCGCCCGAGCCGGACCGCGATTGCATGCGCAAAATCAAGCGGTTAGGCGTGGGAGCCGGTCCCGGTTACCGGTTACCAGACCCACGGCCACCGGCTCACGCCCGCCCTCAAACGGTACGCCAGCCTCCGAAGCGGCACGCCCACCATTCGGTCAACGATTGGAACATATCGGCGAACACGGCCGTGGGCGGCAGCGGCGCCACGAATGCCACACACGCCCTACGCTGCCCCTCGACGCTGACCCAGAGCCGCTCGCCACGCCGCAACCGCAACGAACGGCCCGGCGCAAGCCAGTAGTCCTCGACATCATTGCTGCGCGTGACCCAGACCGGCGCGCCATGCACCGATACGCGCGTGCTGTGCGCCACCATGACCGGGACGGTCTCGCCAGGGCCGATTTCGAAGGTGAAGCTTGAGGAAATTTGTCGCATGATCGTGTCCACCAAAGGTTGCTCCGTGACTAAAATCGTAGGCACATCAAGCCCTTGCGCAAAACGATCAATTCTCACGTCGATGTGAGAAAAACTAACAGAAACGCCACGCACGCCCATGGATTTGCGACAACTTCCCGCGCTCAATGCGCTCAAGACCTTCGAGGCCGCCTCGCGTCACGAGAGCTTCTCGCGCGCGGCCGACGAGCTATTTGTCACGCACGGCGCGGTCAGTCATCAAATCCGCGCGCTCGAGGAAGAGTTGGGGACGCCGTTGTTTGTGCGCGAAGGCAAGCGTGTGCGTCTGACCGACGTCGGCTGCCGCTATGCGAAAGACGTGCGCTCAGCGTTGATGGCGCTGGCCGATGCGACCCGGGAGGTACGCGAAGGGCACCGCGCGCGGCGGCTCGTCGTGTCGTCGCTGTCGTCGTTTTCCGCGCGCTGGATCACGCCGCGCATCGGGCGCTTCATCGAGCGTCATCCCGAGATCGATCTGGAGCTGCTGTCGACGAATGCGCTGACGGACTTCACGCGCGACGATGTGGATGTCGGCATTCGCTTCGGCGCAGGCAACTATGCCGATCTTCATGTCGAGCGGCTGCTCGAAGAGGTGGGCTTTCCGGTGTGCTCGCCCACGTTCAGCCCGGGCGCGCTGCCGAAGACGCCGGCCGAGCTTGCGGCGTCGCCCCGCCTGCTGCGTTCGGACGATCAGATGTGGAGCGTCTGGTTCAAGGCCGCAGGGCTGACCGGCATACCCGAGCCACGGCGCGGCGTGCTTTATCAGGATTCGTCGAACCTGTTGCAGGCGGCGATGGACGGACAAGGCATTGCGTTGCTTCGCTATTCGATCGCCGCGCAGGAGCTCGCCACCGGGCGGCTCGTGCGCTTGTTCGATATCGATGCGCCCAGCCCCTTCGCTTATTGGTTCGTCTGCCCACCGCCGTTGCTCGACAGCGCCCGCGTGCAGGCGTTTCGGACGTGGCTGTTCGAGGAGGTGGAGCGCTTTCGCGCGCCGGCCGAGCCGGTCCAGCCCGCTCGGCCTGCCCGGCCCGTTACAACACCACCGACACCATCGGATGCCCAGTAAGCGCCCGATAGATATCGTCGAGATGCTCGCGGCTCAAGGCACGCACGGTCACGGTCAAGCCGACGTAGTTGCCGCCGCTCGAAGGCCGCGTTTCGATGCGCGTGGCGTCGAAGGTCGGATCGAACTGCAGCACGACCGTGGTGATCGTCTCGGTGAAGTCGGGATGCGACTTCCCCATGACCTTGATCGGAAAATCGCACGGAAATTCGAATAGGGACTCGTTCACTGGGCTCATGTCACGCCTTTCGTTACTTCTTCTTGCCGAACATGAGCAAGAGAGAATCCCAAATGCGCCCGCCGATACCCGCTTGCGGTACGGCGGTAAGCGCGACCACGGGGAATTGCGTGAGCGTCTTGCCGTCGGCGACGATCTGGACCGTGCCCACCGGCTGGCCGTTCGCGAGCGGCGCGACGAGCGGCTCGTTGAGCACGAACTGGGGCTTGATCTTCTCGCCCATGCCGCGCGGCACGGTGATGTACTGATCGCTCTTCACGCCCACTTGCACTGTTTCGCTCGCGCCTTTGTAGACGCGCGGCGTTTGCACGGCTTGGTTCGCCTTGAACAAACGCACGGTGTCGTACGCGCTGTAGCCGTAGTTCAGCATCTTCATGCTGTCCTGCACGCGCTCGTGTTCCTTTTCCTCGCCCATCACCACGCTGACGAGGCGGCGCGAGGCATCGGGTACGCCCGGCAACGGACGCTTGGCCGAGGCGATCAGGCAGTAGCCGGCCGCTTGCGTATGGCCCGTCTTCAGGCCGTCGACGGTCGGGTCGAGCCACAGCAGCCGATTGCGGTTCGGCTGCTTGATCTTGTTGTACGTGAATTCCTTGACCGAGAAGATGCTGTAGTACTCGGGATAATCGCGGATCAGATGCGCGGAGAGGATCGCGAGATCGCCAGCCGTGGTGTAGTGCTGCGGATCGGGCATGCCGTTGACGTCGGCGTAGTGCGTGCCCTTCATCCCGAGACGCTGCGCTTCCGCGTTCATCATCTCGACGAAATGCGCCTCGCTGCCGCCGACGAGCTCGGCCAGCGCGATCGCGGCGTCGTTGCCCGACTGCACGATCATGCCGTAGACGAGATCATGCACCGTCACCGGCTTCTCGGCTTCGATGAACATGCGCGACTCGTCGTTGCGCACGCGCCGCACGGCCAGGCTTGGCGTCACGACTTGGTCCATCGAAATCTTCTTCGTCTGCAACGCTTCGAAGACAAGGTAAGCCGTCATCAGCTTCGTGAGCGAAGCGGGCTCGACGCGCTCGTCGGCATTGCCCGAGGCGAGCACTTGATTGCTCGTCGCATCGACGAGCACCCACGAGCGCGCGGTCACGGCGGGCGGCGGCACCTGCGCCGATGCGGCCGGCGCATAAGCGGCGCCCGCGACGAGCGTGGCGGCGATCAGGGCGGCGACGGGCGCAGAGCGTTGAAGCGAAGCGGGAACGAAAGACGAGGCAACGAGCGGAAGGCCGAAAGAGGAAGAACGCATAGATCGATTCGTGCAGAAAGGTGACGCGCGCGATGCGCGCCAGCAGGTAGTGCCGGCCGCCGGATGGCGGTTCTCGCCGCCCGTCGCGACGCACGACGAACGAGCGACGCAGCCTGCGCGGCGCCGGTTTGACCGGCGGCGCCCGATTCGGTTCGCATCGTTCGCTCGCGTGCTCTGGTACGCGACCCGCGACGCATCGCGTCATGGAGTACGCATCGACGAAACGGCGCGCAAAAAATTTCGCCCATTATACGCGGCGTGTCTTCGCAAAAACGCGCATTTTTCACGGCGCAGGCGCGCCCGGCCCCGCTGTGGGCGGCGCTTTGCGCGAAGAACGCAGCTCGCAATCGTCAGGCCAATGACAGCTTAGTCCCAAGCTTCGAGGACGATCCGCTTCAAGATATGCAGCTTGCGATGCAGGAAATGCTCGGCGCCCGGAATCACGACGACGGGCAGCTCTTGCGGCCGCGCCCAATCGAATACAGAGCCGATCGGCACCGTTTCGTCCTGCTCGCCGTGGATGACTAGTGTGTTCTCGGGCGCCGGCGCGATATCGAAGCGGCTTGCGGCCGTGCCGACGAACACCATGCGCTCGACCGAATCGCCGCGCTCGGCCAGCATGCGCGCCACGTGCGAGACGACGGCCGTGCCGAACGAGAAGCCGGCCAGCACGAGCGGCAGCTCGCCATGCCCCGGTTGCGCCCGCATATGGGCCAGCACGGCGAGCAGATCGTCGCGCTCGCCCACCCCTTCGTCGTACTCGCCTTCCGTCTGCCCCACACCCCGGAAGTTCGACCGATAGGTCGCGTAGCCGAGCTGCACGAGCGTGCGGGCCAGCGTTTGCGCGACCTTGTTATCCATCGAGCCGCCGAACAACGGATGCGGATGGGCGACGAGCGCGAGGCCGCGCGGCGCGCCGTCAGGCTCGTCGAGCGCGACTTCGATCTTGCCGACGGGGCCGTCGATGAGAAACTTCTTCGTGTGGACGTTCATGGGGCGGCGGGGACTCGGTGAGGCTTCGATAACGCTTCGGTGATTCAGTTAGGTTGGTCGATCAGCAACCGCTCGACGATCTTGCCGTCCTTCAGGTGCGAATCGACGATTTCGTCGAGGTCGGTTTCGTCGAAATAGGTGTACCAGGTGCCTTCAGGGTAGACGACGATCGCAGGCCCTTGCTCGCAGCGGTCGAGGCAGCCGGCCTTGTTGATACGCACATTGCCGGGGCCGGCGAGGCCGAGTTTCTTCACGCGTTTTTTCGCGTGATCGAGCATCTTCTCGGCGTCGCAACGGCGGCCGCAGCTCGGGCGCTCGGCGCCGGGCTCGCGTTGGTTCTGACAGAAAAAGACGTGGTACTTGTAGAAGGAGTCCATGGTCTTTATGGTTCGAAAGGTCGAAGGTTGGGCCGGCCGGCGCATTCGCGCATCGCCACGCGAGCGTGCTGTCGGTAGCCGGCATGGGTCGGATCGAGAAGCCGCGCCGATTATAGCGAGCGTCGCGCGCAAGCGCTGATGCCTTGCAGGCCTAGGGGCTGCGAGGTGGACAGACCCGTCGGCGAAGCCTGCCGCCGCGCGTTCCCGTTCCCGTTTTCGTTATGGCCTCCGCTTTCTCTTTCACTGCGTGAGCACGCCCGCCTGCATGCCGAGCCAAGCGACGAGCTGCGCCACGAAATCATCGCTCGCGGCCGCCAGCGCATGCACGCCGCCCGCGGCGCTCGGCATGCTCGCCGGGGCGCGGGCGACGAACGTTTGCTGTGCGATCACCTTGCCGCCGTTCGTCAGCGTCGCCCTCGCCGTGAGCGCGCCATGGCTTTGGCCTTCGCTGTCGAACACCTGCTCGAACTGTTCGAGCTCGATCGTCAACAGCGGGGCCTGCACCGCTTGCCCGCCGCCGACCACCGCGCCACGCGCCGCCAGCGCGTCGCGCACGCGTTCGGTCAGCAACTGCGAGGGCCGCATCGTCCAATGGCTGTTCGCGTAGGCCGCCGTCTGTCTAGGGTCCGCGTAGCTCATGCGGTAGAGGATCTCGTCCGTTTCGAGCGAGCGCGGCGCGCGTACGTCCAACAGGCGCAGCGGCGGCAGTGCATTCGCCGCGGCCGGGCGAGCCAGCGTCGGCGCGGGGCCCAGATCGTAGCGGATGTTCGCGACGGCGGCAGGCAGGCCGAGCGAGCAGCCGTCGAGCGAGCCGACTATCCCGATGCTCGCGGCCAGCAGGCAGGCCGCCGTCGTCAGCGAACGCGCCAGCGCCCGCACGGGGAATCTCGCGCGGCTCGGGCGCGTGGAACCGGCTGAAGCCGTCGTATCGAACATCGTGCCGAAAAAACGGACCAAAAAACGGACCATAAGCTTCGCCTCCTTTGCGATTTAGCGCCGAGCGTCAGCGGCCGCGTTCGCGGGCCACGCGAAGCCGGGCTCGCCCGGGCCCGGCTGCGCGTGCGCGACGCCGAACAGCACGCTTCTCGGGCTCGTACTAAACACGTTGGCGGCGCGATCGAACGAGCGCGCCGCGCCGCTCATGTCGGTGGCCAAGGCATTCATGCGCGGCAGCGTCTCATAGTCGAGGCGCGCCGAGAGATCGCCGATCGAGGCGTTCATCGCCATCAAAGCGCCGCCCGCCTGATCGGCCGCGGCGCCGATCTTGTTCAGGTTCGACACGAGCGGCCCATTCGTCGACGACAACGTCGCGACGAGCGCGTTCGTCGAAGCCAGCGTACGCGTCAGCGCGTTCATCGTCGCCGGCAATTGCGCGGCCGCGGGCGCGGCATTCTGCGCGAGCGTCGTCACTGCGTCGGCCGCATGTTGCAAGCTGGCCGCGGTCGCCATCAGTTGCGCGCGCGTCTGATCCGATAGCAGCGCGTCCGCGCGCGCCGCCACGCTTTGCATTTCGCTCAGCAGGGCATCGCCGCGCTGCTGCAATTGATCGAGCAAGCCCGGGCGCATCGGCAGCTGCGCGACGTGTTTCGTCGAACTCGGCACAGGCGTCGGGTCCGCACCGGTATCGTCGAGCTGCACGAAAGCGAGGCCCGTCACGCCTTGCAGGCCGAGACTGCCGAACGTCGAATGCGTGATCGGCGCGTTTTTATCGACGAGGATGCGGATGACGATCGTGCCCGGATGGGTAGGGTCGAACCGGATCGACTGCACTTTGCCCACGCCCAGGCCTCGGTAGCGCACGTCGGCGTCGGTTGAGAGCCCCGTCACGTTCGTGTGCGAAATCAGATCGTACGGAATGCGTACGGTCCGATCGAGGTTGAACCAGAGCATGGCGAGCGCAACGGCGGCGCCTAGCCCAATCGTGAACAGTCCAGCCCAGAATGCGTGCGATTTGTTTTCCATTCGCTCAGATTCCTATCGTTGCATGGGGCCGCCCGTCCGGCCCGCTGCGCCAGCGCTTGCATCGAAGCGCGGGGCTGCCCCAAGTCAAATCGATCAAATCGGCACCTCGGCCGAGGCCGCTGCCAGCGCGGCCGGCGGCAGCTTGGCCCGGCGCTCGGGCGGCAGCGCCTGCAACGCGCGCCTCCCACGTCGCCCGAGAAAAAATTCGCGGATAAACGGATGATCCACCGCGGCCGCTTCTTCGATCGGCGCGGCGACGAGCACGCGGCGGTCCGCGATGACGGCCACCCGCGTCGAGAGCGACGCCATCGTGTCGAGATCATGCGTCACCATCACCACAGTCAAGCCGAGCGCACGATGAAGCGTGGCGATCAGCTCGACGAAATCCTCGGAGGCCTGCGGATCGAGCCCCGCGGTCGGCTCGTCGAGAAACAGCAACTCCGGCTCCAGCGCGAGCGCACGCGCGATCCCCACGCGCTTGATCATGCCGCCCGAGAGCGCGGCCGGCATCTTGGACGCGTGCTTGCAGGGCAGGCCCACCATCTCCAGCTTGAGCATGACGATGTCGTGCAAGAGCGGGGCCGGCACACGGCCGAGCTCGCGGATCGGCTGCGCGATGTTGTCGAACACCGACATCGACGAAAACAACGCCCCCTGTTGAAACAGCATCCCTATGCGGCTGCGCATCACGCGCGCCGTCGGCTCGTCGATTGTCGACGTATCTTGGCCGAACACTTCGATCGCGCCGGAGGTCGGCGCTTCGAGCCCTAGAATCTGCCGGATCAGCGTCGTCTTACCCGAACCGGAACCGCCCACGATCGACACGATTTCCCCGCGCCGCACGTCGAAATCGAGGTGCTCATGCACGAGCACGGCGCCGTAGCGCTTCGTCAAATCGCGCACCTCGATCACGCGCTCGGCGATGGCGGGCGGCGGACGGTTGCGAACGGCGGCGGAGAGGGGCGCGGTCATGAGAATCCGACGTTTTGAAACAGGATGGCGAAAACCGCATCGGCGAGGATGACGACCGTGATCGACGACACGACCGACGCCGTCGTTCCCACGCCCAAGCTCTGCGAATTCGGTTTGATGCGAAAACCGAAATGGCACGCGACGAGCGCGATCAGCATGCCGAACACCACGCCCTTGCCGAGCCCGATCCAGAGATTGGCGATCGGCACAACGCTCGGCAGCGCCCGCACGAAGTAGCTCACGTCGATGCCGAGCACGAGCTGCGCCGCTAACGCGCCGCCGGCGAGCGCGACCATATTCGTCCACATCACGAGCAGCGGCATCGCCACCGACAGCGCCACAACGCGCGGCAGCACGATCCGCAGGCCGTGCGGGATCCCCATCACCAGCATCGCGTCGAGTTCTTCCGTCACCCGCATCACGCCGATCTGCGCGGTGATCGCCGAGCCCGAGCGGCCGGCGACGAGAATCGCCGACAAGACCGGACCGAGCTCGCGAATGACGGCGAGCCCGAGAATATTGACGATAAACGGGCTCGCGCCGAACAAGCGCAACTGCTGCGCCGACAAGTAGCTCAGCACGATGCCGATCAAAAACGCGACGAGGGCGGTAATCGGCAGCGCTTTGGCCCCGGCGCTATAGACGTTCGCGGATATTTCGGTCCACGGCGCGCGCGCTGGGCGACGCAGCACCGAAAGCGCATCGAGCACGACGCCGCCGAACATCGCCAGCGCGCCGTAAGCGTGATCGGCGAAGCCGAATATAGACAGCCCCAGGGCCGTGACGAAATTGATCCGCTGGACGGGCTCGGGCGTCTCGCGCTGGGTCTCCAACAAGGCGATGCGCGCGAAAATGTCGCGCTGGGTATCGGTAAGCGTGATCTGTTCGGGCAGCTTGCGCCCCCACACGCGCCAGAGCGCCTGGCCGCCGACATGATCCATTCGCTCGACGGCCGACAAATCCCACTGCGCCGGCGCATGGCGCGCCAGCGCGGCCAAACGCGAGGTGGCGCCGGCGCGCGACCGCTCGCGGGCCAGCGCGAGCGCGGTCCATTGGCCGGATAGCTTGACGAGCGGGCGCCCGCTGCTCGTTTCGATACGCAAGCGCGGCGGAGTGTCGAAGTCCAAGGAAGGAAATTTCCACGCGATGAACTGAACTGCGGCCATTGTAGCGGTCGGCGCGCCGGTGCCTATCGGCCGCGGCGATCGGCGCGTGCGCACGCGTACGGCAACGGCGCACCCGGCGCGCTATCGCGCGCGAGCTTCACTACAATACGGCCATGACCGATACCCTTTTTCCCCCTCCCTCCCCCGGTGGCGGCAGCGACGCCTGGCGGATCGACCGCGACCGCGCGCGGGCTGGCGGTGCGGGCGCGATTCCGTCCGACGCGCTGGAAATCGTCGACGAGACGGCGTCGACCAACACCGATCTGATGGCGCGCATGAAGGCGCTGCCGCGCGAGCGCGCCGCCGTGGGCGTCCACGCGGTGCGCGCCGCCTACCGGCAAACGGCCGGGCGCGGCCGGCAAGGCCGCAGTTGGCAAAGCACGCCCGGGCATGCGCTGACCTTCTCGCTCGCCTGCGTGCTGCCGCGGCCGCTCGCGGGCCTGGCCGGGCTCAGCTTGGCGACGGGGGTGGCTGTCCTCGACGGCCTCGCGCGCCTCGCGCCGAGCGAGGCCGCGCGGCTCGCGCTGAAATGGCCGAACGACGTGCTGCTCGACGGCCGCAAGCTCGCCGGCATCTTGATCGAAACCGCCTGGAGCACGGCAAGCGCGAGCGCCGTCGTGATCGGCGTGGGTATCAACGTGCGCCGCGATGAAGCGCTCGAAGCGGAGCTGGACGCCACCGCGGCCGCGACGCGGGCGACGCCCCCGGCCGCGTTGTCGCAGGCGCTGCCGAACGCGAATCTGACCGATACGCTGGCGGTCGTTGTCAAAGCGCTCACAGAGATGATCGAACGCTTCGGCACGCACGGTTTCGCAACGTTCGTCGATCGCTGGAACGCCTGCCACGCGCATGCGAACCGTGAGGTCGTGCTCCTGGAAAAGGGAGCCGAATTTGCGCACGGCATCGCCACGGGCGTCGATGGCGCGGGGCAGTTGTTGTTGCTCACCGATGCCGGCATGCAGGCGATCGCGACCGGCGACGTGTCGCTGCGCCTCGCCGCCGACGCGCCATGACGGCAGGCGCGCCATTCCTGCTGATCGATGCGGGCAACAGCCGGGTGAAATGGGCGTTCGTCGAAGCCCCCGGCGCGTTTCGGAACAGCGGTGTATTCGGCCACGCCGCCCGCGCGGGCGAGCCGGACGCCCCAGCCGGGCCGCAAAGGGTTGCCGGTGAGCCGGCGGAAGACCCTATCCCGGATGGCGTAGAGGGCGTAAATGGCGGGGACGCCGCAGCCCAATGGGCGGCGCTCGCTCGGCCTGGCGGGGCGTGGATCTCGAATGTCGCAGGCGATGCCGCGGGCGCATGGCTCGTATCGTTGATCGAAGCGCGTTGGCCTGGCCTGCCGGTCACGTTCGTGCGAGCGCGCGCGGCGCAATGCGGCGTGGCGAACGGCTATGGCGCGCCCGAACGGCTCGGCAGCGATCGCTGGGCCGGCCTCATCGGCGCCCATGCGGCGTATCCTGGCGAGGCTTTGTTGATCGCGACGCTGGGCACGGCCACCACCCTCGAAGCGCTGACGGCCGATGGTCGCTTCGTCGGCGGGATGATCGCACCGGGATGGTCGTTGATGATGCGCTCGCTCGGCGAGCATACGGCTCAATTGCCGACGCTCGAAGGCGACGCCGTGCGCACGCTCGTGGGCGACGCGCTCGCTCAGCGCTGGTTCGCGACCGATACGCGGCGCGCGATCACGGCGGGCTCGCTGCTGGCGCAGGCCGGGCTCATCGAACGCGCGTGGCGCGAGCTCAGCCAGGCTTGGGGAGCGCCGGTGCGCCTGGTACTCGCCGGCGGCGCCGCAAAGGAAGTAGGCGCTGTGCTCAGCGTGCCGTACACGGGCCACGATTCGCTCGTGCTGTCGGGGCTGGCGTTGATCGCCGCGGATGAACAAGCGGCTCGGTGTTGAACGGACGGAACAGGAGATGAGACGATGCTGCGCTGGCTAATCGCCATTTTGTTTCTCGCCAACTTGGTCGCGTTCGCGCTGGCGAGCGGTGCGCTGGGGCCCGTGCCGGCGGCGGGGCCCCGCGAAACCCATCATTTAAACAACCAAGTCCACCCGGAATGGCTCAGGACCAAGGCGATTTCGGAGGCCGAATCGGCCGAACAACCGCTGATCGGCGCGCCCGATCCCACACCGAAGATCGCCGCCGCGCCACTCAACGGTTAGCTTTGACGAGAAATACGAGAAATGCGGCGTTGCTCGGCGCCGCGGCCTGAGCGTTCGTCGCCTAGGCGCTAGCCGCTTAGCCTTGGCCGGCGTGCGAGCGGACCTTTTCAAGCAGCGCGGTGGTCGAGCGTTCATGTTCGAACGCAATGGCCAGCGCCCGGCCGCCCCACCCGCGCACGAGCGCCGATTCGGGCAGCGCATCCATGTCGTAATCGCCGCCTTTGACGAGAATGTCGGGGCGCAGCGCACCGATCAGCTCGACCGGCGTCGATTCTTCGAAACCAACCACCCAATCGACGCTCTCCAGCGCCGCCAGCAGCGCCATCCGATCTTCCTCGCGGTTGATCGGCCGGTCGTCCCCCTTGCCGAGCCTGCGCACCGACGCATCGCTGTTGACGCCCACGATCAGGCAAGCGCCGAGCGCTCGGGCGCGCGCGAGGTAGGTCACGTGGCCGCGGTGCAGGATGTCGAACACGCCGTTCGTGAAGACGACCGGGGCCGCCAACGTCTCGCGGCGAGCGACGAGCGCTTCGCGCGTCAGAATTTTGCTCTCGAAGGAAACGATCGACATGGCGGCAGCGGTCAGGCGGCCTGATGCTCGGCCGAGCCCGACGACGGCAAGCGCGCGGAGACTTCCTTGCGGTAGCGATTAAGCTCCTGGGCCGTCGTAAACGTGCGCTCGAACAACAGCGACAGGTTGTGCAAGATGCGCTCGATGACCTTCTTTTCCCAGCCGTCGTCGAAGCGGATCTGCTCGTCGAGCCAGCGTTCGAGCCATTCGGGATCGGGCAAGCGCGATTGAATCGTGTCGCGCGGGAACAGATCGCGGTTCACGTGCAGATTGGTGGGGTGCAACGGCTTCTCGGTACGACGCGCCGACGCCATCAACACGCCGATCTTCGCGAAGGCCGCGCGCGCGACGTCGCCGCAGTTCGTCAGCGCCTTCTTCATGTACCGCAAATAAGCGCCGCCATGACGCGCTTCGTCGCGCGAGATGGTTTCGTAGATGTGCTTGATCACGGGCTCCGTGTGCCACTCGGCGGCCCGGCGATACCAATGGTTCAGTCGAATTTCGCCGCAGAAATGCAGCATCAAGGTTTCGAGCGGCGGCGCCGGATCGAATTCGAAGCGCACCGCATGCAGTTCGGCTTCCGTGGGCACCATCTCGGGCCGGAACCGACGCAGGTACTCCATCAGGACCAACGAATGCTTTTGCTCCTCGAAGAACCACACGCTCATGAACGCCGAAAAATCGCTGTCGTGATGGTTGTCGCGCAGGAACATTTCCGTGGCCGGCAGCGCCGACCATTCGGTGATCGCGTTCATCTTGATCGTCGTTGCCTGCTCGTCGGTGAGCAGCGACGCATCGAATTTGTCCCAGGGGATGTCCTTCTCCATGTCCCATCGGACCGATTCGAGCGATTTGTAGAGTTCCGGATAAAGCATGGTGTTCATAGGTCCCGCCCCTGGTCTGCCATTGCAACTCGTATGACTATTTCCGCGTGCGCGACCCACCGGACGCCGCCGCGGCGAAAAACGCCCAATCCTACGCCACGATTGCGTCCGTTTATTGATCGAACTCAAGGGCTGGCCCTGCGGCGATGCCCTTTAGCAGCAAGGCATCGGCCGGCGCCTGGCGCCTTGGGCGATGATCGAACGCCGCGCCCCGTTTTGCGCCGGATTCGGTGCCCGGCGGACGGCGGCGCAACGACCCACCGCGATCATGGGTTTTTGGCGCGTGCTTTGGAGCTTGCTTCGCGCGCCTTTCGACGCATTCTTTTCGAGCGCGCCCGCGGATTGAAATCTTTGAAATAATAGCATGCGCCGCTTACGCCGCCGCCCCGGCCAAGGGGGCCGACGCGCCGCCGCAACGCTTTTTGGGGGGGCTCAGCCGTCGCCGGGCATGGGCACGTCGCCCGGCGCCGTTTCACGAGCCTCTCCACTCGCCCCGAAAGCGGCATCCGCCTCGTCTTCGATAAGCGTCTCGCCGATCCACTCGGCCAGCTTCGTCCGCTGCGAAAGCGCGTCTCGAAATCCGAGTTCGATGAGTTCCGCTGCGAATTCGGCCTCGAACAGCAGATAGCTGGCGAACGATGCGCCCGCGGCCCGATTGCCGCCGACCGCACCGAGCAGGCCACGGACGCTGAGCGGCAACCGTTTCAGATGGCGCGCCGCCATGATTTCGATCCGCTCGCTGGGCGCGATCGGCAGCACGTCGATATGACGCCAGCCGCTCTCGGGCTCCACATGCTCCGGCAGGTGAGACACCATGCGATTGATGTGTTCGATGCGCTCGATGTCGGCCCCGATCGAATCGAGAAAGACGCTCGCCAGCACTTGCTGGCCGATCTGGGCCAACGACGGATAGCCGCTCTCGATGCCCGCCGCGGCGGGCACTTCAGGCCGCGGCGCCGCGGCCCCGAGCACCACGATGCGCTGCGCGCCGAAGTGAATCGCGGGGCTGAGCGGGGCGATTTGCCGGATCGAACCATCGCCGAAATACTCGACGCAGCCGTCCAGTTCGAGCGGCACCGCCGGGAATAGATACGGGATGGCGGCCGAGGCCAGCAAATGCTCCGGCGTCAACGCCACCATGCGCGCCCCGCGCTGCGCGCGCCGCCACGACTGGATCGGCTCCTCGGCTTGGTAGAACGTCAAGTGCCGGCCGCTCGAATAGCTGAGCGCCGTGATCGACAGTGCATGCAGCGCATGCGCATCGAGCATTTCGCCGATGCGCGGGAAGTCGAGCGCCCCGTGCAGCAGATCGGCGAGCGGGCTATTGTCGAACAACGCGCGCGGCGAGCGCCGGACGGCCCAGCCGAAGCTCATCGCCGCGAGCCAGCGTGCGCCGGCGGCCGCCACGCCGCGCCAATCCGTGCGATACACCTCCTGCGCGCGGATGCGCGACCAGAAGTCGATCAGGCGGCTCGCCGCGAGCGCGAAGTCGTCGGCATGGCTCGCGATCGAGGCGGCGTTGATCGCACCGGCGGAAGTCCCGCAAATGACGGTGAAGGGCGTCGCGCGCCGCTTCGGCGCCAGTTCGTGCGTGATTTGCGCGAGCGCTTTCAGCGCGCCCACCTGATACGCGGCGCGCGCGCCGCCCCCCATGAGGACTAGCGCCAGCCGCACGGCGAGTCATGGAAGCAGGTCACAACGACACGGATCGCGCTCGAAAGACGCGAATCCGACTCCCCATACGGCCCGGACAGCCCCTGCGGGCGGACCATTCGTCGGCCGGCCGAACCGCTCGTTACTCGGCTCATTGCTGCGCGTTTCATGCGCCGGTCCCGGTGCCGCCGGCCGGCTTCGACGTTTTTCGCGCCGCCGGGCGCTTGGCCGCAGCCTTGGCGCTCGGCTTGGGCGAACCCTCCGGCGACGTCGCGCGCTTGGCGCCCGACGCCGGCGCGCCATCGGCGGCCGCGTTCTTTTTCGCACCCGGCGAAGCGGCGACCTCGCCCTCCCCACCCGTGTTCGGCTGCGTCATCGCGAAAGCGGCCAGTTGATTGAACTGCGATTGCAGCAGGTTCCACCATGCGCCGGGATCGAATGGGGGCGTCTCGGCTGCCCCGGGCGATGCCGAATCGGCGGCGCCCTCGGCGCGCTTGGCCATGCCCTCCCCCTCGCTCGCGCCCGCCGCCGCGCCGCTCGCGGTCGATGAGGGGTTTGCCGAAGCACTGGCCGCCCGGCTCGCCGAGGCGCTCCCCGCGCCGCTAGTCGGCGTCCCCCACGGCGAAACGGCGGCCGCCGGCCCCTTCTCTTGCGCCGGCTGCGTCATCGACGCCTGCGCGAACGCCCCGAATGCACGCAACGTCGACAGTGTCGCGCGCTGCACTTCCATGCCCTGAATCGTCGATTGCAGCATGTTCAGATTGAGCTTGAGCCACTGCTCGACGGCGCGCAGATCGGTGATGCGCTTATCGAGCTCCTCGACGTTCATGAGCGGCGACATCATGTCCGTCATGGCGGTGAGCGGCGAAGGAAACCCTTGCGCGGTGCCGGGCTGCATCCCCGGGAACGCCGCGCCGAACGGCGTCATGCGCATCATGTCCCACATCTTGTCGAGCATTTCGGCGGGCGGAAAACCCGGGAAGCCCGGGAAGGGCGGCTTATCGCCGGCGGTGTCGGTCATCGAGTGCCCCTTCTATCGAAGAAGATGAGAATCGGTTATACGGCTTGCACGGCTTGCGCGTTCAGAGACTACCGTCGCCGCCGGGAAAATCGGGCGCACGCCGCTCGCGCAGCGAACGGATGCCTTCCTGTACGTCCGGGCCGGAAAAGCCCATGAATTCGAGTGCGAGCGAGGTGTCGAAAGTCGGCCCGGCCATGCGCAGCCAGTTGTTGAGCGCGTATTTGGTCCAGCGTATCGCGCTTTGCGAACCTTGCGCGAGCCGCGTCGCCACCTCGAACGCTTTCGGCAGCATATCGGCCTCGTCGACCGCCAGCGAAACGAGCCCGATCCGTTCGGCCTCGGCCCCGCTCACGGCCTCGCATAGCAACAAGTAATACTTCGCCTTCGCCATCCCGCACAGCAGCGGCCATACGATCGCCGCGTGATCGCCGGCCGCGACGCCGAGCCGGGTGTGCCCGTCGATGATGCGGGCGTCGTTGGCGGCGATCGAGACATCGGCGAGCAGCCCAGCCACGAGCCCCGCGCCCACCGCCGGTCCATGCATCGCCGAGACGATCGGCTTGCTGCAATTGATGACGTTGTAGACGAGATCGCGCGCCTCGCGCCAGACCCGCGAGCGCACCTCGAACGAATCGGCCATTTCCTCGACGAGGTTCAGATCGCCGCCGGCCGAAAAGCCTTTGCCCTCACCGCGGATCACCGCCACTCGCGTTTTCGGATCGCGGTCGATGTCGCGCCAGATCTCGGCCAACTCTCGATGCATGCGATCGTCGGCCGCGGCCAGCGCGCTCTTGTTCATGCCTTCGCCGCTCATGACGACTTCGAGCACGCCATGCGGATGACGCTTCAAGCGCAGCGAGCGGTAATGCGCGTAAGGCGCCAAATCGTCGAGAGTGGAGGTATCGGTCATCGCGCGTCGCTCGGGTTCCATCGTGCAAAGGGTGGACAAAGACGTACTGCGAACGGCACTGCTACAGCGAGATGCACGGCGCGCAAGCGGCCGCCCCTCGCTCACGCCAGTGTAGGCCGCACCCGGATGGGCCGCATCGGGCCAAACCCGGCGCGCTCACGGCTCAACGCTCCGCGCCTTCGAGCGGCGCCACCGATTGTTCGATGGCGCCGAAAATCGATTTGCCGGCTTCGTCGACCATCTCGATCTTGACCGTATCGCCGTACTTCATGAATTCCGTTTGCGGCGCCCCGTTCGCGATCGTCTCCAAGCAACGCTTCTCGGCGATACAGCAGTAGCCGCGCTTTTCGTCCTTGTTCGAGACCGTGCCCGAGCCCACGATCGAGCCCGCGCGCAAATTGCGCGTTTTGGCCGCGTGAGCGATGAGCTGGCCGAAATGGAACACCATGTCGACGCCCGCATCGGGCTGGCCCACCTTCTTGCCGTTCCAATGCACGATCATCGGCCGCTCTACACGGCCCTCGCGCCAATGCTCGCCGAGCTCGTCGGGCGTCACGGCGACTGGCGAGAACGCCGTCGCGGGCTTGCTTTGGAAAAAGCCGAAGCCTTTCGCGAGTTCGGCCGGGATGAGATTGCGCAACGAGACATCGTTGGCGAGCATGAGCAGGCGCACGGCTTTGAGCGCGGCCTCGGGGGTCGCGCCCATCGGCACGTCCGAGGTGACCACGGCCACTTCGGCTTCGAAGTCGACGCCGAACGCCTCCGACGCGCAGACGATATCGTCGCGCGGCCCGAGGAAATCGTCGCTGCCGCCTTGGTACATCAGCGGATCGGTCCAAAACTCGGGCGGCATCTGCGCGCCGCGCGCGCGGCGCACGAGTTCGACGTGGTTGACATAGGCCGAGCCGTCCGCCCACTGGTACGCGCGCGGCAAGGGCGCCATGCAGTCGCCGGGCTCGAACGCGAAGGCATGGCGAGCGCGGCCTTGATTGAGCGCATCGGACAGTTCGATCAGTTGCGGGGCGTAGAAGGGCCAATCGTCGAGCGCGCGCTGCAGCGTCGGCGCGATAGCATCGGCGATCGCGGCGGTGCGTAAATCGCGCGAGACGACGATGAGCTGACCGTCGCGCGAACCGTCTTTGAGCGTGGCAAGTTTCATGAAGGTGGATCGAAGCCGTGAGATGACGATAGAGGGAATCTATTTTACGATGGCGAACGAAGCGCGCCCTCCGGCGTTGCGTCGAGCGCCGCTCGGGCTCGTCCCGCCGCGCACCCCCTTCACCGTTTTCCGCCTTAACGTCCGCCGTTTCGGCCTTTCTTCGATATCGTTCGTCATGTCCGCCAGCGCTTCCTCCTCGCCCGATTCCCCTTCCGCACTGGGCGATCCGCTCGATGCGCTCGATGAAGGGGGGGCGGGCGAAGAAAAGGTGCGCTCGGGGATTCAATCGATCGAAGTCGGCTTTCGTTTGCTCGAAGTCTTGACCCAAGAGCCGCGCGCGATGATGTTGCGCGATCTGGCCAGGTGCGCGCAGATGAGCCCCGCCAAAGCGCACCGTTATCTCGTGAGCTTCTTGCGCCTAGGCGTCGTGGCCCAGGATCCCGTCTCGGGCCGCTATGAACTCGGCGGTTTCGCCTTGCAGATGGGCCTTGCTCGGCTGGCTCGCGTCGATGGCGTCAAGCTCGCGAGGTTGGCCCTGGCCGAGCTGCGCGATCGGCTCGACATCACGGTCGGCATCGCCGTGTGGGGCAACCTTGGCCCGACCGTCGTCCACTGGACGGAATCGAGCCATCCTGCCAAGGCGTCGCTCAAGCTAGGCGATGTGATGCCGCTGCTCGGTTCCGCCACCGGCTTGCTGTTCGCGGCGTACCTGCCGCGCGGTAAGACCCAATCGATGATCGAGCGCGAGCTGGCCGAGGCACAAGCGGCCAAGCATGCGAGCGGGCCGCGCAGTGAAGTGGAACTCGAACAAGCGCTCGAAGAAATCCGCGCGAACGGAGCGGCGCGGGTGGCCGGCATGCTGTTGCCGACGATTCACGCTTTTTGCGTGCCGGTGTTCGACGCCTCGGGCGCGCTGGCGTTGGGCCTCATCGCACTTGGGCACGAGGGCGCGTTCGACTTGTCGTGGGACGGCGAGATCGCCGTTTCGCTCAAGGCTTGCGCGAGCAAACTGTCCTACGAACTCGGCCACCACGAGACGCCGCGCTAACGTCGGCCGAAGCCTCGCTTTCTTGGCGCTCAGCAAGGTACGCCGTTTGCGGGCATCATCTCCCTTGTTTGCCTGTCGTCAGGTAACGGACTGCAAATTCTCGCAACTTCCGGCTCGAAGCCTCGGCTCACGAGGCGATCGAGCCTACCGCCATGTCGTATGTATTCGCTTCGGACGCCACGCACACTCGCCCCGCACCAAGCGGGCGGGGGCGGCGCGCCTGGCGCTGGGGCGCCGTGCTGGCGATCACGGCAGTGTTGCACGGGGCGGCCGCCCTATGGTTCGCGCGGCACCGGGAGGCGTTCGCGCCCGAGGCGGTAAAGCCGCCGGTCGAAGTGGCCTTGTTGACGGCGCAACCGATCGCACGCTCGCCCGAAGCCACCGCTACGCGACCTCGCACCGAGCCTTCACGCGCGGCGCGGCCGTTACCCTCACGCGACGAACCGCAGCGGCGGCCGCCTGTCCTCCACGCGCTCACGCCGGCCCCAGTGGCGCCCGCGCAGCCAGGCGAAGCCGAAGGGGCCAGCCAGACCGATGCGAGCGCAACCAAACAGGGCGCCGCGGCCAGCCCCGGGGCATCGGCGTCCGCGCCCTCTCACGCAAGCACAGCAAGCGCAGGCGTACGCTTCTCAGTACCGCCTTCGGGTAATTTGCACTACAACACCTTTTACAACGGTGTGGAAAACGCGCCGGGCACGATCCACTGGGCCAGCACCGCCGATCGCTATGAAATGGTCGTCTCCGTCCCGTTGCCGTTCGTCGGCACCTTTTCGTATGAAAGCGACGGCCGCATTGACGCCTTCGGGCTTGCACCCGAACGCTACATCGAAAAGCGCGGCCGCCGCGCGCCCGATGTGACGACGTTCGACCACGCGGCCAAACGCATCGGCTTCACGCGCACGGACGTCACTCGGGCGCTGCCGGACGGCGCGCAGGATCGCTTCAGCATGATCATGCAATTGGCAAGCCTCGTGCGCGGCGATCCGGACGCCTATAAGAGCGGCGTCACACGGGCGTTTTACGTCGCCGACGACGACAGCGCGGAGGTATGGCCGATCGAGACGATCGGCGACGAATCGATTCGGACGGCCGAAGGTTTCCTGGCGGCGCGTCACTTTATGAGATTGCCGCGGCGCGAAGGAGATCGGCGCCGCATCGATGTCTGGCTTGCACCATCATTGGGCTGGCTACCGGCCCGCATCGTGCAAACGGAGCCCAACGGCTCGCAGTTCGAACTCGTCTGGCGCGGCCGGCTCGCCCCGCCAGGCTCGGAAAATGCGTCACCTGAGGCAAGGGCATCGGATGATTCGCCCGACGCTGGGCCGCCCGATTCTTCACCGGCCCGGATGCGCGAGCAGCCCTAAACCAGCGGCTCGCGCGTGCCGTAATCATGGGTATCGAGGCACACGAACGTTCCTCGATGTTTTTCCTCCCCGCTCGAACGTTTTGCATGGGTGAGGTCTAACTTTCAGGTGGACGATGAGGTCGACGATGGAGTGGCGGCAACGTTTGGTTGCAATGTTTCAACCCGTTTTAAGCGTCGTTTAAGACCCAGCCCTTGAAATTCCATGCAACGCGCTCCAAGTACCAGGCGGAAAACGGCCAGGAGCCAATCGGAATAAAGGAGTGTCGCCATGCAAATGATCTACAACAGCCCCAACTATTGTGTCGTCGAATTCGCGCCGCAAGCCGGCCATCTGGCGATGAACGCAGGTGGCTACGAAATCGTAGACAAGAACACGCAGCGCGAGATTTTCATCGACGGTGCGATGGCGGCGCAGTTTCGCGAGCACGTCCGTAAGCTGATCGAAGAAGAACCCACACTCGATGAGGTCGACGAGTTCCTCGGCCAATTCGACAGCCTGATGACGCAACCTGTCGTCCTCCACTGATCGCTGCTCGGCCGCCAGGCGGCGCTCACCGATTCATCGAACCCCGTCCGGCTTGCCGGGCGGGGTTTTCTTTTGCGGCTCGCCCGATCGATCCCACGCCCGGCGAGCGCCGCCCGCAGCCGCTACAATAGCGCTTTCCCGCTTCTCACCGCGCACGCCTGCCTGCCATGAATACGTCCGCCGCTCCCGCGGGATCGCCCGCCGCCGGTACGCTTTACACCCGAGCCGCCCAGTTGCCCGCGCTCCTCACTTCGCGCATTCTCATCCTCGATGGGGCGATGGGCACGATGATCCAGCGCTACAAGCTCGACGAAGCGCGCTATCGCGGCGAGCGCTTCAAGGATTTCAAGCGCGACGTGAAAGGCAACAACGAACTGCTTTCGCTCACGCAGCCGCAGATCATCGGCGAGATTCACGAGCAGTATCTGGCGGCGGGCGCCGATATCATCGAGACGAACACGTTCGGCGCCACGTCGGTCGCACAAGCGGATTACGGCATGGAATCGCTCGTGCGAGAGATGAACCTCGAATCGGCCAAGCTCGCCCGCGCCGCTTGCGACAAATACTCGACGCCGGAGAAGCCGCGTTTTGTCGCCGGCGCGATCGGGCCGACCCCGAAAACGGCCAGCATTTCGCCCGACGTCAACGATCCCGGCGCGCGCAACGTCACCTTCGACGAGCTTCGCGCGGCCTACTACGAACAAGCGCAAGCGTTGCTCGAAGGCGGCGCGGATCTTTTCCTCGTCGAAACGATCTTCGATACGCTCAATGCGAAAGCGGCGCTGTTCGCGCTCGACGAGCTGTTCGAAAACACGGGCGAAGTGTTGCCGATCATGATCTCGGGCACCGTCACGGACGCCTCGGGCCGCATCTTGTCGGGGCAGACGGTCGAAGCGTTTTGGAATTCGCTGCGGCACGCGAAGCCGCTGACGTTCGGGCTCAACTGCGCGCTCGGTGCGGCGCTGATGCGCCCGTATATCGCCGAGCTGGCCAAGCTGTGCGATACCTACGTGTCGTGCTACCCGAACGCGGGCTTGCCCAATCCAATGAGCGATACCGGTTTCGACGAGACGCCTGAAGATACGTCGCGCCAGCTCGAAGAATTCGCGCGCGCCGGGCTCGTGAATGTCGCGGGCGGCTGCTGCGGCACGACGCCCGAGCATATCGCGGCGATCGCGAAAGCGCTCGCGAGCGTCAAGCCGCGTGCATGGGCGAAGTACCGCGACGCGGCTTGACGCTCGCGGAGAACCGAAAGGGGAATGCAGACCATGCCAGTCGTCAACAGACTGACGATCGCCGGCTATAAGTCAATCCGCGATCTGGGCGATTTGGAACTGCGGAACTTGAACGTTCTGATCGGGGCCAACGGCGCCGGCAAATCCAATTTCATCGGTTTTTTTCGTATGCTCGCGGAGATGTACGAGCAACGCTTGCAACTTTACGTCCAAAAGCAGGGCGGTCCCGATGCGCTGCTGCACTTTTCGCGCAAGACGACCGACCGCATTCGGGCAGAGCTGCATTTCTCGGGAAAGGAAACCTTCGACAGTACTTATTCGTTTGAACTTGTCCCGACGCAAGACAACAGGCTGGTCTTCGCCGACGAACAGGTCCGGCATGATGGAGCTCAGGCTGTGCCTGGCGACCGCCATTTCGCGCTAGGCTTCGGCCATACCGAATCGCACGTTATCAGTTCGGAGCTGAAGTTCCCTCAGGATGCGCAACCAACCATCGGTAGTTGGCGCGTCTATCACTTTCATGACACGGGCGAAACGGCCCGCGTTAAGCAAGTGCATGCGACGAACGACACGTTGCGCCTGAAGGCCGACGCAGCAAATCTGGCAGCTTACCTGCGGATGCTGCGAAAGAATCACGAGGCCCATTACTGGATGGTCGTCGATGCGGTGCGGCTGGTCGCCCCATTTTTCGGCGATTTCGTGCATCGCGACGACGGAGCATCGACGATCGAGCTCGAATGGACGGAAAAGAGCAATGCCGATTCTCCGTTCAAAGCGCACATGCTCTCGGACGGGACGCTGCGATTTATCTGCTTAAGCACTCTGCTCTTACAGCCATGGTCTTTGATGCCGTCGACCATCCTCATCGACGAACCCGAACTGGGCCTTCACCCCTATGCGATCAATGTCCTCGCTGATCTCATCAAACGGGCGTCCGAGCATCGGCAGTTGATCATCTCGACCCAATCAGTCGAATTGCTGAACTATTTCGAGCCCGCCGACATCGTAGTCGTCGATCGCAAGAACGAAGCATCGACGTTCAGCAGGCTCGACGATACGAGCCTGAAGGAGTGGCTCGATGATTATTCGCTCGGCGACCTGTGGAAACAAAACGTACTGGGTGGGAGGCCGGCGTAATGGTGCAGTTAATCGTCGTCGGCGAGGGGCCAACGGAGGAGCGATTCATCACCGAATTGCTCGCTCCGACGCTGGCGCCGAACGTCTTTGTCACGCCCCGCATCATTCCGACGTCGTCAAGCTCGCGTGGAGGTGGTCTGAACCTCGACCGAGTCAAACGCGCGTTGCGCAACACGCTCCGGGAGCGTTCCGACTCGTACGTCAGCACGTTTTTTGACCTCTACGCGCTAGGACCAACGTTCCGAGGAGTCATCGACACACGCGGTCAACCGCCATCGGTACGGGCACAGGCGATCGAAGGTTTGTTGCACCAAGACATCATCGCGTATGCACAATGTCGCCCAGAGCGCTTCCTACCGCATATCCAGCCCCACGAATTTGAGGCGCTGTTGTTTTCAGACGTAAGCCGTCTGCGTGAGGTAGAACCCGATTGGGCCATCCACGAAGATTCGCTTAGGCGAGTGGGCGAGGCCGTAGAGAATCCAGAATGGATTAACGACGCACCTGAGACGGCGCCGTCAAAGCGCCTGCGCGTGCTCAGACCGAAGTACCGCAAGGTGACGCATGGACCTCTGGTTGCCGCGAAAATCGGTCTCGATAAGATTCGAGAAATGTGCCCGCACTTCCAACAATGGTTCGCGCGCATCGCTTCGCTGCGCCCGCTTTAAATCGCCCGCCCTCACCGCTTTTGATCGACGAACACCATGACCGAACACATGATGCGCCTTGCCGGCCTCGAGCCGTTTAACGTCGCCTCGGGCGCGCTTTTCATCAACGTCGGCGAACGCACGAACGTCACGGGCTCCAAGGCCTTCGCCCGCATGATCCTGAACGGCCAATTCGACGAAGCGTTGGCGGTCGCGCGCCAGCAAGTCGAGAACGGCGCCCAGATCATCGACATCAACATGGACGAAGCGATGCTCGATTCGAAAGCCGCGATGGTGCGCTTTCTGAACCTGATCGCCTCGGAGCCGGACATCGCCCGCGTGCCGATCATGATCGATTCGTCGAAGTGGGAGGTGATCGAAGCCGGCCTCAAGTGCGTGCAAGGCAAGGCGGTGGTCAATTCGATCTCGCTCAAGGAAGGCGAGGACGCCTTTCGCCACCATGCGCGGCTGATTCGCCGCTACGGCGCCGCGGCCGTCGTGATGGCGTTCGACGAAACGGGCCAAGCCGATACGTTCGAGCGCAAGACGCAAATCTGCCAACGCTCGTATCGCATTCTCGTCGACGAAGTGGGCTTCGAGCCCGACGACATCATCTTCGATCCGAATATCTTCGCCGTCGCGACCGGCATCGAGGAGCACAACAACTACGCCGTCGATTTCATCGAAGCCACGCATTGGATCAAGCAAAACCTGCCGCGCGCGAAGGTGAGCGGCGGCGTATCGAACGTCTCATTCTCGTTCCGCGGCAATGATCCCGTGCGCGAAGCGATCCATACGGTGTTCCTCTATCACGCGATCCAAGCGGGGATGGACATGGGCATCGTCAACGCGGGGCAGCTCGGCGTCTATGCCGATCTCGATCCCGAGCTCAGGGAGCGGGTGGAGGACGTGATTCTCAACCGCCGCCCCGACGGCACCGATCGCCTCTTGGAGATCGCCGACAAATTCAAAACCGGCGCGGCGAAGAAGGAAGAAAACCTCGAATGGCGCAATCAGCCGGTCGAGGCGCGGCTCGCGCACGCGCTCGTGCTCGGGATCACGAACTTCATCGTCGAAGATACCGAAGAAGCTCGGCAGAAGATTCATGCGGCGGGCGGGCGGCCAATCAACGTGATCGAAGGCCCGCTGATGGACGGGATGAACATCGTCGGCGATCTGTTCGGCCAGGGCAAAATGTTCCTGCCGCAGGTCGTCAAATCGGCGCGCGTGATGAAACAGGCGGTCGCCCATTTGATTCCGTTCATCGAAGAGGAAAAGAAGAAGCTCGCCGAAGCGGGCGGCGACGTGCGCGCGAAAGGCAAGATCGTCATCGCGACGGTCAAGGGCGACGTTCACGACATCGGCAAGAACATCGTCTCGGTCGTGCTCCAGTGCAACAACTTCGAAGTCGTCAACATGGGCGTCATGGTCCCGTGCAACGAGATTCTGGCCAAGGCGAAGGTGGAAGGCGCGGATATCGTCGGGCTGTCGGGGCTCATCACGCCGAGTCTCGAAGAAATGGCTTACGTCGCCTCGGAAATGCAGCGCGACGAGTACTTCCGCATCAAGAAGATTCCGCTGTTGATCGGCGGTGCGACCACCTCGCGCGTGCATACGGCCGTCAAGATCGCGCCGCACTACGAAGGGCCCGTCGTCTATGTGCCCGATGCGTCGCGCTCGGTATCGGTGGCCTCGAGCCTGCTCTCCGATGAAGGCGCGGCCAAGTATCTCGACGAGCTCAAAGCCGATTACGATCGCATCCGTCTGCAGCACGCCAACAAGAAGGCGCAGCCGATGGTGACGCTCGCCGCGGCGCGCGAGAACAAAGCGAAGATCGATTGGGCCGCCTATCGCCCCGTCAAGCCCGCGTTCGTGGGCCGGCGCGTGTTCAAGAATTACGATTTGAACGAACTCGCGCCGTATATCGATTGGGGCCCGTTCTTTCAAACGTGGGATTTGGCCGGCCCGTATCCGGCCATTCTGAACGACGAGATCGTCGGCGAATCGGCGCGGCGCGTGTTTTCCGACGCCAAATCGATGCTGGCGCGCTTGATCGCGGGCCGCTGGCTGACGGCGAACGGCGTGATTGCGCTGCTGCCGGCGAACACCGTGGGCGACGACGACATCGAAATCTATACGGATGAATCGCGCACCCAAGTGGCGATGACGTGGCGCAACCTGCGCCAGCAAAGCGTGCGGCCCGTCGTGGACGGCGTGATGCGACCGAACCGCTCGCTGGCCGATTTCATCGCGCCGAAGGAGTCGGGCGTGGCCGATTACATCGGCCTATTCGCCGTGACGGCCGGCCTGGGCGTCGAAGCGAAGGAAAAGCAATTCCTGGCCGATCTCGACGATTACAGCGCGATCATGCTCAAGGCGCTCGCCGATCGCTTGGCCGAAGCGTTCGCCGAAGCCATGCATGCGCGCGTGCGGCGTGAGTTTTGGGGTTATGCGAAGAGCGAAACGCTCGACAACGACGCTCTAATCGCCGAACAATACACCGGCATTCGGCCGGCCCCGGGCTATCCGGCCTGCCCTGATCACCTCGTCAAGCGGGACCTATTCACGACGCTCAAGGCCGACGAGATCGGCATGACGGTGACGGAATCGCTGGCGATGTTGCCCGCGGCGAGCGTATCCGGGTTCTATATCGCGCATCCCGACAGCCGTTACTTCTCGGTGGGGAAGATCGATCGGGATCAGGTCGAGGATTTCGCGCGCCGCAACGCGCTGAGCCTGGCCGACGCGGAGCGGGCGCTCGCGCCGCTGCTGTAATCAGACGAAAGCGGCAGCGCGGCCGCTCGGAGGCGGCGCGCGCGAGCCGCCGAACTCAAACGCCCCAGAGGACGTCCATGTTTTCGCGGTGGGCGGCGCGCAGCATATCGAGGAAGGGGAATGCGCGCTGCGCAAGGCCGATCGGCAACTCGTGATGCTCGTGGCCGTCTTCACCCTCGTGGAAATGGCCTTCGTGCTCGGCGATTTCCTGCTTGTCCGTCACGATCGCCGCCTCGAGCTTCGAGATGGCGGCCGGCAATTCTTCATGCGTGATCACGCCGCGCTCGCCTAGATGCTTTCCGACGATACCGACCAAATATTGCGCCAGATTCTCGAGCATGACGACGTCCGGCGCCGCACGACATTTGAATGTAATCAACATGATGGACCCGTTTCCTTCGTTCTGTTTACTTCCGCCTGACGGCGCCGTTGCATCGGCGGCGGCGCGCGTCCGGCCTGCGCTGGATGACGCCGGCCGGGGCGCCACTCGCCGGGCGCCTCATTGAGACATATTAGCACCTGCTAAAATCCGGCTAGACCCAAACGCGCACCTTCGCGGCCCGCGCCCGCCTTCGTCGCGGGCGCTGTCTCTCCGCTCTTCGCGCCAACCTTCGCGTCCGGCCGCCGGACTGCCACTGCGGAATCGATCTAACCAGCATGCTGCCAGCACACAAACAAAGTCTCGAAGCCTTGCTCGCCGTCAGCGTTAAGCAAGTCGTCACCGAATCGAACGGCGACGCCGCCGCCGTGCCCGCGATTGCGCTCGAGCGCCCGAAGGCCGCCGCGCATGGCGATGTCGCCTGCAACGTCGCCATGCAATTGGCGAAACCGCTGCAGAAAAATCCGCGCGAACTCGCGCAGCGCATCGTCGACGCCGTGTTGGCGCAACCGGCCGCGAAGGACTTGATCGAAGCGGCCGACATCGCCGGCCCCGGCTTCATCAATCTGCGCCTCACCTCGCAAGCGAAGCAAGCGGTCATCAAAGCCGTGATGGCGGAAGGCGCCGCGTTCGGGCGCTCGACCCACGGCGAAGGCAAGCGGGTGATGGTCGAGTTCGTCTCGGCCAATCCCACCGGCCCGCTGCACCTCGGCCACGGCCGCCAAGCGGCGCTCGGCGATGCGCTTGCGAATGTGCTCGGCAGCCAAGGGTATGCCGTGCATCGCGAGTTCTACTACAACGATGCCGGCGTGCAGATTCAGAACCTGGCCTTCTCGACGCAGGCGCGCGCGAAGGGTTTTAAGCCCGGCGAAGCCGGCTGGCCCGAGGCTGCCTACAACGGCGAATACATCGCCGACATCGCGCAGGATTACATGGCCGGCGCGACCGTCGCGGCCAAGGACGGCGAGCCCGTCAAAGGCAAGGGCGACGCCGACGATCTCGACGCGATCCGTCAGTTCGCCGTGGCCTATCTGCGCCACGAGCAGGACATGGATCTGCAGGCGTTCGGCGTGAAGTTCGATCAGTACTACCTCGAATCGTCGCTCTATACCGAAGGCCGCGTCGCTAAAACGGTCGATGCCCTGATCGCCGCCGGCAAGACGTTCGAAGAAGAAGGTGCGCTCTGGCTGCGCACGACCGAATACGGCGACGACAAAGATCGCGTCATGCGCAAGTCCGACGGCACCTATACGTACTTCGTGCCCGACGTCGCCTACCACGTCGCCAAGTGGGAGCGCGGCTTCTCGAAGGTCATCAATGTGCAGGGCTCCGATCACCACGGCACCATCGCACGTGTGCGCGCGGGATTGCAGGCGCTCGGCGTGGGGATTCCGAAGGGCTACCCCGACTACATCCTGCACAAGATGGTCACCGTCATGCGCGACGGGCAGGAAGTGAAGATCTCCAAGCGCGCCGGCAGCTATGTGACCGTGCGCGATCTGATCGAATGGTCGGGCGGCGCCGTGGCCGGCCAAGAAGCCGCACCGGATTTGCTCGACGAAGCCACGATCCAGCGCGGCCGCGATGCGGTTCGCTTCTTCCTGATCTCGCGCAAAGCCGATACCGAATTCGTCTTCGACGTCGATCTCGCGCTCAAGCAGAACGACGAGAATCCGGTCTACTACGTGCAATACGCCCACGCGCGGATCTGTTCGATTCTCTCCGAATGGAAGACGCGCTTCGGCGGCAATGAGGCGGTGCTGCCGCAGGTCGATGTCTCGCTGCTGACGAGCGCGCGCGCGATGGCCTTGATGCACAAGCTCGCCGAGTACCCCGACATGCTCACGCATGCGGCGTCCGAACTCGCGCCGCATGCGGTCGCGTTCTATCTGCGCGATCTCGCGAGCGAATTTCACTCGTTCTACAATGCCGAGCGCGTGCTCGTCGATGTCGCGGCCGAGCGCGATGCACGCATCGCGTTGTTGGCCGCGGCGCGCCAAGTGCTCGCGAACGGCCTCGCGATGATCGGCGTATCCGCGCCGGCCAAAATGTAAGCGCCGCGGGCCTTCGCCGGCGCCCTCGCTATAATCGATGCCGCCCTCGCGCGGCATTCGCTGTCGCGGCGCGCCGTCCCCGAGTTTCTTTCGCAGGTGATTTAGATAATGGCAAAACCGAGCCGTACTTCGCGACGCAGCACCGCAAGCCAAACCAAGCAGACCAAGCAAACCGGGAGCACGTTCCTCGGCGTGGTCCTGGGGTTGATCGTCGGCCTTGCGATCGCGGTCGTCGTGGCGCTCTACATCACGCGGGCGCCGACGCCTTTCGTGGCGAAGGTCGCGCCAAACGGCGCCTCCGAGGCGGGCACGATCGAGCAGCAGTACGATCCGAATCGCGCGTTGCAAGGCAAAACGCCGGGCCAGCCGGTTCCGCAAGCGGCCCAGCAAACACCGGCGCCGCCCAATACGGCGCCGGGGCAATCGTCGGCGCAGCCGCAAACACCCGGCCTCTTGCAAGAGCCGCAGATCGTCGAAGTGCCGGCGGCGGGCGCGTCGAACCCGGCCGGCAACGAAGCGAACGGCACGGCGCAAGCGCAGCAGAAGAAGCCGGCGCAAACCGCGAACGTGCCGCCAGCCGCCCCGCCAGGCGCCGGCAGCGCCGCCCATGCGAACAACGGCGCCCCCGCCGGCGCGAATGAGGCGAATACGGGCTACTTCCTGCAAGTGGGCGCGTACAAGACGGCTGCCGACGCCGAGCAGCAGCGCGCGCGGCTGGCGTTCCAGGGCTTCGAATCGAAGGTGTCCCAGCGCGATGCGGGCGGCGTCACTTACTTCCGCGTGCGTATCGGGCCGTTCTCGAAGTTCGAGGACATGAATGCGACGCGCCAACGGCTATCGGACGCCGGCATCGATACCGCCGTGATTCGTTTCGCCAAGCAGTAGCCGTCAGGCCGTGCGGCGCCGCGCCGCACTCCCCGGCTGAACCATGCGGCGCCGGTCCGGGTCTTACGCGAGCGCCGTCCCCGCGCGAAGCCCGGCGGCTCCCGCAAGCCGCGTCCCTCGTTCACGTATTCAAAACAAACATGAAGAAACTGATCCGCACGCTGTTGTTTTCCGTCAGCCTGGCCGTTGTCGGCGCGGGCGCTGCGCACGCCTCACCGTCTGCGCCCGTCGCCGGCAAGGACTACACGGTCCTGAAGGCGCCGCAGCCTGTCGATGTGCCGGCCGGCAAGATCGAAGTCATCGAATTCATGTGGTACGGCTGCCCGCACTGCAACGAGTTCGATCCGTATCTCGAGAAGTGGGTGGCCAAGCTCCCGCCCGATGTCGTCTTCAAGCGCGTGCCGGTCGCCTTTCGCGACGATTTCATTCCGCATTCGAAGCTCCTTCATGCGCTCGACGCGCTGGGGCTCGAGCAGAAGCTGACGCCGGACGTCTTTCACGAAATCCACGTCAACAAGAACTACCTGCTGACGCCGCAGGATCAGGCCAAATTCTTGGCGACAAAGGGTGTCGATCCGAAGAAGTTCATGGATGCGTATAACTCGTTCTCGGCACAATCCGAGTTGAGCCGCGACAAGCAGATGATCGCGGATTACAAGATCGACGGCGTGCCGACGCTGGCCGTGCAAGGCAAGTACGAAACGGGCCCGGCGACCACGGACAGTCTGCCCGGCACGATCCAAGTGCTCGACTATCTCGTCGCGCAAATTCGCGCGAAGAAGATGTAATCGGCGCGGCGCCGGTATGAATTCACCGCTGAAGGTTTTCATCACCGGCGCCTCGAGCGGCATCGGTCTCGCGCTGGCCGCTCAGTACGCTAGCCAAGGCGCGACGCTCGGGCTCGTCGCCCGTCGCGCCGATGCTTTGACGTCATTCGCCGCGCGCTTTGCGCATCTTCCCATCTCGATCTATCCGGCCGACGTACGCGACGAAGCGGCGATCGCGCGAGCCGCCTCGCAATTCATCGACGAACATGGGCTACCGGACGTCGTCATCGCTAACGCCGGGATCAGCAAGGGTGTGGAGACCGGCCACGGCGATCTAGCGGCGTTTCGCGAGGTCATGGACGTCAATTGCTTCGGCATGGCGGCGACCTTCGAGCCGTTCGCGAAAAAGATGAGCGAAGCGCGACGCGGCACGCTCGTCGGCATTGCGAGCGTCGCGGGCGTGCGTGGGCTCCCCGGGTCCGGGGCTTATAGCGCCTCTAAAGCGGCGGCGCTCGCCTATCTGGAATCGCTGCGCGTCGAAATGCGTCCGTTCGGCGTGGCTGTCGTGACGATCGCCCCGGGATACATTCGCACGCCGATGACCGCTCACAATCCTTACCGGATGCCGTTTCTGATGGATGCCGAGCGCTTCGCCGAGAAGGCCGCCGGCGCGATCGCGCGCAAGGTGCGGTTCGCGGTGATTCCCTGGCCGATGCGTATCGTCGCCACGCTGCTCGGCTGCTTGCCTCGGTGGCTGTACGACCGGCTGTTCGAGAAGGCGCCGCGCAAGCCGCGGGCGGTGGCGTAAGCGTTGGCGTAGGCAAGACACCGTTCATGATGAGTCGAATCGACGCCGCCGGAACGGAACACCCACGCGCGGGACGCGACGCCCGCATCGTCTCGCTCGTCCCGAGCATCACCGAACTACTGTTCTCACTGGGCCTTGGCGATCGCGTCGTCGGGCGCACCGGCTTTTGCATTCATCCGCGCGATGCCGTGCGCGCCGTGCCGAAAGTCGGCGGCACGAAGGCCGTCAAACTCGATGCCATTCGCGCACTCTCACCGACGCACGTCATCGTCAACATCGACGAAAACGAGAAGCCGACGATCGATGCGCTCGCGCAGTTCGTGCCGCACGTCATCGTCACGCATCCGCTCACGCCGCACGACAACCTTGCGCTCTATGCGCTCATCGGTGACATATTCGGCTGTGAGAGCGGCGCACATGCGCTGTGCGAAGCGCTTTCGTCGCGGCTCGATGCGCTCGCGCGAATCCGTTGGCCCGTGCGGCAGGTGCTTTACGTGATTTGGCGCGATCCTTGGATGACGGTCGCGCGCAATACCTATATCTCGACGATGCTTCGCCTCGTCAATTGGCAGACTTGGCCTGACGCGAAGGGCGGCTTCGCCGGGGCCGATCGCTATCCGACGTTCGATTTCGACGATCCATCGCTCGCTGGCGTCGAGCGAATCTTGCTCGCGTCGGAGCCCTTTCGTTTCACTGCGAAGCATCGCGATGCGCTGGTCGCCAACGCACGACTCGCAGGCAAGACCGTGCAACTCGTAGATGGCGAGCGTATCTCTTGGTACGGCTCGCGCGCGATCGAAGGCGTCGACTATCTGCGTCAATTGGCGCTGGGCATCGAAGACGGCGCATAGGGCGCGCACCAACCGCTTCTTGACCTTAGCCCTGCCGAGCAGGTACTATAGAAAGCGAAAACTACGTACGAGCGGGTGCAAAAAACGTAGCGCCGCCTGGGAAACCAGGTCCCACCCTGGAGTAGGAGTTCTACCGCGAGGTAGATAGAGAATCCCGCATACGACGGCCACCGAAAGGTGGCCGTTGGTCTTTCTGCTACGCTAATCGCGAATCCGCTTGCCTTGATATGCCGTACGCAAGAGGGTATCGAATCTCACTTTGCCCGCGTCCTCCTGTCGTCGGGTCAACCCAGCCCCCAAATACGTAGGCTGACTGAATTCTCAGCAGCAGCCGACGCTTCCGATTCTGATCTTTCTCTACTTCGAAGAAAACAGCGTACTGGGACACGGTGCCGTCCGAGTTGAACTTCTCGATCGTCACGAAGTTTGGCTGCTTCCGATTCGCCACTGTGATACGGCGCGCGGGCAGATGCTTGACGATGTTTCTCAGGAGCCGGCGCGATAGCTCGTAGCGATCCAGGTCTAAGACTCGCTGTTCTCGGCCGTCGTCGTAGATCTCGTGCCACGGTATCTCAGCTCGCGGCCTGGCGTCCCATCGAAAACTGTGTGAGAAGCAATGACACGAAAACAGCACGACCACAGTGAGGACCGTACCCAGGTCGGGATCTATCTTGAAAGCAAACGAATCGAGATGACTCAAGTCCCACTCAACACCTCGATAAACGATGGGGCGGAAGCGATGCGCAGTCTCTGGCGTGGATTCTTCAATCTCTATTACTAGCTGCGACATGTGCGAAAGTACGTGACCGGGCGAACACATTTTATAGAGCGGCCGTCCGCACACCATTCGCCAATCGGCTAGTGAGTGACGAGGTTAGTTGCGAGCGAAGGTCTTCCGTACAGTGCCAGACAGTGGGAACCTCCCGTCGGTCGAAGACGCGCCGAACGGCCTCACACGCCGCCCTCGTTGTCGAGCCACCCAGCTTGCGCTAAGCTCATCGGCTCGCCCGACGCTTCGACGTCCAGCCGTCCCTCGCCTCACACGAAGAACACACGGAGAACCTATGCGCGTCAAACTGCTCGCCGCCACGCTCGCCGTCTTGCCTGCCTTCGCGCTCGCCAAGCCGCTCACGGTTTGCACCGAAGCGAGCCCCGACGGCTTCGACGTCGTTCAATACAACTCGCTCGTCACCACGAACGCATCGGCCGACGTCATCTTCAACACGCTCGTCGATTACGACGAAGCCGCCAAGAAGGTCGCGCCCGCGTTGGCCGAGAAGTGGGAAGTCAGCGCAGACGGCCTCACCTACACGTTCCATCTCCGCCCGAACGTCGCGTTCCAAACCACCGATTACTTCAAGCCCACGCATGCATTGAATGCCGACGATGTCGTCTTCACGTTCGATCGGATGCTCGACGAGGCGAACCCTTGGCACAAGGTGGCCGGACCGAACGGCTTCCCGCACGCGCAATCGATGGGGCTCGTCAAGCTCGTGAAGGCGATCAAGAAGGTCGACGATCGCACGGTGCAATTCGAGCTCAACGAGCCCAATGCAACGTTCCTGCCGATGTTGACGATGGGCTTCGCTTCGATCTATTCGGCCGAGTATGCCGACGAGTTGCTCAAGGCCGGCAAGCAAGCCGAGATCAACGCCAAGCCCATCGGCACAGGCCCGTTCGTCTTGAAGAGCTATACCAAGGACGCCGTCATCCGTTACGACGCGAATCCATCTTACTGGGGGCCCAAGCCGAAGGTCGATCGGCTTATCTATGCCATCACGCCCGATCCGTCGGTGCGCATGCAGAAGGTCAAGGCGAACGAATGTCAGATCGCCCTTTCGCCGAAGCCGAGCGACGTTCTTCAAGCGAAGGACGAGAAATCGCTTGCCGTGGTGCAAACGCCCGCTTTCATGACCGCCTTCGTCGCGCTGAACACGCAGCATAAGCCGCTCGACGACGAGCGCGTGCGTCAGGCCATCAACATGGCGTTCGATCGCGCGAACTATCTCAAGGTAGTGTTCGACAACACGGCCGCGCCGGCCGTCAATCCGTATCCCACGAATACATGGAGCTACGACAAGGAGATCGCCGCCTACCCCTACGATCCAGTCAAGGCGAAAGCGCTACTCGCGCAAGCCGGCTACCCGAACGGGTTCTCGACGACGATCTGGCTGCGGCCGCAAGGCAGCGTGCTCAATCCCAAGCCGAAGGCCGGCGCGGAATTGCTGCAGGCCGATCTGGCCAAGATCGGCGTCAAGGCCGAGGTCAAGGTCATCGAGTGGGGCGAGCTGATCAAGCAAGCGAAGCAAGGCCAGCACGACATGCTGTTCATGGGATGGGCCGGCGATAACGGCGATCCCGACAACTACCTCACGCCGCTATTTAGCTGCAACGGCGTGAAATCGGGGATCAACTTCGCGCGCTATTGCGATCCGAAGCTCGACAAGCTGATCGCCGACGGGCGGGCCACCGCCGATCAAGCCGCGCGCGCCAAGGACTACGAGGCCGCGCAGAAGATCATCCACGACGAGGCGCTTTGGATTCCGCTCGGCTATCCCACGGCGAGCGCGATTACGCGCAGTTCGGTGACGGGATATAAGGTCAGCGCGTTCGGACGGCAGCACTTCGCGGATGTGTCGGTCCAATGACGATGACATGTCGCGCAGGCATCTTCGCATCGGCGGGAGCTAGCGCGGCCAGCATGAAGGGCGCCCCGGGCGGAGAGCGTTGACGCGCGTCGGACCGTCACCGTAAGCTACACGCCCGAATGTGCGATTCGATCAAGACTCTCATGCGAAATTTCGGCCATACGATCGCGGCGTTGACGGTCCTTAGCGCGGCAAGCGCAGCTTATGCGCAAGAAGCCGCGCTCGATCCGGCGCAAGAGGCTTCGATCTCGGTTGCGCCGATGGTCGTGAGCCAGGTGACCGTCGCGCCCTCGTCGGAGACGGCAGCGCCCGTGAGGCCGATCGCCACTGCGCCGAAGGGGCCCGCCCCGATGGTGGCCGTGCCCCAAGCCGTTTATGTCACCCACTTCGTCGCCGTGCCGGCCGGTGCGCCGCCTTCGGGCTTACTCGCCCATCTGCGCGCGGCTTTGCACGCGCACGCGGCCGGGCGAGATGCGGGGCTCGTCGCCCAGGCGGTCGTCGCGCGGCTCAATCATGCGGGCGTGGCGGCGCGTTATCTCGCGCCCGGCGAGCCGCCGCCCGTGACGGGCTGGCTGCTCGGCGGCGTCTTCCATCTGCAGAACGAGGCCGCCCCTGCGGCATCCGAGCCGGCCGCGCCCGAGACCGAAAAAGAAGCCGCGGGCGCCGACGTTTCGATCACCGTGGCCGATCTCGAACACAACGCCGATACGCCGTTCGCCGTGTTGGGCGCACCGCCCGGCGGATCGAGCGCAGCCGCGGAATGGCGGCCGTACGTTGTCCCGGCGAAGCTCTCGTTCGAGCGGGCCGATCGCAACGCGGCCATCGCTGCGCTCGCGCAGCAAATCGTCGACGCGTTCGTCGGCAATATGAATGCGCTGCGCCAAGCGGACGCTCAAGCGATTTCGCCCTAATGGGGCTACCGGCCGCGCAGGCGGTCGGCTGCGGCGACTCACACTGCACGCGCGCATCTGTGCGACGATTCATCCAAAGCTCGCCGCGGCTGGAACGCCGCTTTGCGTCGCGTAAGCCCGGACTGCTGCGCGCAGGCGCCGCGCCACCGTTGCTCGCTTCGTAGCAGCGCCGTCCTAGCTGCTCTATCCTTCATGGCGAATGTCGCGCCGCCCGGCGCATCTTTTCCTTGGAGTTCGCCATGTCTTACCTGCTGTTGATCATGGAGCCGATCGGCCAGCGCGGCGAGCGCACGCTCGAAGCCGGCCACGCCGCCTACGACGCAATGGTCCGCTTCGGCGAGGATCTGAAAGCGCGCGGCCTGCTCGTCGCGTCTCAATCGCTTGCCTCGACCGCCGAAGCGGTGCGCGTCGAAGTGCGGGACGGCGAGCGTCGCTTCATCGACGGCCCGTTTGCGGAAGCCAAAGAGATGGTGGGCGGCTTCTACCTGCTCAATTGCGACCGCGAAGAAGAGGCGCTCGCCATCGCAGCCGAGTGCCCGGCCGCAGCGTGGTGTTCGGTCGAAGTGCGACGGCTCGCGCCCTGCTATGAATCGTAGCTCTGAGGGTTTTCCCCAGCGTCGAACGCGCCAATGTCGAAATCGAACCTTCCGTTCGTCGTGATGATAGGAGAGCGATGAGCGGTCTCCCCCCCACCTTCGAGGAGCGAAACGATGCGATTCATGATCATGATCCGAGCCCACGCCCAAAGCGAATCGGGCGCGCCGCCCGAGGACAAGCTGATAGCCGCGATGACGGTCTTCCACGAGGAGCTCGCGAAAGCGGGCGTCCTGCTCGACGCCAATGGGCTCCGGCCGAGCTCGGAGGGTTGGCGCGTCCGTTACTCGGGCGGCAAAGGCACGATCGTGGACGGCCCCTACGCCGAGACGAAAGAACTGATCGCCGGCTACACGCTCATCCAAGTGCGTTCGCGCGAAGAAGCTTTGGAATGGACGCGCCGCTTCCCCGCCCCGTTCGGCGATGCGACCGACTGCGAAATCGAGGTGCGGCGGCTGTACGAACTCGACGAGCTGGGCCCCAGCGAAAGCGTGGAGCGCTACCGTCAGATCGACGCGACGCTGCGCTGATCATGCCGAGCCCGACCCATCGCGCCATCGAAGCCGTCTGGCGCATCGAGGCGGCGCGCGTCGTCGCCCATGCGGCGCGGCTCGTGCGCGACATCGGCATTGCCGAGGAATTGGCGCAAGATGCGCTGATCGCGGCGCTCGAGCATTGGCCGCGCGATGGCGTGCCCGACAATCCGGGCGCTTGGCTCATGGCGACGGTCAAGCATCGTGCGCTCGACAAGCTGCGTCAGGACGCGCTGCATGCGCGGAAACACGAAGCGATGGGGCGGGATCTGGATGCGCTGGAAGCGCACGTCGTCCCCGATTTCGTCGATTCGCTCGATGCGGCGCGCGCCGACGACATCGGCGACGACCTGCTGCGCCTCATTTTTACGGCCTGTCACCCGGTCCTTTCGATGGATGCGCGAGTGGCGCTGACACTACGCTTGCTCGGCGGGCTTGCGACGCACGAGATCGCGCGGGCGTTCCTCGCGCCCGAGGCCACCATCGCGCAGCGGATCGTACGGGCGAAGCGAACGCTGCGCGAAGCGAACGCTGCGCGAAGCGCGCGTGCCGTTCGAGGTGCCGCGTGCTGATGCGCGCGCCGCGCGGATGGCGTCGGTGCTCGAAGTCATTTATTTAATCTTCAACGAAGGCTATGCGGCGACCGCTGGCGACGATTGGATTCGGCCCGCGCTGTGCGATGAAGCCCTGCGCGTCGGCCGCATTCTGGCCGAGCTGGCGAGAGAAGACAGTGAAGTGCATGGGCTTGTCGCGCTGATGGAGCTGCAGGCGTCGCGGCTTCATGCGCGCACCGACGCGAACGGCCGGCCCGTGCTGCTCGCAGATCAGGATCGTTCGCGCTGGGATCCCCTCTTGATTCGCCGTGGGCTGGCGGCGCTCAGCCGCGCCGCAGCGCTCGCCGAAGCGCTCGACGGCGCGCTCGGCCCCTATGCGTTGCAGGCGGCGTTGGCGGCTTGTCATGCGCGTGCGCACCGCGCGGAGGACACCGATTGGCCGCGCATCGTCGCACTCTATGACGCACTCGCGCAGGTCAACCCTTCGCCCGTGGTCGAGCTCAATCGCGCCGTGGCTGTCGGTATGGCGTTTGGCCCGCAAGCGGGCTTCGCGATCGTCGAAGCGCTCGCCGCCGATCCGGCGCTGGCGCGCTATCACTGGCTGCCGAGCGTCCGGGCGGATTTTCTTGCCAAGCTCGGCCGGCGCGCGGAAGCGCGCTCGGAATTCGAGCGTGCGGCAGGGATGACTCAAAACACGCGAGAGCGGGAGCTGTTGCTGCTGCGCGCCGGAGAGATGGGCGCGCGCGATTAGCTAAAGCGAATCCTCTTTCCCATGACGCAAACATGCGGATCGAGTGGGCGGGACGGCAGACACAAGCTGGGCAGAGGCTTCGGCTGAGAGGAAATCCCTTTCGGCTCCGCGCTACGGCGACACCTACCGGCTTCCTCGACGCGGCCGTACCCGACTTGCAACAGCGAGAGAAGACGGTGAACGAACCGTCTCGGCAGGAACGTTTTGTGCGTCGCAAGCTTTCTATTTGCTTTCACCCACAAGCACATAGGAGCGCACATGACATCTGCCCGATGCATTACGAATCGTTTTGTGGCTGCATTGCTCACGCTTGCCCCGGCGATTCAAACTGCCGTAGCGGCCGACACCGCGGCGGCGCCCGCACCGCGCGAACGCGTCACGCAGTTCATCGTCAAGATTAAAACGCAGGCGGCGCCGCAATCGGCTCACACGCCGCTTGGCGATGGGGACGCACGCACCGCGTTGGCGCAACGCGTCGTCGAACGGGTCTTGCGCGAGAACACGGAAAAATTGCAAACCCGCTCACGTCGCGCGGCGGACTTAGCCGTCGAGGCGCGCCCGATGTCGGGCGCCGCGCACATCGTCACGCTCGGCTCGCCGCTCACCCACGATGCGGCCGCGGCCCTCGCCGAGCGGCTGGCCATGCAACCCGAAATCGAATATGCGGAGCCCGACTATCGACTGCATCGCCAACTCACGCCCACCGATCCGCTCTATGCGAGGCAATGGGCTTTTCGCGGCGATTCGATCGGTGCGGCGCGTTTCGAGGCCGCCTGGGACATCACCACCGGCTCGCCCGACGTCGTCGTTGCCGTGGCCGATACCGGCTATCGTCCGCATCCCGATCTCATGGCGCACGTGCTCCCCGGCTATGACTTCATTAGCGATGCATTCTTCGCCAACGACGGCGACGGCAGGGATGCGGACGCCTCCGATCCCGGCGATTGGGTGACGGCCGAGGAATCGGTGCGCTGCGACGGCACCGATCTATGGGCCGGCAACAGTTCGTGGCATGGCACGCACGTCGCCGGCACGATCGGCGCGGTGGCGAACAATGAGATCGGCGGCGCGGGCGGCGTCGGACAGGCGCGCATCTTACCGGTGCGGGTGCTCGGCAAATGCGGCGGGCCGGCGAGCGACATCATCGACGGCATGCGCTGGGCCGCCGGCCTGCCCGTTCCCGGCGTGCCCGACAATCCGCATCCGGCGAAGATCGTGAACGTCAGCCTAGGGAGCGCGCAGCCGTGCAGCCGAGCGATGCAAGCGGCCATCGACGATATCGTGGCCCACGGCGCGAGTGTGGTGGCGGCGGCAGGAAACGGCGGCTTCGAAGTGGGCGAACCGGCGAGCTGTCATGGCGCGATCGCCGTGGCGGCCATCGACGCCAGCGGCGAAAAAAGCGCATTCAGCAACTCGGGCGCACGCATCGACATCGGCGCGCCCGGCGTCGGCATTTTGTCCACAGCAAACGCGGGAGCTACCGTGCCGGGCGAGGACACCTATCTGAGTCTCAACGGCACGAGCATGGCTGCGCCGCACGTATCGGCCGCGCTCGCATTGATGCTGGCCGTGAAGCCGACGCTCTCGCCCGAGGCGCTGCGCGAGAAAATCAAATCATCGGCGCGCGCCTATTCGGCCGCATCGAGCTGCGGCAACGCGAAGGAAACGGCGATTTGCGGCGTCGGCATGCTCGACGCGGCGGCGGCCGTCGCCGCCGCCGGCACGGCGGCGAAACCGCAAGGAGAGACGGCCGACTAACGCGGGTAAGCGACCAACGCCACTAACGCCACAGCCGCCCAGGCGTAGGCATACGCCCAGCTAACGATCAGGCCGCCCCTGCTCGAACCGGCGCAAAGCGCACCACGCCATCCGCGTCCTCACGCCGTTCGAGCTCGCCCGCCAGCCACAGCAGATGCAAGTGGGCGAGCGCTTCGCCCATCGCAAACGTCATCTGATGGATGTCGAGCGTGCGCTTGAACATCAGCGGCACGATGTCGGCCGCGCTCATCGGTTTGCCGGCGCACGCCTCGCGCACTTCGGCCAGACGATCGTCGTGATGCGCGCGCAGTTGCGCGATCCGCGTGCGCACACCGCGAAACGGCTTGCCGTGCGAGGGCAAGACAAGCGTATCGGCCGGCATCGGCTCATAGCGGCCGAGCGATTCCAGATACAGCGCGAGCGGATTGCCTTCGGGCTCGATGTCGAACACGGAAACGTTCGTCGAAATGCGCGGCAACACCATATCGCCCGAAATCAACACGCCGGCCGCTTCGCAAAAGAGCGCCGCATGTTCGGGCGAGTGGCCGTAGCCGGTCACGACGCGCCAATCGTTGCCGCCGATCCGCACCGTATCGCCTTCGCGCATCCGCCGGTACTGCGACGGCATCGAGGGCACGAGCTTCGAGTAGTAGTCGCGCCGATTGCGCAGCTTGTCGATCGAAGCCGGATCGGCCAGCCCGTGGCGCGCGAAGTGGCGCGCCGCCCCTTCCCCGCCCGCGTTCGATCCATCGCCGGCCGCCATGACGCGGCCGAGCATATATTCGCCGAGCGTGATCCACAGCCGCACGTTCCACCGCTCACGCGCACCGCCTCGGCAGATCCAATCGGCCAAGCCCAGGTGATCCGGGTGGCAATGCGTGACAATCGTGCGCAATACCGGCAGGCCGCCCAACTCGTGCTCGAAGATCCGCTCCCAATGGGCCTTGATCGATTCGTCGGCTATCCCGCAATCGATGACCGTCCATCCGGCTTTTCCGTCGATTTCATCGCGCAACACCCACAAATTGATGTGATCCAACGCGAACGGCAGCGGCATCCGCACCCAATACACGCCGGGCGCGACTTCGCGCAATCGGCCCGGCTCGGGCAGGGCGTCGGCGAACGGATAGTCGAGTTGATGTTCCAATGCATTCATCGGGAGAGTCTCGGTCGATGCAACCGGCTCGACCGGCCAGTTGCGCTTTGTCAAAGTTGACGATAACGTAAACGTCCATCGATTCTAACCGATCGGCCGCGTTAAAATTGCAAGCCGCATCCGCTTGAACCGCCCCCGCCGGCTCTCTTATCCGACGCGTTTGACTATGACCCAGCAATTCACGATCACCGAACTCGCACGCGAATTCGACGTCACGCCTCGCGCCATCCGCTTCTATGAGGATCAGGGGCTGCTTGCGCCGAGCCGCGAAGGGGCGAGCGGCCTGCGGCGCGTCTATTCGAGCCGCGATCGTACGCGCTTGAAACTGACGCTGCGCGGCAAGCGGCTGGGCTTCACGCTGTCGGAGATTCGCGAGCTGCTCGATCTGTACGAATCGCCGACCGACACCGTCCCGCAATTGCATGCGTTCCTCGCGACGATCGCCGAACACCGGCAAGTGCTCGAACGCCAGCTGGAAGATTTGAATGCGACACTCGAGGATCTGAGCCAGTACGAAGCGCAATGCCGCGCGATGCTCGCGGAAAACGGCGTCGACGCCGGGCGCGGCGGCGTGGCGAACGACACCGTGGCCCAATCAGAGGGCACATGAAGCACTTTCCTAAACTGCTGTCGTCGCAGATCGGCTTCGACGTCGCTCAGACGATGCTCGACGGCTTCGATCGCCACTACAGCCATTTTCGCGACGCGGCCGTGCGCGCCAAGACGCTGTTCGAAGCGGCCGATTGGCTCGCGCTGCAAAAGCTCGCGCGCGATCGCATCGCTTCATACGACGATCGCGTCGACGAATGCGTGCGCCTGCTCGAGGACGAATACGACGCCGAGAACATCGACGACGAGGTCTGGCAACAGATCAAGCTGCATTACATCGGCTTGCTGACGCACCATCTGCAGCCCGAATGCGCGGAGACGTTCTTCAATTCGGTGTGCTGCAAGATCCTGCATCGCTCCTACTTCAACAACGATTTCATTTTCGTGCGGCCCGTCATCTCGACGGAATACCTCGAAAACGACGAGCCGGCCGCAAAGCCGACCTATCGTGCGTACTATCCGGGCAAGGACGGCGTGGCCGCCACCATGGAGCGGATCGTCACGAATTTTCAGCTCGAGCCGCCGTTCGAGGATTTGAAGCGTGACGTGGCATGCCTGCTCGATACGATCCACGAGACCTTCGGCGCCTTTTCGGAAGCGTTCAACTTCCAAGTGCATGTGCTGTCCTCGCTGTTCTTCCGCAACAAGGCTGCGTACATCATCGGACGCATCATCAACGGCGAGCATCTGCTACCGTTCGCGGTGCCGATCCGTCATGTCAAGCCGGGCTTGCTCGCGCTCGATACCGTTTTACTGAAGCGCGAAGAGCTGCTCATCATCTTCAGCTTTTCGCACTCGTACTTTCTCGTCGACATGGACGTGCCCTCGGCCTACGTCGATTTCCTCGGCACGATCATGCCGGGCAAGCCGAAAGCGGAGATCTACACGTCGGTCGGGCTGCAGAAGCAAGGCAAGAACAATTTTTATCGCGATCTGCTCAAGCATCTGTCGCATTCGAGCGATCAGTTCATCGTCGCGCCCGGTATCAAGGGGCTCGTGATGGTGGTGTTCACACTGCCTTCTTTCCCCTACGTCTTCAAGATCATCAAGGATGCCTTCCCCGCGCCGAAGGATACGACGCGCGAGAAGATCCAAGAGAAGTACCTGCTCGTCAAACGCCATGATCGGCTCGGGCGCATGGCCGATACGCTCGAATATTCGAGCGTCGCGCTGCCGCTCGCGCGCTTGGACGAACAGCTCGTGCGCGAACTCGAGAAGGAAGCGCCCTCGATGATCGAGTACGAAGGCGATTGTCTTGTCATCAAGCATGTCTACATCGAGCGCCGCATGGTGCCGCTCAATCTGTTCCTCCAAAACGGCACTGAAGCCGACATCGAGCACGCCATCAAGGAATATGGCGATGCAATCAAGGAGCTCATGCAGGCGAACATCTTCCCGGGCGACATGCTGTACAAGAATTTCGGCGTGACGCGGCACGGCCGCGTCGTGTTCTACGACTACGACGAGATCGAATATCTGACCGATTGCAACGTTCGCTACGTGCCGCAGGCGCAAACGGAAGAGGACGAGCTATCGGCCGAGCCGTGGTATGGCGTCGCGCCGAACGATATCTTTCCCGAAACCTATTCCACGTTCCTGCTCGGCGATCCGACGGTCCGCCAATATTTCTTGCGCCATCACGCCGATTTCTTCGATCCCGCGCTCTGGCAGAGACATAAGGAATTCCTGCTCAAGGGCGAATTGCCCGATTTCTTCCCGTACGACCAAAGCGCGCGTTTTTGCGTGCGCTATTCGGAGCGCTTCGCCAAAGCGCCGCCTACCCATACCGCCCTTCCCGACGAGGCCAACGCTTCGGCAGCCGGCGGCGACAGTGGCGGCACAGGTGCGACGCGTGCGGCATGAGCCGCGCACGTCGGCCGCTGCTCGGTCGTCTTTCTTCATAGCCCTAGCCTGTCAGGGTTCAACCACAACGACTACGCCACTATGAACGATCAAAACCATCCGCTCGCCCAACTGTTCGCCAACAACGAAGCGTGGGTCGAGCGCAAGCTCGCCGAAGATCCGCAGTACTTCGCTCGGCTTGCCGATCAACAAGCGCCCGAATATCTGTGGATCGGCTGCTCCGATTCGCGCGTGCCCGCCAATCAGATCATCGGCCTGCCGCCGGGCGAGGTGTTCGTCCATCGCAACATCGCGAACGTGGTCGTGCATTCGGATTTGAACTGCTTGTCCGTGATCCAGTTCGCGGTCGATTTGCTCAAGGTCAAGCACATCATGGTGGTGGGCCACTACGGCTGCTCGGGCGTCGGCGCGGCGCTGCACGGCCAACGCGTCGGGCTCGCCGACAACTGGCTGCACCACGTTCAAGACGTGCGCGCCAAGCACGCGGCGCTGCTCGAAGAGTGGCCGATGGTGGCGCGTCACCGGCGCCTCGTCGAACTCAATACGATCGAGCAAGTCGTCAACGTCTGCCGCACGACCATCGTCAACGACGCCTGGGCGCGCAGCCAGCCGCTCACCGTCCACGGCTTGGCCTACGGCGTGCATGACGGCCGCGTGCGCAACCTCGGCATGACGATCTCGCGCGCCGACATGCTCGACGAAACCTATCGACGCTGCGTCGCCGCGCTCTCGGCCGAGCAGGCGGGCGGCTCCGCGCAAAACGATGTCCTCGCAGCCGACGCCGCGACACTCGCGAACGTCGAACAAGTCGTACAAGGTGTGATCAAGGAGATAAAACATGACTGACGCAACGCGCAGCACTCAAGATCCGATCGTGATCGTCGCGGCGGCTCGCACGCCGATGGCGGGCTTTCAGGGTGAATTCGCCGCGCTGACCGCGCCGCAACTGGGCTCGGTCGCGATCGCCGCCGCAGTGGAACGGTCTGGCCTCACGCCGCGGCAAATCGATGAAGTGTTGATGGGCTGCGTGCTGCCCGCGGGCCTCGGTCAAGCGCCTGCGCGCCAAGCGGCGCTAGGCGCCGGCCTCCCGCTGTCGACAGGCTGTACGACGATCAACAAGATGTGCGGCTCGGGCATGCGCGCCGCAATGTTCGCCCACGACATGCTCGCGGCCGGCTCGGTCGACGTGATGGTGGCGGGCGGCATGGAAAGCATGACGAACGCGCCGTATCTGCTGCCGAAAGCGCGCGGCGGTATGCGCATGGGCCACGGGCAAGTGCTCGACCACATGTTCCTCGACGGCTTGGAAGATGCGTACGACAAGGGCCGCTTGATGGGCACGTTCGCCGAAGAATGTGCGGGTGCGTACGGCTTTACGCGCGAGGCGCAAGATGCGTTCGCGATCGAATCGCTCGTGCGGGCCAAGCGCGCGAACGAAGACGGCTCGTTCGCTTGGGAAATCGCACCGGTCAAGGTGGCGGGCCGCAAAGGCGATGAAACCACGATCGCACGCGACGAGCAGCCGTTCAAGGCCAACCTCGACAAGATCGCCACGCTCAAGCCGGCTTTCAGCAAGACCGGGACGGTGACGGCGGCGAATTCGTCGTCGATCTCCGACGGCGCGGCCGCGCTCGTGATGATGCGCGCCTCGACGGCCGATCGGCTCGGCGTGACGCCGCTCGCGCGCGTGGTCGGCCATACGACGTTCGCGCAAGAGCCGTCGAAGTTCACCACGGCGCCCGTCGGCGCGATCCGCACGCTGCTGCAAAAGAACGAGTGGCGCGCGGGCGATATCGATCTCTATGAGATCAACGAGGCGTTTGCCGTCGTGACGATGGCCGCGATGAAAGAGCACGGCATCGCTCACGAGAAGGTCAACGTCAACGGCGGCGCCTGTGCGCTCGGTCATCCGATCGGCGCGTCCGGGGCGCGCATTCTCGTGACGCTGATCGGCGCGCTGCGCTCGCGCGGCGGTAAGCGCGGCGTGGCGAGCCTATGCATCGGCGGCGGTGAAGCGACGGCGATGGGCATCGAGCTGGTTTGACCCCGTCGCTACGCGTACGCTTGACTTCGCGGGGGCGTATCGCTCGGTACGCTCCCGCGCGTTTCGAATCGGCGTGATCGGGTTTGATCGCCTCGACGGGCGGTTCCCCTTGGGAGGCAGCGATGAAGACAGCATTGATCGTCGGCGCATCACGCGGCATCGGGCAGGAGTTCGTCCGTCAATACGCCTCGGCCGGCTGGCGCGTGCTGGCCACGGCGCGCGACGGCCGTGCGCTCGCGCAATTGCAGGCGCTGGGCGCCGAGCCGCTTTCGCTCGATGTGACCGAGCCGGACGACATCTCAGCGTTCGCGGCAACGCTCGCCGGCGAGCGGCTCGACGTGGCGCTGATCGTCGCCGGCGTCTACGGGCCGGCGACCGAAGGCGTCGAACCGTTCAGCTTTGAAGATTTCGATTACGTCATGGCGTCCAACGTGCGTGGCCCGATGATGCTGATGCCGGTGCTGCTGCCGCTCGTCGAATCAGCCCATGGCGTGCTTGGCGTCCTATCGAGCCGCATGGGCAGCATCGCCGAGGCGACGGGTACCACGGGCTGGCTTTATCGCGCGAGCAAGGCGGCGCTCAACAGCGCCCTGCGTACGGTGTCGCTGCAAACACGGCATGCGACCTGCCTCGCGCTGCATCCGGGCTGGGTGCGCACCGACATGGGCGGCGCGCATGCGGCCATCGACGTCGAACGCAGCGTCACGGGCCTGCGTACGGTCATGGCCGCGGCGGCCGTCGATCGCGAAACCTATCACGGCCGGTTCGTCCAGTACGACGGGACGGCGATCGATTGGTAGCCCTAAGCGATTTCGATGCCGCTGCACCTTGCATCGGACCGATTTCAGCCATACCCACGCAATTAAGCTCGATTCCGGGCAGTCGTAAGACGTCCGCTGGAATCCGAAATCACCATTAAGGAGACGTCGACATGGTGCTCGACCAGGATCACACGATGATCCGCGACGCGGTGCGCACGTTCGTGCGCGAGGCGATCGCCCCGCATGCGGCCACCTGGGATCGCGAGCGCGTCTTCCCGAAAGACGTGCATCGCCAATTGGCCGAGCTCGGGGCCTACGGCGTGCTGGTGCCGGCCGAATACGGCGGCGCGGGGCTCGATGCGCTGGCGCTCGCCGTCATCCTCGAGGAAATCGCAGCGGGCGACGGCGGCACATCAACGGCGATCTCGGTCAACAACTGCCCCGTCTGCAGCATCTTGCTCGCGTACGGCAACGAACAGCAAAAGCGCGATTGGCTCGGCCCGCTCGCGCGCGGCGAGATGCTCGGCGCGTTTTGTCTGACCGAACCGCAAGCCGGCTCGGATGCTTCCGCCCTGCGCACGAGCGCCGTGCGAGACGGCGAGTTTTACGTGATCGACGGCGTCAAGCAGTTCATCACGAGCGGCAAGAACGGCGATGTGGCTATCGTCCTCGCCGTCACGGATAAAGCCGCCGGCAAGCGCGGCATCAGCGCGTTTATCGTGCCGACGAACACGCCGGGCTATGTCGTCGCGCGGCTCGAGGACAAGCTCGGGCAACACTCCTCGGATACCGCGCAGATCGTATTCGAAGGCGCCCGCGTGCCGGCGGCCAACCGGATTGGCGCAGAGGGCGAAGGCTACAAGATCGCGCTTTCGGGGCTTGAAGGCGGGCGCATCGGCATCGCCGCGCAAAGCGTCGGCATGGCGCGCGCGGCGTTCGAAGCGGCGCTCGCCTATGCGCGCGAGCGCGAGAGCTTCGGCCAGCCGCTCTATGCGCATCAGGCCGTACAGTTTCGCTTCGCCGACATGGCGACTCAGCTCGAAGCCGCGCGCCAGCTCGTCTGGCATGCGGCCTCGCTCAAGGATGCGGGCCTGCCTTGCTTGACCGAAGCGGCGATGGCCAAGCTATTCGCGTCCGAGGCCGCCGAGCGAATCTGTTCGGCCGCGATTCAAGCGTTCGGCGGATACGGCTACGTGAGCGACTTCCCCGTCGAGCGCATCTATCGCGACGTGCGCGTCTGTCAGATCTATGAAGGCACGAGCGACATCCAAAAGATTCTCATCGCCCGGGGGCTTGGCGCATGACGCGCGCAACCGAAGCAAGCGAAGCTAAGGCAGTCCAACCGCCGCCGCTCGATTGCCCGTGCGGCGGCGCGGCGCCGGGGCGTTCCGCTAACCTGCCGGCGCCGCGCTTAGCCGCTTGCTGCGGGCGCTACCTCGACGGCGCGGCCGCCGCGCCCACGGCGCTCGAGCTCATGCGTTCGCGCTATAGCGCCTATGTGCTGGGACGCACAGACTACCTGCGCGCGACCTGGGACCCTGCCACCTGCCCTGCCGATCTCGATGTCGATGCGGACACGCCCAGTGCGCCGCGCTGGCTCGGATTGCAGATCAAGCGCTTCGAGCCGCAAGACGAACGCCATGCGATCGTCGAATTCGTGGCGCGTTACAAACAGGGCGGCCGCGCCTATCGTCTGCATGAAGTCAGCCGATTCGTGCGTGGCGACGACGAACGCTGGCGCTACATAGACGGCGACGTTAGCGAGCGCTAACTCGCCCTTCTCTCGGCCGACCTTTGCTCCGGCAAAAACGGCCGCCGCATCCGCTCGGGCCGCACCGCGCCCCGGGTTCTCCTGCATTGCACGATCTATTTCGTCGACGCTACGATGACTTCGCTCGTGGTGCGTCGGGTGGATCGCCTAGCAACGGTCTGCCTAGGGCTAACCCTTAGCCATTCATCGCCACGCGCCACTTTTCCGCTGTTTTGCGCCATCGGTTGCCGTATTCACGCAACCGTTGGGGCGAATTGCGACCTTTGCCCCGCTCTTTTCGGGCAACGGCGCCGTTGGCGGGTCGCGGATACTGATCGGGCCGAGTTAATCGCCGGACTCGATTGGTGGTCGCGATGCTTTTTTTGGATTCAGGGCAGACACGCGCATGAGGTTAAAGAACGTATTCGTCGGATGTTTGTGCGCGTGCGCATGGGCTGGTGCTTTCGCCGGTTCGAGCGCGAGCGTACCGCCGGGTAGCGACGCGATGCGCGAAATAACGATCGCCGCGAACAACGCCGGCCCGCTCTCGCGGGCATGGGTCGCCCCGCTTCAATTCGGCGCGGCGCTCGACGAGCTGCCGCCGCTGGCCGGCAATCTGAACGAACAGATCGTGCGGATCCCCGTCGGCGCGGCAGGCGCGATCACACTCGAGGCAACGCTCTACAAACCGGACGGCAAGGGCCCTTTCCCGCTCGTCGTCTTCAATCACGGCAAGATCGAGGGCGATCCGCGAGCGCAGCCGCGCAGCCGGCCGCTTTCGTTCGCGCGCGAATTCGTGCGGCGCGGCTACGCGGTGATCGCGCCGAATCGCGAAGGCTTCGCGGGTTCGGGCGGCACCTACCAGCAAGAAGGCTGCGACGTCGAGAAGAACGGCCTCGCGCAGGCTCAGGATGTGAAGGCGACCATCGCCTACATGTCGAACCAGCCCTATATCGACGCCGCTCACATCGTCGTGGCCGGCACTTCGCACGGCGGCCTCACGACGATCGCTTATGGCGTCGGCGCCGCGCCCGGTGTGCGCGGCCTCATCAATTTCTCCGGCGGCCTGCGGCAAGACGCATGCGTCGGCTGGCAAAACCATCTCACGCAGGCGTTCGAGCAATATGGCGATGCGGTGAAGGTTCCCTCGCTGTGGATCTACGGCGATAACGATTCGGTCTGGAGCGCCGCGCTCACGCAGCGCATGTATGCGGCCTATGTCGCGCATGGTGCGCAGGCGAAGATGGTCGACTTCGGCGATTACAAGAACGACGCGCACCGGCTCGTCGTGGATCGCGACGGCGTACGCGTGTGGTGGCCCGCCGTCGATGCCTTTCTCGAACGGATCGGCATGCCGACCCACGTGCAATATCAAGTGAAAGGCCCCGCCATGCCGCAGCCGTCGGGCTACGCGACCGTCGATGCGGTGAGCGCCGTGCCCTACGTCGACGCGGCCGGGCGCGACGCCTACCGCAAATTCCTGAGCCAATACCCGACCCGCGCGTTTGCCGTCTCCTCCTCGGGAGCGTGGTCGTGGGCGGAAGGCGGCGACGATCCGATGTCGGTCGCCCTCGCCAATTGCCGCAAGGAAAATGGCAATTCGCCGTGTCGGCTCTATGCGGTCGACAACGAAGTGGTCTGGAACGGCAAATCGCAAGCGGCTTCGCAAACCGCTTCGTCCACAGGTCGTGACGACGCGGGTGGCGCCACGGACGCCAACCCGTCGGCACTCGCCAGCCGCGATTGATTCTGCCTGCGTAGCGAATCGGCGATCAGCCGCTACCGCTACGCTTCTGTCTCCCCATTTCTTTCTAGTCATCACGCTCTGAGGCTCTCAGGGCGTGCTTATTTTCGTCCGCCTTTCGTCCACCTGTTCGTCCGCCTTTTCGTCTATCGAACCCGCTTGACGCGTCCGATCACAAATTTTTTTCGGCTACAGAGTCTCACTCTGCCGTCGCTAATTCTGGCTATCTCAGCCGATTCTTTTCGAACCGTTGCGAGATGGACCGAACGGCGCTGAACGCACAATCGGGACGCAGCGCGAGGGTAGATGCAATCGTGCGCCGAACGCGTTACGCTCACGCCGTTTTGTCCGGTTAGCCTGTCGTTCGAAACACAAATCGACTGACCTGTCCGGCGTTTTTCGCATGAACGAAGCGCGAAGGCGCAACGCAATTCGTGCCATCGAGCGGTGATTGAGAACGCAATGTCTACGCAAGCAAGCGACGATCGAAATCGGCAAGGGCAGGAGCGTGCGGCCCACGAAAGGGCGGCCCACGAGAGGGCGGCCCACGAACCGGCGGCCCGCGAGTGGGTGGCGCGCAGCCTGAAGGCCGTCTGGCATCCCTGCACGCAGATGAAACATCATGAGCGCGTGCCGCTCATTCCTGTGGCGCGCGGCAAAGGTGCGTGGCTTTACGACCGGGACGGCCATCGCTATCTCGATGCGATCAGCTCGTGGTGGGTCAACTTGTTCGGCCATGCCAACGACGACATCAACGCCGCGTTGAAGGCGCAACTCGACACGCTCGAACATGCGATGCTCGCCGGCTGTACGCACGAAGGCGCGGTCGAACTGGCCGAGCGCTTATCCGCCCTCACGCATGGCGTGCTCGGCCACGCCTTCTTCGCCTCCGATGGCGCTTGCGCCGTCGAGATCGCGCTCAAGATGAGCGCCCATTACTGGCGCAACCACGGCCGCCCGGAAAAGCGCGAGTTCGCCTGCGTAGCCGGCGGCTACCACGGCGAGACGATCGGAGCGCTCGGCGTGACCGATGTCGCCTTATTCAGGACCGCTTACGATCCGCTCATACGCGGCGCGCATATCGTCGCCTCGCCCGATGCGCGGGCCGCCGAAGCGGGGGAAGCGGCGGCCGACGTGGCCGCGCGTGCGCTCGAAAACGTGCGACACCTGTTCGAGGCGCATGGCGAACGCATTTCGGCGCTTATCGTCGAGCCGCTCGTGCAATGCGCAACGGGAATGGCGATGCACGACAGCCGTTACGTGGCCGGATTGCGCGAGTTGTGCGACGCCTACGAGGTGCATCTGATCGCCGATGAGATCGCCGTGGGCTGCGGCCGCACGGGGACGTTTTTCGCCTGCGAGCAAGCGGGCATCTGGCCGGACTTCTTGTGCCTATCGAAAGGGATCAGCGGCGGCTATTTGCCGCTCTCGCTCGTCTTGTCGCGCGACGAGATTTACGCCGCGTTTTACGACGACGACACAGCACGCGGCTTTCTGCATTCGCACTCGTACACCGGCAACCCGCTCGCCTGCCGCGCGGCGCTGGCGACGCTCGATCTATTCGAACGCGACGATGTACTCGCATCGAATGCGAAGAAATCGGCGCAGCTAATGAATGCGCTGTCGCCGTTGAACGAACGCGATGACGTACGCCATCTTCGTCGCACCGGCACGATCATCGCGTTCGACGTGACGCTCGAAGGGCAAGCCGCCCGCACGTTCTCGCGGCGTTTTTTCGAGCAGGCGCTATCGCGCGAATTGTTGTTGCGGCCGATCGGCACGACCGTCTATCTCATGCCCCCGTATATCTTGGATGCCGAGGCCATCGCCTGGCTCGCCTCTCGCACGCTCGCGACGCTCGAGGCCACGCTCGCCGAGGGAGGGGCCTGATGTTTCTGCTCGATACGCTGCGTGATGCGCTCGCCGATCACGATGCGCGTGGCCTCACGCGACGCCGCCGCATCGCCGATACGCCGTGCGCCGCGCATATGACGGTGGACGGCCGCGAGATCGTCGGCTTCGCCAGTAACGACTACCTCGGGCTCGCCGGCCATCCGTTGCTCGCCGAAGCACTGGCCGAGGGGGCGCGCCGCTATGGCGCGGGCAGCGGCGGTTCGCATCTGCTCGGCGGCCATTCGCGCGCGCACGCCGTGCTCGAAGACGAGCTCGCCGCGTTCGTGGGCGGGTTCGTCGATGCGCCGCGCGCCCTGACGTTTTCGACGGGCTATATGTCGAATCTCGCCACGTTGACCGCACTCGCCGGTCGTGGCGCGGCGCTGTTTTCCGACGCGCTCAATCACGCGTCGCTGATCGACGGCGCAAGGCTGTCGCGCGCCGACGTCAGCATCTATCCGCACGCCGATACCGATGCGCTGGCCGCGATGCTCGAAGCCTGCGAGGCGCCGGTGAAGGCGATCGTCACCGACGCTGTCTTCAGCATGGACGGCAACATTGCGCCGCTTGCCCAACTGCTCGCCTTGGCGGAGCGGCACGGCGCGTGGCTTGTCGTCGACGACGCGCATGGGTTCGGCGTGCTCGGCCCGCAAGGCCGCGGTGCAATCGCGCAAGCCGCGCTGCGTTCGCCGCATCTGATTTACCTCTGCACCTTCGGCAAAGCGGTGGGCGTGGCCGGGGCCGCCGTCGTCGCGCACGAAACGGCGATCGAATGGCTCGTGCAGCGCGCGCGGCCGTATATCTTCACGACGGCGTCGCCGCCGGCCGTCGCGCATGCGGTGTCCAAAAGCCTCGCACTGATAGCGGGCGAAGAAGGCGAAACGCGTCGCCGGCATCTCGATGCGTTGATCGCCCGCACGCGCACCATCTTGCAAGGCACGCGTTGGCGGCCCGTCGATTCGCCGACAGCCGTGCAGCCGCTCATCATTGGGAGTAACGAAGATGCGCTCGCCGTCGCGGCGCGGTTGGATACGCGAGGATTGTGGGTGCCCGCGATCCGCCCGCCCACGGTGCCGCTCGGCACGTCGCGGCTGCGCATTTCGTTATCGGCCGCCCACAGCTTCGACGATCTCGACCGGCTGCACGCCGCACTCGTTCGCACGGGAGAATCCGCGTGAGCGCCCCTCTTTCGCTTTTCGTGACCGGCACCGATACGGAAATCGGCAAGACGTTCGTCTCTTGCGCGCTCTTGCGCGGGTTCGCACGGGCCGGCCTGTCCGCGACGGCGATGAAGCCGATCGCCGCGGGCGCGTATCTCAGCGCGGAGGACGGGCTCTGGCATAACGACGACGCCGATCAACTCGACGCCGCGGCCGGCGCGATTCTGCCGCCCGATCTGAGAACGCCGTACTTGCTCAAAGCGCCCGCCGCCCCGCACATCGTGGCGGCTCAGGAAGGCGTAACGCTCGAACTCGGCCCGATCGTCGCCTGTCATCGCGAGGCGATGCGGCGTGCGGATGTCGTCGTCGTCGAGGGCGTCGGCGGCTTTATCGTGCCGCTCGACGACGAGCGCGATACGGCCGATCTGGCGGTCGCCCTCGGCTTACCGGTGCTGCTCGTCGTGGGGATGCGGCTCGGTTGCATCAATCACGCGCTGTTGACGGCCGAGGCGATCGCGGCGCGCGGCCTGTGCCTGATCGGCTGGGTCGCCAATATCGTCGATCCGGCCATGCGCTTCATCGACGAAAACATCGATACCGTCCGCGTGCGGCTCCAGCGCGAATATGGCGCCCCACTCATCGGCACGGCGCCGCGCCTTGAGCCGCCCTCGCCCGACCAAGCATCGACGCAGCTGGACATCGCCGGGCTCATCCACGCCTTGCAGGCGAGGGCATGAGCCTCGGCCGCTTTCGACTTTCTCTATCGAATCCATCGACATTCCATCAGGAACGCACGACATGACTGACGCCCGCCACGCCACGCAGAGCGCCTCGCTCGAAAACGACCCGCCTTCGCACGCCAGCTCCGCGAGCGCCGGCCAGCCGCCACGCTGGCGCGTCGCGGAAGTCGTCGCGCTCTACGAACTGCCGCTCAACGATCTGCTCTATCGCGCCCAGCAAGTGCATCGCGAGCATTTCGACGGCAATACCGTGCAGCTTTCGACGCTGCTCTCGATCAAGACCGGCGGCTGTGAAGAAGACTGCAAGTACTGCTCCCAGTCGTCGCACTACGACACCGGTTTGAAGGCCGAAAAACTGATGGATGTCGATGCCGTGCTCGACGCCGCACGCGCAGCGAAAGAGAACGGCGCAACACGCTTTTGCATGGGCGCGGCGTGGCGCAGCCCGAAGGAGCGTCATCTCGAACCGATCAAGGAGATGATTCGCGGCGTCAAGGCGATGGGCATGGAAACCTGCATGACGCTCGGCATGCTCGAAGACCATCAAGCGAAGGCGCTGCGCGAGGCAGGACTCGATTACTACAACCACAACCTCGATACGTCGCCGGAGTTCTACGGGCAGATCATTTCGACGCGTAGCTATCAAGAGCGGCTCGATACGCTCGAACGTGTGCGCGACGCCGGCATCAACGTTTGCTGCGGTGGCATTATCGGCATGGGCGAATCGCGCCGCGAACGCGCCGGGCTCATTGCGCAACTCGCGAACATGGATCCCTATCCCGAATCGGTGCCGATCAACAATCTGGTGCCTGTCGAAGGCACGCCGCTCGGCCAGGTCGAGCCGATCGATCCGTTCGAATTCGTGCGCACGATCGCCGTGGCGCGCATTACGATGCCGCGCGCCGTCGTGCGCTTGTCGGCGGGGCGACAGCAGATGGACGATGCGCTGCAGGCGCTGTGTTTCCTGGCCGGCGCGAACTCCATGTTCTATGGCGACCAATTGCTGACGACGGGCAATCCGCAGGCTGACGCGGACCGTAAGCTGCTCGAGCGGCTGGGGATGCGCGCGCAGGCAGGCGTGATGGAGGCGAACAAGCCGGCGAATTGTTCTGATGGCCGCTGCGGCTAAGCGAGCTCGGCTTTTGTGGGAGAGCTTGGTGTCGCCATCGAGCCGACCGCCTTAACGCGTTGTCTCATATTCAGATAGTGGGCAAGCCCAGCTAGCAGGCCACTTCTTGAATCGTGCGCCGTTGTCTCCACCGCGCGGCTGGCCTAGCGTTCGACAACGGACAGCCAAATGATCGACGCTGGGGAGCGTGGCATGGGTGGGGGCAAACGCGATAAGAGCGAAGGGAGATTCACGTACGATAGTTCGGGAAGGAGCCGGTCGCAGTCGTTTCGCGCTCGTCGCCGCGCGCGGTCGCGGTCGCGCTCGCGCTCCGACGAGCAATACACAGGTCACACGATGCCGCCGTCCCGCCCTAGCAGTTCGAAGCAACGCTATTCGCGCGATAGTTCGAGCTCTAGCCTTTCGGACAGTGCGTCGCCGCCCCCCAAGATATCGCGGACCGCCCGGTCCCCCTTTCGCAAGCGCTCGAGCACGACCCCCGCATCCTTGCAGCAGACCGCCCGTCCGGCGGCCCAAGGAACGTCGATCAGCGAGAAATTGCGACAGTTGCGCGAGGCCGGAACGTCTACCCGCGCAGCGAAAACACCAATCGCACCGGCGCCAGCCCCCATTCGTCGGAGATCATCGACTTTCTCCACTTTCTCGACGCTCTCGGCTGACAGAGACCACCCCTTCGAAATACCACCGACGGACGAATCTTCTCCGGAGGCACTGCGCAAATTATCCACCTCGCAGCAGTACAGTCTGTACGCACGGCCCTCTGTGGAAGTCGACGCTATGTTGGAACAACTCAACGCGGCAGGTGGTAGCCAAGGCCGGCGGCCGCTCATAGATGTCATCACGCGGTACCTATATAACTTCAGGCCTGATTTCGCCTACAGTTCCGGCCAGATCGTCAAATCCAACAACGACTGCGTGCTCGCGTCGCTTCGAACCGTCAAACGAAGGACGCCTGCCGAGGAAGCCGATTTCGCCGACAAAGTGACGAGCCTTCCCAACGTGATCAAGGAGCTTGTCGCCGCCTATCGAATGCAGGCCGTCTCGGTAGATCGATTGCGGGGGATCCTGCCGACGTTGAAGCCCAACGAGCGGCCGGCTAGGAATGCGAACCGAGTATTCATTTCGACACCCGCAGAGGCGGGGTCCGGCCTACACGCGTATGCGGCGATTGGCGTCGATGCTGAAACCGGCAAGATCATCGCTTGGGATCCCGACGACAAACACCAGGACCTGAAGCTCGTCCCCCTGTCGCTGATCCGTTCCGCCTTCGCGAATAGCTAATCCTGACGCCCTCGCCTTTACTCCGCGAACCGAATCACGCGCAATCGGCTCGCTTCGTCGGCGTTCGCCGCATTGGCCGCGAGATACTCATGCGGGCGGCCGACATCGACGCGCGAGAGGTATTGGCCGTCTTGTGCGCGTAAGGTCATCAGCGTTTGATCGCCATCGACGAGCGCATAGTCGAACGTCGTCCATTCATGCTCGCGAGAGGTCACGATGCCGTCCACGTGCGGCGTCGCGGGATCGGGCGCGACCGCCCACCACCGCTCCGAAGCCGGGTTATAGAGAACCACCGACGATTCACCGTCGCCCCAGGCTGCCCGCTGCCTGCAGCTTTCGTCCGCGCGATCCTTTTTGATCGTTAGATCGCCATAGGGATTGCTACAGACGAAGCGCCCGTTTTCCGTCATGAGATAAACCGTCTCTATTTGCATAGGTCTCGCTCTGCTAGGTGAAGGAAGGCACGGAGCCCGCGACGCGCTAAGCGTTGGCCCGTTTTTTGCGCCCAGGCCCGTGCCTTGCTTTATCGCACGGATAAAGCGGTCGCTTGCAAGGCGAGCTTTAATTTCAGACGAACGCTCGATTCCAGCCTGCGCATCTCCTCCCCCTGCCGTTCCTCCCCGACGCCTCGTTCAATCAGGTCTGCCGATACGGGCCGGGGTTCGCGCGTTCGGCGCGGCGGAAAGACGAGAAGGCAAGAACACGCCAGGGCCCGTAAAATGACGCCCGTCGCCAACGATACGTGCCACGCGTGCCCAGGTTTCGCATGAAGATCCTCTTTTACACGCCGCATCCCGATGAGGCGCCCGCTTGGATCGGGTCGCTCACTCGCGCGCTGCCGGACGCCGATGTCCGCTTGTGGGCGCCTGGCGATACCGCCCCGGCCGATTACGCCGTGGTGTGGCGCCCGCCCGCCGAACTCCTTGCCTCGCGCGCCGGCTTGCGGGCGATATTCGTGCTGGGCGCAGGGGTCGACGCGCTGCTCTCGCTCGAGGCGCGCTTGCCGGGTACGTTGCCGGCCGATGTGCCGCTCGTGCGACTCGAAGATACAGGCATGGCCGCGCAGATGGCCGAATACGCGATGCACACCACGCTTCGCTATCTGCGCCGCTTCGATGAATACGAGCTCGCCCAGCGCGCGGGCCATGATGACGCTCGTTGGCGCGCGTTGGAACCGCACCCGCGCGAAACGTTTCATGTCGGGGTGCTCGGCCTGGGCGCGCTCGGCGCGCACGTCGCGCAGGCGCTCGCTTCGCTCGGGCTGCCGGTGCGCGGCTACAGTCGCACGCAGAAAACGATCGAGGGCGTCGCGACCTTCGCGGGCGAGCCGGCGTTGCCCGCGTTCCTCGATGGGCTCAAGCTCGTCGTCAATTTATTGCCAAGCACGCCCGCGACCGACGGCATCCTCAACCGCAACACGTTCGCTCATCTTGCGCAAGGCGCTTACCTCGTCAATCTCGCCCGAGGCGCGCATGTCGTCGAAGCCGATCTGATCGACGCGCTCGGCGACGGACAGCTCGCCGCCGCCACGCTCGATGTCGTCCAGCAGGAGCCGCTGCCGGCCGACCATCCGTTCTGGCGCATGCCGCGCGTGACGATCACCCCGCACATCGCCGCCCTGACGCTGCGCGAGCCGGCCGTCGAACAAATTGCGCGTAAGATTGACGCACTTGCGCGCGGCGAGAAGATCGGAGGAATAGTCGATCGCCTGCGCGGCTATTAAAATCGCAGATCGAACGTTATGTACGCCACTGTCGGCGGATAACCGATTTGCTTAGCATTCCGAACGAATTTCCCGAACAAATTCATCGAGGAGACATTCCATGTCTTTGCCGACTGCAGTCAAAATCGTCGAGGTCGGCCCGCGCGACGGGCTGCAAAACGAAAAGCAGTTCGTCCCCACCGAGATCAAGGTCGATCTCGTGAACCGACTGTCGGCGGCCGGGTTTCGCAACATCGAAGCGGCGTCGTTCGTCTCGCCGAAATGGGTGCCGCAGATGGCCGACGGCGCGCAAGTGATGGCCGAGATCGAGCGCCGTAGCGGCACGGTCTACTCGGTGCTCACGCCGAACATGAAGGGCTTCGACGACGCATTGGCCGCGCACGCCGATGAGATCGTCATTTTCGGCGCAGCGAGCGAGGCGTTCTCGCAAAAGAACATCAACTGCAGCATCGCCGAGAGCATCGCGCGCTTCGAGCCCGTCGCGCGCGCGGCCAAGGAAAGCGGCTTGCGCGTACGCGGCAGCATTTCGTGCGCGCTCGGCTGCCCGTACCAGGGCGAAGTGCCGGTGCCGGCGGTCGTCGACGTCGTGCAGCGGATGGCCGCGCTCGGTTGCGATGAGATCGATATCGCCGACACGATCGGCGTCGGCACGCCGGGGCGCACGCGCGAGGTGTTCGCGGCCGTCACGAAGGTGTTCCCGCACGAGCAGTTGTCGGGGCATTTTCATGACACGTACGGGCAGGCGCTCGCGAACATCTACGCCGCGCTGCTCGAAGGCATCGAGATCTTTCATGCCTCGGTGGCCGGGCTCGGCGGTTGTCCCTACGCGAAGGGCGCGACGGGCAACGTCGCGACCGAAGATGTGCTTTATCTGATGAATGGGCTCGGCATCGATACGGGCATCGATCTCGATGCAGTCGTCGCGATCGGCGATTTCATCTCGTCGGCGATCGGCCGGCAAAACGCATCGCGCGCCGGGCGCGCCCTGCTCGCCAAAGCGGCCAACGCCGCCTGCGCATCATGAATCGGATGGATGGCGTGATGCCCGAGGGCGCCGACGCCTCGGAGCCGCTCGTCGCGTTGCCCGATACGGCGCAACGGGTGGCGCTGCTGCTGCGCGAGCGCGGTCATGAGAAGCCTGTGGTCATGCTGCCGCAAACCGGCAAGACCTCGGCCGAAGCAGCCGCGGGGCTCGGCTGCTCCGTCGCGCAGATCGCGAAGTCGATCCTGTTTCGCCGGCGTGACGACGACGCGCCGGTGCTCGTCGTCGCGAGCGGCGCGAATCGCGTCGATGAGGAAAAGGTCGCGCAGCACGTCGGCGATATCGCACGCGCCGATGCGAAGTTCGTTCGCGAGAAAACGGGCTACGCGATCGGTGGCGTGTGCCCGATCGGACATGTCGTTCCGCCGGTGACGTTGATCGATGCCGACCTGCTTCAATTGGACAGCTTGTGGGCCGCGGCCGGGCATCCGCATGCGGTGTTCAGTCTCTCCCCACAGGAATTGATCGACCTGACGGGCGCGCCCGTCGTCGACGTCGCGTTGCGCGCTTAGCGGCGCAGGAGCGCAGAGAAACGAGAGGGACGGATGCGCGTTTGCACACGCAGGCGCTGCATCGGCGCACAAAAAAAAGAAAGCCGTTCATCATCGAGGACGAACGGCGCAATTTCCGACGTGATCAGCGTCAGTTGTCATGATACCGATGCGCCGCCAGACGACGCATCGGTGATTTCCCTGCAGATCGGCGAGCGTGGCCAGCGTGCCTGCGCCCGCATCAATCGCCCTTTGCGGCCCCATATGTCGCCGACGCCGCCCGCGCCGCGGACGAACGCCGTACCGGCACGACGCGCCAGCCGAAATTGACGCCGGCCGCCGCCAACAGAATCAGCGCGGCGCCCGCTAGCTGCACCCACGCGAGCGTCTGCCCGAAGGCGAAACGATCGCAAATGATCGCGACGATCGGATAAATAAACGAGAGCGCCGCCGTCATCGCCGTGGGCAACTTCTGGATCGCGCCGTATAGCAGCACGTAGACGAGCCCCGTATGCACGACGCCGATCGCGACGAGATCGGCCCACGGCATCGCCGTCTTGGGCAGCGCATGCAGCGTCACGAACGGCGCGAGCAAGAAAATCCCGAGCGTGACCTGGATCAGCGCGATCAATTGCGGCGGCGTGCCTTTGAGCCGCTTCGTGATGATCGAAGAGACGGCGTAAAAGAACGCGGCGGCGAGCGCATAGCCGATACCGGTCAGGTACTGCCCCGGCACGGCCAGCACGGCGGGCTCCACCTTCACGACGAGCACGAGCCCCACGAACGCAACCGCTAGCCATGCCGCCGTCGACGCCGTGATCCGCTCGCGGAACACGATGACGCCAAGCACAACCAGCATGAACGGCTGCGTGTTGTAAGCGACGGTCGCCATCGAGATCGACGCACGCGAATACGCCGCGAACAGCAACACCCAATTGGCGACGATCGCCGCGCCGCCCGCCGCCGACCACCCGAGCACGCGCCAGGTCAGCAGATCGCGACGAATCAACCCGAGCGCGAAGCAAATCAGAGCGAGCGTCGGCGCGCCGAGCAAGCAGCGCACGAACACGACGTTTTGCGGCGACTGTCCCGATGCGACGACGAGCCATCCGATCGTGCCCGAAATCAGCATGGCGGCGACCATTTCGATCGCGCCGCGTCGAATTTCCTTTCCTGTTTCTAGCGTAGTCATGTCAGCCCCTGTGTCTTGTGTCGCTCGTATCTCGTGTCGCTCGCATTGCGGCTACCGGATTCGGCGCCGGCCATCGATGAGAAATAGTCTAACGAGTTGCATCGCGCGATGACATGGCTAAACTAAGGAGAAATCGCGATCTTATCTACGAAACGAAGGCAAACATGACGAAACGCCTTTCCAACGACGCACCCGCCACGCTCGACGAAACCGATCGCACCCTGCTTCGCTTACTTGCGGACGATGCGCGCACCGCTGTCGCGGATCTCGCGCGCGAGATCGGGCTGTCGGCCCCGAGCACCGCCGAGCGGCTGCGGCGGCTCGAAGCGCAGGGCGTCGTCGAACGTTATACGGTCCAGGTCGATCCGCGCGCGCTCGGTTATACCTTGCAGGCGATCGTGCGCGTCAAGCCGCTGCCGGGGCAACTGCACCTCGTGGAAGAGGAAATCCGCCGCATCCCCGAGTTCGTCGAGTGCGACAAAGTGACGGGCGACGATTGCTTCATCTGCCGGCTCTTCTAGCGCAACATCGAGGAACTCGACGAAATCTTGTCGAAAGTGGGGGAACGAGCGGAGACGAGCACGGCGATCGTCAAAGCAACGCCCGTCGCGCGGCGCTTGCCGCCGCTCGGGGCAGCCGAGCCGCGGACAGCGCGCGCTGCCTCCAACGCAGGAGCCGAGCCCGCGGCGAAGCGGAGTACGCTCAAACGCGGCGCGGGTTGAGGCGTTCGTCCGCGTTTATGGCGCCTTCGCCCGTGTCGTCTGTTTCGAAGAAATCATGCATTTCGGCGATAAGCGCTTCGCTAACCTCTTCGGGAATGTAATGGCCGCATTCCAACGCGCGCCCGCTGACATCGCGCGCCACCTTGCGCCACTCGCGAAGCGGATCGAAGCAGCGCGCGACGACGCCCTGTGCGCCCCACAGCACGCGCACGGGGCAACCGATCGTGCGGCCGCGTTCGAGATCGGCGCGGTCGTGCTCGAGATCGATCGTCGCCGACGCGCGGTAGTCCTCGCACATCGCATGGACCGCCCCCGGGGAAGCCAGCGCATCGCAGTAAGCTTGTAGCGCATCGGGCGCGAACGGCGCCAGCCCCGCATGGCGGCCTCCCATCACGGCTTTCACATAGGCGGAAGGATCTGCGCCGATGAGCGTCTCCGGCAGCGGCTGCGGCTGAATCAGAAAGAACCAGTGGAAGTAGGCCGTGGCGAAAGCGCGATTCGTGCCTTCATACATGGCGAGCGTCGGGGCGATGTCGAGCAGCATCATGCGTTCGACCGCGTCGGGATGATCGAGGGCCATGCGATGCGCCACACGCGCACCGCGATCATGCGCGCAGACTAGGAAACGATCGAACCCGAAATGCCGCATCACGGCCACTTGATCGGCCGCCATCGCTCGCTTCGAATAGGCGGCATGCGAGTCGTCGCTCGCAGGCTTGCCCGATCGGCCATAGCCGCGCAAATCGGTCGCGACCACCGTGAAATGCTGGGCCAGGTGCGGCAGGCAGCGATCCCAGATCCGATGCGTTTGCGGATGGCCATGCAGCAGCAGTAACGGGGGACCGTCGCCGCCGGTCAGCCCAAAGATGTCGACGCCGTCGGCGTCGACGTTAAACGGAGTAAAGTCGGCGAAACTCATGGCGCTCGCTCCCGCTCTTCATCGTTGTTTGAACCTTTCGTATTTTAGGTGCGCCGATGACACGCGCTTGTTCGGGACGCCACGAAACGTAGAACCTGAACACTCACTCCAATACCGCATCGGTCGGCCGGCCCCTCGATATCCCCTATAATCGAACGATCGTTCTTTTAGAAAGCAAGGAGACACGCGTCATGGCCCTGCCCGCCGTTCTACAAAATCTGACGTTGCCTGTCGTCGCGTCGCCGATGTTTATCGTGAGTTATCCGGAGCTCGTGCTTGCGCAATGCAAGGCTGGCATCGTCGGTTCGTTCCCGGCGCTGAACGCGCGGCCCGCCGAATTGCTCGACGAGTGGCTCACGCAGATCGAGGCGGCGCTCGCCGCGCATCGAGCCACCCATCCCGGCGCGAAGGTCGGGCCGATCGCCGTCAATCAGATCGTTCATCAATCGAACGTGCGGCTGGAGCAGGATGTGCGAATCTGCGTCGAGCATAAGGTGCCGATTTTCATTACGAGCCTGCGCGCGCCCGCCAGGGAGATCATCGACGCCGTTCACAGCTACGGCGGCATCGTCTTGCACGATGTCATCAATTTGCGCCATGCGCAGAAGGCGCTGGAGGCCGGCGTCGACGGCTTGATTCTCGTCGCGGCCGGGGCGGGCGGCCACGCCGGCACCACTTCGCCGTTCGCGCTCGTGGGCGAAGTGCGGCGCATCTTCGACGGGCCGATCGTGCTGTCGGGCTCGATCGCCAACGGCGGCTCGATTCTCGCGGCGCAGGCGATGGGCGCCGATCTCGCCTACATGGGCACCCGCTTCATCGCCACGCAGGAAGCGCATGCGATCGACGATTACAAGCGCGCGATCGTCAATTCGAGCGCGTCCGACATCATCTACACGAATCTCTTCACGGGCGTGCATGGCAATTACATCCGCGAGAGCATTTTGAACGCGGGGCTCGATCCCGATGCGCTGCCCGAATCGGATAAAACGAAGATGAACTTCGGCAGCGATAAGGCGAAGGCGTGGAAGGATATTTGGGGCGCGGGGCAAGGCGTCGGCTTGATGGACGACGTGCCGAGCGTGGCGCAGCTCGTCGAGCGCCTCAAGCGCGAGTACGACGAGGCTCGCGCGCGGCTCTCGCTGCGTTAAAGCAAGCGTCGCCGCTAACGGCGACCGGGCCGCGTGCGGTGCGCTCGCTTACATGTTGCGCCGGTACTGCCCGCCCACTTCGAACAATGCGTGCGTGATCTGCCCCAACGAGCAGACGCGCACCGCATCCATCAGCACCGCCAATACGTTGTCGCCGTCGATCACGGCGCGCTTGAGCCGCTCGAGCATCGGCGCCGCGGCATCGCGATGACGCGCGTGGAATGCGGCGAGCCGCTCGCGCTGGCGCTCCTTCTCTTCGGTCGTCGATCGCGCCAGCGCGAGCGGCGTGGTCTGCACGCCGCCATGCGCCGCGCTGCGCTCGTCGACGAACGTATTGACGCCGACGATCGGATACGAGCCGTCATGCTTGCGATGCTCGTAACGCATCGATTCGTCTTGGATGCGGCCGCGCTGATAGCCGGTTTCCATCGCACCGAGCACGCCGCCGCGCGCCGTCAGACGATCGAATTCGTCGAGCACGGCCGCTTCGACGAGATCCGTCAGTTCTTCGATCACGAAGCTGCCCTGATTCGGATTTTGGCTTTTCGCGAGGCCCCATTCGCGGTTGATGATGAGTTGAACGGCCATGGCGCGGCGCACGGATGCTTCGGTCGGCGTCGTGATCGCTTCGTCGAATGCATTCGTGTGCAGCGAGTTGCAATGGTCGTAGATCGCGATCAACGCCTGCAGCGTCGTGCGGATATCGTTGAATTCGATTTCCTGCGCGTGCAGGCTCCGGCCCGACGTCTGGACGTGGTACTTCAGTTTTTGGCTGCGTTCGTTCGCGCCGTATTTCTCGCGCAGCGCGACGGCCCAGATCCGGCGTGCAACGCGCCCAAGCACGGTGTACTCGGGCTCCATGCCGTTCGAAAAGAAGAACGACAGATTGGGCGCGAAATCGTCGATTGTCAGGCCCCGTGCGAGATAGGCCTCCACATAGGTGAAGCCGTTCGCGAGCGTATAGGCGAGTTGCGTGATCGGGTTCGCCCCGGCTTCGGCGATGTGGTAGCCCGAGATCGACACCGAATAAAAATTACGCACGCCGTGCTCGATGAAATAGGCCTGCACATCGCCCATCATCTTCAAGCTGAAATCGGTCGAGAAGATACACGTGTTTTGGCCTTGGTCTTCTTTGAGGATGTCGGCCTGCACGGTGCCGCGCACCTCGCGCAAGGTGCGCTCGCGCGTTTGCTCCATTTCGCTCGCGCTCGGTGTACGGCCTTCCTGTGTGCAACGGGCCGCGAGCCGGGCGAGCTGTTGATCGATCGCCGCATTGAAGAACATCGCGAGGACCGTCGGCGCCGGGCCGTTGATCGTCATCGAGACGGACGTCGCGGGATCGCACAGATCGAAGCCGTCGTAGAGCATCGCCATATCGTCGAGCGTCGCCACCGAGACCCCCGAATTGCCGATCTTGCCGTAGATGTCGGGACGCTCGTCGGGGTCCTCGCCATAGAGCGTGACGGAATCGAACGCCGTCGATAAGCGCCGCGCCGGCATGCCTTCCGAGAGCAGCTTGAAGCGACGGTTGGTGCGCGGCGGATCGCCCTCTCCGGCGAACATGCGCGTCGGATCCTCGTTCTCGCGCTTGAAGGGGAACACGCCGGCCGTGAACGGAAAATAGCCCGGCAGATTCTCGAGCATGAGCCAGCGCAGCGTCTCGCCAGGGTCTGCGAACTTCGGCAGCGACACCTTGCGCATCGACGTGCCCGAGAGCGTCGTCTGTGTGAGCGGCGTGCGGATCTCGCGCCCGCGGATGACGACGACTCGTTCCTCGCCCGCGTATTCGGCGACCGTCCGCGGCCAGGCATCGAGCAACGCGCGCTCATGCGCGCCGAGCCTTGCCTCCCGCTCGGCGATCAACGTATCGAGGCGGGCGGCTAGTGGATCGATGGCTTTGGCTTCGGCGGCTTTGGCTTCGGCGGCTTTGGCTTCGGCGGGTTCGGCGGCGCTCGCCCCTCGTCCTGGCGCCTTGTCGTGGCTCGCATCTGCGATTTGCGTGGCGCCCACGTCTGGAGCGACATTCCGGCGTGGCGCCAGCGCCTGCATCGCCATGCGCTTCGCTTCCACCAGTTGCCATCGCTCGCGGGCGTGTTGCGCTTGCTCGTCCGCGCGCAGCCGATAAGCGCGCACCGTTGCAGCGATTTCCGACAAATAGCGAACGCGCGCCGCCGGCACGATGGCGCCGCCTTCGCGCGAGTGCCGCACATTCGCCGGCGGCAAACGCGAGCCGCCCTCAGGTTCGCGCAAGCCCTGCGTATGCAGCTCGCTCGCGATGCGCTGATACAGCGCCGTCACGCCTTCGTCGTTAAAGCGCGACGCGATCGTGCCGATGACAGGCATCTCATCGGGCGTGCGGTCGAATGCGCCTCGGTTGCGCTGCATTTGTTTCGCCACGTCGCGCAACGCGTCGAGCGCGCCGGTTCGGTCGAATTTGTTGATGGCGACGAAATCGGCGAAATCGAGCATGTCGATTTTCTCGAGCTGGCTCGCGGCGCCGAACTCGGGCGTCATGACATAGAGCGAGCGGTCGGCCACCTGCGCGATCGCCGCATCGCCCTGGCCGATACCGGAGGTCTCGACGATGATCAGATCGAAGCGCGCCGCCTTGCAGGCCGCGATGGCGTCGGGGATCACGTCGGGCAGCTCCGTGGCCGCGTCGCGCGTCGCGAGCGAACGCATGAACACGCGCGGGCCATGGCCCCAATCGCCGATCGCGTTCATGCGGATGCGATCGCCCAGCAGCGCGCCGCCCGATTTGCGCCGCGACGGATCGATGGCGAGCACAGCGATCGTCAATGCGTCGCCGTAGCCGAGCCTGAAGCGCCGCACGAGTTCGTCGGTCAACGACGATTTGCCCGCGCCGCCCGTGCCGGTGACGCCTAGTACGGGCGTCGCATGGCCAGAAAGTCCGGCGTTGGCTCGCTCGGCGATCGCCGAGCGCGTTTGCGCGTCGACGCGCCCGTTTTCGAGCGCGGTGATCAATGTCGCGAGCGCCCGCCAAGCGTAAGGGCGAGCGCCGGGGTCCGTGCGCGCGGCTTCGAGCGCGGCCAACTGCTGATGCGCGTCGAACTCCATCGACGACGCCCGAGCGGCTGCGCTGACGCAGCGCGCAATCATGTCGTCGATCATGCCCTGCAGCCCGAGTTGCTGCCCGTGCTGCGGCGAGTAGATCCGCTCGACCCCGTAGCGTTCGAGTTCGTCGATCTCATCGGCGACGATCACGCCGCCCCCCCCGCCGAATACGAGCGTGCGTTCGCCGCCGCCCTCGCGCAGCGCATCGACCAGGTATTTGAAATACTCGATGTGGCCGCCTTGATAGCTCGATACGGCGACGCCGTCGGCGTCTTCGTCGAGCGCTGCGCGGGCGACCTCGGCGACCGACCGGTTATGGCCGAGATGAATGACTTCGACGCCGCTCGCCTGCAAGATCCGCCGGATGATATTGATCGCCGCGTCATGGCCGTCGAAGAGCGCGGCTGCGGTGACGAAACGCAAACGGTGAGCGGGCGCCGGCCGTGCGGGGTCGAGACGTTGGGGCGTCGAGAGATCGGTCATGGGCTGCCTCGCTTGAGCGGGCCGGCTGCGCGCCGGCTTTGCACCTGCTGTTCGCAGTATAGGCAACGGCCGCGCCCGCCCGCGCGGGGCGCCGCGCGCTCGCGGCACCAAAAAAAACGCCGCGTGCCTAACGGCAGCGGCGCCCCTGATTCGACCTTACACGGAAGGGGATGCCTCCCGGTCGTCTCATCGTTCGATATCGCTTCGCTTAGAACTTCGCACGGATGCCGGCGCCGATCGTCTGGCCCGTCGACAAACCGCTGATTTGGTCGTTCATATAGGCCGCGTAGAGATCCGTGCGCTTGGACAACGGATAGTCGTAGCCGAGCGCCCACGTGCGACGCGTTTGATCGAGGCCGCCGCTGTCGCGCGAGTAGGCGTACGAGGCCATCACCGTGCCGGGGCCGACCGGGATGGTCGCGCCGCCTTGCTCCGTGTTGACGTGCCAGCCGCCGCCCGTCAGGCCGTCGTTCTTCGTGTACATGTACTGGCCGTAGAACTTCACGAACTTCAAATCGTAGCTGGCGCCGAATTGCGCCACGCTCTGGCTCTTGAACGGCACGATCGTGCCGAACGGGGTGACTTGGCCAAGATCGTTCGGCGCGTTGTTGAAGTTCACGTACTGGTAGACGCCCGTCGCGGCGAACGGCCCGTGGAAGAACAGGAACTGGGCGCTCCACTTCTTCGCACCGTTGCTGCCCGCTTGATTGCCGAGGCCGTACATGATGCTGCCCGACAGGCCGTTGTAATTCGGCGTGGAGTACTGAACCGCGTTGTTCCAGCCCGAATCGCCGACCACGCCGGTATCGGTCGCGTAGTTCGCGCCGGTCGGCACCGCCGTGTTGCCGAGGAACACGTGGTAGATCATCGGCGAGAACGTGTACGAATCGATGAACGGGTTGAACAGAATCGTCGAGACGAACAGGTGCGTGGTCAGCCGGCCGGCGGTGACCGTGCCGTAAGGCGATTCGATGCCGACGTAGGCGTTGCGCGCGAAGAACGTATCGCCCTGGAAGCGGCCGTAGTTGCCGTT
>Ga0157369_10000197_pt1 | contig 84466 bp, 64 predicted proteins | sample C25metaG_FD_113461 | JGI IMG/M metagenome (GOLD analysis project Ga0157369, IMG submission 113461) | Corn rhizosphere microbial communities from Kellogg Biological Station, Michigan, USA - C2-5 metaG | ecosystem: Host-associated > Plants > Roots > Rhizosphere > Soil | place: USA: Michigan... | reverse complement strand
GCGCTCGAACTCGCGCAGCGTGTGTCCATCGTCGCATTCGACAAAACCGGCACGCTGACGGTCGGCAAGCCCCAGCTCACCGCATTCGAGCCGCTCGGAATGTCGCACGACGAGGCGCTCGCGCTGACCGCCGCCGTCGAGCGCGGCAGCGATCATCCGCTCGCCCGCGCACTCGTTGCCGAATACGAAGCGCACGCCGCTGACGAGCCGCCTTCGGCCGCAACAGGCGGTGCACGTGCGCGCCTGCCTGCCGCCACGCATGCGCAAGCCGTGGCCGGCCGCGGCATGCAAGCGCAGATCGACGGCGTCACGATCTGCGTCGGCAACGCACGCTGGCTTGCCGAACTGGCCATCGAGCCGCCGGCCGCGGCGGCCGGTCGCGCGGCTGAACTGGAAGCCGCGGGCAACACGATCTCGTGGCTGATGCGCCGGAGCGGGGGAACTCAGCCTGCCGAAGCACTCGCGCTGATCGCATTCGGCGACAGCGTGAAGCCGACCGCGCGCATCGCCGTCGAACAATTGGCTGAGCGCGGCGTGAAAAGCGTGCTGATCACGGGCGACAATCGCGGCGCCGCCGCCACCGTGGCCGCGGCGCTCGGCATCGACGAGTACCACGCCCAGGTGTTGCCGGCGGACAAAGCGGACATCGTCACGAAATTGAAGGCAGGCACGGGGCAGGTCGTCGCCATGGTCGGAGACGGTATCAACGACGCGCCCGCGCTGGCCGCAGCCGACATCGGCATCGCCATGGCGACGGGAACCGATGTCGCCATGCACGCAGCCGGCATTACGCTGATGCGCGGCGATCCGGCGCTCGTGGCCGATGCGATCGACATCTCGCGCCGCACCTATCGCAAAATCCAGCAGAACTTGTTTTGGGCGTTCGTCTACAACCTGATCGGGATACCGCTCGCCGCGCTCGGGCTGCTGAACCCGATGCTGGCGGGGGCCGCAATGGCGTTCTCGAGCGTGAGCGTCGTCACCAACGCGCTGTTGCTCAAGCGGTGGAAGGGCGTCGAGCGCGCTTGAGGCCCGCGCTGGCTGCGCATGCGGGCGTCCTGCGTTGACCGTTGCAACCGATGCAACCGATGCTTTGACCGTGCGGCCGACAGCATGTCAATGCGTGGCGGCCTTAGACCTTTCGGCCGCGTGCCGGGCATGCGTCCCGGTGGCACGTTTGGCCGGCTGTTGCGCGGTGGTCGCTGGGGCAGCAGCGCCATCCGCAGGCGATGTGGATCGTTCCACCCCTTGCCCTCGTGCCGGGAGCGCCGATACCGCGCTCGCCAGACTGGCCAACGCGGCTTGCTGCTGGCTCAAAGCCGATTGGGCTTGCTGCTGCGCAGCCTCCGAGCGATGCACGAACCCGATCAGCGCAACCGTCTGCGCCACCGATACGATGAGCAATACCGCAAGGGCCGCCAAGGTGAGCGCGAGCCAGTGCCGCGTACGGCGCCAGCGAGCTTGCGCCGCGTGCTGTGCTTGATCGAACACTGCTTGCAGCGATGCCACGGTTTGCGTAAGCATGTTCGCTTCCGGAGCGTCGAACGGCTGCGGCGTTTCGTGCTCGGCGCCACCGGCGAGAGCCGGTTGCTCCGCAGGCGGGAGCGGAAGCACCTGAGCGGCGCGCCCAGCGCGCGTGATGTCGCCGGCGCTCATTGGCATCGCGCCCGGTTGGGCGGCGACGCCTTTAGCGGCCGCGCGCGTGGCATCGGCAGACCGCCGCGCGCCTTGCTGCCGCACGCTAGCCAGCGCCGCCCCGGGCGAGAGCAGCGGCACACGTTGGGAAGCGAGTGAAGCATCGTCCGGCGAACCCGCTAAGACTTGCGCCTTCGCTGCGCTCGCCTCGGCTTGCTGATCCAGCTCCGGGGTTTCGGCTTTCGACGAGGTCGCCGCGTGATCGGCGGCCCTGGTATCGACCGCGCCGTGCGCCCCCTTCGCACCGTGCGGCGCGGCGGACGTATTCTTTCGGGCGGCAGCGGTTCTGGCCGGGCCGCCAGCACGGCGCGCGACAGCCCGCTTATCGGCCGCAACAGGCGTCTCACCGGCGACGGGCTGCTGCGCCGCAGCCGGGTTCTCACCGGCAACGGGGTCCTGCGCCGTAGCCGGCTGCTCTTCGACGATCGGCTTCTGTGCCGTAGACGGCTTCTCTTCAACGATGGGCTTCTGCGCCGTAGCCGGCCTCTCTTCGACGATGGGCTCCTCTGCCGTAACCGGCTTCCCTTCGGCAAGCGCATTGCTGCCGGGCAAGTTTGCGCCTTCGGTCACACCTACTGGCTCGCCCGCCGCGCGCTGCCCACCCGCCGTCATCGAGACAAAGGCCTCGGCGGGCAACTCGAAGCCAAGCAGCGTCCCTTGGCGCGGATCGAAGTGCAGCGAAGGCATATTCTCGCCCGCCTCGCCGGCATCGTCGGGCAGCACTTGCAGTTGTGGTTGCGGATCGACGGCGGTGCGCGCCGCGCTGTGCTCATCGCCGGCTGTAGCCGCGCGCGCCCGGCCTTTCGCCGGTCTGACGCCTCTTGAACGAGAAGAAAAGGATGCTGCGGAATCTGCCATGGCGTGTGGTGGCGGCCGCGGCATGGCGCGGCGCATTGGAATGGTGATCAAGCGTGTTGCAAACGCGGCATTGTCTCACGATCGATCGGGCCTGCGTCCCCGCGGTCGCACGGCGATTGGGTCGTCACCGGCCCTCCCCTATGTCGGCATGCCCATTGCCGTTCTCCTCCCCGTTCGCGGGTTCTTCATGGAGCGCTAGCACGCCCGGGGCGTTGCGCAGCATATGGCAAAGCTTTTCGAACTCGCTCGGTGGCATGCGGGCGAAGCCGATGACGATGTCGTCGCAATCGGGCGCCTCCTCGCTCTGCTGAACGATGAATTGCTTCACGCGCTCGCTCGCCGGCCCGAGAATCGTGCGCAGCGCGTCGAGCGTGAGCGCGCCGCGATCCGCGCGCAGCGAGAGCCGCCGCCGCAGCCGGACTGCGATATAGCGCCGCTCGTTCGGCTTCATGCCGGCGAGGATCGCAAGAATGATGATCGTCGCGGCGATCGCAGCCGTGTTCATTCCGGCGCCCACGGCCAACCCGATCGCGGCGACCGACCACAGGCTCGCGGCCGTCGTGAGCCCTCGAATCACCTCGCCACGCAGCAAGATCGCGCCCGCCCCGAGAAAACCGATGCCGGACACGACCTGCGCGGCCATTCGAGAAGGGTCGAGCACGACGTTAGGGCGGCTCAGCACCTCAGCGAAGCCGTACTGCGAGACGAGCATGACGAGCGCCGCCCCCACGCAGACAAGCATATGCGTGCGCAGCCCCGCCGCCCACGATTGCCGCTCGCGCTCGAACCCGATGACGCTGCCGAGGATGGCGGCGAGAATCAGCCGCAAAACGAGTTCCACGTTGTTCGCCACGGTCACGCCCTCCTTTCGTATAGGCCGGCCTGCCGCGCACCGCGCCTTTGGATTATCCTTTGCGCTTTGCGCGATGCTTTACGAGGCACGCGCCACCTCGTCGCCGAGCCATTCCGCATTATGTCCGTTTCGATCGATCGTTCGATCGCGGTAGAAGCCGCCGTCCTCCGTGCACATTATGCGCAAACCGTCCTGCCCATTTGGCGCGGGCCGGGCTTCAACAGCGCGTTGCAATTACCGTACGAGGCCGTCGCCGCCGCCGATCACGCGCCCCTGCCGGCCGTCCGCTATCGCGCCATGGCCTGCGCCCGGCAGTTGTACGTCTTTTCGCAGGCGGGAGAAGCCGCGCATGCCGAGCAACTCTTTCATGCGATGTGTCGTTATTTCCACGACGAAAAGCACGGGGGCTGGTTTTACAGCGTCGATCCCGAGGGCGCGCCGCTCGATGCGACGAAGGATCTCTACACTCACGCGTTCGTCATCTTCGCCTGCGCGCACTATGCGTCGGCAACGGGCGATCGCGATGCGCTGCGCGTGATCGCCGACACGGCTTCGCTGCTGCAAGCGCGCTTCGCCGCAGCGGACGGCGTGCTTCAGGCGGCGCTCACGCAAGATTTCGCCACGGTGCGTGCGGGAGCGCTGCAGAACCCGCTCATGCATTTGATCGAGGCCTATCTGGCCGCCTACGAGACGACGGGCGAACCGGCTTATGAAACGGCGCTCGCGCGGTTGGCCGAATCGGTGGCGCGCCGCTTCGTTCATACGCCCACCGGAGCGATCGCCGAATTGCCCATCGGCAGCGCGGACAACCGGCTCGAGCCGGGGCATCAATTCGAGTGGTTCTATCTCGTCAAGCGAGCGGGGCCGGTGGTTGCCGCGTCAGGGCTCGAGGCGGAACTCGCGCGCGCATTCGATTTCGCGCAGCGCCATGGCGTCGATCGGGCGACGGGCGGTGTCTGCGCCGCGCTCGACGAAAGCGGCAGCGTGAAAGACGCAACGCAGCGAATTTGGGCACAAACGGAGTATTTGCGCGCGCTCGCCACACGCGGCCGCGAGGAAGATCTCGAAACGCTCGCGTTGCAAATTCCGCGCTTTCAAGCGCGCTTCCTCCATCCGCGCGGCTGGTACGAATGCGTCACGCCGCAAGGCGAGGTGGCGCGCGCCGATATGCCGTCCACCACGCCCTACCACCTCGCCACGGCGTACGCCTCGTTGCCGGGCTGAGCGGCGTTGGTTAGGTTGAGCCGTGCGTAGGCTTGTGCGGAGGCTGGCTCACGCCGGCCGAACCACGCCGCCGCGCCGCCCGAAGCGACCGGCGCCGGGTCCTTCAAAGCGTCAATAAGCGAGGACCGGCTCGCTGACCGCCGCGTGAGCGGCAGCCGCGAAGCGTGCGTCGCCGAGCACAGCCGGTGAAATCTCGAAGACCGAGACCGCTTCCTTCAGCTGCCGCGTCTGATCGTGCAGCGAAGAAGCCGCAGCGGCGGCCTCCTCGACGAGCGCCGCATTCTGCTGCGTCATGCGGTCCATCTGCACCACGGCCTGATTGACCTGCTCGATGCCGGTACTCTGCTCGAGCGAAGACGCGCTGATTTCGCCCATCATTTGCGCCACACGCGAAATCGACGTCGACACCTTCTGCATCGCGTTGCCGGCCCGTTCGACGAGTTCCGAACCGCCTTCGATCTGCGAGACCGATTCGCCGATGAGCGCCTTGATTTCCTTGGCCGATTGAGCGCTGCGTTGCGCGAGGCCGCGCACTTCGCCCGCCACCACCGCGAAACCGCGCCCCTGCTCGCCCGCGCGCGCGGCTTCGACTGCCGCGTTCAGCGCAAGAATGTTCGTCTGGAAAGCGATGCCGTCGATGACGCTGATGATTTCGGCGATGCGATCCGAGCTTTGCGCGATGCCGCGCATCTTGTCGACGACGCTATCGACGACGCTCGCGCCGTCGGACGTCGAGCGCAGCGCTTCATCGGCCAACGCGTGAGCTTCGCGCGCGTGCTCGGCGTTCTGGCGCACCGTCGTCGTCAACTCTTCCATGCTCGAGGCCGTCTCTTCGAGCGAAGCCGCTTGGTTTTCGGTCCGCGCCGACAGATCCGCGTTGCCCGTCGCGATTTCATCGGCGCCCATATGAATCGAATCGGCCGCGTCGCGCACCGTCTTCACCGTTTGAGCGACACTGGCCTGCATGCGCGCGAGGCCCGCGAACAGCCGCCCGATTTCGTTCGTGCCGCGCTGGGCGATCGGCTCGACGAGCTTGCCGCGTGCGATCCGCTCGAAATGGCGGCCGGCTTCTTCGAGCGGGGCGACGACGCCGCGGTTCAGCGCCGCATAAACGATCGCCGTGCCGCCGAGCAGCGCGGCGAGGATGGCCAGGCTCACTGCGCGGAACGTCGCCAGGCGCGCATCGATCGACTCGAGCGACGCACTGCTTCGCGCATCGCCGAATTGCGTGAAAGCGCGCTGCTCGTTAAGGAAGGCGTCTTGGAACGATTGTGTCGGCTGATCGAGAAACGCCTTTACGTTGTTGCTGTCCAGGTACTGCGCGAGTTCACCGAGCGCCGTATGCAGCGCTTGATACTTCTCGGCCAGCGCCGCGGCATGTGCACGGTTTTCGTCGCTCGCTTTCGGCGCGTCGGCAAAGCGCGCGAACGATTTATCGGCCAACGCCAGCTGCTCGCGGGCATGCTCGACGATGGCGGTGGGCTCCGCGCCGCCGCCGATCATCCGCGTTCCCGCGCCGATGGCGGTGGGCTCCGCGCCGCCGCCGATCATCCGCGTTCCCGCGCGCGACAGGTTGATGCGCGCATCCATGAGGTGTTGCGTGGTCTCGTTGACGGCGTTCACTTGGACGAGCGCCACGTTCGCCAGTTGGCCAACGTCGCGGTGCGTGCTGGTCAAGAACCAAAACCCGATTCCGCCCGTGACGAGCTGCAATAGGCAAAACGCGGCCAATACGAACAACAGGCCCGAAGCGAGCTTGATCTTGCTGAACATCTGGAGTATCCGAAAGGAAAACGAAAGAAATGCCGAAGCGGCGGTCCTCAGGGTTTACGGCAATCGCGCGATTTGCTTGAGGGCGCTCCCACGGCCGGACAACCGTTGCCAAGGGTCGCCCGCGCCCTTTGGCGGCCCGCGTCGGACGTGAGCGCGTACTCACGTCACCTTGACGCCGTGCACCTGGCCTTCCTAGAGTGGAACGCGACATCACACGGGGCTCTGCCCCGAAGGGGCCACGGCATGACCGATCTTTTCGACCTCGCGCGCGGTGCGTTGCACGCGCAACCGTTCAGCATGCTGCTCGGCACGGAGCTCGTGCAGATCAGAGAGCGCGAGGTGACTCTGCAACTGCCGATCCGCGACGATCTGCGCCAGCAGCACGGGTTCGTTCACGGCGGCGTCACGAGCTACCTGGCCGACAACGCGCTCACTTTCGCAGGCGCACTCGCCCTGGGGCCGCGCGTGGTCACCGGGGAATACAAGATCAATTACCTGCGGCCCGCCGTGCGCGGCACCCTGCTCGCGCGCGCCGAGCTCATCTATGCGGGGCGCGGCCATGCCATCTGCCAATGCAGCGTCTACGTCATCGATGGAGAGAAGGAAACCCTCGTCGCTTTGGCGCAAGGAACGATCAATCGGGTCGGCGATGGTCCCAACGCGGCGGCGTCGCATCATGAGCACGACGCGTCGCACGGCGACGAAGGCGTGTGAACCGATAGGCGGTAAAGCCGGGCCTCACGCTCAGCATCGAGTCCCACCGTTCCACCACTTGCAAGGAGCAAAGCATGATCGACCATACCGGCGTCCTGGTAAGCGATTTCGAGAAAAGCAAGCGCTTCTATCAGCAGGCGCTCGCCCCGCTCGGCTATGAGTTGCTGCGCGAGTTCACGGCAGCCGTGACGCGGCACACGGATGTTGCGGGCTTCGGCGCCGGTGGCGTGCCGGATTTTTGGATCAGCCGCGGCACGCCGAACGATCCGCCCGTACATATCGCGTTTCATGCGGCCGATCGAGGCGTCGTCGATGCGTTTCATCGTGCCGCGATCGCGGCCGGGGGCCGCGACAACGGCGGGCCGGGCCTGCGGCCGCAGTACCACGCGGGGTACTACGGCGCCTTCGTGCTCGATCCCGACGGCCACAACATCGAAGCAGTCTGCCACGAGGACTGACGCGCACAACGGCAACATGTCCGGCGCTGGATCGCAGCCGCAAGGGGCGCTAGAATGGCGACCCTTCAAAAAAGCGCGCGCGACACTCCCGTGCGTGCGCGCCGTCGTTCGATTCCATGGCAAAACTTCTGACCGATCTCGAATTCCAGCGCTTTTCCGAACTGCAGCAAAAGCAAGCCAGCTTCACCATCACGAGCGAAGAAGCCGATGAGTTGCGCACCATCGTCGAGCGCGCGCAGCAAAAACGCGACGACCGCGCGGCCGCAATGCAAGCGATCGAAGCGCACATCGCTCAATTCGAAATTACGCCCGACGAGCTGTTTTCCCCCGAGCAGATCGGCGAAGCGGCGCGCGCGTATGGCCTGATCGCCTCGGCGAAGAAAGAGCGTGCGCTACCGCCCGCACTGACGTTCGGCGGCAAGACGTATCAATGGACGCGCGCGTTGCCCGACGATATCCGCGCGCCGCTGTTCGACGCCTTCAAAGCAGGCCAATCGGTCAAGCCGTTCCTGGCTACACCGAAGGATGCGGTGCGCAACGCCGCCACGATCGCGCGGCTCGAGCGCGAAACGGGCGCCGTGTATGCCGATGCATGGCTCGATGAGCTTGCGATTTCGCGCACGCAAGTAGATGAAGCCGCCGCGAAACTGGCCGCCTGACGGCCAGGGAGGCTAGCCCGCGGGCTAGCGTTTCGTCAGCGGCATTTTGACTTCGACCACCGCCGGGTCGGCCGTGGGGCTCATCGTAAAGCCGCATGCCCTGACGAGGCCGAGCATCGGCGCGTTCTCGCGCAGCACCTCGCCGACGATCCACCGCGTGCCGCGCCCGCGCACGTAGGCCACCATGCGCTCCATCAGCATGCGGCCGAGGCCCATGCCTTTCAGGTCCGAGCGCACGGCCACGGCGAACTCCGCATTTTCGTTGTCGGGATCGGTGATCGTGCGCACGACCCCAAGTGTGCGCGCGTGACCGCCTTCCTCCGTCGTGGCGATCAGCGCCATCTCGCGGTCGTAGTCGATCTGCGTCATGCGGGCGAGTTGCGAGTGATCGAAGCCGCTCACGGCCCCGAAAAACCGCATGCGCAAATCGTTGGGCGTCATCCCGGCGATGAAGTCGCTATGGGCCGGCTCGTCCTCGGGGCGAATCGGGCGGATCGTCAGCCGTCGTCCGCGCCAATCGAGCGTTTCTTCGAGCTGGCGCGGATACGGCACGATGGCGAAGCGGCCGCGTTGTCGCCCGAGCGCGAGACGCGGTCCGACGAGCCCCGCACGCGTGCGCGTGATCCTGAGCACCGCCCTCAAGCCGACGATCTGCTCCACGCAGCAGACGGCTTCGGACAACGCCGTCAGCGCATCGAGCACGGGCGCGACCGGCGCACGCTGCGCGTAGGGCGAACGCGAAACGATCTCGCTTGCGAGGATCGGGTTCAGCGGCGGCAAGCCATACACCGAGAACGGCGCGGACGCTCCGTCAGCCGGCGGCGCGGTGAATTCGAAGACGGGGCCGAAGTCGGCGTCGTCGCGCAGCGTCACGGTCACGTCGACGATGGGCTCATCGTCGTGCAGGCCTTCGGCGGTTGCGGCCGAATCCGCATCGCTCGACACCATGAGCCCGAAGCCGCTCAGCAGCGAGGCCGCATCGACGCCTTCCAGCACGGTCTGCCCCGCTGCCAACGCCGCCTTCGCGCTCGCCTGCGCAGCCTCGATCGCGACGGGTACTTGCGCCGGCAATCCTTGCGGCGTTTGCATCAGCAGTTCGCGGCCGAGCCGATAATCGACGAGACGCGCGAAGGCCCGGGCGAGCCGGTGCGGCGTCGAATGCAGGGCGATGCCGTGCGCGCGCAGCGCATCGCGCGTCTCGTCGTCGACGCCCCCGAAGAAGCAAGCGAGCACACCGCGGTAAGCGAAACGCTGGCGCTCGATCAACACGCGCGCGACCTCGGCCACGGGCGCGCCCAGCGTCGATGCATGGACCACGAACGCCGTACCGGTTTCGCGATACGGTGCGAGCGCCTCCAAGGCGAGCCCGAAATGTTCGGGCTTGGCGTCGTTGCCGAGCACGAGCGGATTGCCGCCCGCAGCGCGCGGTAAAGCGCAAGCCACGGCTGCCCGCGCCGCATCGGGCCAGTGAGCGAGCGTCGTGTTGGCCGCGGCGAATGCATCGGCCGCGAGCGCGGCGACGCCACGGTCGCTCGTCACGAGCGTCGCCGACGAACTCGCGGCAATCCGCCCCACGCCGAGCGTTTCGATTTCGTCGATCAAATCGTCGAGCGAATCGACCCGCACCATGCCCGAACGCCGAAACGCCGCACCGTACAGCGCATCGGAGGGATCGGAGCGGCCGGTGCGCAGCACGAGCACCGGCTTGTTGCGCGCGGCCGCGCGCGCGGCCGACATGAACTTGCGCGCGGCGCGCACGACGGACAGTTCGAGCAAGATGGCCCGCGTTGCGGGATCGCTCGCGAGATAGTCGAGAACATCGCCCGCATCGACATCGGCTTCCCCGCCCAGCGCGATGGCATGGGAAAACCCGAGCCCGCGCGCTGCCGCCCAGCCGAGCACGGCGTTCGTCAGCGCGTTCGATTGCGAGACCCACGCCACGCCCCCTGTTTTCACCATCGCCGAAGGCGCGCCGAAGTGCGCGTTGACCGCGGGCGTCACGACGCCGAGGCTGCCCGGTCCGACGATGCGCAACAGGTGGGGTTTAGCCGCCGCGAGCACGCGCGACACGAGCGGCGAGTTCGAATCGTCGGTATCGCTGACGATCACCGCCGCACGCGTGCCAAGGCGGCCGAGCTTACCGACGACATCGACCCAGGTCTCGCTCGGCGTGCAAATGAGCGCGACGCTCGGCGCTTCGAGCAAATCGGCCGCATCGGCAAACACGGCGCAGCCGTCGAGTTCCGCATATTTCGGATTGACGGGCCATACGGGGCCGTTAAACCCGGCTTCGCGTACCCGCCGCCATACTTTCGCGCCGACGCTGTCCGGGCGAAGCGACGCACCGATGATGGCGACGGATTTCGGTTGGAACAGCGCATCGAGATTGCGGACGGTCATAGCGCGCGTCTAACGAGGAGAGGATGGAGGGTGGAAGGGGAAGGCGCCGCACGCGGCGCGACATGCCGATTTCGTAAGCATAGGCGATGCCCGCCTGCGTGGCGCGCGCATCAATCGAGCGACTTCCTGAAGCGCAACACGCTCACGCCCAACATCGCGAGCCCGAGCGCCGTCATGGCCGCGAGCTGCGGCCAAAGGACGCCGAAGCCGACGCCCTTCAGAAACACCGCGCGCAATACCACGAGAAAGTAGCGCAAGGGATTCAGATAAGTCAGCCATTGCAGCACGCGAGGCATCGCCGAGATCGGAAACGCGAAGCCCGACAAGATGAAGATCGGATTGACGAGGATGAAATTGAGCGCGAACGCCTGCTGCTGCGTGCGAGAGAACGTCGAGAGCAGCAAGCCGAGGCCGATGACCGCGAGCAAGAACAGCATGACGCCGACCAACATGACGAAGATGCTTCCGACGAAAGGCACGTCGAACCACGCCACCCCGAGCGTGGCGACGATCGCTACATCGCCAAGACCGATCAGGAACGACGGCACGGTTTTGCCGAGAATGAATTCGACGGGGCGAATCGGGCTCACCATGATTTGCTCGAGCGTGCCGACTTCCCGTTCGCGCACGACGGCGAACGCGGTGAGACTGACTACCTGCAGCAGCGTAAGCGTGCCGACCACGCCGGGAATGAAGAACCATCTATCGTCGAGCCCTTCGTTGAACCAGGGCCGCTCTTGCAGCGCAACGGTGATCGCAGGCGGCGCCGCGCCGGCGCGCGCATGCCATCCCGTTGCCAACCAGTCGCCTTGGTACTGCGCGACGATCTTGCTCACGTAGCCGAGCGCAATCAACGCCGTATTGGAATTCGTCCCGTCGACGAGCACCTGCAGCGGCGCCCCCCTCCCTTGCTCCAGCGCGCGAGCAAAGCCCGCTTGGACGACCACCGCCACTTGTGCGCGCCCCGCATCCAATTCATGCGCGATGTCCTTTTGCGAGCGCGGGAAATCGACGATCTCGAAGCGGCCGTTAGCGGTGAAGCGCGCGATGAGATCGCGGCTGGCTTGGCTGCCGTCGAGGTCGAGCACGGCGGTCGACACGTGGCTCACCGTAAAGGTCGCCGCGTAGCCATAGATGAACACTTGCAGCACGAGCGGCACGACGAGTCGAAACAACGCCCCGCGGTCTCGCTTCAATTCGAGAAACTCTTTCACGAGCATCGCGTACACGCGTTCGAACATCGCCAGCTCCGACCTTTAACTTATATCCCAATCGAACGAATGAACCCTTGCATCAATCGAGGTGCTTACGAAACGCACGAACGCTGAGCCAGCCGATCACAAAGGCATAACCCGCCAACGCGGCGAACGGAATCGCGAGATCGGCCAAGGTGCTGCCTTTGAGAAAGACGGAGCGCAAGATCGTCACGTAATAGCGTGCGTAGACGAGCAGCGTCAGCGCGCGGATGGGCGCGGGCATCTGCTCGATCGCGAACGTATAGCCCGAGAGCATCGTCGTGGGCAGCATCGTCAATAGCAAGGCCACTTGGCTCGCGCCAAGCTGGCTGCGAATGCGCACCGACATCAGATAGCCGATGCCTAGCACGACGAGCGTAAACATCCCCGTCGTCGCCGCAAGCGTCAGCAAGCTGCCGCGAAACGGCACATGAAACCAATAGACCGTGCCCACGAGACAAAAGACGGCATCGACGAAACCGATCGCGAAGTAGGGAATCAGCTTGCCGAGCATGAGTTCGAGCGCGGTGACCGGCGTCGAAATCAATTGCTCCATCGTGCCGCGCTCCCACTCGCGCGCGACGGTCAACGAAGTCAGTTGCGCGCCGACGAGCGCGAGGATCACCGCGACCACACCGGGAATGATGAAGTTGCGGCTGTCCAAACCTTCGTTGTACCAAACGCGCGGCCGGAAATCGACGGTGCCCACGGCAGCTGGCGGCACGCCGTGATCGGCGGCCCAGCGCGCTTCGAACGCGGCCGCTGTTTGCGCGATCACCCCTTGCGCGTAGCCGATTGCGATGTTCGTCGTGTTGGTATCGGTCGCATCGAATACGGTCTGTAGTTGCGCGACGCCTGTCGTCGCCAGCATGCGCGAGAAATCGACCGGGATCGTCACGACACCGGCGCATCGCCCTTGGTCGATCGCCTTGCGCACCGCCCGCTCGCTTTCGAGTTCGCGCTGCGGCGCAAACCAGCCCGACGCGACGAACCGCGCGACGAGGTCGCGGCTAGCCTGGCTATGCGCCTCGTCGCGTACGCACAGCGGCACATGCCGGATATCGAGGCTGACGCCATAGCCGAGCAGAAGCATTTGCATCAACGGCATCAGCAACGCGATGGCGAGGCTTCGCGGGTCGCGCCAGATCTGCAGCGTTTCCTTGCGCGCCACGGCGATTAGGCGACGCAGTTTCATGCGGCGCCTCCGTCCATACGTTCACTCGCCACACGCCGATTCTCACGCGACACGAGTTGCACGAACACATCTTCGAGGCCGGGCTTGATCGGCTGCGCCGCGGCTGCCGCGATGCCCGCCTGCGCGAGGCGCGCCGGCAAGGAAGCCGCGACCGAAGCGGCGGGGGCGTCGTCCGTCTCCGCCACCAGCACATGCAGCTTGTCGCCGAAGATGGCGGCGTCCTGCACGGCCGGCACGGTGCGCACGATGGCAAGGGCCTCGCCCAGCGAAGCGCAGTTGAGCTCGAACAATCGACCGCCCAATTGCTCGCTGCGCAATTCGCTCGGGCTGCCGACCGTGATCAAGCGTCCCGCGTCGATCAATGCGATCCGATTGCAGTACTCGGCCTCGTCCATGTAGTGCGTGGAGACGAGCACCGTCACGCCATCGCCGGCCAACTGATGGATGAGGTCCCAAAGCCGGCGGCGCGCCTGCGGCTCGACGCCCGAAGTCGGTTCGTCGAGAAACAGCACGGGCGGGCGATGCAAGATGGCGCATCCGAGCGCGAGCCGTTGACGCCAACCGCCCGCGAGCGTTCTCACGAGCGCGTCTTCGCGGCCTTCAATGCCGGCCATGGCGATCGCAAAGCGCATGCGCTCGCCGAGCAATGCGCGCGGCACACGATAAATCCCAGCGAAGAACTGCAAGTTCTCGCGGCAGGTCAGATCGTCGTACAGCGAAAACTTCTGCGACATATAGCCGATATGGGCGCGCACGGAATCCGGCTGGCTCGCCACGTCGTACCCTGCCACCGAGGCAGCCCCGGCGCTCGGCGTCAGCAACGCGCAAAGCATGCGGATCGTGGTCGACTTGCCCGCGCCGTTAGGCCCGATGAAGCCGACGACTTCTCCCTTGCCGATCGTCAAATCGAGCCGGTCGACGGCGGTGAATTTCCCGAAGCGCTTGGTAAGACCGCGCGCGATGACGACGCTCTCGCGCGTGCCCTGCGTGGCGCGGGACGAGGACAGCGGCGCCGGCGGTTTCCCCGAAGAAGGCTCGGGCGGCGAAGACGCGCTCATGCCGCCTCCCCTACGAGCGCGACGAACACGTCCTCGATGCTGGCCTCCACCGTTTCGATCGGCGCATGCGCGACCGCGCCCGCAGCGAGCCGCGCTTCCAATTCGGGAATGCGCAGGGCGCGATCATCGACGTGAACATGCACACGATCGCCCATGAGCAGGATGCCGAGCACACCCGGCGCGGACGCGAGCGCCGCGCGGATCGCTCCCGGCGATCGCCAGCAGCGCGCCGCTCAGCGCGCGCTTGAGGTTGGCGGGCGTCGCGCACTCACGCACTTGCCCCTCGTGCAGCAGGGCGAGCCGCCCGCAGCGTTGGGCCTCGTCCATGTAGGCCGTCGACATGACGATCGTCACGCCTTCGTCGCGCAGCCCGTACAAGATCTCCCAGAAATCGCGCCGAGAAACGGGGTCCACCCCGGTGGTCGGCTCGTCGAGCAGCAACACCTTCGGCGTATGAATGAGCGCACACACGAGCCCGAGCTTTTGCTTCATGCCGCCGGACAGCTGCCCGGCCAGGCGGCGTTTGAAAGGCGCGAGGCCGGCCGCCTCGAGCAACCGCGCGACGCGCTCGCGATAACGCTCGCGCGGAACATCGAAAATCTCGCCGTAAAAGAATGCGTTTTCGTCGACGGTCAAATCCTCGTACAAGCCGAACCGCTGCGGCATATAGCCGAGCACCGTCTTGGCGCGCTCGGGCTCCGCGGCCACGTCGATCCCTTCGAGCATGATGCGCCCCGCGTCGGGACGCAGCACCCCGGCCAACATGCGCATGAGCGTCGTCTTGCCCGCGCCGTCCGGCCCCACGAGGCCGAAGATTTCGCCGCGCTCGATCGCGAGCGTGACCTCGCGCACGGCTTGGACCGCGCCGAAGCGCCGTCCGACCTGCTCGGCGACGACGGCCGGCGCGCTCATTGCCCGCTCGCGCGCGCAACGATGGACGCATCGGCCGGCATGCCGGGCAGCAATTCGTGTGTCGGGTTATCGATGTCGATGCGAATGCGATAGACGAGCGTCACGCGTTGCGCGTGCGTTTCGACTGTCTTCGGCGTGAACTCGGCCTGAGGCGAAACGAAGCTCACGCGGCCGCGATAGACCTTGGAAGCATAGGCATCGGTGCTGACGTCGACGCTATCGCCCAGCCGAATGCGGCCGATGTCGGGTTCGTTCACGTAGGCCCGTAACCAAACGTGATCGAGTTCGTCGAGCGTAAAGACGGCTACGCCGGGACCGGCCAGTTGCCCCAGCTCGGCCTGACGCACCGCGATCACACCGTCGAACGGAGCACGCAGCTCGGTGTACGACAGCGTCGTCTCATCGAGCGCGAGTTTGGCGCGTGCCGCCTCGACGTTGGCCATTGCCAGCGAGACGGCGTTGCGCGCCACCTCGACCAAGGCGCGATCATGCGCGAGCAATGCGGCCGATTGGTTTTTCGCCGTGAGCGCAAGGTCGCGCGATTGCTGCGAAACGGCGTCGTGCTTGGCGAGCGTATCGGCGCGCGTGAAATCGAGTTGCTTCTGCGCGAAGTCGAACCGGTCGCTCTCGACGCTGCGCGACGCGGCGTCGAGCGTGCTGCGGTTGGCGCTCACTTGCGCCGCCTGCACGTCGAGATTGGCGCGATCGATGTCGACCTGACGCCGATAGAGCCGATCGTCCAATCGCGCGAGCACCGTGCCGCGCGCCACGCGCGCGCCTTCGTCGAAGGGAAGAAAGACGATCGGCGCTTGCACTTGCGTCACGCTCAGCACGCTCTCGTGCGCCTCGATATTGCCCGACACGACGATGCAAGGCGGCGAGCGCTCAGGTTTGAAGATCCCCGACCAACGCCATGCCCCATAGGCGCTCGCGGCGAGCGCAAAAACAAGCGCAAGCGCGACGGGTATCGAAACGCGCTTCGAATACGCGCCTAGACGAGCACGCCGCGGCGGAGAAGGTTCTGGGGCCATGTCAGCACTTTACGCAGATGAGAACGCCAATCGTTGACAAGCGTCAAGGTGCGCGAGCCTAGGCGCCACGGATGATGGGCGGCTCTGCGCAAGCCGGGGCGCAGGACAAAGCTATCCGTAAACTACAGCGGAAACGCCGCCGCGCATTGATGCGACGCACCATTTTTCAGAACATAAAACATGATTTATGCGCATAAAGCGGCTTACACCGTCACGACGATTTTGCCCAACTGCTCGTTCGACTCCAAAAAGCGATGCGCCGCGACGATATCCTCAAAGGCAAACGTCCTCGCGATCACCGGTCGCAACGCGCCCGATTCGAGTCCCCGCGTGATGAACGCTTTCGCCGCGTCCAATCGCTTAGGACTACTAATGACCTCATGCACGAGATAACCGCGCAGGGTCAGCGTCTTACTCAGGACTGCGAATAGCGGGAACGGTGTCGGTTGCGCGCTGAGGCCGCCGTACTCGACGAGGATGCCGCCGCGCGACATCGCAGCTGTCAGCGGTTCGAAGATGGGACCGCCCACCGCATCGAACACGACGCGGATGCCTGCCGCCCCCGCGATTTCGCTCAAGCGCGCCGCGAGGTCCTCTTCTGCCGACGCGACGACATGCGCGGCGCCATGTTCCAACAATGCCTGCCGCTTGGCGGAGCTGCGCGTCACCGCGATAGGGACCGCGCCGATCGCATTGGCGATCTGAATCGCCGCCAGGCCGACGCTGCTCGACGCAGCCGTCACGACGACGAACTCCCCTTTGGCGAGCCCAGCGATATCGATCAGCGCGCCATAGGCGGTCAAATACGACATCCAAACGGCGGCAGCCGCTTCCCACCCGAGCGCCGCCGGATGCTTGACGACGAGTTCGGCCGGAAACGTGGCGAGCTGGCCGTAGGCCGGCCAACGCACCATCGACAAAGGCGGCACGACGCTCACGGCATCGCCGGGCGCTAAGCCCTCTACGCCATCGCCAACCGTCTCGACGATCCCCGCGGCCTCCAAGCCGAGCCCGGACGGGAATACAGCCGGCTCGATGTATGTCCCCTTGCGCAGCAGCGCCTCGGCGCGATTGAGCCCGAGCGCCTTGACACGAATTTGCACTTCACCGGCCGCTGGGCCCGGCAGATCGACCTCTTCGATGCCCAGCACTTCAGGGCCGCCATGACGATGAAAACGAACGACGCGTGTCATATTGAATCACTCGAAAGTAAATGGATTGAATACACTATGCACGCAGCCGTTCCGGCGAAAAACCTTCATCGGCTAAAACAGAAATAACTATCGATTTCGAATCATGGATCGTCTCACCAGCATGGCGGTATTCGTCAAAGCCGTCGATCTCGGCTCGTTCGCGGCCGCGGCCGATGCCCTCGAGCTATCGGGGCCGATGGTCGGCAAGCATGTCCGGTTTCTCGAAGAGCGGCTCGGCGTGCGCTTGCTGACGCGCACGACACGCAGGCAAGCCCTCACGGAGTTCGGGCGCGCCTATTACGAGCGCTGCCGCATCGTGCTCGCGGAAGCGCAAGCCGCCGATGCACTCGCCGCGGATCAACTGTCGGAGCCGCGTGGCAAGCTGCGCGTGACGATGCCTGTGCATTTCGGCCGGCGCTGCGTCGCCCCGATCCTTTACGAACTGGCGAAACGGCATCCGTCGCTGGAACTCGATCTGTCGTTCAACGACCGCTTCGTCGACTTGGCCGAAGGCGACTACGAGCTCGCGATACGAACGGGGGATCTCGAAGACCACGCCGGCGTCGTGGCCCGGCGTGTGGCGCGGCAGCGCATGGTGGTATGCGCCGCGCCGGGATATTTGAAAGCGCATGGGCGGCCTAGCGACCTCGCAGCGCTAGCGCGCCACCAAGCCGTGATCTACCGCCGCTCGGGGCGCATTCGTCCGTGGCTGTTTCCGGGCGAGGACGGCATCGTCGAAGAAGTCACGCCGTCGAACCGGATTCGGCTGGACGATCTCGATGCGATCGCCGACGCGGCGGCCGATGGGATGGGCCTCGCCTGGGTGCCCTACTGGCTCGTGCGCGAACGAATTCGTGCGGGCACGCTCGTGCAATTGCTGCCTGATCGACGCGAATTTCTTTACGACGCCTATGCGCTATGGATGCAGACGCCGCATCTACCGCTGCGCGTGCGGCTCGCGGTCGATGCGCTTGCGGCGCAACTGCCCGATCTCATGGACTAGGCGCCGCCGCGGGGACCCCTGCTCGCCCCGAGCTGACGCAATACGGCGGCGAACCTGAACGGTCCCTACCCGCTTACATATTCTTCTTGAACGGCGCACCCGAATGCTCGCGCAACTCGTTGAAAACGATGTTCGGCCACGCCTTTTGCGCGACTTCGATTTCGGAAATATGCGAAGCGAGGTACGTGGGTGCGTTTGCCGCGTCCAACGCCATGCGCGCAGCGTAGGCATCGGTGAAGCGCCGCAACTCCGAGGGGTCGCTGCAAGTCACCCAGCGCGACATCCGGTAGCGCGCCGGCATGATGCGCACGTCGACCTTGTATTCGGCCGATAGCCGGTGCGAGACGACCTCGAACTGCAACTGCCCCACGGCGCCGAGAATGATCGAGCCGCCATGCGCCGGACGAAACACCTGGATCGCGCCTTCTTCACCGAGTTGCTTGAGGGCCTCGCCCAACTGTTTCGCGCGCATCGGATCGACGACTTCGACCGTTTGGAAAATCTCCGGTGCGAAAAACGGCAAGCCGACGAATTGCAGCATTTCGCCCTCGGTGAGCGTGTCGCCCAGGCTGAGCGTGCCATGGTTCGGAATGCCGATGATGTCCCCGGGATAAGCCTCGCTCACCGTTTCGCGCCGTTGCGAAAGAAACGTCACCACGTTGTTGGCGCGAAACGTCTTGCCCGAACGCGTCACCTTGAGCGCCATGCCGCGTTCGAAACGCCCCGAACACACCCGAATGAACGCGACGCGATCGCGGTGCGCAAGATCCATATTGGCTTGCACCTTGAATACGACACCCGTGAACTTCGCCTCGTCGGGCTGCACCGGCCGCTGCACGGCCATGCGCATCGACGGCGGCGGCGCGAGTTCGACCAGCGCGTCGAGAATTTCTTTGACGCCGAAGTTGTTGATCGCGGAGCCGAACAGCACGGGCGATTGCTGGCCCGCCAAAAACGCCTCGCGATCGAACGAGGGTGTCGCCGCGCAAATAAGGTCGATTTCTTCCTTTGCCTTCTTCCAAGCAAAACCGAAACGACGCTCGCCTTCTTCATCGTTCGGGCTCGACAACGTCTCGACGGCGCCCCCGGCCGTATCCTGCCCCGCACGGAAAACGCGCACCTGGTCGCGAGTCACGTCGTACACGCCTTGAAATTCCTTGCCCATGCCGATGGGCCAGGTGAACGGCACGGCGGACACGCCGAGATGCTGCTCGATTTCGTCGAGCAGATCGAGCGGCGCGCGCACTTCGCGATCGAGCTTGTTGATGAACGTGACGATGGGCGTGCGGCGGCTGCGGCAGACCTCGAGCAACTTCAGCGTTTGCGCCTCGACGCCGTTGGCGCCGTCGATCACCATGACCGCGGCGTCGACGGCCGTCAGAACGCGATATGTATCTTCAGAGAAATCTTCGTGGCCCGGCGTATCCAGCAGATTAATCACGGCATCGCCGTATTCGAACTGCATGACCGAACTGGCCACCGAGATGCCGCGCTGCTTTTCGATCTCCATCCAATCGGACGTCGCGTAGCGATTGCTCTTCCGACCCTTAACGGTGCCCGCGATTTGGATCGCGCCCGAAAATAGCAGCAGCTTTTCGGTGAGCGTGGTTTTCCCCGCATCGGGGTGGGAAATGACCGCAAACGTGCGGCGGCGCTTGAGTTCGGCGACAGACATCGTGTTCGGGAGGATATTCGGGATTTGAGCGGCGCGGGGGCGATGATACACGCTCGTCCACCCGCGCGCCGAAACCCGTGCCGCCGCGCGGTTTCGCGCCGAAACGAAACCGCCGGCGATCAGCGTTTCCCGGAAACCCTCACCGTCCGAATGCGGCGACGGCAGCGCCACGAGGCTGGAGCGATTCCTCGTGCAGCGGCGCACCGCTACGCGGCCGGCCGATCGAGTAATACTCGATGCCGATTTCCTCCATCGCGCTCGGCTCGTACAGATTGCGCCCGTCGAACACGATAGGCTGCTTCAGACGCGCTTTGAGACTGTCGAAGTCCGGGCTCTTGAACGCCTTCCACTCGGTCAGCACGACGAGCGCATCGGCGGCGGCGGCCACGTCCATCTGATCTTCGACGAACGTCAGCCGGGCGAGTGCGGCGGGTTCGCTTCGCAGATCGGCGGCAAACGCGCGCTTCGCTTCTTTCATCGAGACGGGATCGAACGCAACGACGCGCGCGCCGCGCTCGAGCAACGCGGCGATCACGACACGGCTGGGCGCTTCGCGCATATCGTCGGTGCCCGGCTTGAATGCGAGGCCCCACACGCCGAATACGCAGCCGCTCAAGTCTTCGCCGAAGCGCGCCACGATTTTGTTGACGAGCACTTGCTTCTGCGCGGCGTTCACCGACGAAACCGCGTCGAGAATGCGCAGCGAATGTCCGTAGTCTTGCGCCGTCTGCATCAGCGCGCGCACGTCCTTCGGAAAGCACGATCCGCCGTAACCGCAGCCCGCATAGAGGAAGTGATAGCCGATGCGCGGATCGGAGCCAATGCCGCGACGCACGGACTCGATGTCGGCGCCCACGCGCTCGGCCAAATTCGCAAGCTCGTTCATGAACGAGATGCGCGTGGCCAGCATGGCGTTGGCGGCGTACTTCGTTAACTCCGCCGAGCGCACGTCCATGAACAGCATGCGTTCGCGATTTCGGTTGAACGGTGCATAGAGGCGCTTCATCGTCTCTGTCGCGCGCTCGCCGGGAACGTCTTCATCGCATCCCACGACGATCCGCTCCGGCCGCGTGAAGTCCTCGATAGCCGCCCCTTCCTTCAAGAATTCCGGGTTCGAAACGACGGAAAACATGCAATCCACGCCGCGCTGCGCCAATTGCTCGGCAATGGCGTCGCGCACACGCCGCGCGGTGCCGACCGGCACCGTCGATTTGTCGACGACGACGGTGAAGCCTTCGATGTATCGCCCGATCTCGCTAGCCGCGGCCAGCACGTATTGCAAATCGGCCGAGCCGTCTTCGCCGCTCGGCGTGCCGACCGCGATGAAAATCGCTTCGCGCTGCGTCATCGCGCGATGGGGATCCGTGGTGAACGACAGCCGCCCTGCCGTTTTGTTGCGTGCGACGATTTCGTGCAAGCCGGGTTCGTGAATCGGAATGCCCCCGGACTCGAGCAGATCGATCTTGTCCCGATCGACGTCGAAACAACAGACATCATTGCCGACGTCCGCTAGGCAAGCCGCCGTCACGAGGCCGACGTAGCCGCAGCCGATGATGGTCACATTCATGGTGGTGGCCCTTCAAGAAACAACGAGAAACGGGGTGCGATGGATGGTGGGCAGCAGCCGCCTTGCACGCGCGCGCGCCTACCGGCAGAGCGGTTATCAGGCACTAACAAAAAGCTGACAGCAAGGGCAGAAAAATACCGCGAAAATTTCGCAGTTCGCATGAATTGATAACTTTCGAATTTTTTTGTGGCAGACGCAAAGAACCCACCGCATGCACCAACGGAAGTCGGTTACGGTTTTTTTGTCGATTTACTTCCTGTCACACTTTGATGGTGTCAACGCCAGGTGATGATGTGATTTCTTCGATGTCCGCTGAGTGTCTGCTCGATGGTGAACGCATTGAATGCGCGCGCAGCGCCCGCGCAAGCGCACGCCCACGCCGACCGGATCAGGACGTGAGTGCGGACCGGCTGCGCGATAGCCGGACGAGCGCTGGGCGCGTTTTATGCGTTTGGTGCGAGGTGAGCGTCGGAGGGGGTGGGGAGCGAGCCGAAGGCCGTGCGCACTCACATTCAGCGCGCACGGCCAAGTCACGAGGCCCTTACATCAAGCAGGAGCAGCGTCGCGGGCTTCGCTCAGGCGTGGTACAGCACCTCGGGAGGCTTCGCATCGCCGCGGCTGTCCGCGTGCGTGCGAAGCAGCCATTCGGGCGTCCGGTTGCTGCGGATCAAGCTGGGCTCGATCGTCGGGGGCGCGCTTTGCGAAGTAGCCGTGACCACCGGCGCTTCGCTCTCGGCCTCCACCGTCGGTTGTGCGTCGGCTTGCGGCGGCTCGCTGACATCCGCGACGAGTTCGAGGCGCGGTTGAGCGGCAGCTTCGTGCCGATCGATCCAATCGCGTGCCCAGTCCAGGGCGTAGCGCTCGGCGCTGTCGCGATCGGTGAACCGCGGGCCGATCAAACCGGAGCGTTCGACGCGCCGGCCGTCCTTGACGATTTCTGTCGATGCCCGATAACTGAGTTGGAACTGCTTCGCGACAGGTTGAGCCGATGCGTGAATGATGTGATGACGGTATTCCTCGGAGCGCTTGGTCACGATCATGGAGTCGACGAGCTGCGTGTCGTGCGAACGATCGTCGCCCACGCGCAATTGCACGCCGGGCGTCGGGGCACGCCGAGACGACGCTACGGGCGCCTCGCCACGTACCGTGTTTGAGCAGGCGTTGAGCGCGGTGCCATATTCGTTCGTTTCGCGGTCGTCGAATTCGCCGTTGGTCGACTGCCACGACTCCGGGTTCGTCCAGAATACGCCACGTAGGCGCGGCGACTCGGGCGCGGGCACGGGGGCAGCCTTGGGCGCGGGGCTCTGCGGGGCGGCCTCGGGCTGAGGCACATAGGCGAAGGTGCGACCGCACTCCGATAGCACCTTGATGATTTTGGACAAGGTGCCGTCGGCTAGCCAGTCGTCGAAACGGCGCCGGCAGGTCGGTCCTGAAGGATAGCGGGCGGGCAATTTGGACCATCGCTCGCCTGTCGTCAATATCCACAGCACCGCGTTTGCTACGACGCGCGGTTCGGCGCGAGGCCGGCCGCGGCGATGCGGATGCATAGGCTCGTCGGCCGCCAGCGGCGCTAGACGAGCCCACTCGTCGTCCGTCAATTCCTCAAAGAACATGTTTTTCTCCACGCAGCCTGGCCCGGCTGCGACACTTGGTCGACGAGAATGGCCTACTCCCGGCGACCGCCAGGTTGCACACATTGTTTTGTTCTGGTGTTACTGCGAATCAAAATCGCACACCGGCTGTGCGACTTTGCCCTCGGTTGACGCACAAAAGGCGTTCTCGCTCGTGCATGGGAAAATAGTGCAGAAAGCATACCATCGCGACGACGCAACAAAAATCATGCCACGCTAAATATCGCGCATAACCAATCATCCGAGCGAGGCACAACGCCCGATGTGAATTCCTGTGAGAGGTGTCAATATTAGAATATTTTTTGCGGCCCGCAATCGGGCGATATGTAACGAAGTGATTCCGAAACGATTTCACCGATCATAATGACGAGCAAATCTGTCATCTCGCGCAATAAACTGAACACGCAATCGTTTGCGCGATGCAAACGTACCCCAATTTCACTCTAGGTCCGCCACGAGCGATCGCGCTACGTCGGGCTTGATTTCGCATGCCGCTATCGGGTAATGGGGGTGGTCGCAGCCCAACACCAGCGGCGCACCGGCCTTGGCGGCACGCGTGAGCGAATCGGTCAATTCGAAACGGAGAAAATGAACAGCGGAAGTTTTTTCACTATTGTCTCTTGGCAAGTCTTCGTCCGCGATTGCATAAACAGGCGGCTCGTCCCCCACCCGCATAAACACCCGGCGCTCTATGCCTATTAGGCGAGCTAGCGCCGCACGTCGCTCCGCCTCATTCTCGTACTCGATCTGCATCGTCGCCTTGAAGTTGTTACCGTCCGGCACAAGCGGTAAATACGCCATCACCTCGGCAGCAATTCCCTCTTCATCGAAAATTTTTTCTATATGTAGCATTTCTTGTATTTGATAGCGAATCGTCGTTTCGTCCTCGAACAAAAAAGTCAGATGATTGCCGAGTTGGACGTACCGGGTTTTCTTGTGCTCGATAACTTCGAGACGCGCACGGTCGCGAATCTTTGCATAGGCTTCGAGCGTCATAAGGGAATTGCGTGAGATGGTCATTTACATTTCCTCGCAACTGCATAAACCAACGCCCTAGATTCCGTATGCTTTACGCAGAAGCGTCAATGGATGGGCGAGTGGCGAGCCCGCCGCTCCCAGCGTTTCGATTCCTTGCGCAATGTGATGGCCCGCGAGTTGGCAATCCGACGCGATATAGGCAGGCCGCGGCTCGGACATCGCCTTGAAGACGGGCTTGCCGATCTGCATTGCGGTCGCATGAAATGCTTTCTTCACACCGAACGTTCCCGCATGCCCCGAGCAGCGCTCCACGACCTTCAACGTCGTTCCCGGCACCAAGGAAAGCAAGTCGTATGTTTTGCGGCCAAGGTTCTGCACGCGCCCATGACAGGGCACGTGATACGACACGGCGCCCAACGCATGCGTAAAGTCGGTCTTCAACAGGCCGTCCTTATGACGCGCGACGAAGTACTCGAACGGATCCCAGAACGCCTCGGCCACGGCGCGCACCTGCGCGTCGCCCGGGAACATCAACGGCAGTTCCTGCTTGTACATCAGCACGCAGCTGGGGATCGCCGCCAGCAGCGCGAAGCCTTCGTCCGCATAACGCGCAAGCTCAGGGATGTTCTTTTCCTTTTTGGCCGCCACGCCCTCGAGGTTGCCTTGTTCGAGCAACGGCATGCCGCAGCATGCCTCCTTATCGACGAGCACGTACGGAATCTCGTTGTGTTCGAGCACGGCAAGCAAGTCGTGGCCGATGCCCGGCTCGTTGAAGTTGACGTAGCAGGTGGCGTAGACGGCCACCTTCCCAGGCGTACGCTCGCCGTCGCGCGCCGTATGTCCTGGGGAGGGCTTCGCATGCGGGCGAAACTTTCGCGTCGCGAACGCGGGCAGCCAGGCGTCGCGATCGACGCCTAACGCGCGCTCCATTGCGGCACGCGCGGGCTTGGTGTTATTGACCGCATTCACGGCTTGCGTGACGACCGGAATGCCCGCCAAATGGCCGAGCGCATCGGTGTTGGAAATCAGTTTGTCGCGCAGTGCGACGTCGCCGCGTCGATAACGCGCCGCCTTCGCACGCAGCATCAGATGAGGAAAATCCACGCCCCAGGGGTGCGGCGGCACGTAGGGGCACTTCGTCATATAGCAAAGGTCGCACAGGTAGCACTGATCGACCACCTTCGGGAACGCGCTGCGCTCGACATCATGGGCCTCGCCGCTGTCGGTTTCATCGACGAGGTCGAACAGCGAAGGAAATGCGCCGCATAACGACACGCAGCGCCGGCATCCCGCGCAGATATCGAAGACGCGAGCGAGCTCCGTATCGATCGCAGCTTGATCGTAGAAGTCCGGGGAGCGCCAATCGAGCGGATGGCGCGTAGGCGCCTCGAGACTGCCTTCTTTGTGGGGCATGGCTGCGCTCCGTGACTGTCCTATGGCTGCCGCACGCGGTGCTCGACACCGGCCGGTCCGAACTCGCGCGCCTTATCCCCGCGACTCGGGCCTCACGGTGGCGAACGACGGACGACCGAGCAACCCGCGATCAATCGGACAAGGCTTCGAGCGCTTTGGTGTAGCGATTGGCGTGACTACGCTCAGCTTTGGCAAGCGTCTCGAACCAATTGGCAATCTCGTCGAAGCCTTCCTCGCGCGCCGTTTTCGCCATGCCGGGATACATGTCGGTGTATTCGTGCGTTTCGCCTGCGATGGCCGCTTGCAGATTCTGCCGCGACGAGCCGAACGGCAGTCCCGTGGCCGGATCGCCTACCGCTTCGAGATATTCGAGGTGCCCGTGGGCGTGGCCCGTCTCGCCTTCGGCGGTCGAGCGAAACAGCGCAGCCACGTCGTTCTGCCCTTCCACGTCGGCTTTCGCCGCAAAATACAGGTAGCGGCGATTCGCTTGCGATTCGCCTGCAAACGCAGCCTTGAGATTGTCTTCCGTCTTGGAGCCTTTCAACTGAGACATTGTGAGCCTCCTTCATGGACAGGACCCGCGGGTCGGCTCTCGCGGCCGATCATCATGCGCGGTGGGTGGGGAGCGCGCGCAGCGCCGGGCGAGCCGCGGTGCGTCGCGTATTGAATCTAGGATGAACGCGGACCGTTCCCCAATTGACAATTTCTATGTGGGCGATAGCGCTTACTCCTGCGGGCGCGATGAAATGCCCTTGGCATACGTGGCGGCACACCTTGCATCGCATGCGATGGCATTCGCCTATAAAAAAGCGGCCGACCGAGGAGCGCTCGGTCGGCCGTCTCACGCTGAGGCTAGGCTAGCGCAGCCGTTGCTTAGTGATCCTAACTTTTCCTCCGATTGAGCATGCTATTACTATTGCTACTGCTCGAGACGGATGTCGCGCGACGAAGCGCCCACGTAGAACCGGCCGCCATTGGCGATCTTCCAAGCGTTTTTGCTCGTATCCCAGATCCGCCGCATTTGCGCGGGCACCGTCACGCGCACACGGCGCATCTCACCCGGGTTCAGACTCACCTTCTCCCATCCGACCAGGCGCTTCGGCGGCTCGACCGGATCGTTCAAACCCGCCAAATAGATCTGCGGGACTTCGGCCCCGGCCACGGGACCGTCGTTGCGCAGCGAGAACGACACCGTCGTCGAGCCGTCGAAATTGGGATGGACGCGCAGATCCGAATAGGCGAAGTGCGTGTATGACAGACCATGCCCGAACGGGAACATCGGCTGGATGTGTTGCGCGTCGTACCAGCGATAGCCCATCTTCAGGCCTTCGGAGTAGACCGGGTTCTGCGCAGGCGTGCCGTTGTTCCAAGTCGGCGTATCCGCATCGCGCAAGGGGAACGTGACCGGCAGCTTGCCCGAAGGATTGACCTTGCCGAACAACACGTTCGCGATCGCATTGCCGCCGCCTTCGCCCGGGTACCAGGCTTCGACGATCGAAGACACTTGATCCTTCCAAGGCATCAGTACCGGGTTTCCGTTTTCGAGCACGACGATCACGTGAGGGTTGACCTGTGCCACGGCCTGCACGAGCGCATCCTGATTTGACGGATTGGAGAGCGCGAGGCTGTACAGCTCGCCGAAGTCCTCGCCGGACGGTTGCGTGACGACGACGATCGCGACATCGGATTGGCGCGCCAAGTTCACGGCCGCATCGATTTCCTGCTGCGTGTACGCCCTGAACGGCGATTGCATGTCTTCACTGCCGGCGAACGTAACCGTCGCATTCGGAGCCAGATTCTTGATCGCCGCCGTGAGCGGCGTGGGCACTTTGATCCATGGATTCGGCCACCAGCTGCAACCCGTCGACGTTGGGAAGGTCAGCCCGCCGCAGCCGGGGAATGCGCCCGTCACAGGGTCGCGCGTATCGCCCGAGCCGCCGCCGGTGATGACTCCGACGTCGGCGTGTCCGCCGATGACGGCGATCTTCTTCACGCTAGCCGCATCGAGCGGCAGCTGCCGATCTTGATTCTTCAGGAGCACGATCGATTGCTCCTCAGCGTGCTGCGCGAAACGTCGAGCGGCGTCGAAGTCGATCGCCTGGCCGCCTTTGGCCGGGTCGTCCATCACACCGGTGCGAATCATCACATAGAGCTTGCGCCGCACCATGTCGTCCAGGCGCGCTTGCGTGATCTGATTGCTGGTCAATGCCTGCTTGACGAGGTCGGGGGTCAGAAATACGGTCGGGCCGACATCTTCCTCTTCGTCCAGTCCGGCGTTGATGGCCTTGGCCGTGCTATGAGCGGCGCCCCAATCCGATTGCACTTGGCCCGGGAAGCGCCAATCGCCCTTCAAGACATCGTTGAGCACGTGCGCGTTTTCGCACGCGTAATCGCCGTTGATCTTGTTATAGCTGCACATCACATTGCCGGGCCGGCCCTGCTTCACCGCAATCTCGAACGGCAACAGGTAAAGCTCGCGCAGCGTGCGCTCATCGATCGTGTCGTTGCCGCCGAACCGATTCGTTTCCTGCTCGTTCCCGACATAGTGCTTGACCGTGGCAATGACGCGGTGGTCCTGAGTCGCACGCGTGCGCGCCGCCAGCATCTCGCCCGCGAGCACGGGGTCTTCGCCGAGATACTCGAACAAACGGCCGCCGCGCGGATCCCGCGCGAGGTTCGTGCCCCCGCCTAGCCCCATCGAAAAGCCTTGCTCACGCAATTGATCGGCGATGGTGGCGCCGAAGCGATAGGCCAGGAACCGATCCCAGCTGGCCGCGAGCGCGATCGTCGCGGGAAACGTCGTGCTCGGCTGCACCGTGCTGCCCGAGCCCGTGGCCGAGTCGACCATATTGATATCGGGAATATGAAGCCGCGGCACGCCTTGGATGTAGCCTGCGCCGCCGCCCGGCACGTCGCTCATCTGGTATTTCGAGTGAATCAACTGCAACTTCTCATCGAGCGTCAGCTGCCGCACCAGCATATCCGCGCGGCGATGCGCCATGTCGTCCATGAATGCGCTATCCGTAACCGGCTCGACGGCGTGTGCCGCGGACTGAGCGAAAAGACACAGTGCTGCGGAAGCGATTGCGAGGGATAAACGTTTTGCCTGCATGGGCTTGTCTCCGTGATTGATGGCTTGGTAATGCACCGCTTCGCAACGGGCGCAATACGCCGCGCATGGGCGAGCAAACGCGCGGGACTGAGGTCCCGGCACAAAGCGTCTTACGGATGAAACTGAGTCATGCGGCGAGGCAGAGATTCGAGCCGATGACGACTTTTGGTCGAAATCGCTTGCCGCTTGGATGTAGCCAAACTTCGGAACTAGTAATAGCGCATAAGTAGCCTGACTACAAGGGGCCGTGGGGATTATTTCAATTCATTTCGGGTATCGGATGGGAAATAGGCATATGTTACTTATTGCCGCCGACTATGTGAGACGCATAAAGCTTCACCGGAAAAAATGATGCTACGGAGAACCGTGAGAGGCCGGCGACGGCAGGATTTCCCACGGTCATAGGCCCAGACGGCACGAAACGGGGCTTCTTAGCAGGCACGCATGGCATTACAGATAGCTGACCAGCAGCGGACGGGGCCGCACGCCTTTTTAGTAGTCGCTTTATATCATCTGACTTTATGTTGTTACTGAATACCGCTACTGGATCACCATCGAACGATGCGGGATCTTTTTTATCGCGTCTTTCTGTGTCCGAGTACCGATGATCTCGACTTTCAATAAAGCGCACAAACAACTACTTTCATTCACCGTCAATTGATTTATAGGAATTCGACATCTGACGCCTGCACCGTTGTGATCGAATGCCTTTAAGCGCGAGCGAACACGGCTGACATCGATTCGACCGTGCCTCGATGCATTGGCGTCTCTACCCTCTTACCGTTCGATTCTCGCCCGGTGCGGCCGCCTAGCGCCGCCTCCCCCGGCCTCCGGTACGAAGCCGGTCTTTACCGAATGCGATACCTCGACGCGAAAATTCACGATCGCATGCCTACAATGCAAGCTAATGGGTGCGTCGCAGTCGCCGGTGAGAGAGATCGTACGATGCGACTTGCGTGCGGCCCGCGAACGACTATCCAGGAGAGACAGATGACAATCGAAAAAAGTCGTAGTACCGCTGCGCGGTGGATCCCACTCCGCCGCCGGTTCGCTCGTTACCATGCCGCGGCGCTCGCCGTGGCGTTGGCGGCGGGACTGCCGCACGACGCCGCGCTCGCCGGCGGGCAGGCCCAAGAAACGATCAAGCTCGGGGTCCTCGCGCCCTTGTCTGGCAGCTACAAAGACGCGGGGGTCGATATCGTCGATGGCGCAAAACTCGCGGTGGACCGGATCAATGCGGCCGGCGGCGTGCTGGGCAAGAAGTTGGAATTGATATCGCACGACGATGCTTGTGATCCCGATCAGGCGGCGCAAGCCGCAAACAAGCTGGCTGCTTCAGGCGTGGTGGCCATCGCGGGTGGATACTGCTCGAGCGCCGCTTTACCGGAGCTGCGTGTGTTGCACGATCAGCACGTTCCATACGTACTGGACGCTTCGACGTTTCCACAATTGACCGAGCACGGTTGGCACAACACGTTTCGCACGATCGGGCGCACCGACGCACAGGGCGTGCTCGCGGCGAGTCTCATGAAAGGGGCGTTGCGTGCTAAACGAGCTGCCGTCATGAACGACGGCAGCACTTACTCGCAAGGACTCGCCCAAAGTGCGGTGAAGGCGCTCAAACGCGAGGGTGTCGACGTGGTGTATGACGATGCGATCTCGCCCGGACAGAAAGACTATCTCGCCACCGTAAAAGCGGTGAGCTTGCAGAACCCTGACGTGCTTTACTTCACGGGGTATTACACCGAGGCAGCGGTGCTGGCGAGGAATTTGCGCGAGGCCAAGTCGGGCATCGCGTATTTCATGGGCAACGGCGCGGCGGATCGCTCGCTCATCGACAAGGGTGGCGAAGCGGTCGAAGGCATGATCGTGACGACTTCGCCATTGCCGCAATTTCTCGATAACGCACGCGCGCGCCAGTTCGTGAAAGCCTATACGAAAGCATACGGCCGCGAGCCGGGGCCCTATTCCGTGTATGAGTACGACGCGGTGGGCGTTACCGCGGAGGCGATCAAGCACGCGAAATCGAGCCGGCCCGAGGATATCGAGGCGGCGTTGCATGCGCTGAAGAAGTATGAGGGAGCGACAGGGGACATCGCGTTCGATCAAAAGGGAGATCGCGTCAATGCCGCGTTTATGGCCGTAACGGTGCGCAACGGTAAGTTCGAAACGTATGCAAGGCTGGGCGGGAATGGGCAGTGGGGGCGGTGAGTCACGAGCGGGGAACGCATAACCATAAAAAATCGAGCGTTCGCCGAGGTAAAGGCAAATTCGCGCGAATCACCTTCACGCGGGCCGATCTCGTGATCTGATGCTCGCCCGCGGTGATTCGGCATTCCGAGAAATGAATCGATATCGAACGATTCACGCGGCGACCGCGCATTTTGACAATAAATAAGCCGCATCGCGCCTGTAGCCGTGGCCAAAGCGTCATGGCTCTCTTCTCTGCCGGCCGAGGCCCACTGCCCCACTTGCACGGCGCACAGCGTCTTTACATTCGAGAGCAAGCAACGATGGAATGGAATACATGGGGCCTCGAGCTTTATCATCAGCACTACGGCGACGAGGCGACACACGAATCGCATCGGGGACATGACGCCCACGCGGCGAACCAGCCGAGCAACCACCCCGGCGAGTTATCGCAGTTGACCGGGCACCTGGGCAACTTGGGGATCGGGCGCGGGGAGAACCATGCACAGTCAGCACCCAGAACGGCGCGCGTGGGAGGGACCGACGCCTTCGACGCTCCTTCTTCGCGGGCGCAATTTCCCGGTGCACACTATCAACGCATCTCGACCTTTCACATGGACGCATCGCCTCCCGGCGACATTCCCGTGTACGAGGCGCCCGATTCGCCATTGCGTGGGCAGGTTATCTCCGCTCATCCCGCTCCCCCCGCCGCGGACACCACCGAGCGTGCGCCGCGGCAGGCCGGTGCATCCGGTTCGCGCGATGGAATCATCGGCAATTTGGGCCGGCGGCTGGGTCTGTTCGGATCGAGCAGCAACCGAACCGCACAAGCGAGCGCCGCGCCGGACGCGCAAATCGACGCCGCCGAGCAGCAACCGGCGCACTATGCGCAGATCATGGGGCTGCTGCCTGACTACGCACGCGGCGTCAGGATAGCCACGCTGCAACAAAGAGTCGGCCCCGGTTGCCGGCTTAAAAAATATTTGACGTCGCAAGGCGGCCTCGCCCCGCGAGGCGCAGTGTTCCGCAGTCTACTGAGCGCAGCCGAACAAGAACGCTTGGATGCCGCGATCGTCGCGCGCCGGGCGGCGCTGGCCGACGAGGCGACCGTCGCGCTCATCGAGCAACAATACCGCTTGTCGCAACGTCCCGCGCACTACGAGCACATCATGGACGAAACGTTCCTCGCCGATCTCGCACGAGGCGTCAGAATCAGCGACCTGGACAAACTCTCCGGCGGCTCGTTCGCCCGCGGCTACTTCAAATCGGACGGGACGCTTCTCACGCCGGCAACGATCTTTCGCAATCATCTTGATCAACCCGATCGCGCACGATTCGACAGGGCATGCGCCGCCCGCGTAGTCGTCACGCAGGCCTTCGCTCGCATCAGCTCCGCCGGGTTCAGCAAGGTCGCCAAATACTTGGCCGCCGGTGAGGACAGTTTGGACGCCGCCGCCGCACACGCGGGCGTGGCAGTCGACGATCTGCGAATGTTTCTGACGGAGGAAGGGTTGACGCCCTCCGGTGTCGCTCGTCTCGCCACCGCCGGCCGTACGGCATCGGCTCGGATCATGCGAGACGTGAATCAGTGGCTGCAACGGCGCGCGGGGCACGGCGCGCCGGAACAACGCCAGGGAGCGAGCCCATCCGATTCCTTCTTCGAGATTAGCATGCCTGGTCAAGACTACGCCGTCGCAAACCCGGAGGTGCACGCCTATGAGCAAGATGCGATCTGGCGCTCGCTCTCGGATCAAAACGCACCGGATCATCCCGCTGCCTCGGCCGCGGCGGCGCCCGCGTTCCCCGCTCCTCAGGTCCTTGGCGGCTCAGTAGGCGCGAGCAGCAGCAGAACCGCGCGGCCGCCTGCGGCCCCGCGGGTGCGCGGCGCCCCGCGAGCGCCCGGCGTCGCACGGCTGCCTGCACACCATGCGCAAATCATGGCGCTGCTTCCGGATTACGCGAGCGGCGCCGCCATCCCGGTGATACAACGACGAATCGGCAACGCTTTCGATTTCGGCGTGTACTTCACACCGAACGGGGGTCTTCGTCCGCATGGAATAGCCTTTCGCAACGGTCTTGGCGCGGCAGATCAAGAACGCTTGGATGTCGCGATCGTGGGACGCCAAGCCGCGTTGAGCGACGAGGCGGTGGCCGCCGCCGCCAAGCAGCAACACTTCATGCTGCGCCGTCCGGCGAACTATGACGACATCATGAACGAAGACTTTCTTGCCGGTTTTGCACGGGGCGCAAGGCTGCTACATCTCGAACGAAGGCCCGGCAACGCTTGCCGGGTCCGAGACTATTTCAAGACGGACGGCACGCTGGCTAAGGGTGGCGTGATCTTCCGTAACCATCTTGATCCGGCCGATCAGGCGCGCTTTGACCGTGCATGCTCAGACCGGAGCGCCACAGTGCAAGCTTACAATCGCATCGGTCGCTACGGCTTCAGGGAGGTTGCTCAGGCGCTGGCGGCAGGCGGCCGCACGCTGGAAGCAGCCGCCGCGCACGCGGGCGTGGCGGTGCGCGATCTGCACGTGTTTCTGACGGACGATGGGTTGACACCCGCGGGCAGGGCCTGCTTGGACGCGAGGGAGGCTGCGATATGGGCGCCCCTTCTCGAAAACCCTGAACGCCGGCAACAACAGCGTCAGCCCCAGCGGCGACGGACGCCAGAGGCGCGCGAGCATGGCAGCCCGTCCAGCTCGTTCTTCAGTTTTCCCGTCCCAGGTCAGGACACCGCCGGGACCCGTTCCTCATGGGAAGTTGTCGAGCAGCAGGCGATCTGGGATTCGCTCTCGCGGCCGAACGAGACGAACGCCCCCGCCGGCCATGTCAGTCCGTCGACGTCATTCTTCGATTTTCCCACCCCTGGTCAAGAGAGCACAGGCACAGGCGTGTCGTGGCAACCCTATGCGCCGGATGTGCTTTGGGATGCCCTTTCGGGGCAAAGCGCACCGGGTCGCCCGCATGCTCATTCGGCAGGCGCAGGCTCGTCGTCACGGCAGGCCGACCCGGCGTGGGAAGCGAACATGGCGGCCCAAGCCGCCCGCCTCGGGATACCCTTCTTTGGCGAGGACGACGTCGGCCCAGAATGGCGCGGCGCTACCTTTGCCGCCCCCCACGGACAACCCGTCGCCTACGCTTCGGATCGGCTGGCGGGACGCCTCGCGACGTTGTTGCATGCGGGCGAAATCGAAAGCGGCGATCTCGTCAACGTTCGCGGGGTGAACTACCGGCTCTCGCCGATCGGAGGACGTCCGGCGCCAACGCCCGACAACCCGCACGGGCTCGCGTTCGCCCTCTATCCGATCTGAACGGGGATTCGGTCAGGGAGAAAGGGTTTCGCCGCCGGGCGGGCGAACTTCAACGGGGCCGACCTAGGATGCACGGTACTTGCCCTGCATCCGCGTGCTTACGCCATGAAACCCGCTTCGAACCGAGTCTCGACGGCAGCCGTCGCTCCCGCCCCTGCCCAAACGCCGGCCGACGGCGCGTCGGTGCCGACAGGGCTGGCGGCCGCACCCGCGACCGGGCCGGCGGACACACGCAGTCAGCACGTGGAACCGTGCGAGGGCGCCTGGCTCAATTGCTGGATATCAAAAGGGTGCAGCACGAACCGGCCCTGAGCGTCGAGCATTGGGATGAAGCGGCGGCGCTCCGAATATGCCTGCGCTGGACCCAAAGCCAACGCTCGAAACCGTCGGTTATCGGGCTGTCGCGTTTGATGGCGCTCAATTTCGAGCGCGCACGACCCAATTCGATCCCGGCCGAACTCAAGCATCAACGCCTGCTACCGGAAGGCACCGATGAGCAGACCTACTATCGCGAGATGATCGCGACGTTCTTGAAGACGGTGGGGCTCGAGGATACGGACGCCGTTATCGACAGCTTCAAGAAAGCGGGTACCGGCGGCTTGCATCGACAACGCACGGTAGCCGCCTCCGCCGCGAGCGGCGCGTTCAGCGTCGCGCAGTTGGCCGCTTCCGCCAATCTCCCGGCGAAAACGGCGCTCTCGGCGGTCCAGCTGCTCATGACCGCCCTGACCACCGAACTTGGCTTCAAATCGGCCAACCTTCGGTTTCGCAACTCCGGGACCGAGGAGATCATGCCCCTCGGTAAAGCCGACGCGACGCCAACTGCCAAGACGGGGCCGAACGTCATGCAAGCGGCCACGGCGGTTGCGCTGGACCTGCGCAAAATCAGCCGCGCCGTGCAGAAAATGGAAAGCGCGCAAACCGCCCTCGACGATGCGCGCGCTCGACTCTCGAATCCCGCCGCCACCGCCGAGCAGCGACAAAAAGCCAAGCGGGATTTGCACGCCGCCGGACAGGCGCTCTCGATCGCGCACGCGAGCTATTGCATGCGCGCGCAATTGAAGGACGATTACAAGACGGCGTCCGAGAGTGCGAAGATCGAATATCACGGCAATAAGCGCGCGCTAGGCGTGAGCGTAGCGTCGAGCGCTGCGTCCATGACGGCGACTGTTCTTGGCGTGCTGACCCCCGTCGTCGTATCAGCGACCGTCACCGCGGGCGCGACGGCGGCGGCCGCGGCGCTTGCCGCGGCGTTGTATGTCGGCTACCAGCTCAGTTCCGGGCCGAGTAAGGACGGCGAGGACAAAGCAAAACGCTCCATCGTCGCGCTCGCCAAGTCGCTCGATCTGCTAGCGGGCAATGCGGGCGCTCAGCAGAAGGAGCGTGCCGCCGCATATCGAACGTATATCGCCGAGAAGCGCACGATCGGCAAGCCCGAGGTTCGCAAGCAAGCGAAGGAGAAGCTACTCGCCAAGCTCGATGAAATCGCGCGTCGCGACACAGTGGCGAACGATCTCGATCCGGTCAAGAACTGGAAGGACTATGCGGTGCTCAGGAGCCAAGTGGAGCAAGCCGGCGCCGACGCAACCGCGGTTGAAGCGCTCGAAGAGGCGTTCACCGAATCCCATCAAAGTCAGTTCAAAGCGTCGACCGTATCTGACGCCTGGAAAACGCCGGAACGCATGCGTTTCGACAGTATGGGGCGCGTGCTGCTTGGCCACGTCGCCGAATCGCTCGTTTCGTTGCACGACCTCAATGCGAAAGCCGGCCGCACCGGCCCGCGCGACCCTCGTCTCGCCGCCGCCTCACGCGCGCAAATGCAGGGCCGGCGCGCGGAGGTCAAAGCCAGCTTGCGCGATTGGCTTCACTTCGAACTCGCGCAATCGAGAATGAAGACGGCGCTTGCCGAGAAAGATCCGAATCAAGCACGCGCCACGTTGCAAACGGCCGCGCAAGCGCTTGCCGCAATCGAAAACCATGACGCGCGCGATCTCTTCAGCAACGATGCTCGCAAGCAAGTCGAAGCGACGCTGCGCGCCAAAGCGAACACCATCGGCGAGCGCGAGCGCTATACGATGACCAACGCAGGTCCGACCGCGGTCGCCGGCGCTATCAATGCATTTGGCGCGACGACGGGCCTCGCGCTGACCATCGAGAAGGACATCGCAGCGAGCCACGGCATCCATCCGCACGCTAAGTTCGGCGATCAAAACGACGCGCGCTTGCTCGTGCAGGGCAGCGCGCCGGTGACGGCGCCTTATTCCGCCGCGGAGCGCGCGCGGTTCCAAAAGACCGGCATGAGCAAACTCGTGGGCACGCTGGCGCGAGAGCCGGTGGTATTGAAGCTCGAGCTCGCGGCCGCGAATTCGATGCTGGTGGATTTGAGCGACCGCCACAACGATGCCGCGCTCGACAAGCTGCTGAGTGCGATAGAGCGGTCGAAAGACCTGCCCGACGAGATCGAGATTTCGATAGGCGGAGCCAAGCTTTCTTCAGCCAAGCTCAGCGGTACGACGGGATTCTACGATTGGCGCTATCGGCAAACGCCGCTCGCGACAAAAGCGAAGTTCGTAACGCAGCAAGCGAAGATGTTCGTCGACAGCGTGCGCGTCTCCCTCGTCAGCCCGTTCACGCAGGCCATTGCACAGATCCCGCTGGCGACGACGCGCCGCGCCGTCGATCGCGGCCATCAAATGAATATAGGCGTGCGGGAGCGTCTGATCGATCTCACCAAGGGCAAGAACGCAAGCGATGTCCGCCAGCCGCAAGCCGTTCAAATCGCACAGGACGCAGCGGGACAAGAGAACGTGACGGCGGTTGAGGATTCGATCGTCCGGGGCAATGCGCCGGCAAGCGGCGATGTCGCGGGACGAACGAATGGGGCCGCGGCAAGCGACACGCCATTGCAAGGCGGCTCGCCTGTACGAGACGAGATGCCGATCGCTGAGCAAGCGGCGGCCTCCATGTTCGATCCGCGCGAGGCAGCGCTTGCCCTGCGCGACATTCCAGAGTTGGGACACAGTGCGCGCGTCGCGCACGGCGAGACCGCGGCGGCACGGCCGGAAGCCGCATTCAGGCCGCGCCCCGCGCAATCGGCTTCGACTCGCGCCGTGGGAGAACCGGAGACGAGTCCTGCGCTCGAGGCTCAACGCGACATGATGATGGGAGCAGGCCGCGACGAAACGCTGCGATGGTTCGCGCAACGCGGCATCAGCGCCGCCTATAACAGCGGCCATGGGATGGATTGCCTGATCATCTCGCTCTTGCAACATGCGACAGGCCGCTACGATACGGAATCGGAGCCCGAACTCGCTGCGCTGGCCGCCCGCTATCGTGCGCAATTGGCGCAGACCTATCCCGAGATCGAGCAAGGCGATCGCATGCTTTACGACGACGAGCCGGCTGTCGAAGCGCTGATCCGAGCGGTCAATCGCGACTATCACGCCGACATGAACGTGCAGTTGATCATGCCCCGCGCCGATGGCCCGATCCGCTTCCAAGCGTCGGAGCTCGGCGCGCAGCCTGTCGGCATCGTCATGTTCGGCAATCACTTCCAGGCGGTCCATAGACCCGCGGATCCAGTGCGAGGCGCTGGCGAAGGCCAGAGCGAGAGCGAAAGCGAGCGCATGAGCGAAGCCGCCGCCGATCCGAAGTCGCCATCGCGCGATGCAAACGATGCAAGCGATGCTCGGAACGCGGGCGAAGCCCAGGACACCCGTCACGCGAGCCCGCGTGCAAGCGCAACGGCCCATTCGGAAGTGCCTAAGACCGGTGACACCTCCCCCCCTGCATCGCTGGGGTCTCGCATGCTGAACCGCGCCGACGAGACACGCATTTCCGGCATCGCCGCCGAGCGCGCCCGCACGCGGCAAGGCGCCGGCCGGCGCACAAGCGAAACGCCAGCCGCGCCGGCGCCGGACGAACATGCTTTCGTGCGCCCCCCGCAACGCGATCAACCGTCCGTCCGAAAAGACGTCCAAGGGCGGCCGTCGGCGAGTTCCGCTCGGGATTCCATGGAACCGCGCGAAGACGAGGGCTTCGTGCGCAAGCCCAAACGCGACCGGCTGGCCGCACGAGAGAACGTCGAAGCTTGGCTCTCGGCGAACTTCGGCCCCCGTCCCATGAAACCGCAGGAAGGCGATGGGTTCGATCGCACGCCCAAACGCGACGCGACGAAGGCCGCAAAACCGAACCTCCAACCTTCGCCGGAGGCCCGCCCCCATCCAGCTTCACGGGATCCGGTCGACGCAAGACGTCCCGCTCGCACGCCTGCGCGTCGCTCGCAGCCCGCCGCAACCGGAATCAAACCCTGGTGGGAGGCGAGCCGGGATCCCGGCGCCGACGAAGTGATCAGAGAACGTCTCAAGGCTTTGTTCGATTCCGCTGTCGACCCCACGGCGAGCGAAGAGTGACGCCCGGGCAGGACGTCGAACGCGCCGGTCTCCTCAAACAAACGGGATATGAATGATGAAAATCGATCCTCGTCTCCCATCGCGTTGGGATCCCGCATCGACGCCGAGCACGGCGCCCACGGACACCGGTGCGTCCTCGAGCGCCTCCACGCCGGCGCGATCCCGATCCGTTTCCCCTCAGCTCGAGGCGCTCGGCAGCGGCAGGCCGAACCGCATGACGCCCGCTTTTGGCGAAGGCAGATCGAGAGCCGCCGTACCGGGCCAAACACGCGCGCAGCCCACGGCGCAGCGCATGACGCTTGCGCAGCTATTCGAACTGGAAGATCGCGAGGCGCTCGCCCAAGCGACGTTCAAGCAACCGCTGACTGAAATCGGCGAGGAAGAAGAGGAAGAAGACGAAGCACAAAGCGGCGAAGCCATGCCAGGCGGCAGCGCGCACGTCGAGTCGCTTCATCCCGGCGTAAGCAAACAAGACCACATTCCGTTAGCGGGGTATCTGCTCGGTCGGACGGTCGATGCCCGCCCCATACCGGAGAACGACGTCCAACGCCTGCGTTCCGCGCATGAAAGCGTCGTGCAAACGCGCCAACACCTTCGATGGGGGCGCGGTAACGTGCGCCAGGACAACGCGGCCACCGGTAATGAAAGCCTCGCGCGCACTTATATGGCGCAGGGCCTGGCGATCGGCGTCGCGCAGACAGAACGGCTCAAGTTCAAAAACGCCCCCGAGCTGGCGGGCGCAGCCATGTTCGCCGAAGCCGGGACCTGCCGCGAGCATGCCGTCGTGGCTATGCACCTGCACGCGAGCAAGTTGGAGGGTTCGACGGACTCCGTGCATTTGGCGTCCAGGCGCGGCGTGAATCACGCATGGAGCGAGCTTCGGACGCAACATAAGCGCGAGGGGGTCATCGTCATGGATCCATGGGCCGAAGGCCCAGCGGTGTTCCGGGAAGATGGGCGACACACGCGCCTGTCAATCGGCATTCAAAGCGACGGCCACTATGACGCGACGACGGCCGCCAGTGCAAGCGAGAAAGCCGACTCCACGAGGCAAACACTGGCCCGCGACACGCCGGCCGAAGCCATCGGCGAAATTCGCAGCGCGCTCGCCGAGGACCCGTTGCCCAAGCGCGCCATGTTCGATGCGGCACCAGTCGTCAACAAAGCGTTCGCGCGAAGAGTCGAACAGAAACTCGCAAAACCGATCACGGCAACCGAGGCACGAAACGTCGCGAGCAGTGCCGTCCCGTCGGGCAAGGCTGGACGTTGGCCGCTGTTCGCCGCCCTCCTTCGCAAGCCGTTCCAAACGAAAAAAAGCGAGCCCGTAGCCAAAGCGCCGGCCGCGCCGCTGGAGGCCAAAGGCGGGAGTAAATTGCCCCGCTCCGCCAAAGCTCAGTCACGCGCGGACCATGCCGATGCCGAACGTAAATTCGCCGCGGCGCAGACGGGCGTGCGCAACGACATCAAGGCCATCGGCATCGCGCGCAGTCTTGGCATGGCCAATACCGTGGCGGAAGCGGTGAGCGATGCGCAGGCCATCGTCGATGCCGCGCGGAACTTGCGGCGGACGGAACGCGCGGACACGCTACCGGACGCGGCGTCGCGCGATATGCCGCGAAAGGAGCGGTGACGCGATGGAATGAGCCGGCACCGGACGGCGGCGGCCGGCTGCGGCGGCGATCATTGCGCCGCGAGGCCGTGGCGGATGGAATAGCGGATGAGCTCGGCATTGTTTCTCAAGCCCAACTTCTGCATGAGACGCCGCTTGTGGGTGCTGATCGTCTTCGCGCTGAGCGCGAACTTGTCCGCGATATCGTTGATGCTGCGTCCGCTCGCCAGCGCGCGCAGCACCTCGAACTCTCTATCCGAAAGGATTTCGTGAGGCGGCACATCGGTCGAATGGCGTTCGAAGACAACCGCGTCGACGAGCTTCGGATCGATGAAGCGCCCGCCGTCCGCGAGCTTTCGAATCGCGGCCAGCAAGACTTCGGGGTCGCTGTCCTTGGTGACGTAGCCGGCTGCACCCGCGCGTAAAGCGCGCGAAACGACCTGTGCTTCGTTGTGAATGCTCAAAATGAGGATCGGTATCTCGGGATACTCGCCCAGCACGCGGCGAATGAGGTCGACACCGCTGATACCGGGCATCGTCATGTCGAGCATCAGCAGATCGACTTCCTTGCTTCGCAGCTTGGTCAGCACGTCGGCGCCGCTCACCGCCTCGTCGACGACCGCAATGTCCGTGGCGGTCGCCACGATCTGTTTCAGTCCGCTTCGCACGACCGCGTGGTCATCCGCGATGAGAATCCTAATCATGTCCGCTTCCATCTTTAGCAGGGATATCAATTGAAATCACAGTCCCGCAACCGGGAGCGCTGTCTATGTACAGCGTAGCGCCGATCAGGCGCGCACGTTCGCTGATGCCGAGCAGGCCGTAGGAGTCGCGCTTTCCCGCTGCGGCCGGATCGAACCCGCACCCGTCGTCACTCACGTGAATCTGTAACCCCTCTTCCCTCGACACGACCGTGACATGGACGCGCTTGGCGCCGGCATGCCGCGCCACGTTGGTCAGCGATTCTTGCACGACTCGAAACACGGCAGTCGCGCGAGTATCGCTAACGACGGGCTCGCAGCCAATTGCAAGAAGGTGGCAAGAGATGCCCGTGCGCTTGGTGAAGTCTTCCGAAAGCCATTCGAGCGCCGATAGGAGCCCGAAGTTCAGCGCCGCCGGACGCAGATGGTTCGCGACGTTGCGCACCACGAAAATCGTGCGCTCGACCAACTCCCGCATATCGGCCACTTTCTTGAGCAAGTCGGGCGCTTCACTCAAGCGCATCTTAAGCAGCGAGACGTCCATCTTCAAGGCCGTCAGCAATTGCCCCAACTCGTCATGTACTTCCAGCGCGATGCGCTTGCGCTCTTCCTCGCGAATCGCCTCCATGTGCGCGCTGAGCTGACGCAGTTGTTCGCGAGATTCGACGAGGACGTTCTCGATACGTTTGCGCTCGGTGATGTCGCGAATGCCGAGGTAGATCGCCGGTTCGTCGCGGTACGTGGCCAAGCGCCCCGTTAGCGTCGCCCAAAACGTGGAGCCGTCCCGACGGCGCAGTTCGACCTCTTCATCCCGTATGGTGCCGACGCGCGTGACCTGCTCGGTCACGCGTTGCCGATCGGCTTGATCGACGTACAGCTCGTGGCTGTCGAACTCGCACTGCTGCTCGCCGATGCCGAACAACTCTCGCCATGGGCCGTTCGCGTAGAGCACATAGGGAGCGTTCAGCCGACCGATGCAAAGGGGCACAGGGCTCGCCTCCACGATCACGCGCAATCGCGCCTCGCTGACTTTAAGCTCGGCCTGCGCACGTTGACGCACCTCGATTTCCGCTCGCAAAACGTCATTCGCGAGCGCAAGCTCGCTCGTCCGCTGCGCCACCCGCAGTTCGAGCTCGGCTCGGATGCGCGACAGTTCGATCTCGGCCTGCTGTCTCGCGCGCACTTCCTGCTGTAATTGGCGGTTCTGCTCGACGAGCGCCTTTTGCATCTCGCGCATCGTGAGATGAACCTCCATCCGCGCGGTCAACTCATCCACGCGGACAGGCTTCGTGACGTAATCGGCTCCGCCGGCATTGAACCCCTCGAGCATTTCTCTCGCGCCGTCGGCGACAGTCATGAAGATCACGGGAATATCGCGAGTGCGCGCGTCGGCTTTCAATCGCCGGCATGTCTCGAACCCCGTGATTCCGCCCATGTCGACATCGAGCAACACTAGGTCGGGCAGGCAGTGCCGGGCGCGCGCGATCGCTTCGCTTGCATCGCGCGCGATCAAGACATGAAAGCCGCGCTCACCCAACGTATCGACGACCGACCCGAGGTTTTCCGGTGTATCGTCCACGATCAACAGCGTAACGTTGCGCAGTGGGGAATCGGCCGATCGGTTCATTTACGCCGTCTCTCGTCCAGCGCCCACTGCGGCAGGGTGACGGCGAACAGCCGCACGACCACGCTGCGATGCAGGCGATCGATCGGGTTACGACCGGAAAGCAAGACGCGGACGTCCATGTCCCCTTCATACGAGCATCGTTGGCATGCGCATATTGTGCATGCGTTGGCGCATAGCTGCGGTTTCCCGGGCCAGGGAAAAACGGCAAAGGGCCTGCGCAAAATGCTGTTTATGGCGTCAGGAAATCCTTACCACCGCGAAAGCGAATGCTTGGCGCTTCAGCGGGGTCACGTCGCACGACGTAACCGATACCCGCCCCGCTGCGGCGAGAGGGGGCTCGCCTGTCAGCTTTTCTTTCCCAATTTTCAGGATTACCTGACCTATTTACGGATTCCGGCCGCACCGATAGTTGCAGTAAATTGCGGCGATAGTACTACTATGCCGACCGCATAGCTGACATCGAAACGATGGAAAATATCGATATCTTTTGCCGAGGTGTGTCGTCTATTCGCCGTCGCACCGCGTACCCGCGGCGTCGCCAATGTCCGACCAAGAGCGCCATCGCGACCACGCGCGGTAATCGCCCGCGCTAGAACGAAGTGGCAGTTTGAAGGGAGCAGATAAGGATATGGCAGCAACGAGCAGCAGGGAACCGCGTCTCCTTTGGTCCAGTGCGCACGGTCGTTCCGCGCCGCCCGCACTGGCAACGTACGGGGCGCAAGCGGCGCCGGTCGGTTTGATTGACGCATCGGATCCGACCGTCGTATTCGTGGACTGCATCGACAGTGACGCGCAAGCCGAAGTGAACAAATGGCGAAGCAGCCATGGCTCGGCGCCGTACCTCGTTCCAGTGGTGAAAACCGCTTCGCCGCAGATCATCGTCTCACTGATTGCTCAGGGTGCGAATGACGTCGCCGGAGATAGCGACTTGCTGTCTCCGGATACCATCGTCGGCCGCTCGCGGGACGAAGTGAGGTTGATGCACCTCGCCAGGTCCTGCGCCGGAGATACGAACTGGCTGCAACGCAGTGCGGACGACATGTCGTCGCCCGTCTTCTTCAAGGATGCGGCGGGCGCCTATATTGGCTGCAACCAGGCATTCGAGCGCCGGCTAGGCCTCGGCCGCGAGCATCTCACGGGAAAAACCGTCTACGACATCGCGCCGTCCGATCTGGCGCTCGTCTATCAGCAGGCGGATATCTCTCTGGCCTCGCGCGGCGGCGTGCAGATCTATGCGACCGGGCTCCCCAAACCGTCGGGCGAGGTCGGGCTCGTGCGGTTCTACAAGAGTGTCATTTCCGACGGCACGAACGTGACCGGCATCGTGGGCACCGTTCACGACATCGGCGCCTCGGCAGAGGAGGAGATTCAAGAAGCCCTCCGGGAACTCCTGCGCCAAGCGGCTGCCGAGGGCGCAGGGGCGCCGCGCGCCGACGGCGACCGCATTCTGCTCGCTCGGATCGCGCGCAGGGACGCCGCTGCATTGGCTCGTCTGCACAGGCAATACGCCCCTCGGCTCAAGCGGTTCCTCAATAGGATGACGTGGAGCAGCCACATGATGGACGAGGTCGTGAACGACGTCTTTCTGGTCGTCTGGAACAAAGCCGCCGATTTCCGCGGCCAGTCCTCCGTGTCGACTTGGCTGATGGCCATCGCTTATCGGTGCGCCTGTCAGGCGATCCGCAGCGAGCATCGGTTCGCCGACACGGTGCCGCTCTCTTACGAGCAGCATCTGGCCGCACTTCACTATATGCACAGCTACGAGGCGACGGACTTGCTGACGAAAGCGATGGCGCAACTGCCGGTCGATCAGCAGCTCGCCATGTCGCTCGCCTTTGTGTTCGGGCACTCGACCGAGGAAGTCGCGGCGATCACCTGTTCAACGGAGTCCGCCGTCAAAGCGCGCATTCGCAGGGCACGGGAACGGCTGCGCGAAATCATCGGACGACTCGACTGACGAGACGCCCTCCTGTGGCCCCAGGCATCCGCCGGGCCCTGAGGACGCTCAGCCGACCGGTCACGGTCGGTACGGCCCGCACACGCCCCCTCCTGCTTCCTCTCGCTTCCTCCCTTCTCGCCTCCTCCCTTCTTGCGCATCGCTCGTCGCGTAAACGAATTCGCCGGCGCCAGCCACGGCGCATCTCCGCATCTCCGCATCTCCGCATCTCCTTTCGGCAATAAAACCCCATCGTAGCAATTTAAAACGGTAATTCAAATGCATCGAATATCGAGTCGGCGACGGCCAAACTCGATGGCCTAAGCCACTCAGATCAGTCGGATTCGAGTGTAAGAACTTTCTGACATCGATGTGCCGGTGAATCGCGCAAAGCCAATGTACGCGGTGTTGGACCGCGTAAGGAAGTCGGAGAGGACTCCCGCTGGCAGTCAAATCGCGAAGTATCCGAAACCGCCGCCGACCACACTAACGGATAAGACTTCATCCAATGAAGCAGGGCGCGGCCGAGCGCGCCAGATGGGGGTAAACCGTGCCCCGAGCGCGCACCCCTGAACGAAACGTGAATCGTCTAGAGAGGATGGTCCGTTTCATCAATGGCTGAAGATCGCAGATGCCTTAGCGGCACAAATCATGGCGTGCGATCGACGGTCGACCGGACGCCGACTGGAGACTTAACGTGCGACTCGCTCTTGTTACCGACGACCCACAATTAGCGGCCAACCTTAGCGAATGCTTCGCCGAAGACAGCATTGCCATCGAACCGTTCGAGGCCGAGGTGCCGCTTTTTCGCGCCATGCGAACAACGGCTTTCGATGCCGTGGTAATCGATGCCAAAAACAATTCGATGCTCGTGGACGCGTTGCTGTCGTGGCAGAACTGTAACGGTGCGGCGGCGGTTCCGATCATCGTGCTGACGCCGGCATCGAACTGGGCAGCCATGCTGCGATGGATCAACGCAGGCGCAACGGACGTGGCGAATCGCTTCGACCTGCAACAAGTACGGCTGCGCGCGCATATTGCGCTGCGGCGCCATGCGCCCGATAGGCAAGAGGATGTGGTCTCCTGCGGCGGGTATGTGTTGCGACGGCACGAAGGAACGTTGACGATCGACGGCGAACCGATATCGCTCACGCCGCGCGAATTCGCGATGGCGTGGCTGCTGTTTTCCAACGTCGGCAAGTTTTTGAGCCGTGCCCAGATTGCGAGCAGCGTGTGGGGAGCCTGCGAAGACATCGCAGGCCGATCCATCGAACAGCATATCTACAAACTTCGCAAAAAGCTCCGGCTGTCGGGGCAAGGCGCAGCGAACCTGAAAACCGTCTATGCGCTCGGCTACAGGCTCGATCTGGCCGCTTCGGATCGGTTCGGTCGCGAGACCGCGGAGTGGGACCAACCCCGCACCCGCACCGCGCCCATCAGGCACACGCCGCACTCGTTCGGCGTTTCGTTTGCGATCGCACCCGTACAGGGTTGAGTCACTCAAAACGCGAATTCTTTCGCGCCCGGAAAATAGAGTTCGCCGCATTGCCCGCATAAAAACACGCGCATCGATATCGTCAAGCCTGAACGATGCGTCCAGTGTCTCCTGTTTCGGCAGGAATGCGCGAGGGCCTCGTCGCGCGGCGAACCACCTAGATGCCGTTTATTGGCGGCGTGCATTCACTATTCATGACGACGAGGTCATCCATGAGCTTATCCATCGGCGGTTCTTCCCAACTGGGCATCGGCGGAGTCGACTTTTCGGCGTCCGCTGGCGCGGACAGCAGCGGCACGGCAGAAATCGAAAAAATGCTGGGCATGATGCTCAACATGATCGAGCACATGTTGGCGCAAGCCATCCAGCAGCAGAACGAGATCGCAGGCATCGACACCAAGGGCGGTTCGACGTCTCCCGCTCCGACTTCCCCCGATGGCGGCAGCGGCGCTGATGCAAGCGGCGGCGCCGATGCGGGCGGCGGCGCTGGTGCAACCGGCGGGGCCGACGCAGCCGGCGGCACCGATGCGGCGAGCGGAGCGGCCGGCGGTTTGCAGTCGATCGAATCGATGCTTCAGACCATCCTGCAGATGCTGCAGCAACTGCAATCGAGCGGCAGCCACGCGAACGGCGGCCAAGACAACAGCCAGATGCTGCAGATGCTCGGCGAAATCACGCAAATGCTCGGACAGATCCAGCAAGCGAACGGCGCGCAAGGCGGTGCAGCCGGCGGTGCGACCGGCGGCGACGCCGCTGGCGGATCGCAAGCGGCGACGGGCGGCAATCCGCAATCGTCGATCGAATCGATGCTGCAGGAAATCCTGAAAATGCTGCAAGAGATGACCGCGCAGCACGGTCACTCGGGCAACAGCGACGGTCGCAGCGGCGACAGCAACCAGCAAGTGACGCAAATGCTCGGGGAAATCACCCAAATGCTGCAGCAGATGATGCCGCAGGCGTCGGCAAGCGCAGGCGGGAAGTGAGTGTGCGGGGTAAATGCCGGCTCGATACGCCGGCATTTACCTATCCATCGCTACAGCAAATAAAGGAGATGTGATGAGCATTTTTTCCAAGATCAAGCACGGGTTCGAACACCTGGGCGACGACATCAAGCATGTCGCCAAAGATGTCGAGCATGGCGTAGAAAACGTCGGCAAAGACATCAAGCAAGGAGTCGAGCACCTCGATCCGTTCGCCAACACGAACATCGCTGCAGGCATCGAGCATGCATTCAGCAAGATCGGAAAGGGCATCAAAGACGGCGTCGAGCAAGTCGGCAAGAACCTCGCCAAGGATGCGAGCACGGTAGGAAAGGATCTGAAAAAGACCGGCAGCGACCTCGCTCACGGACACTTCAAAGAAGCCTTCCACGATGCCGTCGATACCGGCAAGGATGCGTTCAACGGCTACTACGACGCCGTCACCGCGGTCGGCCACGTGGCTGTCGATTCGCTCGCCAACATGCATCTGAGCAAGGGCATGGACAAGGCGATGGGCAAGGTCGAGAAAGGCTACGATGCGTTCACCAACGACATCAAGTCCAGCGTCGACCAAGTCGGCTCCGAGGTGATCGAAGGCACCGCGGGCGCGATCTCGGGCACGATCCAAGCGGGCAAGGACGCGGTGCATGGCAAGTGGGGCGCGGCGCTCGATCATCTGGGCCAGGCCGGCATGGATGTGGTCAGCGTGGCGTCGGATCTCACGCCCGAAGGCGCGGCGGCGGCGATCGGCACGAACGTTCTCATCAATGCGCACATCGGCAGCAAGCAGTTGGATACCGCGATCGGCGGCGCATTGCACGGTAACGTCGCTCAAACCGTGAAGGGTGTCGTCAAGAACGTCGGCGAAATGGAAGCCGGCAATGCGGCGCAAAAGGCGCTCAGCGGCATCGAATCGAAGGTCGCGTCCACGGGCGGATCGAATTCGAGCGTCGTGGCCGCGGGCGTTCTCGGCGCCGCTGCGGGCGGGATTTCGTTCGACGGCAAGCGTTCGCATGGCTCGTCCGGCGAGTCCGGCGGCTTCGGAGGCGGGGCGGGTGGGTCCGGCGGGTCCGGCAAATTCGCCAGCTTCGGTAAGCTCGGAGGCTCCGGCAGGTTCGCCTCGTTCGGCAAGGTGGGCGGCTCCGGTGGGTCGGGAGGCTCCAGCAAGTTCGCCTCGTTCGGCAAGGTGGGCGGGTCCGGCGACTCCGGCGGCTCCGGCAAGTTCGCCAGCTTCAGCAGGTTGGCCGGCTCCGGCAGGTTCGGCAAATCCGGTGGTAAAACCAATGCCGGCGGCCAAGAGCAGTACAACGCCGCTGGACACGGCAACCATGCGCAATACGCTGCCCAACACACGGACAACGAAAAGGACAAGCACGAAAAGCGCGCCGAGAATGCCCAAAACTCGGCCGACAACGCTGCAGCCTACAACACGGCGTCCAACGGTCCGCCTCCCGGGCAACCCTCGTTTTCGCCGTTCATGCTTCAGGGCGGCGCGCCGGGCGCAGGGCGTAGCGCGGGGCTCGTAGGCGGGGACGACCCGAACTCGTAAGCTCACCTGCGAGGTATCGCGCCGTATCGCCAAGCAGGCCCGAGCAGATACCAAGGGCCTGCCGACACGCTACCGCCGGCCCCTCGTCGTCAGTACTTCGGACCGGCATCTCAGCCGGTCTTTTTTTTGCTTAAGCGCGCAACGAAATCGGGGTTAAAAAAAGTATCCGCCCGCCTGCGGCGGTGCGGATACTTGATCTCGAATCTCAAAGCGCCAAACGAAGGCTCGGTTACATCGTCGAGTCTTGACCGCAGCAAGCGGACGCATCGTCGGTCGTGCCGGCGCCGGCGGCCGACACGACGCGAGGCGTCAGCAAGAACAGGCGCTGGAATTTCTGCCCTTGATGGTGCTTGAACTTGAACAGCCCCCCGATCAGGGGAATCTTCGACAAGACCGGCACACCCGATTCGCTGCGGTCGTCTTGATCCACGGTATAGCCGGCGATCAGCAAGCTCTGCCCTTGATCGATCAGCGTCTGCGTATCGATCGTGCTCTTACTGACGACAGGCAGCTGCCCCACGACCTGGCTCGTCAACTGGCCGTCTTCGATATGCACGTCGAGCCGAATCTGCGGCTTGCCCTGCTCCGAGACGATACTGGGCAAGACACGCAGCGCCACCCCGGCCGACACGCTGTAAAGGCTTCCCGATTCGAAACCCTGCACCGGCACGTAGAACGTCTGCTTGTTGTCCATGACGGCTTCCACGTTATCAAGCGTGGTCACCTTCGGGTTGGCGGTAATGCGCGCGTTGTCCGTTTGTTCCAGCGCGCTGATGCGGCTGAGCAGATAACGCCCCGTCCCCCCGATGACCGCCGTCAACACGCCCCCGGCCGGCGTCATTGCAGCGGCCGCACCGGCTGCGTTCGACAGCATCGACGAGGTATTCGAATTCGCATTCGGGAAGCCTTGCGGATTGATCGAACCGGGGAAATTCGCCTGCGCGTTCTGCCCGTTGCCTGTTTCGATATCGATATGGCTCGAATTGAGCCGCCAATCGACGCCGAGTTCCTTCAAGCCCGTTTCCGAAATCTCGATGATGCTCGCGTCGATCTCCAGCACCCCCGGACGACGATCGAGCGACGTGATCAAACGTTCGAGCGCGGGCATCGACTCCGCACGGGCACGCACGAGCACGGCATTGTCGCGCGCATCGGCGCGAATGATCGGCGCATCAGGATGCGCCGACCCCGGCCCCGCCGCCGATGGCGAGAGCGCGCTCATCATGTCCTCCGGCAACGGAGGGGCCGAAGCGTTGCGCGCGGCGTCCGGGCCGCCCGACGGCGCCGGCTGCGACGGCCCGGAGCCGCCGAGGAAACCCGGCAGCGGCGGGAACAGTCGTCCATTCGCGCCCGCCCCCTGCGCCTCCGACGACCCGCCGATGCTTCGCACCCGATACGCATCGGCGCCGATCCGCGCCGAAGTATTGCCGACTCTCGGATCGGCATCGTTCGAATACAGACTGCGCAAAACCGTCACCACGCCAGGGACGACGACGGGCTCCCCGTTGACCATCAGCGAACGATCGGTGGCCCACGCGTAGTGGAGTCGGAACGAACGCACCTCAGGCGTATCGCCGCGTTCGACGTCCCGATCGATCAAGTGCGCAACATCCGCGGCGAGCTCGACCATGCGCGGCGGCCCCGATACGACCGCGGTCCGCGTTTTGTCGTCGTAGAGCACAGGGAAGCGCGGATCGTTCACCCCGAGCCTCGAGAGCGCCGCACGCAAATCATCCGTCGTCGCATGCATGAGTCCGATCGTTTGGCTGCGGGCCTCGTTCGGGCCCGACACACGCAGGACGGATCCGTCGTAATACCAGATGAAGCCGAAAGAATCGGCCATGCGATCAAGAAAGCGCTGCGGCGTCTCGTCGAAGCGGCCCGTCACGACACCTTCGACTTGCGGCGAGATCCATGTCATCACGCCTTCGCTAGCGCCAAGATCGCGCAGCACCTCCTTGACGTCCTTATGATCGGCCACGTAGGCAAAATGATTCGACTTCCAAGGGATCGGACGCGCGAGGGCGTCGTTGCCGCTCACCGCGATGCCAACCAACGCCGACAATACGAGCGCTCTGACGCAGCGCATGCGTCCTGGATATTTCATTGTTTTGTGCTCCGCGAGAATCGATGCCCTTACCGGGTGCTGGTGACGATCGTCTGGGACGGCGATTCGTTGAAGTGCTTGCGATAGCCCTTCGCCAACGTCGACCGGCTCTTGAGGCCCCAGCGGTTCGCGGTGTCGTAGATCGACGATGCAGGACCATCCTCGTCGAGCAAGTCGCGGCGAATGCCTTCCAGCCGCAACGATCGGATCAAGCCGCACGGGGTCACGCCCAGCGCGCGTTTGAACACGAGTTGGATCGTGCGCATCGTCACCTTCATTTCGGCCGCGACCTCGCGCGTCGTGAGATCCTCGCGGTCGATGTTGTCGATGATGTAGCGATAGGCGCGTCGATACTTCGCCGGAAGACGCGCCGAGACCTCGTCGTTCACGAGCGCCGCGCCATGGGTGCGCGCGGTGCCTGCCGCGCGCGTCGGCGCGGCATCGCTGCGCAGACGCCGCAGCGCCTCGGCCGTGTACTGGCAATAGAATTTGAGCGCATGGGCGTGTTCGCCGCGACGCGTCGCGACTTTGGCCATGCTGTAGAAGTAATCGACATCGCGATGCACGCGCCCGTCGAACTTCGACAAGGCGTTCATCAATTCGACCCCCAAATCGTCTTGACCGCCGGAGAACGCGGCCAGGGCCATCTCCAAGGTCGCGTGAAATTCGAAAGCCGGAGTCGGGGACTGGCGCGCAATACGTGCGGTGAGCACCGAAGCGGGCGTGCCGCATTCGCCGCTTGCCAAGCGTTCCATGCTGTGCAGCAGTTCCTGATGCAGCGACAGCAGGGCCGGTCGTATGGCAACCGCCGACGCCGGCGGGAGCGGCGCCCGGCTACCGGCGGCAAGCGATGCCGAGGCCAACGCCGTTTGCCAAAACGCATGATCGTCGAGTGCGCGCGAGGCACGCACTTTCAACCGCACGTCGAACTCTTGCGCCAGCAAATCGACGACGAGACGAAAGCGCGGTTCCTCGTGTCCGTCGGCCAGCTCCGCGGCGCGCGACAAGGCGTCGGCCGCGGCTTGCTGCTGAGCCAGTTGATGATGTGCGAGCGCCATGCCGAGCGCGGCTTCGATGCGTTGCTCGACGTGCGCGTCAGGCTCGGCGGCCACACGCGCGAAACCGCGCTGCGCCACGGCCGGGCGGGCACGGAACAAACTGAGCCATGCCGTATTGCGGCAAGACTGCACGCGCAACTGATCGTCGTCCTTCCAGATCAGCTTTTGTGCGCGACGGTAGTGATTCTCGGCTGCCTCGAAATCGCCGACGACCACGGACACATCGGCCAACGCCGTCAGTTCTTCATTCGATTTCACGCGTGCCTGCAATTGCGCGCGCTCGCTCTGATCGGCGACGTCGTCGACGCCGCAATAGGCTCGAGCAAAGTCTCCTTCGAGCACGAAAGTGCAATAGCGGGGTAGACTGCTGCGGAATTTGAGGGCTGACAGTAGCGCAAGATAGACCGTCGGATACATGGCTCGACACTCTTGGAATACGCCCCGTCACTTATCGGCCGACCGGGCTAAGCCGTGCATCGGATCGAACCGCGAGTCCCTCGCGAATCACCGTGCTTGAGTCGATATTAGTCGGCTGCCGGTTTGATAATTTCAACAATCTCACGGCCATTCACAACAATTCTGACTACGCGGTGAGAATGTGGGCGTCGGCCCGCGGGCACGGTCGAGCGCCTCTAAAAAGCGAAGGGGAGCGCCGGCGGGCAGCGGCCCGCGCCAGCGGGGAATGAGCGTGAACCGGCCCTAGTTCGGCTAGTGCGCGGCGCCCGACGATGCGAGCGCGGCGGCTTGCCGCATGAAGTCGTCGAGGCGCAGCGAACCGAGGACTTGTTGAGAAAGCACGCCCACCAAGAGGATGAGCATCAGCAGGCCGATGGCGCCGCGCAGCGGCTGGCTGAGCGATGACGGCTCGAGCTTTTCGGCGGCGCGCGCGAGGATGCCGATCGAGAGATCGACGAATACCAATGCAAGCATCACGGGCGTGCCGAACTTCACGGTAGCCGCCATGATTGAATCGGTGCGGGCGATGATGAAGCTTTCCGCCACGCTGGCCATCGACGGCGTGAGCGACGCGAGCGGCCACCATTTGAACGATTCGAACATGGCGCCCATCAAGAACGTCATGCCGCCGCCCACATAAAACAACGCCGTGGCCAATTGCATCAACGTATTGGACGTGGGCGTGCTTTGATCGCCGCGCAGCGGGTTGTTCATCTGCACGCTGTTGTATCCGGCGAGATCGTCGATCAGCGTGCCGACGCATTGAGCGATCCAAAACACCGACGACGCGGCAAAGCCAAGCAACGCGCCCAGAAACATTTCCTTCAGCGAGATCATCAGCAACTGCGCCGACCCGAGCTCATCGAAGTGATGAACGGGCTGCGCGGCGGCCACGAATACGGCGAGCACATAAATGATGCCGTTGCGCGCGGTACCGGGCAGCATATCGCCGCTCGTAGGCGGAAATATCGAGAAAGCAACGGCAATGCGCGCCGCGCTCAGCGCGAGCGTGAAAAAGAAGCCCTGATACTCGTTGAACAGCTCGGCAAGCGCATGGGCCGTAGCCAGTCCTTCGTTCATCGTTGTTATCCTCCGCGAGCGAGACGCGCCGCGGCCGTTTCGCCCGCCTCGTCGTCCGCCCGTTCTTCGACCCGACGCTGCGCCGCCGCAATGACCTTGCGCAACTGTTCACGCGCGGCTTCCAGCGATGCATCGGCGCGGCGCACATCAATCCCGAGCTGGTCGACGGCCTGTTGTTGCGCCTGCACGGCGTCGACCGCGCGACGCACCGCGGCGCGCGCTTGATCGACGGCCTCCGTCAAGGGCGTCCGGTAACGATCGAGGTCGAGGTACGTCACAGGCGACAATCCGTTCGGGTCGCTCAGCAATTGTGCAATGCGCTCTTCATGCGCCTGGCGGCGATCCGCGGCCGCTTGGCGTTCGCGCTCCGCTTCGTCCACTTCATCCGATAGCCGCTGCAGTTCATGCCGCGCATCGGCGAGCGCGCGCTCGACGCGCTCCTTCGCACGCACCTTGGCCGCAACGACGATCTTCCAAACTTGCTCGACCGCGCGGCTCATGACTCGCCGAAGCCGCAAAGCACATCGCGCGTCTCGGCCAAATCGGCCAGATCATCGGTACGCTGGCGGACGAATCCCTCGATTTCCTCATGCATCGCGATGGCTTCGTCGGCGAGCGGATCGGCCCCGCTCTTGTATTCGCCGATTTGGACCAGCATTTCCACTTCGTCGTACTTCGCCATCAATCGGCGCACACGTCCGGCCCCCGCGCAGTGCGCCGGCGATGCGATTTGCGGCATCACCCGGCTCAAGCTGCCGAGGACGTCGATCGCCGGATAGCGGTTACGCGCGGCAATCTTGCGAGAGAGAATCAAGTGCCCGTCCAAAATACCGCGCACTTCCTCACTGACAGGATCGCCGCCCTCTTCGTCGTCGGCCAACACCGTATACAGGGCCGTGATCGAGCCCTCCCGACCCATGCCGGCGCGCTCGAGCAGTCGCGGCAGTTCCGCGAACACCGATGGCGGAAAGCCTCGACGCGTAGGCGGCTCGCCGGCCGACAGCCCGATTTCGCGCTGTGCCCGTGCGAAGCGCGTCAGCGAATCCATCATCAACAGCACGCGCTGACCTTGGTCACGAAAGTATTCGGCGATCGCGGTGCCCACGTGCGCCGCCTTAGCGCGCTCGATGGATGAACGATCCGAGGTGGCGCATACGACGACGCTGCGCCCCATGCCCTCTTCGCCAAGAATGAGTTCGATGAATTCGCGCACTTCTCGCCCGCGCTCACCGATCAAAACGATGACGTTGACATCGCATTCCGTGCCGCGGGCGAGCATGCCGAGCAGCGTACTTTTCCCCACGCCCGCCGGCGCGAAGATGCCCATCCGCTGCCCTTCGCCCAGCGCCATCAAGCCGTCGATCACCCGCACACCGGTACCGAGCTGCGTCTCGATCATGCGCCGTTCGAGCGGATCGGGCGCATTCGCGAAGACCGGCACGCGCTGCCGCGCATCGATGGGCCCGCGGCCGTCGCTCGGCTCGCCCAGCCCGTCGAGCACTCGGCCAAGCAGCCCAGGCCCCACGGGAACCGAAAGCGGCTCGCCGCTTCCCGTCACCCGCGTGCTGCGGGAAATACCCGTCATGTTGCCGAACGGCGCCAACAATACGTGCTGCCGAGCGATACCGACCACTTCCGCTCGCTGCATGAGCGTGCCGTCGGAGCCCCACAACTCGCACAGTTCGCCGAGTTGCGCGTCCAACCCGCCCACCTTGATCAACGTGCCGACCGCCTCGAGCACCTTTCCATAGGATTCCAGCGATGCACTTTGACCGAGCGCCGACTCGAAATGGTCCGCAAAGCGGGCGATCACGCTCATTTCACGCTTCCTCGTCGTCGTATTCGTCGTACGCGTCGTTGTCCCACTCGCGGTGCGCCGGCCGATCCTGCGCCGTCGCGCCGCCAACCGCCGACACGGCGCCTCTCAATGCGCGTTCGAGCCCGACCAATTGCGCACGAAGATTTCCCGCGATCACGCCGTAGTCCCACTCGCAGAGGCAGCTGCCTTCCTCGACCGAATCGTCGACGATCACCTCCAGGTTCAGCGGCGGATTCGCTTCGCGCGCAAGCGTGCCGAACGCGCGCCTCGCGCTTTCCGCATCGGCCGCCGAAACGGTCACGGTCAGATGCGTCGCATCGTCGATCGCACGCGACACCGTGATCGCAATCCGGCGCATCAGCGCATCGCGATCGCTTTCGGCAATCACTTGCTCCACCGCATTCATCACGAGACGCGCGAGGCGAGCCGACGATGCGTGAAGCTCTTCGCGCTCGTCGCGCGCACGTGCGAGAAAGCTCGCGTGGGCTTGGGCCAAGGCCTGCCTCTGCCCGGCCGCATAGCCAAGGCGCGCGCTGTTGTCGAACTTGCGTCGCGCCGTCGCTACGAATGCTTCGGTCTCGCGCCGTGCGGTTTCCACGAGCTGCTCGGCCCGCTTCCTCGCGTCCTGCATCGTCGCCTGCACGACTTCGTCGAGCGCTTCCATTGCGTCGTTCAACTCGATCGTTCGTGCGAACTCGGCTGCACGAATGACGTCGTTGTCGATCGCGATCACCTTGGGCTGTTGCTTCAACCAAATAGCCATTGAAACTCCGGAAACAAGAGACCTGCGATGGAAAAGAATGCGTCGGTGGCGTTCGTGCCCGTTGCCGCCGCTTTGCCGCCGCGGCCCCGCGTCACGCCATCGGCGCAGACGCCGCTCGCCTTCAGCAACGTGTCCCGCTCAGCAGTGAGCACGTTCTGCCAGACATCGCGGCCCGCGGCGAAATCCAGTTCCAGTTCGACCATACGGCGCAGCGTCGGGTGGGCACACGCGCCGTCCGCCAACATCGAGGCCCAACCGAGGCGCGCTAGCCCGTCCGCGGTGAGGTCATCGGGCAAAGGCCCGCCCGAAGTGGATGTCAGCGCATGCGCTTGCAACGCGGCGAATGCCGTCGGCCCAATGCTCAGCGAGAGCGCGCATTTCGTTTGGCGGTCGACGCAGCGCCGAATCGCGTCGCGGCACGCGAACAGCGCGCGCGCCGCCAGAATCGGCCGCAAGGCCTGCACCGCGATCGTCGCGACGCGATTGCCGGCATGCAGAAACGCTTCCGCCGGCACCGGTGTGAGGAACCACAAACGTCGCGCATAGCCCAATCGCAATGCGGACGCGCGCTGCCCGCACGGCGAGTTCGGCGCCGCTAGCGTAGACTTGCGCGCCGCTTCGAGTGCAAGCGCCGTGTTCAACTCTCGAACGCGCAATTCGAACTCGCTCAGCACACGAATCAGCGAGTGGCTCGAGCTCATGGCGCTACGGCGGAATTACCGCTCTCCTTGCCGCTCTCTTTGCCTTTCAGACGCTTGAACCAATGCTTCGGCGAGCTTTCGCGCCACGAGCGCGGCGCAAAGGCCAGCCCCAACGCAGCGGCAGCGGCGATGACGCCCAAGATCGCAGCACCCACGATCCATATATTCGATGCGCCCACGCGCTCCTGCTCGGCGACCATCCCCTCCGGGATCGGCTGGCTCGACTGCACCAGCGTCACGCTGACGTTGTCGTACGTCAAGCCTTCGACGCTATGCACCACCAAGTTCTTGATGCTCGGCACCAGCGCTTGAATGTCGACGCCGGCTCGATACTTGATGAAAACGGCCGCGGACGAGGGCTTGATGACGTTCGAGAGCGGATCGTTGTTCGGCAGCACGATCTGCACTTCGGCCACCGCCACCCCATCGATCTTCGACAATGTTTGGGAAAGCTGCTGCGACACGCCATAGATGAACCGCACGCGCTCCTCCGTCGGCGTGGAGATCAGGCCATCCTTCTTGAACATGTCGCCGAGCGACGTGTACTTCGGATGCGGCAGTCCGTGCGCGCGCAGCACTTCCATCGAGCGCGCGAAGTCATCGCCGCCGACCTCGACCGCCCAGCTTTTTCCGCCGTCGGGCGAGGTCTTGCTCGCGTCGATGCCCGCCTCGAGCAGCACGCGCATCAAGTCGTTCGCGTCGGGCTCGGTCAGCTGCGCAAACAGTTGCTTGCTGCATCCCGCAAGCGCGGCGGTCATGGTCACAAGAATCGCCAGAGTTCGCAGCGAGCTCAAAAAGCGGCGCATAGCGCCCTCCGTCATTGGTTCTTCATCAGGGTCTGCACGGTGCTCTTGCCGCCCTGGGCAACCGCCGTTCCCGTGTAGATCTTCACCATTTCATCGGTGACGGCATGCTGGATCGCCATCGTCTGAGCCGCGACTTCCTGGATCGACATGTTGCCGCTCTGCGCTTCGAAGGCGTCGATCCGCTGCGTCAACGCACCGAATGCGTCGTCCTGCGCGGTGACCGCCTGCGAAATCGTGGACGGGCCCTGGATGTGCCCGGACTGCTCGGGAACCATACGCGCTTGTTCGAGCGCTTCGCGAAAGCGTGCACCGAGACCTTCGGGCGCATGGTTGCCGAAGCTTGCCGGCGTCGCGTCCGTGGCGCCGCCCGCGGAATTGACGTTCGGCAGCGCGAATGGGGGCGTGATAGCTGAGATGGGTACGGTCATGTCGACACCTCACGCGCGCATATAGCTGAACGACATCGCTTGGCGCAGCAGATCGGCATCCGCGGCCTTGCTTTCGGCGGGCGCCGCCTCTTGCGGCGTGTCCTCGCGCTTGCCGGTCAGAAGCTTCATCAGGCCGACCGATTCGGCGTCTTCGTCGCGCTCGAGCACTTCATTGGCATAAATGCGCCACGAGGGATCGCCGAGCGAGGATAGGCACAGCGCGAGCAGCGCCGTGACGTAGGGGCCGAACGGCGCCTTCAAATCGCGCCCTTCCAGTTGCCGCAACAATTGCGCTGCGTCGGCCGGGCGATTTCGGCGAATCTGCAGCCATGCGTCATAGGCATGCAGTTCGATAAAGGCCGGGCGCATCACGTGGAGTGCGGCCAGGACGCGCTCGGCTTCGTCCAGATGCCCCTTGCGAGCCGCCCAGGTCAACATTTCCACCAGCGCGGATACCAAGTTTTTGCTGCATGACGTGAGATCCATCTTTCCCCTCGCGAAGTTCGAATCGGAACCCGGGCTGACTCCCCGGAACGGCCGTACGCGAAAGGTGCGCCGCCGATGCCTCGTAACGTAACGGGACTCGTGCGCTTGCCCGGGCGCACCCGGCGAATTTCATCGCCTGCCAACGAATCAGGCGTCGCGATTTCGCCCGAGGACGCGCCGTTTCGTCGCTTGCGAACGCGCGCGCGGCGGTACCGGGCGACACTCGCGGCCAATTCGATCGATGCAGTGATGGTCTACCAGCGAGCGCGCCATGTCCGACGAGAAAACCGAAGAGCCATCAGAGAAAAAGCTCAGGGACGCGCGTCAAGACGGCGAGACGATCAAAAGCCCGGACTTGTCGTTTGCGATGCTGCTGCTCGTCTCGTCGCTCGGATTGTCGCTCGCCGGCCCGACGATGGGCGAGCACCTGAGCGCGCTGATGCGCATCGCGCTCGACGTGCATTCGAGCGGCACGACGGATGCGGATCTGCGCCGCGCGATGGCCCGCATCGGCATACAAGCGCTGCTGTTGTCCATCCCGGTGGGGGTGGCGGTGGTGGCGGCCATCGCCGCGGTGGCCTCGCAGATCGGCTTCGTGATCTCGTTCAAACCGCTCGAGCCCAAATTCAACGCGATCAATCCCGGATCGGGGCTCAAACGCATGTTCTCCATGCGCTCGTTCATCGACCTGATCAAGATGACGATCAAGGCAGTCGTCATCGCGGCGGCGCTCTATAAGACCTTGATCTCGCTCATGCCGCTGATCGTCGGCGTGGCTTACGAGCCCATACCGGATCTCATCCAAATATCGTGGTCGGCGCTATGCCGTCTGTTCGGGGTCGGCGGCGTGCTCTATCTCGTGCTCGGGGCCGTGGATTACGGGATCCAACGCTGGTTGTTCATGCGCGATCACCGCATGAGCAAGGACGAAGTCAAACGTGAACACAAAAATTCGGAAGGCGATCCGCAGCTCAAAGGCAAGCGCAAGCAGATCGCGCGCGAGATCGTTCAGGAAAACCCGGACAAAGCCGTGGCCGGTGCGCGCGCCGTCATCGTGAACCCGACGCACTATGCCATCGCCGTGCGCTACGAGCCCGACGAATACGACTTGCCTCGTGTGGTCGCAAAAGGCGTCGACGCGGACGCGCTGGAAATCCGCCGTATGGCCGAACGCCACGGGGTGCCTATCGTCGGCAATCCGCCCCTCGCACGCGCGCTCTATCTGGTCCCGCTCGAAGATGCGATTCCCGAATCGTGCTTCAAGGCCGTGGCCGCCGTACTGGCGTGGGTCGAGGACATGCAAGCGGGCGACGGCGCCGGCGGCCACATGTCCCCCGGCCCGGCAATGAGCACGTACGAACAACCCAATGAAGGACTGCCGTCATGACTAAAGACGCTACGCTCTCCAGAGTTTCGCAATACAGCGGCGAAGTCGGCATCGCTGGGGTGATCGTCGCCGTGGTGGCGTTGATGATCCTGCCGCTGCCCACGTTTCTCATCGATGCTCTGCTAGGCGTGAATATCACGGCCAGCGTCGTGCTGCTGATGGTGACGATGTACATTCCGAACGCCACTTCCCTTTCCTCGTTTCCGTCGCTGCTGCTCTTCACCACGCTGTTTCGCCTCTCGCTGAACATCGCATCGACGAAGTCGATTCTGCTCAAAGCCGAAGCGGGCCACATCATTCAGAGCTTCGGCGAACTCGTCGTGGGCGGCAATCTCGTCGTCGGCCTCGTCGTCTTTTTGATCATCACCACGGTGCAGTTCATCGTCATCGCCAAGGGCTCGGAACGCGTGGCCGAAGTAGGTGCGCGTTTCACGCTCGACGGGATGCCGGGTAAGCAAATGAGTATCGACGCGGATGTGCGCGCCGGCAATCTCACCGCGGAGCAAGCGCAGAAGCGGCGCGCCCTGCTCGCGCTCGAGAGCCAGTTGCACGGCGGCATGGACGGCGCGATGAAGTTCGTCAAAGGCGATGCGATCGCCGGCCTCGTCATTACGATGGTCAACATCTTGGCGGGGATCGTCATCGGCGTCACCTATCACGGAATGAGCGCTGGCGAGGCGGCGAACCGCTTCTCCGTCCTCTCCATCGGCGACGCGATGGTGTCGCAGATTCCCTCGCTGCTGATCTCGGTTGCGGCGGGCGTGCTGATCACGCGCGTCGCCGACGACGACAGCAAGCCGCGTTCGCTCGGCACGGAAATCATCGAGCAGTTGTCGGGAAATGCGCGAGCGCTGTTCAGCGCCGCCGCGTTGCTGTGCGGCTTCGCCCTCGTGCCCGGCTTTCCGTCGGCACTGTTCGTGGTATTGGCGGCCGCGCTAGCGGCCGGGGGCTTCACGCTCGTGCGCAAGCAGCGCAAAGCGGAAACGCCCGCCGGTCCCGAACTGCCGGCGCTCACGCGCGAAGGTTCCAAGGAAAGCGCGCCGACCATCGCGAAACGGGCGCCGGCCTTCGCGGTCCCGCTCGCCATCCGTTTCTCGCCGCAGCTCGCTTCGCTGATCGATGCGGCCAAGCTCGACGACGCCTTCGAACAGGGGCGGCGCGCCTTGACCGCCGATCTCGGCTTGCCGTTCCCGCGCACCGCCCTATGGGTGGCCGAAGAACTGACGGCGCACAGCTATCAGTTGATCGTGCAAGACGTGCCTTCGCCGCCCCTCGATCTGCCGCCCGGCCTCTCCGTATTGCGCGACCCGCCCGAAGCGTTGCGCCCGCAATGCGAGGAACGGCGCGACCTGGCGGGGCTCGCGCATAGCTATTGGATCGACACCGCGAAAGTACCGGCCGATTCGGCCAAGGCGATCGTGAGCCGCGAAGCGTTGATCGCGGGGCACGCGATCGCCAAGCTCGGCGCGGAAGCCAAGCTGTTCGTCGGGTTGCAAGAAACGCAATGGTTGCTGGAGCGCGCCGGCACCGAGTACCCCGGGCTCGTCGCGGAGGTCCAAAAAGCGCTCCCGGCGCAGCGCATTGCGGAAGTGCTGCGCCGAATGCTGGAAGAGCGCGTGCCGATTCGAAACATGCGCGCCATTCTCGAAAGCCTGATCATTTGGGGGCCGAAGGAAAAGGACCTCCTGATGGTGACGGAATACGTTCGCGGCGACATCGGCCGCTTCATCGCGCACCGTGCGACGGGCGGAACGGGCGAACTGCCCGCCATCGTGCTGGATCCGAACGTCGAGCAAACGATTCGGCAATCGATCAAACCTACACCGGCCGGCAACTTCCTCGCGCTCGAGCCCAATACGATCGATACGCTGCTCGGCAATCTCGAAGCGTTGTGCGAGCCTGAGCCGGCCGAGCACCTGGCGATCGTCACCGCCATGGACATTCGCCGCTATGTGCGACGCATGGTCGAGCATCGCTTTCCAGCGTTGCCGGTCTACTCCTTCCAAGAACTCGGCTCCGACGCGCATCTCACGCTGGTCGGCCGTCTCAGCCTCTGACGATCGGGGAAACCGTCATGTCGAATCGCACGCACCACGCGCGGGACGTCCGTATTCTGCCCGCTACCGGAACGAGCGCCGCTCCCAGTTCGCCGTCAAGCCGCGTATCCGCATCGACCGCGGCGCAGTTTGCTCGCTTACTGGCGGCGCAAGCCACGGCCGCCCCTCTGTTCGTCTCGTCCGACGGCGGCGGCGCGTCGGATCACGATGGACAAGAGGAACCCGAGCACGGCGCCGCCGATGACCTGGTCAGCGGCGTAGGTGGCGATGTAATCCGCGGCGAACCCGCAGGATCGCAAGCCCTCGCCGAGCCCGCTCCACCGCCGCGCTCGCGCGAGAGCGGGAACGTCGCGCAAGCGGCGAGCGTGAGCGCACCGCGCACGCTGCGGCCTCGCCGCGCGGGGGGCGCGAAGGAACCGGCGCCGCCGCAGCCTGAGCACGACATGATGCTCGGCCGGCAGATCGTGCATGCCTGCACCGCGGCCGCGCATGGCGATCTGCTCACGCGCGAACTCGCCGATCGCATCGCGCGCTTTTGCTCGATGGCGGACGCCGGCGGCGATTCATCGTGGGCCGTCACGCTGCCGATGAACCCCGTGGTATTGCCCGACACGCTCCTGCACCTTCAACTTTCGCCGTCGTCCATCGCAATTCGCTTTGAAACGCCGAACGCGCGATCGTTGCAATTAATCTCCGATAACGCCGACGCATTACGTGTGCGGCTGGCCGAAGCGCTAGGCCGCCACATCGACGTCGAAGTCGCCGCATCAGGCGTCTGACCAGGAGATCACCGGATCATGTTCGAAGCCCGCCCGACCTCGCTCACCGGCAAACTGCCGCGCTACTCGAGCGAACTCGCGCAACTCACGCGGGCGCTGGGCGTGCGCGGCTCGACTCATCCCGGCGCGGCGTGCGACCTGCGACTGCACGGGATGGGCGCCGCGCGCGGCGAGCAGAAGGCGCAGATGATCATCGACACCGCACACGGTCCCGTCACGCTCGTCATCGACGTCGCCGATCACCCGGCGCTGCAGGCGATCGCGCACGATAGCGACCCGGTACGGGCGACCGCGCTAGCCAATCTGTGGCTCGGCGATCTCCTCGCTTCCTTCGATACCGGCAACGCCGACGCGCCCGCCATTCGATCTTTCGAGCTCGCTCGCCGCGCGCAAACGCATCACGGCCTGCTGCTTTCCTTCGTTGCCGCGGGCACCGAATGCCGCTGCACGGTGCTCGACATGCCGGCCGCGCTGGCCGCGCACTTCGAGCGCCGTTGGGCGCAACCCGGTGCGCACGCACCCCTCGATGCGCTCGAGGGCCTCACGCTCGCCGGTGCGATTCGATTGCGCAGCCGCCGCTGCGCGCCCGAGATGCTCGCCTCCCTGCAATGCAGCGACATTTTGCTTGGATGGCAGCCGACCTTGCCCTACAGAGCAGGCAAACCGCTGGTGGGAGCGATGCTGCGCATCGGCGCGCCGCGCGGCCGACAACTGTGCGCCGCGGTTCGCGTCGACACGAACACCGTAACCTTGGAGACCCCCGTGACCTTGGCCACCGCACAACCCGACGACTTCGACCCGCTCGAAGGCGCGCCGGCCCACCCGCAGTCCGAACCGTCCGTGCCGGTATCGTCGATGGAGTTGCCGGTACACGTCGAACTGTTCAGCGTCAACTTGGGTATCGCGCAAATCAGCGCCCTGCAGCCCGGTTATGTGCTCGACCTGCCGTTGCCGCTCAACGACGCGGCGGTGCGGCTCGTGTCCTACGGGCAAACGCTCGCCTTCGGCAAGCTGGTGGCCGTCGGCGAGAATCTTGGCGTGCAAATCGAACGAATGGCGGCGAGCGATGAACGGCAATCTTGATGTCGCCTCGCTGCTGGTCGCGCTGTTGGCGTTCGGCCTTCTGCCGTTCGCCGCGATGGTCGTCACCTCTTATACGAAGATCGTCGTCGTGCTCGGCCTGCTGCGCAATGCGCTCGGCGTGCAGCAAGTCCCGCCGAGCACCGTGCTCAACGGCATCGCCATGATCGTGACGTGTTTCGTGATGGCGCCCGTCGGCATGGACGCCATGCACCGCGCACAGGTATCGAGCGAGCAGAGCCCCACGAGCCAGGTGATGCCGATCTTCGACGCAGCGCGTGAGCCGTTCCGCCAATTCCTGCTGAAACACACGGACGAACGCGAGAAGGCGTTCTTCATGCGCTCGGCGCAGCAAATCTGGCCGCCGGACAAAGTGGCGGCCTTGAAGCCCGACGATCTGATCGTGCTCGCGCCGGCATTCACCCTGACGGAGCTGACCTCGGCGTTCAAGATCGGCTTCTTGCTTTATCTAGCGTTCGTCGTGATCGACTTGATCGTGGCCAATCTGCTGATGGCGCTGGGGCTCTCGCAGGTGACGCCGACCAACGTGGCGATTCCGTTCAAGCTCTTGCTGTTCGTATCGATGGACGGTTGGTCCACGCTGATTCACGGGCTCGTTTCGACGTACAGGTGAGGTATGGATACAGACGCGATTACTCATTTGACCACCAACGCTTTGACGTTGTGTTTGCTCGTGTCGCTGCCTGCGGTGGCCGTCGCCGCCGGGGCGGGCTTGTTGATCGCGTTCTTGCAGGCCGTCACTTCGCTGCAGGACGCGACGATCTCGCACGGCGTCAAATTTTTGATCGTGACGGTGGTCATCATCGTCGCGGCGCCGTGGGGCGCATCGGCCGTCCTGCAGTTCGCCCAATCCGTCATGCACACGGTGTTCCCATGAGCCGCCTTCGCGTCTCCGGCACGACCGTCGTTCCCATCGACGACGCCACCGACTCGGAAAGCCCGTCCGCGCAGCAGGCTCAGCAAGCGCATCATCGGCACCATCACGCGCAACACGTTCAAAAGGGCGCGAACCGCGCGCGCACGAAGCGCAGGCGCGGGGCGGACGCGCAAGACGGCATCGACGAGGCCGGCGCCAGCGAAGAGCTGTTGATGATGCTCACCGAGCATCTGCAAAAGACCTCGGAAACCGTCATGCGGGTGGGCGATCGCCCTTCCCAGGAACATTCGGGTTCAGGCGGCCGCAATGACGACGGGAGCGGCCAAGACGAAGAAGACGGGACGCAGGTGGACGGCGTGCGTGGCAAGCGCTATCACCGCGGCCTGAGCAGTGCGGACGAAACCGAAACGGCCAGGAAAAGCGCGGAGCAGGCACTGCTCGATGCACGCGCAGCTCAGGCCGTCGCGCAGCCTACCGCGAGCTCGACCTACGAGGCGCTGAAGGTCATGCTCGACTTCCTGGCGCTTCCGGGCGCCGATGTCGTCTCCCCCGCGCGGCTCGCGCAGGTACGCGAGCGCCTGGTGCAGGCGGTGGAAAAACCGGCGGGGGCAGCGCCGCAGCAACAGCAGTCGGCCAACTTGCTGCTGCCGTTGTTGTTGCTCAATCTCGCGCGACGACGAACGGATGACGAACGTGCCCGAGGCACCGCCATTCTGAAGTCGCTGATCAGTCGCCGCCGTATTGCCGTTTAATCGCCGCCGCGCACAGCGTGGCATTTTCGTCCAAAGGGGGTCGATCATGACCAAAGAAATACGTTTGTTGACCGGCCGCCACGCCGGGGCGCGCGTCACGCTGAACGCGCTGCCGACCGTGATCGGAAACGATGAACAATCTGATATCCAGATCAGCGACTGGGACCAACCGGCCATGCAGGTCATCCAACGCGAGGATGGCAGCTTGACCATCGTTACGGGCGATGCGTCCGGCGAAGCCATCGTCATGGAGGATTTCAAACCGCGCCGCTTCGGCAGCGTGGTGCTCTGTGTGGGCGACGCCGAAGCACAGTGGCCGTCGGATATCGAATTGCTCGAGACGCTGTTGTCGCCATCGCCCGCTCCAGCGCCGGTATCGGCGTCGACACCGCTCGCGCTCACGGAGAGCAATGAATTGGCGGCATCCGCAGGCCCCGCTACCGCTACCGGTACCGGAGCGCGCCGCGGCATTCACGCGGCAGCGGTTGCCGGCATCGCGCTCATGGCGATCGGATGCGCCGGAATCGCCCTGCCCGCCGTCCTCCATCCGCGCGGAAAGACCACGCTGCAAGCCAACATCGTCCCGCCGACCGCGGCTACGCTGCAGCGCGTGCTCGACCGGCTGCATGAATCGGACGTCGCGGTGACGCAGATGGACGGACGCTTCGCCGTCGTCGGTATCGTGCCGGACAGCGCGCACGACGCCCCGTTGCGCACCGCGCTGGAAGCGGTTGCGCCGGGCAAGATCGTCTGGCGGCTCGGGTGTGCGGATCAGATCGCACGCGACTTGCAGGAATCGCTGCACGAGCCGGCCCTGAAAGTCAGCTATCTGGGGCACCGTGAATTCGCGATCACCGGCGTGGCAAGAAACGCAAACGCCGTACACGAGACGATCGAGCGGATGAGCGGAGACTTAGCGCCGATGGTCACCCGCATCGACCAGCAATTCGCGCTGAACGACAGCTTCGCCACGCCGGCCAACGTCGCATCCGCGCTGGCGGTGGACACCCTGCAATACGTGGAAGCCAGCGATGGCACGAAGCAATTCATCGATTCGCACACCGACACACATCACACGAACGGAGGTTAACCATGTACGACGCAATTACGCCCGAAATAACCGAAGTCATCGATAAGGCCGGCGCTCTGGCGGACACGCCGGGATCCGACCGTCGGCCGCTCGCGCACGCCGCCTCGGGACTCGAACAGGTGGCGGCCGGCATCGCCATGCAAGCCGTCAAGCTTGCCGATCCGATGGCCCGCCAATCGGCGACGACCGTAGCCGACGGCTTGAGCGCGGCGGCGCAACTGTGCCGCTTCGCCATTGACGCGCGGTCCGAATAACGCGTGCCAAAGGGGCGAGCCGCTCTATGGTCGCGACCGATATAAAAAGGCGACCGCCCTATGAGTCTCGAACGTCGAAATCAGCTCATTCGAGAACTGTGCAGCCTGCGGGGAATCGGCAACGCCGATGTCGTCATCGAACGCGGGGTCATCGCGATCGATGACTTCGACGTCGCGATCGATTTCTATAAGGAAGACCCCGCGGCGATCTACGTCAACTTTCAGTTTGGCGTCGTATCGGGCGGGCGCACGCTGCGCGTCTTTCGCCTGCTGCTCGAGGCCAATCTCTCGGTCTACGCGCAGGATCAAGCTCAGCTGGGCGTCGAAGCCAATACCGGCGGCGTCGTGCTCGTGGTGCGCGCCGTGCTCGAGGCCAACACGGACGGACAATGGCTCGTGGAATTGATCGAGCATTACGTCGAGCATGGGCGCTACTGGCGCGAAAACATCCTGCTCTCCGACGACGAGATGTTCCGCCATCTGGCTAACGGCGACTATATTTGGATTCGCGCGTAGGCCGGCATCGGTCGGCGCCTGCCTCCCTATCGCGGCCGGCGGGACGAACGGGACGCGCACGTATCGCGCTCGCCCCATTTCAACGCCCCTTTCACCCCCCACTGCTACCCCCCGGCGCGCCGAACCCGCGCTCGCGCATTGCGTAGTCGGTCCGCCCCCACTCCGAGTAGATCAACCGCATGGCCCATGCATGCGTGCCCGGCGCCGGTTCGCCGCTCGACGAAGCGCCCTGCGGCAGCGCCCGTGCGAGACCGGCAAGCTGACGCAACACCTCCTCATGCTGGGGCCCCGACGGCAGCGCGCGTATGCCATGTTCGATCATGGTTCCGATGCGCAGGCGCTCGACGCCGAACGTCACCGGCCAGCGCGCGAGGGTGTCCGTCAAAGCCCGCACCAGTGCGTGATGATCCTGCCATGATGCGAGCGATCTCGGGTAAAGACTTTCCACGACGGTGACGGCTTGCGTCGCCAGGCCTTGCACCCTTATCGAAGGAAGCAAGCGCGCAACGCCTGTCGCCATCGCGCGTCTTTCCGCTACCGGTACCGTGTCGACCCACCGGTGGAACTGCTGCGCACCGCCCGCGAACATCGTGCCGACCAAATATCGAAACGCCACCGTACCGACCCTTCCCGAGGGTTCCGGCCGCAAATACGCGGCAACGACCGCGGCGCGCGCCTGCTGTGGGGTATGGTTGATGATCCGTATCGCTTGCTGCGCACCGTTTCTCATCGCATGCGGGCGTTGCACCTCGGGCATGGCCATCGCGGCCCATAAAAGCACTTGGACGATCGAGGACGCAGCGGCAGGACGCTGCGCCGGCGGCCGTTCGTCAAGGAGGGCCTGCAACGTCGCATGAAGCGCGTCGGGCTCGTCGATACCGCGCTCGACGAGCTCGTTCGCCAACGGTTGGCTGCTCGGATCGTTTAGCGCAGCGAGCATGGCGTAGAGCCGGTTCTCGTCGACGCTGATGAAGCGGCGCATGGCAAACGGCAGGTAAGCCGTATCGACCGCGACCGCATGCGCCAACAAGTGGCCACTGCGATCGGCCGGAAGCTGCGGCAAAAACCTGTCCCACAGTTGCTCCACCGCGTTTTCGAGCCCATCGTCGTCAGGCGCCACGTCGGCATGACCGAACAGAACTTGTAACGATTCCTCGATCAGGCCGATCGGTGCGTGATCGAGCAGCCGACCGACGATGGCTAGCAGCCTCACATTGTCGCCCTGCGGCACGGTGAGATCGCGCGCCTCTTCCAACAGCCGCCGCCGTGCATCGATGGACATGTGCTCGATGACGCCGGGCGCCGTTTGATCGGATAACAATCCCAACGCATTGTCGCGCATCTCCTCGCCCAGCGCGTTCAGTTGCGCCAGCAGGGCCATCAAGACCCTGGCTCGCGCGGCGCCGTCCAGGTGAGCGAGCCAATCGTTGGGGCGCGACGTGCCGGGTTGGTGTCGAGTCAGTAGATCGAACGCGCGTCGCTGAAGCCCAGGCTCGGCTAGCGCCGGCATCATCTCCACCAGCTCGGCATACACCGGGCCGCGCTCGGGACCTTCGAGGCGATCGAGCAGCCGGTCATAAAGATCGAGAAGCGTGCGCTGGGTCTGTACGCCAGGCATGCCCCGTCCCGTCAACAGGGCCAAGCTCGATAAAATGCCATGGGCAGCGTCCGACGACATCGGCGCCGTGGCTCGCACGGCGTCGAGCAGCAACGGCACGTTCTCGTCAAGACCGCTTCGATGAAGCGCAACGAATGCGTTGATACGTGCCGCGGTGGCCTCGTGATCGGGCGCATCGTCCGCTACCGCATCGCCGTCATCTGTAGCATGGAATGCCATCCACGCGAAGGCATTGGCGACGACCAGACTGTGGCTGAGCAGCCAAAGCGTCGATGCCCGCTGGTCATTCGGCAACGCTCGAAAATGCCGAGGCTGCAGCGCCAGTTGCGCGAAACGGTTGGCGTCGTTCAGCGTCGGCGCGAATAGCAAGGCCCCGACCAAGTTGATCACGGCTTCGGCCTGCGATCCAGGCCCCCCATGTTCGAAGTGTTCGCGAAGGTCGGCTTCCGCTTGCTCGATCGTGCGCGACATCAATTCGGACGATCCCCCTCCCGGAAAACGCCGCGCAGTGAGGCCGGCACGCATCAACCAGCTCGCACGTCTCAAGGCGGAATCGGAAACGGCGCCGCCAAGCGCATGCGCCAACGCTTCCTCGTCGCGCAACAAATACACGCCGGCGTAGCCTGCGGGCAGCAACCGCGCAAACTCCGCACGCGCCTCTTCCGGCAGATGCAAAACATCGTTCAGGAAACGCTCTTGCTCGGAAGCCGTCAAATGCTGACCGGCCTCCGCTAAAAACCAATCCTGCATCATGAGCGCCGCCGCAGGTTGCCGCTGCACGTGCAAGCGATCCAGCAGCATGCGTTGGTTGTGCGCGACCTGTTCGTTGATGCGGCGCTGTTCCGGGTCCTCGGCCTCATGCCTGGGCATCGCGTGCGCTCGCGCCATCGGCTGCGAGCGAGCGGACCCGCCCGCACTGGACGACTCCCCTCTCTCCGCTTCGGCGAAGCGCACGCGCTGCGCCGAACGCAGCTTCTTGCGCGGCCGTTCGCCGCTGCTCGAGGGCCCCGCTTGCTCGGACGCGGCTTCCGCATCCGGCGAGCGCGATCGACGACGGCCGGCGAGCGATTCCAATGCGCCGCCCCGCTCATGCGTCGTCACCGCCACGTCGGGTTGCGCAACCGAAACGGGACTGTGCGGCTCCTCGCTCGGCGATTGCGGCTCGGTAGGCGCATTCGAAGCGTGCGATCGGTTGATATCCATGAATTGCCTCCGTTAGCCATCATCCGCGCGCCGCCGGAAGGAACGACCGTCACTCGTGGAACGATGGAGAGCGATGAAATAAAAACTCTATTGCGCATCGATATCGAGCACCCACCACCGCGGCGAAATCGAAAACAACGAAGCGAAACGGACAGTACGTCGTTTTGAATTTCATTCTTCCGTCTAATCGCCTGCCATTCGTCACATCGTCAATTCGCTATCGTCCAAAAAAATTCGTTCCCATACGAATTTCGGCTTGGGAAGGGAGGCAAACTTCAATCCAACGCAGACAACATTGCGTGGCCCAGAGCAAACAAGCTCGCAAGCCGAAAGTTGTGACCCCGTACGTAAGTACGAACCGGCCAGGCTTCGCAGCCGCGAAGCCTAGCGATAAATGCCCAGTTAGGGCTTAACCGTAAATCTAGGAGTTGACCATGGCTAACTTTTCCGTCCCGTCGGGCGTTGGTTCGGGTGCAAACGCTGCTTCCGCAGCCGAGTGGGGTAAAAACACCGCCGAAAGCATCGCGCTGCAAGATTACGCGACGCAGCTCGAAAACGCGATCAACAACGACATGACCAAGGACCAGCTGGCTGAATCGGGTCCGAAGAACGCGAAGAGCTTGACGCAGGGCTAATGCATTAGGCAGCGCTTAGGTGTGCTCTCGCGCCGCGCGGGGCACACCCTTTTTGCGCTGTATCGGACAGTCGGGCAAGGCATTCGCCCTCACCGCTTTCGTCTTACCGTCTTACTTACCGTCTTACCGTCTTAATAGCGAATATCACCATTTCGCTTTCATCACCTCCCTCGCTTTTCACTCCCCTTCTTTCGCTTTCATAATTCAATGGCGACGCACGCTTGAATCAAGCATATCGTCACCAATCGAAAATCAAATCCCATTCTTTATTTCATGCGCCGCATTAAGCGCCGTTTGATATCGAGCACCATCTTCGCGATTTGATGCAGCTCGCTGATTTCACGCCTGATTTGTTCGACCGATTTCGGCGTCAATTCCGGCCCGTGGTCGTGATGCAGGGTTCGAAGCCGATGCATGATGTCTTCCAATCGATGGCTCCGATGGGGATCGGATTGCGGGCCCAAAGCATGGGGTTCCATGCCATCGAGCTTGGCGCCATTCGGCTGCGGGCCGGCAGGGGCCTGCGAGGATACCGGCGCACCCGACGCGGAAGGGCTCGGAAACCCGCGCGATAACGCTTGCATCGCCAATCTAGGACGCTTGCTCACTGAGCCCGGCAATGGCGCCGCCGTGGGCGCATCAGTCGAACCCGCCGAGGTCCGTGGCGACAATGCGTCTAGCTCTGCACTCGTAGCGGAACGCTTCGATCCCACCGGCTGCGACGGAAGCTGTCGTGCAGGCTCGCGAGGCGGTTCGGAAGACGAGTGGGCGTGGGACGCGGGTGTGAGTTGATTGAGGGAGGCTCGCATTCGGTATCACAAGAGATCTTATTGATCCGGCCGATCGATGCAGGGGCCGGGCCGCGCGCGACGCGGCGATTGCATATCCCCACGTAGGCGCGAACCCGCTCGACGCAGGCAGGGTTGCCTGAGAGCCGAGCGGGCTGCTTTCGATTAGTGCTTCTCGAGTCCGCCTTCCGCTGCCCAATCGAGATCGTTGACGCCGGCGATCCCGTCCGAGCCGCGCACGTCGTGCGTTTCGACGCGGTTGTATGCATCCGGGTTTGCAAGCATGAACTTCGCTGCTTTCGATACCGTCGACGGCGTGCCCGCGGGCGGATTGTAGGCCAACTGATAGAGCTTGCTCGGGGTCACCGTGCCGATCGCGTGTTGATTCATGAACGCGGCCAGCGCGCCGGCGGCGGCGGTCGCCCCGCCGTCGAACGCCGGTTGCGCGTTGGCGGATGCCCCCGCGTGCGCGCCGGCCGAGGCGGACAAGCCGCCCTGCGCCGCCCAATCGAAGTCGTTCACACCGGCAATGCCGTCCGAGCCCGCTACGTCATGCGTCTCGATCTTGTTGAATGAATCGGGGTTCTGGAGCATGAACTTGGCGGCTTGCGACACTTCGGGCGGCGTGCCGGCGGCCGGCCGATTGGCCAGTTGATAGAGCTGGTCCGGATTCAACGTGTTGACTTTGTGCTCATGCATGTAAGCGGCCAGGGCGCCTGCTGCGCTCTGCGTGGTCATGCCGGGGGCAGCCTGCTGCGTCGCGTTGGCGCCCTGCGTCTGCTGTGCCGGGGCGCCGGCGTCGGGAGAGCGGGTGTCAGGGGCGGAATCGATCTTCGCCAAATTGCCCAGCACCATTTGCAGCATCTTTTCCAGCGACGACATGGCCGACTCGTAAAGCGCCTCATAGTCAGCGGTAATGCCACTGCCATTGCCGCTGGACGACGATTCGGGTGTGTGATCGCCGAGCTGTCCGACGTTCACTTGGCTATCGGTAGAAACATTCATGTTCATGAGGGCCTCGATGATGGTGTGACCGTCACGTGCGCGCACGGCCGGCCTTTCGCGGGAGCAGCGCGGTGGATCGACGTTCGCCCCTGTCACGGTCGAACGCGTCGCTCTATCGCAGACGATAGCGGCACACACCGATCTTCCCTGCCCTTTCCGGCGAAAACCCCTTGCCCACGACGAATCTAGCCGCCTATGAGATGCGCTTCGAGAGCGTGCGATGCGATTGGAGCGGGGAAACAACGCGACGCCCCCACGCGGACGAAGGCGTTTGTCGAGCAACGGCGCGAGGTCGAGACAGATTCGATGGTCTTCGACTGCTCGAGGACGCAAGCATTGCGATATCGCAATGGATAAGAAGCGATGCCTACGCGCGCTCAGGCACGCTCAGGCGCGCTCAGGCACGCGAGCAGCCGCGGCACTGTCCGCTTGTCCGATCGGCAACTCGACCTTGATCGTCGTTCCTTTGCCCGGCGCGCTCGCGATGTCGATCTTGCCGCCGAGCATCAGCATCCGCTCCTTCATGCCCGCGAGACCGAACGATCGCCGGCGCGTAGCCACCGGATCGAATCCGCATCCGTCGTCGCGCACTTGCAGAAGGCAGTCGTTGCCGACGCGCTCGAGCGTCACGGACACGTGCCGCGCCCGCGCATGCCGCGCGACGTTCGTCAGCGATTCCTGAACGATGCGGAACAGCGCGATGGCGCGCTCCTCCGCCAATGGCAAGGTCTCGTCGGGCACCGACAGCGAGTAGGCGATTTGGGTGCCGCGCGAGAATTCGGCAGCCAGCCATTCGAGGGCGGCTGAAATGCCGGCGTCGAGGGCGCCCGGGCGCAGAGAGGACACGGCATTGCGGACGACTTGCATCGTCTGATCCGCGAGTTCCAGTAGCTTTTGCACTTGTTCGGCCAGCGCGGGATTATCCGGCCCGAATCGAATTCGAAGCGTCGACGCCCCCATGCGCAAGGCCGTCAACTGCTGCCCGAGTTCGTCGTGCAGTTCGCGCGCAATGCGCTTTCGCTCTTCCTCCCGAGCGGTCTCGCGCCGGGAAGTCAACTCGCGCAGGATGTCGTACGACTCCCGCAGCCGCTGCTCCACTTCCTTGCGTTCGGAAATGTCTCGCCAAATCGTGAGTCCGCTCTGAACCTTCCCGTCCGCATCATATTCGGGTACGAGCTGCACGGACCAGCATTGCGGTTTGGTGGCTGTCTCCCAGTTGAGTTCGAACTTTGCCCCAACGCCGGTTCTCAATGTAGCCCTCAACCGCTCGCGAAAACGACGCTCGAGCGCCGCGGGGGCGGACAGCACCTTTCCGGCTTTTCGGCCGAGCAACTCCGACGCATCCATGCCGCACACGCGCTGAAATTCCGGGTTGACATAAATGCGGCGGCACTCGCGGTCGTAGCGAATGATCGGGTCCGGTGCGTTCTCGGCCAAGGTACGGAATGCGCGCTCGCTGTCGCGCAGCGCAGTTTCCATCGCTCGGAGCCACGTGATGTCGCGCGCCACACCGAGTACGCTGACGACGTGTCCTTCGGAGTCGTGCTCCGGAATATGTCGAAGCTCGAACACGCGTACTCCGGATTCGGAATACCAATACGCCTCGGCTTCGTTCGACACACCCTCCGCGAAGGCTCGCTCGAGCCCTACGCGAATGCTGGCGGTCAGTTCCGCCGAACCATCGACCTTCAGCGTGCCCAGCACGCTTCCGACCATCGCGTTCTGCGCGATCCCGAAAGCTTTGGCCACAGCCGGATTCACGTACAGGTACCGACAAGCCGAATCGAAGCGAGCGATCAGGTCGGGGAAGTTTTCCGTCAACGTACGGAACAACTGTTCACTGCGCTTCAGATCGTCGATGTCGCGACTGATGGCGAGCACGCTCGCCACCTCGCCGCTCGGCGAGAACTCCGGAACGATGCGGATGTGCCCCCAGCGAATCCTTCCGTTCCTATCGCGCAGGCGAACTTGTTCCGTCACTTCCTGCCGTGTCTCCACCACAGTGCGCAAACGGCTCATGTAATGCGCGGGATCGACGAACGCGCCCATTTCGGCCGGCGTTTTTCCGACCACGTCGACCGTCGTGAGCGAGCGCAGCGCCGGATTCGCGTAGATGCGCCGAAAATTCAAATCGTAACGCGCAATGTAATCGGGCGAGTGCTCCACGACGGCGCGAAAGGCTTGCTCGCTGGCGTGCAACCGGTCTGCAGCCAACTTGCGTTCGGTCACATCGCGGCCGAGCGCGAGCGCGCCGATTGTTTCGCCGTGTAATGTCCGCTCGCGAAAGATACGGATGTGATGGTAGCGAACGCCGTTGCCCGTGTCGGGCAGCATGAGTTCGATGTCGCGTTGGATCCCTGTCTCGATGGTCTGCTGCAGCAACGCTTGATACCGCGCGAGACGCAGGTCGGGTTCGTGCTCATTCGGCGTCTTGCCGAGCAGGTCCTGCAACGGCCTGCCCATCAGCGTCATCAGGCCCGAATTCGCATACACCAGGCGGCACGCGCGGTCATACCGGCAAATGATGTCGGAACTGCTCTCCGCCAGGCTGCGAAACTGTCCCTCGAGCTCATGCCGAATCGCCTCGAATGAAATCGTGCGCTTAACGGCCGTGACATCACGAGCCATGCCGAGGATGCGCCGAACCTGGCCGGACGCATCGCACAGCGGCAGCATTACGGCGCGCAAATCGCAGCGACCACCGCTCAATGCGATCGTGCGTTCGTCTTCGCACTTTGCCCGTTGCGCCATGCAGCGGCATGCGGCGCCGTAGATGAAATCGGCAAGATCGCTCAGTGCCGTGTCGTCGACGAACATGCCGGCCAATTCAGCTGCCTGCGTCCCGAATAATTCCGCGCAAAGCGGGTTAACCCTTAAAAATTGCAATCGTCCGCTCGACGTCGCTTCGAGCAGAAAAAGCGCATCGCCCGAGTGCTCGAAGAGAAGATCGAAGCGATGCTCCGTTTCGGGCAACGCGTCCTTCGGAGAAACGAGGCGCTCGTCGCGCTGAGCCAACTGCCGTTCGAGCGCGTGCAACGCCTCGCGCAAGGCGTCGTTCTCCCGCCGTAGCGCTTGCACATCGTATTGCGACTCGTACGCAGCATTTTTCATGCGTTACCTGCAAAGATCAGTCAATGCCGCGCAAGGGCCACGCGGCTAAACAGGACTGACAGGGACGATATCATGACCAATCCTGACGAGTCGTATTAATGTGTTTCCTCCGATCTAAAGTGGAAACGCCAGCGCCCGCATTGCAGATAAATGACTAGGATCTTGGGTGTTTTTTGCGCCCTCTTATAGTCCCGTTAAGCGTTTAATCGCGGCAAGCTAGTCGCAGACGCATTTTCCTTCGCCGTGCTTGTCGATGTATTTGCCTCACTCATAAAAAGTGGCGATGCTAATAATCCTCAGGGGCAAACTGCGCCGGGTGCGATGGCAGCGGATAGCCGCGCAAATCCAACGCGACATCGGCGATACGCGTGGCCGCCTGCGTGGCCTCTCGTAAACCCTGGGCGCCCAAGGTCCGCGCCGTTTCCGTTGCGTGGATCTCCTGGCGCAACGGCGCCATCCAGCGCTCATGCGTCGGTACCGGCGAGGCCCACTCCGGCGCCCGGCTCCCGGGCGGCGGCGCGAAGTAAGCCGAGTTGGGCTCTTCGATCATTCGGTCCACCGCCGCCTGCGCGAACTGCTCAGAGACGACGGGCTTCGAGGGCCAAAGTCTACGTCCGGGCGCAAACCCATCATCCGGGTACCGGTAATCGGGCCCAAGTTCGTCCATCTGGCGGCGCACTTCGGTTTGCAATCCGCGCCCATGGCGTTGCTGCAGATCGCGCATCTGTGCGTGAGCGTGCGCGCCCGTTGTCCGATCGTAGCGACGGTCGACCTCTACTTCGTGTTCATTGCGCGAAAAGGCGCCGTCATCGGCGAAGACAGCCGGGCCTTTGCCCCACGAGTCCATGACGACGTGGTGCTCGCGGCCAAGGTGCTCGCCGCGCAACTCGGCCCAACCGTGATCGGCACGGCCGACGACACATACCTCCTCGCCCTCCTGCAGTTTGGCGGCGTGCAAGAAGGCCGCCACATTGGCGTGCTCGCCGCAATTGCCGGCCTGGGCAGCCAACGAGCTGGCTGCTACGCTAACCCCAAGATCGTAATCACGCGGAATTTGCCCCCTCGCTCGGCGGCCCGCCTCCGCTCGGACCGTGCTCTGGCCGTTGCTGTCGTCGATGTCAGCAGTCACGTTTCCGCGGCCGTACGCCAGGGCCTGACGCGTCTCCATCACGGTCTCGTGAGCACGGATGAGCCTGTCGAAGTCCTGGCCCTCGACCGGCCGGCCCGTGATCTGGCGATCCAGCAGGTAGCCGCCCAATTGGCATTCGCCATCGGACAGCACGTGGCGCGGTGCAAGCCCCGCCAGCATTCCGGAGGCGCGAGGCGAGCTACCCGCCGATTCGTCGCCATGCCGCGTAGCGCGCGATGTCTCGCCTTCAGCCGACGCGGTCGGACGGAAGCAGCATAGGATCGATTTCAACGAGGAAGGCATAGGGGCTCCATGCAGCCGCGATCGATACGGCGGTACAGGCAGCTTACCCGCGCAGGCGGACGCCGCGGCCGCGGCCCTCGCGAAATGGCGGTGCATCGCGCGAAACACCCCCGTTACCCCATCGACTGGTCCCTAGCCGGTGGTCGTCGCGTATCGAACTCGCACGGCAGGCCGGCGCAGCGATGTGGCTTCCCCGCCACATGCACGGGTGCTATCCGCCCAAGCGCGATGCTCGCATGAGCATTCGGCATATCATTTGCTGACCGAAAGCGAGCAGACGCACCTCGATCGGTCCAGCACGAGGGGTACCCTGCAGCGCCATACCCGTCTGCTGTCACGAAGCACGTCAACAGGAGGGTACCGACCATGAAATCGTTATTCGCTCCTCGTAAGTGCGGTGTGTATCGGTCCGGTCGGAAGCGCCGGGCGGGTTCGACAGTACGGGCCTTCATGCTCACGACCCTCGCCGCCCGTGAATTCATTCAACCCGCCATCGGCCAATACATCTGTCCGCCTTCGTGTACGGGGCTGACGCTCAACATCGGAACGCAAACAGTCAATTCCGGCGGCACGGCCTCGGGCACAACCCTCAACAATGTGGCGCAGCAGGGCATATTCGCCGGCGGCGTGGCGATTGCCACGACAGTCAATGGCACCGGCGGGCAGTTCGTGTTGGGTGGCGCCGCAATCAATACCACGGTCAACAACTCCGGTTTTCAGGAAGTCGATAGCGGCACAGCCAGTTCGGTAACAATCGACTCCTCCGCCTCGCAATACGTTTTTGGCGGCACCGTCAGCAACACCACCGTCAACGGCTACCAAGAAATCGACGGCGGAGCGGTAACGGGCACGGTCGTCAGCAATGGAGGCTATCAAAACGTGATCGGCGGGTCCGTGGCCGGGACGACGATCTACGATTCACTTCAGGTGGTCCAGGGGGGAACGGTAACGGATACCGTCATCAGCGGCGCCGCCGCCGAGCAGGACATATTCGGGGGCTCGGCCGTGAACACGACGGTCAACGGCGGGACGCAGTTCGTCTACTCGGGCGCCACCGCCAGCGCCTCGAGGGTGGGCGCCGGCGGCGCGCAAAACGTCTCGTCGGGCGGGGCGGCCATCAACACCATCGTTTTGAATTCGGGCGTTCAGTCGGTTTACGACGGCGGGGTAGCGTCAGGGACGACCGTCAGCAGCGGCGGTGCGCAAAACGTATTTTCGGGCGGCACCGTTGTGGATACGGTGGTTCAGGGTGTGCAGTCAGTCTATTCGGGCGGCATAGCGTCAAACACCACCGTCAGCAGCGGCGGAACGCAACAGGTGTCCTCCGGCGGCATTGCGAGCGCGACGATACTGGGTAACGCCGGCAGTCAAGTCGTATCCAACGGCGGTCACGCGATCAGCGCGACGGTCAATTCGGGCGGCGTGCAAACGGTCAGCAGCGGCGGCATCGTGTCCAGCACCGTCGTCTCCACGGGCGGCGAGCAGAACGTGGCGTCAGGTGGCATGGCAGTCAATACGATCGTATCGAGCGGGGGTATCCAAACCGTCTCGAGCGGCGGCACAGCCCAGCCTACCGTCGTGCGGCAGGGAGGTTCGGTCGTCAACTACGGCACCATCGTCTTCAATTCTTCCGATACCACCTCGTTCGACGGGGCGCTCACCGGCCAAGGCGCCGTTCTGCAGCAAGGAACCGGGACGACGATCCTCACCGGCGACAACCACGCATTCACGGGCACAACGACTGTGGCATCGGGCGCGCTGCTGGTTGGGGATCTCGCCACCCCCAACGCGTCGTTGGGCGGTAATGTGACCGTCGCTGCGGCCGGGACGTTGAGCGGACATGGCTCGATCGGCAACGACGTCGTCAACAACGGGATGGTGAGGCCGGGCGGTACGATCGGCACGTTGAGGGTCGGCGGCAATTACACGCAGACGGCAAACGGCGCGCTCGTGGTCGAAGTGAGCCCGACGTCCGGCTCGCAACTGAAGGTGAACGGCACGGCCACGCTCGGCGGCTCGCTACAGGTGCTCTACGATCCCGGCAGGTATTCGGCGCGCACCTACGCGATCCTCACCGCCAACGCGATCAACGGCAAGTTCGGCGCGCTATCGGCCGTCACCTCCGCAGGCGCCGATCTAAATGGCCTCGCTCAATCGGTCAGCTATAGCCCTACCGAAGTCGATCTTTTACTCGCACACAGTACGATCGCGCCGCTCGACACCAGCATCTATACGGCGCTCGGTTCGACTGCGGTGCAAGGTGCGCTAGCGTTCGATCGAATATTGCTCGACCGCCTCATGACGGCCCCTGCCACTGCCCACGCCGGCCCACGCGACGCCGCTTGGGCCGCGCTCACGGATGGCTATGCACGGGCGGACGGCAGCGGTGCGGCGTCCTCCTTCGGCGCGCGCCGCGCGGGGTTCGCGGCAGGCTACGATCATCGCATCGGCAGCGCGCTCGTCGGCGGCGCGATCGGCTACGAGCACGACGACATTAGCGAGAGCACCACGCCGAGCAGCGGCAGACTCGACGCTATACGCTTAGCAGCCTACGGCAGCCGAATGTTCGGCGTGATCGAGACATCCGGCGTCTTCGGTTACAGCTTCGCTTGGACGAAGGACAAGCGGCCACTCGGCGCCGGCGTGAACGGCACGCCGGAAGGCAATCATTGGCTGCAGTCGCTGAGCGGCACCGCTCAAGCGGGCATTCCGCTGGAAATCGCCCGCGATACGGTCTTGGAACCTCGCGCGGGACTGCACTGGGCCTGGCTGCATGGACAGGGCTTTACCGAATCGGGCGGCGGCGGGCAAGACCTCGCGGTCGGCGCCGATACGGTACACAGCGCGCAACCTTATCTCGGGCTCATGTTGATGCACGCTTTCGGCACGACGGTCGAACCCGTGAACGTGTACCTGGACGTCGAGTACGCGCGCGAATTGGCGAATCGAACGCGCACCGTGACGGTCTTCTCGCAAGACGGCACCGCGTTCGCCGCACCAGGCGCCCCGCTCGCGCGCCAAATCGTATCGCTCGGCGCTGGCGTGCATGCGCAAATCAGTCCTTCGTGGTCGGTTTCAGGCGATGCCTCGACACAATTGCGCGAAGGCTCGATGGTCCGTTTGCAGTTCGGCTACCGATTCTGATCGATGGCCCGTAAGGCGGCCAAGATCATGAGGTCAGGCCGCGATCGCAGCGGCCTACCGCGGATGCCGCGGAGTCGCAAAACCGGGAATCCGCTTCACCGCCGACTTCACCTGTTCGGGGGTAATGAGCCTCGTACACTCGAACTGCCGCGGCGTGCCGTGATGACGCGGACACCAGAAAAAGTCCTGATGATCGAAACGCTGCCGGACATCGTTCCAGCAACTATTGCAGGCGTGATAGTTGATGACGCGAAAGGGCGTCGCAAACTCGTTGGTCGCGTGCGAGAATCCGCTGATCAAGACGGTCGGCGTACCCGAGGCCCAAGCCAGCCATGAAAGGCCGCTCGATAGGCCAATGAAAAAGCTTGCATGACGCAGCCACCGCGCGCGTTCTTGCAGCGGCCGGTCGCCGGTCTCGTCTTCAGCGCCATAGGGAATGTGATTCCAAACGTAGCCTGCCCCATGCGTCGGCTTTTGATCGATGCATACGACGCGGTAGCCGTGCTCCTTTAAAAAGGCCACGATGTCGCGCCAGCCCGTGGGGTGATTCCAGTATTTCGCTTGCGTCGAGCTTTGAACCGCTATCGCAACATAAGGCGCCTCGATCGGCCGGCTCTCGTCCGCCAACGCCAAGCGGGGCGCCTCTTCCGCGGGATCGACACCGAGGATGTATGCCGCCGTCCGATGCAGGCCCACGAGCCGGAAATCGCAGGGTTGCCGCGCGAAGTCGGGATCATCGAAGTACAACCCGAGATTGTAAGTGGCGTAATAACGCTCGGGCCGGACCTGCTCGTGGGTAATGAATTCGATGTCGGGATAGGCAGCGGCAAATAACGGAATCAGTTTGTCCGACATCGCACATGTGAGCCTGCATCCGTGCAGCCCCTGAAACTTCACGGCGTACGGAAGCCAGCCCACGACGTCGCCGATCGTGCCGACCGGGAACTGGATCAAGACCTGCTGCCCCTTGGCGCAATAACGATGCGCGAATGACGGCGGCGCGTCCGGCGCGCAATGGCGGCGCCAAACCTCGATGCTGAAGCGCACGTAGTACTTCTTGGTGCTCAGTACCACCCCGGCTTCGAGTTCGGTGTCGAATAGCACGTTATCGGTCTCGATATCGCGCAGCCGCACGCGCCAACCGCCGGCCGGGACGGTCACGCGGCAACCGTCGTTGAAATCGAAGCGAATTCCGTCCCGTCCGGATTGCGTCGCAACAGCGGCGGGCGGAGGAAAAGCCGGCTTCGTGGCCTCGATGCCGGCCCCGGACACCACAGGCTCGGATGGCAACACCGGCGTGTCTGGCGAGCCGGAAACCGGCTCCGCCGGCGCAACGGGTTGGGAAGGTCGTGTACTGAGCATCGATTGACGCTTTAAGGGGCCGCCTAGCCGCGGCAACGGTCGATTATCCGTCATCTAGCGCGAGATGCACGGAAATGTTCCCTGTGTTATCCGCAAGCGGCGGCCCCTGCATCGCGTCCCTGCTTGCAAGCGCAATGAGTTAGCGCACGGCGCTTTTAATTATCCTCGTACCCATACCCGTATCCGTAGCCGAACTGCTGCGCCGGATGCGAGGCCAGCGGATAGCCGCGCAGATCCGAGGCGACATCGGCAATGCGCGTGGCCGCCTGCGCGATCTGATGGACGCCGTCGGCGCCCAGCATTCGCGCCGTCTCGGTCGCTTGGATTTCCTGGCGCAGCGGCGCCTTCCATAATTCCGCATCGAGCACCTGATCGGCAAACGGCTGCGTGCTGTATTCGGCAGGCGGGACGAGCAGGTCCGGGTGGGGTCCGTGCTGCATTCTGTTCGCCGCGCGGTACGCGAAGTCAACCGAGACGACCGGTGTCGGATGAAATAATCCCTCGTCCCCGTACTGGAAATTGGGACCGAGCGCGTTCATCTCGCGGCGCAGTTGCTTTTCGATTCGGCGCTGGTGCTTCCGCTGAAGGGTCTGCATCTCTTTGTGGGCAGTGGAGCCGGTTGCATGGTCGTAATAGTACCGGCTCTCGACGCCATGCTCGTTTGCCGCAAAGGCCGAGTCCTCCGCGAAGATGGCGGGGCCTTTGGCCCACGGATCCATCACAACGCGATGCCCACCGCTGGAACCCTCCCCGCGCCACTCCGCCCAAGAGTGGTCCACCTCAGTGCTGCCCACGCAGTGAACCTGTTCCCCCTCCTCTAGCTTGCCGGCATGCAAAAACGCGGCAACTGCGGCATGCTCGCCGCAGTTGCCTGCTTGCGCTGCCATAGGTCCAGCCGCCCTGAAAACACCGATCGTCGACCCAGCCCCCATTTGAACGTCAGCCGAGAACTTGGACGAAAGCTTGTCCACCAAGTTGCGGCCAGCCTCGGCTCGACGCGAACTCTGATGGTTGCTGTCACGGATGTCGTCACGCACATTGCCGCGGCCATACCTCAGCGCGCCGCGCGCCTCCATAACCGTCGCGTTGCCGCTAATGAGATGATCGAAACTGGCGCCCTCTACCGGTTCGCCTAGCCTATTGCGGGCCAGCAGGTAGCCGCCCAATTGGCATTCGCCGTCAGACAGCGGTGTACCCGTCCGGGAAAAACCACCCTCGGGCGAGGCTGTCATACTGGCGCGTCGCGGCGCCAATCCCTCCAACGCGCCGGAGGCGCGCGGCGCACTGGCAGAAGGCGCGTCGAAATGGCTGGTGGCGCGCGACGGCGTATCTTCGGCTGCCCCCGTCGAGCAGAAGCAACTGAGGACCGATTTCAGCGCTGAAGGCATGGACTTCTCCTAAAAATAAATCTCTTAAAGCGTTTCAGGGGGCGGGCCAAGGTCGGGGCTTGCGCTCGGCGTTCCACTACAGCGGCCCATATCTTCCCCAAGCAGAATCATTTGTCGCAACATTTTCCCGCAGAGGTTGAATAACGCGCCAGCGCAGAGGCGAAAAGACCTAGCCTACGGCGAAACGCGTTCCGCGCCATCGAATCGCTAGGATTTCAACATCAAATAACGGTGCATCGATTCGCCCAAGCACTTCGACATTCGCCGGCTTTATCGACTTAAAAATCAACGCAGCGATATTCTCCCCGGAATTTTCTAACACGTCGAAACATAGACGACAAAAACAAATACCGAGGTCCATATCATGCGCTTTAATAATTTATATAATGCATCCCCTATGGGAAGCTCCCGACGGTATGACAGCGAGACGGGACGGGGACATCGAACATCGGAAAACACCGATTCTCCCGAGAGTTCGCCGCCACAATCGCCGGAATCGTCCGACGTACTCCAGGGGCTGAGCCATCTTCAAATCAATCGGCCACGCTCGAATACGCAACCGAATACCCAGCGCCGTGGCCTGGCGTCGCGCATCTCGAGCCTGTTCGGGGGCGGCAATCGGCCGGCGCCGAGACCCGTGCTGCAGCAAGAAGTGGAGACCGCATTGCGGATCGATCGTGCCCGCGGCCCCGAACCGGCGCCGATGAGCGCAAACGACGTGCGCGCCGCCATGATGGGCGTGCTTGCGGGGTTGCAGAATGGTGAAGCGCTCATCACTGTGTGGCGCCCGCTGCCCTTTGAGGTAGCGCGACATTTCGCCGTACGACCGGCCTCACTCACGAGTGAGGGCCGCGCCTTGGTGGCCTCGTACGGTCCGACGGTGCTCGAAGCATTCGAAAGCGCATTGTCGCTATTGTCCGCCTCGCGACGCCCCGACATTTCCGCAGGCCAACTCAGGCGTCGAGGCACCGATGCCGGCACGACCTCTCGGCGTTCCGCGCGATCGGGAAACAGCGACGCTGCTGCACAGCCACGAGCCCGGACCGGCAACGACAATGCCGCTCGGCCACGGCCCACGACCAGCGGCAACAGAGCCGCGTCCACCAGCGCCGATCCCGTCCAAACGCTTATCGACGGCGGCTTTGTGCGTGCGTCGAACGCATTCTTGCGCCCCGAAGCCAGCATGGCCGACGTCGCCGCTGCAGCCCAAATCAGCGAGCGCGCGCTCAGCACTTTCCTGACGGAGCAGGGTGTCACTCGAGAAGGCTTGGAACTGCTTCATCGCTGCGATCTCTCCACGCAGGCTGCCGTCTTGTGGAATGTCGGGCAAGGCACGACGCGCCGGGCCGAAGCCAATAGCAACGCCGCGCAACCCGCATCGCCCGAACAACCCGCATCGCCTATACAGCCCGAGAGCCCGCGCTTGTTCGGGCTTCCGAGCGCGCAATGGTCCGGCGCGGCGATGAATCCGGCTACGCCCGGCCACGAAGTCACTGGCCCGCAAGGGTACCCCTGGCCGACGCATCCAAGCACGCCTAGCTGGGAGGTCGCAGGCTCAGCCGGGCCAGCGATGTCCGCCGATTCGTCGCTGCTCGGCTCGCATTTCTCGCAGTGGCCGGGTCATCGGGGCGCGCCGGGTCAAGAGGTCATGGGGCCGCCTGGGCATCCATTGCCGGCCGATCCGAGCACACCTAGCTGGGAGGTCGCGGGCTCAGCCGGACCCTCGATGTCCGCCGATTCCTCGCTGCTCGGCTCGCATTTTTCACACTGGCCGGGTCATGCGGGCACGCCGGGTCAAGAGGTCATGGGGCCG
>Ga0157369_10000196_pt1 | contig 84536 bp, 69 predicted proteins | sample C25metaG_FD_113461 | JGI IMG/M metagenome (GOLD analysis project Ga0157369, IMG submission 113461) | Corn rhizosphere microbial communities from Kellogg Biological Station, Michigan, USA - C2-5 metaG | ecosystem: Host-associated > Plants > Roots > Rhizosphere > Soil | place: USA: Michigan... | reverse complement strand
CAACGCGAAAGCAATCAGTTTTCGAAATGGCGCTCTTGTTCAAGTGCAACGAGGGTGTTCGTCTAGATTCCTGATAACAGGCGTTATCACAAGCTTGCGCCTTTTGTTCGCCAAATCGCGCGAATCCGTCTATTTTGAACTGATTCGATTCGCCGTTCATCCGAATCCTGCCCAAATCCTGACCGACAGCTTCGTACAGCTTCGTGCAGATCCGTTTTGAATCGCACGAGCAAAGAGACGTTAAGTCCCTAGAAGACCGTGTAGATGCGCATAGATAAAGGGTAAGAGCAGATTTGTGGGTTTGGGGTGTTACTCGTTTTTAAGTCCCGTGCGTCTGCCAGTTTCGCCACCCGGGCAAGCTGATCGCATTCTACCCCAAACCCACTGTTGACAAAGCTAGTTTAACGCCAATTGAGTTGCTGTATGCTGTTGGCCGATTCAAGTTCCCTCAATTGGAGCAGAGAAAATGCGACTCTCGCTGTCGGTGAACGGCCATCCCCGTTACACGGCATCCGTGAACGGCGCAGGGTATTTGAGAGCCCACCTGAATATGCACAACAGGCCCAAAGAGAACAACTACTTTCATAGTGTCCACGTCGATGGGACCGAGACTAAGGAAACAGAGACCGTGAGAATGAAGTGGCCTGCACAGCCACTCAAGGTCGGCGATGTCGTCGAGATAAAGATATTGCAGGATGATGGTGCTACCGACCCACCCGCCGAGGTCAAAACGTCCAGCGAAGCTCCCAATAATCTCTTCTCCAATGCGGAATTGGCCAAGGAAGTCTTCGATACCGTTCGAGGATTTGACGCGCAACTTATGCAGCTTCTTTCAAAATCCGAGCGGATCGAATCTGCTGAGGAACACCGAAAGGTGACGCTGGCGATAGGTGCGGTGCTGTACGAACTTGGGGAACGCTTGCTGTACCCAATCTTCCGCCGCCACAAGAGTCTGATACCCGAGGAGATGAAAGGGGAATTGCTGCTCTAAGATCTTCATCGCGAAGTGATCAAAATGCCTGAACGGACTAGACTTCGCACAGCCGTTCTTGAAGGAATAGCAAACCTGTCCTCGCAGGCTCAGCGGTAACACCGATCCCAAGCACCTCTGGAAATTGAGCACGCGGCTACCACCCATGGGAATGAAAAAATAGCGCGCTCTCCTTACCGACAACACAAACCCCCAGCAGTTCGTATTCAATCCTGCCAAGAGGCCACGGCCCCCCGGCCAGCGCAGATTCTACTTCTTGCATCCAACACAGACACGGTTTAAGCGTATGGCCGAAAGCTCTCCCGCGAAGCAGTCCTACCTCCAACAGCAGAGGTTCCATCGACCAAGCCTTGGCGGCAGCCTACGTGCAGGGCTGGCGCGGGTCTTGCCGCGAGAATTACGGCAACGGCTCAGATTGCGCCGCCGGGTGGAGCTCGTCGGCCAATTTGCTCTTGATGGCGTGGATCTGATACTCGGTAGGCGGAAGCCGCTTGTGCCACCTCGCCATTTGAACTTCGTCGGGCACGGAGATTTTGTGGCGATCGGCGACGAGTTCCTACGTTATTTTGTCGAACTGGGCGGCTTGACTCCGGAAGCAAAGGTCCTGGAAATCGGCAGCGGAATTGGCAGGATGGCCCGGCCCCTTACAAGCTATCTGACCTCCGGAACCTACGATGGGATTGACATCGTCTCTAAAGGAATCAACTGGTGTAAAAGGAACATCACTGGCCGGTTGCCGAACTTTCGATTTCACCTCGCGGATATTCACAACCGGGCCTACAACCCGGGCGGCCATCTCAAGGCTCTGGAGTACCGATTCCCGTTCGCTGACAACACCTTTGACTTCGTCGCGCTAACGTCGGTTTTCTCGCATATGCTTACTGCTGAAATGGAGCACTATCTGCGTGAGACGACCACGTGCCTACGCGACGGCGGCACGGCTCTGATGACTTTTTTCTTGCTGAATGATGAATCGAGAACCCTCATCGAAAAGGGATTAAGCCCCCTGACATTCAAGTTTTCGCGAGACGGTTGTCAAGTTAACGATGATATGGTTCCCGAGTATGCCGTTGCCTACGACGAGGGGACAATCCGACAACTTTGTCGCCAGACGGGCCTCGCAATTGAGTCACTAACATATGGGGCATGGTGTGGCCGCCCCGCGTATCTGAGCTACCAGGACATTCTCGTTGTGCGAAAGGTTTTATAAAGAGTTCCCGCACTAATTGCCATGGCTGATGTTCTGCAAAACTGTCCGCTGTGCGGTTCCACTGAAATCAGGGAATGGCTCTGGGCAACAGACCCGCACTATGGAATTCCTGGCCGTCACCGACTCGTGAGATGCGGCGGGTGCGCCCTGGTGTTCCTTAATCCGATGTACTCCGACGAGGAATTAAAGGCGCTTTACCCGGAAGATTACTACGCCTACCAAGAGGAAGTTCAAGCAGGTCGATGGAAAACACGAGCTAAGAAGCTCTTGGGGTACTGGCAGGGGACAAAAGACCCTGAAGTAGAAGTTCCCGGTGAAATGCTCGACATTGGGTGCGGCTCAGGCTCGTTCTTAGCCACTATGCGTGACCGAGGATGGGCCGTTCGAGGGCTAGAAATCAACGAGAATGCTGCACGACGGGCGGAAGCGAAAGGCCTCGATGTATTCTGCGGAACCCTAACCGCCGCGCAATTTCCAGCAGAATCGTTCGATTACATTCGGGCTAGCCATTCGTTTGAGCATATGACTCGCCCGCACGAGTCGCTCGATGAGGTCTACCGATTGCTCAGGCCCCAAGGAAAGCTGCTCATAGCGGTACCCAATCATGAGAGCTTCGCAGCCCGCCTTTTCTCCAGAAACTGGTACCACCTGTGCCCGCCAGTACATGCTTTCCAATATTCTGTAGCAACGCTGCGCCAACTATTACAGATGCACAACTTCGATGTGATCCGCGTAGTCTTCAACTCTCACTATGCTGGGGTGCTTGGAAGCCTACAGATTTGGCTAAATCGCGATAGTCAACGAAGGTCATTTGAAGGCAAAGCATTCAACAACCACGGATTGCGCGTCGTTGCAGGATGGATCGAGAACGTTGCTGACCTGTTCAGGTGGGGTGACATGATTGAAGTGAGCGCAATGAAGGCACCCAGCAGGGCGGTGCCTTTCGCCTTGACCAAAGAAACTTCCAGGAGCGCGGCCTAAGCACAAGGAAACTCTCATCCCCATTTATTGATACGACCGGCTTCATTGGTAGGTCCGTTGTTTCGGCCCACCTAGACGCATCGCCGCGTAATCCTTCCGCTCGGGGTGCTCACCGAGTGGCAAATTCGCACCCCGCTGAAAGAACCTGCTATTTGGCTTCTGGAGACAGTTCGGCTGAAAGGTTGATGTGCCCTGCAGGTACCGACATTTTCCTGTCCCAAACCGTGAAGCCACTCTTCTTGACCGCGATTTCGTGATCTCCGGGAGATAACTTGATCGAGGACGGCGTGCTACCGACGAATTTCCCATCAACCTCGATATCTGCGCCGGAAGGACTAGAAGCAATGTCGACTAACGTCATCGCCGTGTCGGTCAAAGCTTGGGCCGTAGTTACTGGGCTGAGTTTCTTTTCCTGGAATTTAGCCTCGTCGAGATGTGTGTCTCCGTTGATGTAAGCAGTGATTTCGGTACCTTTCGGAATCGTGATGTCTTTCCCGTGCATGAACAAGAAGAACGGCGCGGCCGGAAAGAACACAATTGCGGTGGCTACGATGCCACCGGTCATCGCCCCCGTGTGACCTCCTCCTTTGGCCTCTTTCACGGCGCGTAGAGGAACCTTCTCCCCGTCGCTTAGACGAACGGCGTCGATATTGATATTCAGTTTTCCCCCGCGAGCCATTCTTTTCTTCGCTTCCGCCTCCGTGACGGTGCCCCAGGCAATGCCGTTTTTAGGAATTACGAGGTTGCCGCCCACAAACACATCTTCCAGGACTTCAAAGTCCAGAGTGTCTCCGGCATGTGCATCCGCCGAAGAAATGGTTCGAGCAGTTCGCAGCTTAACCGGCGTCCCGTCTTCCAAGCCGAATCCCTGCATCGCGGGTTTTGGAGTAGCGGCCGGAAGCGGTGTCGGCTCGGTGGATGGTGGAGCAGCACTTGTTGATGGTGGAGCAGCGCTTCCGGTCGTGCTTTGGGCCAAACCGATCGACGAGCACAGTAACACGACTAAGACAGACGCGAGAATTTTTCGCATGTTTTCTTCGTTCTCCTAGCGAGTCGGCGTGATGCTAGGCTCCCCAAAGAAAGGACCTCAGAAAAGGAACTCACGCCGCGAGCAGTATTATCCGCCACGCTGGAGAAATGTCAATCTTTGAGAACACGCTGTCCATGGTAGACGGCGATCGCACTTATCGAATCCCTCGGGGCAATGGGACACAGGTTCCGATCGCCCGGTTAGCCGCATTTTGGCGGCGGGGGCCCCACGATCCGCCATTTCGTACCGGCTCCGCCAAATGGCGACGGCGACGATTTGCGCTCTGCTTAGTTGCCCTCTCGCGTGAGCACATAACGGAAGCCGAGCGCGTAAGTAGGTTTGTAATACTCACGTTGCAGTACGTACTGCGGGCGCCCGTTGTAGAAGCCGAAGACCTCGTTATTCATATTTAGGCCGTAGGCAATCACGGACAGACCACGCCAGAAGCGATAACTACCCTGCGCATCAACCTGTAAATGAGGATAGAGGTACGTGTCTCCGGCTGGCCCCTTGGGCCCTAGATTCGCCACGTCTCCGGTTGGATCGTAGTACTGGAAGATGTTAGCCCCGTTGTAGGAAAGTCCGGTTCTCAAAGAAAGGCGCGGACGATCATAAGTCGGACTTACGTTCCAAGTATGTGGGGCTTGGCGAAGAAGCGGGCGATGAGTGGGCGTTCCGGTTAACCCGCGCGCCTCCGATGTGGTGTAACTGTAGTTGGCCGAGATTCCCAGGCCATGCAGTCCTCCCGGCAAGAACGAGAGGTGCTGAATGTAGGCGAACTCGACTCCGCTAACATATGCGCTGCCGGCATTGCCAGGTTGGCTCACAAAATTCGGAGCGTAAGGTCCGCTTGTCGGCTTGGAAAGAGTACCAATGATCGGATCGGTGAGGTCCTTGTAAAAGAACCCGGCTTGGATCATGCCTAGTGGGTTCAGATAGTGCTCATAAAGAACATCGTAGTTGTTTGCACGTTCGGGCTTGAGAGCCGGGTTGCCGATGGTATAGGTGTTTACTCCATCGAACGATACTGCGCTGGTGAGATCTTGCGGATTGGGACGCGAGACACCACGCCCGTAAACTAAGCGGATGCCTGAATCGGGGGTGATACGGTATCGCACGGCAACGCTGGGAAGAACGTCAATGTAGGTACCACCTCCAGGAACCGAAAACGTATTGTTGACGTCGCTGAAACTGAGAGTGCTGACTTGCGTCCCTTCCAAGCGAAGCCCTGCCACGACATGGAATCGCCCGAGGTCAACGGTATTCATTACGTACCCGGCCGAGATCCGCTCGACCAAATCAAAAGCTTCATCACTGCAGTAGGGACAACCTTGGCTGTAATCGAATGCGGCTGGATTTGCGGCTACGAATTGCGTGATCGTGTCCCATTTCGCGGCCGGTCCAAAGGGATAATGGCCGTCGTAGTAGTCGCTGTTGTGGAACCCACCGACGAACGGCGTCATCAGAAGCGTCGCGTTCGGGTCCCACTCGTTCTCGTATCCGTCATCAAATTTATGGGCGTTACGTACTTTACCGCCGATTTCAAATGTGGAAGAGTGCGAGCCCAGGTGGTAGTTCCGCGCATAGGAGGCTGAGCCTTGAAAATTCAGCTGCGCAGTCTCTCCCAGATCGGCGGTCACGCTATGGAGTTGGAAATTGTCGGGATTGTAAGCCTCCGCAAAGCAGGCCGGGCTCCATTGCGGCAGGTTTTGGTTGGTCGTGGCGGCGGCATCGTAGCTGCAGTTGCTGGTAGCGGGAATAAATTCGAACTTGGCTCCAGGGTTGCCGGCAGATGCAGTTTGGCGAGCCCGAGCGACGGAGAAATCCCAGCTGAGCCAGGAGGAATTGAACATGTGATGTGCGCCGAGAGTGAGGCTGCCGATACCATAGTCCGGCCGGCGCTCGGAAGTGCTGTAGGAGGGGACATCGCCATTATTCAGCGAGTACGCCCAGCGATCTCCATAATCTTTGAAGTCCGAATATAGACCCCGCAGATAAATGCTCGAGAATTGTCCGAGTCGGTAGTCTAAAGTCCCGGCAAATCCCCAACGAGTCCGATCGTAACGGTACTCGCGAATGTCCATGCTGTCGTAGGTCGGGGCCAAGCTATTGGGGGTGGGAAGCGGCTCGATATCGTCAATACCCCGTCCGTTGTAATCGTAGCTTCCGCCGACGAGAATTCCCAGTTTGCCCTGATGTCCGAAACGCTGGCCGACTGTCATATCTGACTGGCCGATGTATCGCCCGTTCACAATTGGGGTGTAGCCGCCCATGCTCTCAACGATGAAGGTAGGCGAATTGCCCGCCATCTTGGTCTTCAAGTCAACCGACCCGCCAATGCCGTCGCCATCCATGTTGGCTTGCAGCGTCTTATTGATTTCGACCGATTCGACGAGATCCGCGGGTATCGTGTCGAGCTTGACTTGCCGCACTCCCCCTTCAGGGGAAGGGACGTTGATGCCATCAATGGTCACGTTCGACAATCGTGGTTCGGTGCCGCGTATCTGCACGTATTTGCCTTCACCTTCGTCTCGCTCCAGAGTCACGCTGGGAAGCCTCCCGATGGCGTCAGCTACGTTGGCATTGGGTAGGCTGGTGATGACCTCCGATGGCAGCACTTGGAGAATATTGTCCGCAGTACGCTCTCGATTGATGGCTTCCGCTTCACCATGTCCTCGTTCGGCATAGACCTCAACCTGCTCAACGCCGCTGGCAACCTTGAGAGTGCTGTCGGCTCGGGCAATCTGGTTTGCGCTGACCGTCACGCCGGTTGAGACCGGGCCGAAGCCTACATACTGAACTGAGAGCGTGTAATTGCCGGCCGGAACGTTTGAAAACGTGAACTCTCCCTGGGAATTGGTGGTGGTCGTGAATCCGAGGGGATCCAGTTGAACGCGCGCCCCCGGCAAGATGGCACCGCTCGGATCGACAACTCGACCCTGCACCGCACCATGACCGCTTTGAGCAAATGCGCCAGAAACCGACAGGAAGAACACGCATGTCGCGGCGCACAATAAGAGCAGGCGGAGGATTCTCATAGGATCTCCTCGACTTACAGGTTTTTTTGTTCGGCCAGTACGTGCATCTTAGAAATCTGCGCATCAATGCTTCATGAAAATCCGGTGAACAATGGGAAAAATGTGTGCTGAGGGTTTCTCGCGTTGGTAGTTCATGCTCGCCTGCAAGAACTCAGGGCCGTATACTGGCCCCGGCTAAACGAAGTGCATGCACGGTAGGAGGAGTTCATGACCAAGAGTCGACTAGCTGATTGCCGGGTACTGATTTTGGCGCTATTGATCTGTCTGGGCCAGCGCGGATTCTCGCAAGCCAACTGGACGGTTAGCGCAACCTTCCACATTGGAGGGGAAGGTGGCTGGGACTACATCACCGCGGATCCAGCTACGCATCGCCTTTACGTCACCCGATCAACCCATACCATGGTCATAGATTCTGAAAATGGACAAGTATTGGGTGACATCTCCGGCCAGAAGCGCTCGCATGGTGTCGCAATTGTGCCAGCTGTTGGGCGTGGTTTTATCACCGACGGCGGAGGTGCAGGGATCGTTGTCTTCGACCTGAAAACCAATAAGAACCTCGGCACAATACCTGCCCTTGCAGATTCGGACGGCATCATTTATGACGCCGCGGTGAATCAGATCCTGGCCGTGTCCGGCGACAAAGGCGCACTCATGACCTTGGCTCCTGATGTAGACCCGGCTAGCGGCAAGATGGATGCACCCATCGATCTGGGCGGTTCGCCGGAGTTCCTCGCCGCCGATGACGCCGGAAAGGCCTACGTCAACCTCGAAGACAAAAACCAGGTTGCCGTCGTGGATCTGAAACAACGAAAAGTCCTTGCCCATTGGCCGGTTGCGCCTGGCGGATCGCCGGTAGGAATGTCGATGGACAGTAACCATCGGCTTCTATTCATTGGGTGCCGAAATCCACAGAAATTGATTGTGATGAATGCCGATACCGGCAAAGTCCTGGCTGACCTTCCGATCGGTGCCGGGGTCGATGCCACAAAGTTCGACGGCATGGAAGCCTTTGCCAGTTGCCGCGACGGAAAACTCGAGGTGGCAAAGCAGACCGCTGCCGGCAAATTCGAAATTGTTGAAACCGTCGCTACCCCCATGGGTGCGAGAACGATGGCAGTTGATCCACAAGCACACAAAGTCTACTTGCCGACCGCGGAGTTTGAACCAGCTGCTGCGGGATCGAGGCCAGCCGCCAAACCGGGTACATTCATGATCGTCGTCGTATCTGAAGGAAAGCCCTAACGCACCGAGAGTTTCTGTCCGATTGAAGGAAGACCCTACAATGCGCCAAAAACTCTGTACTCTCGCGCTGCCGGTTCTGCTACTCGTCAGTGCCCTGTGTCAGGCAGAACATCCCAAGCTGATCGTCATCGTGATCGTAGATCAAATGCGGGCTGATTATCTCGAGCGCTTCAGCGGGCAGGAAATTGGTGGGCTCCATTTTTTCAACACTCGCGGAGCGAACTTCGTAAACGCAAATTACGAGCACATGCCGACGGAAACATGTCTGGGGCATTCGGTTTTGCTCTCTGGTCGAAATCCCGCTCGCACAGGCATCGTGGCCAACGAGTGGTACGACCGCGATAGCGGACGGATGACGTACTGCGTCGAAGATGCCAATTCGCCCTTGATCGGCGAACCGGGAGAGGCTGTTTCCCCAAAGAATCTTTTGGGGGACAATTTTGCCGATTGGCTCGAATCGTCCTATCCCGGTGCCCGCATAATTTCCATTTCCATGAAGGATCGAGCCGCCATCACGATGGCGGGACATCATCCTCAGGCGGTTTTGTGGTTCTCCCATGAATCTGGCAACTTTGTCACTAGCCGCTACTATGGCGATCAACTCCCCACCTGGGCCCAGGAATTCAACGGCAGAAACATGGTGAATTCCTACGCAGGCCGGCAGTGGGTACCGCTGCTCGGGAGTGATTCGCCCGGGCCTACAAAGCGGGTCGATGGGCAGTTCCCGCATCTCATGCCCAAGCAATTTGGCCGGCAGCTCAACGACGCGGTTTATGGATCACCATTTGGCGACGAGTTGCTAGAAGCCTTCGCCGAGCATGCAATCGCCGCCAATCATTTGGGGGAGAATCAAGCGAAGGCTCCGGACGTATTGGCTATCGGATTCTCGTCCAATGATGCCGTGGGGCATGCGTATGGTCCCGATAGTCCAGAAATTGCGGACGAGCAGATTCGACTGGACCGAACCTTAGGTCGCCTCATGGAGGTTCTCAACACGCGGCTGGGGGCAGACAACATCTTATGGGTGCTCTCGGCAGATCACGGTGCTGAACCTACTCCGGAAGCTGAACTGCAACTCAGGGGAAACAAGGTTGCTCGCCGGCTGCCGTTTTCTTTGGCACTGCAATCGATCCAGTCACAACTCGACGCCAGCTTCAAAATCAAAGGCGAGATGCATTGGTTCGCCGGTAAAACCGACACAATGCTCTATTTCGACCGGGGTGAACTCGCGCGGCATAACATCTCAGTCGCGGCTGCGAGTAAAGTGTTAACTCAGCAAGTCAAGAATGTCCCCGGTATTGATGGATTTTACGATGTAACACACCTGGACTCTGTCAAGGGGTGGATCGGACCAGTTCTTAGAAATAGCGTTTTCCCCAGCCGCAGTGGCGACGTTTACTATCTTCCAAGCCAATGGACGTTGTTTTCCTCGAAGTCCACTGGAACATCACACGGAGATCCGTGGCCCTACGATCGTCACGTGCCCCTGGTGTTTGCGGGATGGCACGTCAAAGCTCAACGGATTGCAAGCAGTGTTCAGGTGGCCGATCTTGCGCCGACCCTGGCCGATCTTACAGGAGTCCATTGGCCAAAGCCGGAAGTTCTTGATGGAAGATCGAGGAAGGGTCTTCTCAAATAGCCTCTACGGGCAGCTCCAGTGGTGCAGTTTGGGATGCCAAGCGTTAGGTTTCAGAAATACTCGCTCGATAGCACGCGGCATCCGCTCTTCATTAGTCCACCGGTTCCATCAGTTGCGTCTTGTCGCCATCGACCGGGCGTTGCACAACCATGATTGCGGACAAGACCATTCCCATGCCGATGGCCTGCAAGGGGCGCACCGATTCATGCAAAGCCGCGGCAGCGATGAGGATGGTGAAGACAGGCTCCAGGCAACTGACTACGATTGCTTTGGTTGGGCTCAGGTGCTGCAATCCGGCGAAATAGAAGGTGAACGGCAGCAGCACGGACAAGAGCGAAAAGAGGAAGAGGAAACCCCAAGCCACTCCCGTGTAATGCGCAGCGGCGATCTTCCACGGCGAATTGAGGAAAATCCAGAACACCGAAGCCGAAAGGGTCGTGAACAAGAGTACGGTCCAACGGTCGTAGCGTGCGAGAATCGAGTGGCCCAAAATGTTGTAAAAAGAGAATGAGAACGCGGCTACCACGGCAGCAGCCACTCCCACGGAATCGAGTCGAAGCTGCCCCTGTCCAAAGACCCCAATGACGAACGCAATTCCAAAGATGGCCAGGGCCACGGCAATCATCTTCGGCAGGGTTGCGCGTTCCAGTTTCCGCAAGACCATATAAAGCAAAACCCAGATCGGCGCGGTGTACTGAATGATGATGGCGGTAGCCACGTTGGTCCGCTGGATCGCGAGATAATAAAAGTAGTTTGAAGCGGCAACGCCGGCAAGGCCTAGAGCCGCTGCTCTTCCTAGATCAGACCAGGGCATGCGCAGACGAGCCAGACCTCGCGTGATCACCAAGCCAACGAGCACCGCCAGAAACGAGAATGTGGTGCGGGCCTGCGAGAGGATTAAAGGATCGACACGAGAGATCCCGGAGGAAGGCAACAATTTCCCGGTGAATGCCGCACGGCCCAGGGACGCGGAAATCCCCCACAGGACCGCAGAGCAGGCAATGTAGAGGTATCCACGGTAGGGATGGATCCTTTCGACAGCGGCGGCTGGTCTCGCGCTGGTCACTTTTCGTCCAGTTCGATTCGAAAGGTGATTTTGGCCGTGTGGTTCAGCATGGCCGAGACTGAGCAGTATTTTCCTTCAGAAAGACGGACCGCGTCTTCCACTGCTTTACGCGATACTTTCCCGCGCACCCGATACAGCAATTCGATTTCGGTGTAGACGCGCGGAGACTGGGGAGCCTTTTCGGCTTTGGCAGTGACTTCTAGTGCCGTAAACGGCTCCCGCTTCTTCTGCAAGATGCTGGCCACGTCATAGCCGGTGCAGCCACAGAGAGCTGCGAGCACCAGTTCCATGGGACTGCTGGCGATTTTGCTATCGCCATCGATCAGAAATGCGTGACCGGAGTTGACGGTGGCCTCGAACTGAAAATTCTCCGTCCATCTTGCCTTGGCTGTAAACACGGTTATCTCCGATTGTCAGTGCTGGGCTCGGGGTGAATAAGCACACGGAACAATTCCGGCGCCTCCTGCTTGAAGCGGATTTCGAGCGCCGTGCAAATGTCGTGGACGCGCCCTAAGGGTAGTTCATCAGGGAAAGTGCAGTGGCAGGAGACATACACGTGATCGCGCACGCGTTTTACCTGCATATCATGCAGGTCGAGTATCTCGGGAAACTCTTGCCCAAGTTTCTTGAGTCTCTCTTCAAGGTGGGCATCTTTTTGTAACTGCTCACCTGCTTCGATGGTTGCGGGTTCACTTTCAATGTGAGTAAGAATCGACGCGACCTCCGGCACTTCGTCTCGAATTTCGCTTTCGAGCTCGCTGGCCCGATCGTGAGCGTCCCGAAGCGGAAGGTTCTCATCGAGTTCGAGGTGCTGCTCGACATAGAGGCGGCCATCGAGGTCCTGAATGCTCACATCGTGCACGTTGAGATTGTGGCGGGTGGCAACCGCACGCACGCGATCGAAAACATTCTCGGCAGAAGCAGCGCGGGGAATAGAATGGACCATCACGTCGGTGTTTGGAAGAATTGCATGCACGGTGCGGGTGACTTCGTCCGCCACCTGGCCGGACCGCTGGAAGGTCACGTTGCGTGCCAGAGACACCGAGACGTCCGCGAAGTAGCGATTTCCGGCACGCCGAATTCGCACGCGATCCACCTCGAGGATGCCATTGATCTTGGCGATCGCCGTGAGGATCTGGCTGCGAACACCTCTAGGGGCAGTATCCAACAAAGCGTCGATTGTTTTCCTGGCCAGTCGTGCACTGACGAAGAGAACCACTCCGGCGACAAACAGAGCCGCGATGGGGTCGGCGTCGATTAACCAAGGAATGCCAAGTTTTCGCCCCGTCACGACCAGCGTGAGACCGAGGATCACCACCGCACCGGACCAGATGTCGGTGGAAAAGTGCAGCGCATCGGCCTGCAGGGCCTGGCTGTCATATTTTTCGGCGATTCGGCCTAGCGCTCGGGAACGCCAGTAATCCACCGCAATCGAAACAAACATCACCGCGAACGCTGCGAGGGAGGGCTCGATCTCGACATGGTGAAAAAAAAGACGCCTGATTGCCTCATAAACGATGAAAAGACAGGTGAGAAGCAACAGCCCGGTCTCGACAAAGGCCGAGAAATTCTCGACTTTGCCATGACCGTACTGGTGATCGGCATCGGCGGGCTTATCTGAAACCCGCACGGAGAACAGGGTGATCACCGCAGCCACCAGATCCAGGCCCGAATGGGCGGCTTCAGAGAGAATGCCCAAACTACTGGTCGTAATACCAACGACAATCTTCAATACGGTGATGGCGATGGCGGCGAACACGGAATTCGCCGCGACCGACCGCTTCTCAGCTCGCATGGATTGCGTGCCAATTTCTGAGCGGGCCATCACAGGAATTTCCGGCATGCCTGTCATTATCGCGCAAATCCGGGCCGGACTCGGACTTCCGAGTGTCAAAGGATGGCCGCCAGATGGGGACAGCCATCTCCTGTGCTACGATTTCTTATCCAAGAAAACTTGGGAGGATTTGCCTTGAGAACAATTGGAACAGGGCTGATCTGCCTCCTGCTGGCAGGTACAGTTGCAGCCCAATCGAATTCTGGACCAGTAGTGGAACCCCGGAATAGCAAACCAGTGCAGGAGCTTCCTGCGCCCAGCCCAGAACAGAAGATATCTCCCGACGCTCCGGTCATTACCCTCGACGGAGTGTGCGACAAAGGCACAGCGGCTGCCGATTGTAAGACGGTAGTCACGCGCGCGGAGTTCGAGAAGATCGTCAATGCGCTCATGCCGAACATGCCTAAACAGCAACAGAAGGCGTTTGCCTCGCGCTATGCGACGGCGCTGCTCCTCTCGCAAAAGGCGCATGATCTGGGCTTAGACAAGACCCCTGAATTTGAGGTCCAGCTCAAGCTTCAGCGTCTGCAAACACTCGCCCAATTGGGACAGCAGAGCCTCGAAAAAGAGGCCACTCAGGTTTCAGATACCGACATTGCCGCCTACTACAAACAGCACACCAGCGATTTCCAGCTGCTCAGCTACGACCGGCTTTATGTTCCCAAACAGAAACAGATGGATGCCGCTTCTCTGAAACCGAACGATCCCGAAGCACAGAAGCAGCGCGAAGCCTCTGAGGCTGCAATGAAAGAAGAAGCGGACAAGATGCGGGCCCGGGCGGCCGCCGGTGAAGACTTCACCAAGTTGCAGCAGGAGGTTTACGACTTTGCCGGACAGAAGCTGAAAGCGACCTCGACTCGTGTACCCAATGTTGCGAAAACGCGCTTCCCGGCTAGCGATGCCTCTGTGTTCGATTTGAAGGTCGGCGAGGTGTCGCCCGTGCTCAACGATCCGCAGGCATACATGATTTATAAGGTGGAGGCCAAGCAAGACCAACCTCTCGAGGAAGTCAAAGCGGAGATCACCCGACTCTTGCAGCAGCAAAAAGTACAGCAGGCACGTCAAGACCTGCAAAAGACTGCCTCCGAAAAGACCAAGCTCGATGAAGCTTACTTTGGGGTGCCTGCGCCGCCGTCGCTCCGAGAACCGGGAGAACCTGCTGCACCCAGCGCGTCATCGACAGGAACTAAACCCTCCGGAAAGAAGTAGATGGGAGACTCAGCACCGTCCGTCGTAGTGACGGGAATTTCCGGGAACCTGGGACGACGGCTTCTGCCGCTGCTCGGGTCATTCCGCGTGGTTGGCGTAGACTCCCGCCCGCCCGAGACCGATCATTCTCTGCAATTTGAACAAATGGATTTGGCCGAGGAGGCCTCTTGCCTGCAGCTGCTGCAATTGTTCAAAGATGTGAGACCGGTTGCGGTGCTGCACCTGGCGTTTGGAATGGATGCCGTGCGCAGGGGAATGCTTGATTCGGAACGCGTTTGGAAAACGAACGTTCCGGGAACCGCCAGGGTCATGGAGGCGGTGACCGAGGCCAATCGGGACTGGCCTATGGTGGAAAAGTTCATCTTTCTGAGCAGCGTCTCTGCGTATGGGCCGGATCTGTCCAATCCAGCCACAGAGGAAACTCCTCTGGCGGCGCACACATACCAATACGGGATGCAGAAGATGGAATCGGATCGCGTCGTGCAACAACGCGCGCCGGCGCTCCGCGGATGCAGCGTTTATATTCTGCGCCCGCAAGTTTTTGCCGGCGATGGCATAGAGAACTGCTTCATTGAAGCATTTCGCGGGGTTCCGGGGGGAAGCAGCAAACGTGCGGAGCGCATGCGCGCTCAAGGCAAACGGCTTCCCTGCCTGTTGCCCTCGGGAAAGAAGTACCTTTCTAACCGCATTCAGTTCGTTCACATCGACGACGTGGCGAGACTGGTCGCCTTCATTCTAAAGAAAACAGATCCGGAGGCGCAGCGCCTCACGGTTCTTAACGTTGCTGGTCGCGGGACGCCTTTGACGTTTGAACAATGTATCAATATCGCGCAGGCAAAACTGGTCCGCATTCCCACTGAGAGGCTGTTTGACTGGGTTTTGCAGTTCTTTTGGAAAATGCGCATTTCCACCATCCCACCCGACGTGATGCCTTATCTGCTTTCGGATTCGGTGATAGAGACGGCGCGCTTGCAGGAGTTTTTGAACGCTGAGTACAAGGACGTGATCAAGTATCCGATCGCGGAGGCATTTGCCGAGTGTTTCAAATGACACCGGTCCAACGAGGGCCAGCCCCGCAAGATCCCTCCTTCCGCTGCGAAAATCTACCTCGCGATGGCGTCAACCGATTCAAGGGGCTTAAACTTTCTTCCCTCTGAAAAGCCCTGCAATAGAAAACGTATAGGGAGTCCAGGAGCTTTCGTGAAAGCCGACCTTCTGCATGCGCTCGAGAAGCTCCGGCGGAGACGGGAATCGCTTTACGGAGGCGGGGAGGTAGGCATAGGCTCCTTCATTGCCGGAGACCAGCCTTCCGACCCGCGGCAGGATTGCCTTGAAGTACACGTTGTAGATCTTACCGACCAAGCCGCCAGGCTCACTAAAATCGAGAATTCCACATTCCCCGCCCGGCCGTAGGACACGAAATATTTCTCGCAATCCGGCATCGTAATCGGCGAGGTTGCGAAAACCGAAGGCGGAGGTGACAAGGTCAAAACTGTTATTTCGGAAAGGCAGCTGGAGGGCATCCGCTTCGATCCAGGTTATCGGGGCATCGGCTCGGCTTTTCGTGTAGGCACGCGTCAACATCGGGTGGGAGAAATCCACCCCGGTGATTCTTGCCCCGCTTCCCTGTTTGCGGAGCGCCAAAGCCATGTCTCCGGTGCCGCAGCAAAGATCAAGCGCCGTGGCAGTTGGACGGCGAAGAATCGAGCCGAATGTTCGGGCGGTGCGGCGCCACCAGAGTTTATCGACGTTCGCGGATAAGAGGTGATTGAGGAAATCGTAACGCGGGGCGATGGAAGTAAACATTTCGCGAACGGCGCGCGAAGCCGACTCCGCGTCGGTTGCCCCCTGGGGTGCAGCGCCTCGCACCGGTTCCTGCGAGCGAGCCAGGGGATTATCAGACACGGGAAGCCCTACGAATTTCCGACAAGGCGGTCACGACCACCCTTTCCGGCACGTTCTTGACGATCTCGACTTTCCCCACTTTCCGTGGGAGAACGAAGTGAACCGTTCCGCCTTCGGTTTTCTTGTCGGACCGCAAAAGCTGCAAGGCTTTTGCATTCTGGACATTCACCTCCGGCAAAGGACCCCACGAATGAACCGCCGCGCGGATGCGATCGTACGTGAGGAAGTCGCACACACCCATATCGACCGCGATACGCGCGGCGGCCTGCATTCCCCAGGCAACCGCCTCTCCGTGAAGAAAATGTTTGTACCCAGTGGCGGCCTCAAGAGCATGACCGAGCGTGTGGCCCAGGTTTAGAACCCGTCGCTGGTCGCCTTCCCTTTCATCTGCGGATACAACATCGGCTTTCAGTCTTACCGATTCAGAGATGGCATGAGTCACGGCTTTGGCATCTTCCCGTAACCGCTTGATGGAGAGTTGTGCGAGTTCGCCAAACAATTGAGGGTTGCCGATGATTCCGGCCTTGATAGCTTCGTACATTCCGGCCCTGAACTCCCGCTGTGGAAGGGTCTTGAGAGTCGCTGGATCGATCAGTACAAGCTCTGGCTGATAGAAGGTGCCTACCAGGTTCTTCCCGGCTCGCAGATTCACGCCGGTTTTTCCCCCGATGGCGGCGTCCAATTGTGCCTGCACGGTGGTGGGAATCTGCACCAGCCTCACACCGCGCATGTAAACCGATGCGAGCATTCCCGCAACATCACCGACTACGCCCCCTCCGAAGGCAATCACGAGAGCTTTGCGATCCGCTCCGAGCCGGACGAGATTTTCAGCCAACCGGTCTACCGTAGTCATTCGTTTGTAGGTCTCGCCGTCGCGCATCTCGACGAAGGCATGGGCGATGTTAGCGGCCTCGAGCGAGCGGGCAAGCACGTTGCCCCATCGACGACGTACTGGCCGGACGGTGACCACGAATGCACGGGGTGTCTGGCCGCCGCAGGCCGTGGTTATCAGTTCGCCAGCGCGGCGGAGAGCACCGTGCTCGATCACGGCTTCGTAGGCGTGAGACTTTGTGTTGATTGGAATGCGGATCACTGAATTCATCATAGCAAGCGAAGTCGATTTCGCGGTGCTTAGGGACAAAGCTGGAATCACGCTAATTCGCAGTGGTACCATTCCAGCACATGCCAGCCCAGTTCCCGGAGACTGACTTTCTGATCATTGGCGCCGGAGTCGCTGGATTACGTGCGGCCATTGAGCTTGCTCCAGCCGGGCGTGTTCTGGTCCTCGCCAAACGCGAAGTTACCGACTCGAGTACGCAATACGCGCAGGGCGGGATCGCCGCAGCTCTGAGCGATGAGGATGAAATCAGCCTGCACTTGCAAGACACGCTGAATGCAGGGGATGGGTTGTGCAATCCCGAGGCCGCGAAAATCCTGGTCGAAGAAGCCCCGCAAGGGATCGAGGAATTGATTGCATGGGGGACACAATTCGATCGCGAGGGCACCAAACTCACGTTCGGGCGGGAAGGCGCGCACAGCCGGAATCGCATTTTGCATGCACATGGCGATTCGACCGGACGCGAAATTTTGCGGGCGCTCTATGCCAAAGCCAAAACAATGAAGGAGATTTCCGTACGAGAATTCGAGTTCTCTACTGACTTACTGGTTGAAAGCGGCCGCATATGCGCCGTGAAGGTGATCGATGAGCACGGCCAGCACGCCCCCATTCACGCCTCCGCAGTCCTGCTCGCGACCGGCGGCATGGGCCAACTCTACGCGAATTCGACGAACCCGGGGGTTGCCACAGGAGACGGTGTGGCAATGGCTTATCGCGCGGGAGCGCAGGTTACCGATCTTGAGTTCATACAATTCCACCCCACCGCCCTGTATCTGAAGAAAGCTCCCCGATTCCTGCTTTCCGAGGCCCTGCGTGGCGAAGGCGCTCATCTTCGCAACATGGAGATGACACGGTTCATGACTAAGCACCATCCCATGGGGGAACTCGCGCCTCGCGACGTGGTGGCGCGGGCAATCATGCATGAACTTGCCCGTAGCCGGTCCAAAGATCCCGTGGTTTACCTGGACTTGACCGATCTTGATGCCAATCACATTCAAAAGCGTTTCCCGCGCATTTATTCGACCTGCATGCACTACAACATCGACATCACGAGCGAGCTGATCCCGATTCGTCCGGCTGCGCACTATGCCATGGGAGGCGTGCGTACAGATCTCGACGGCCGCGCTACATTGCCTGGCCTATACGCTGCAGGTGAGGCCGCGGGTACCGGTGTGCACGGAGCCAATCGCCTAGCCAGCAATTCGCTGCTCGAAGGTCTGGTCTTTGGCGCGCGAGCGGGACGAAAGATGCGGGACGAGCTCAAGCTGCCCCCCAACCGAGTGCCGCAAGTACCTCCTGCGGCGGCATACTCCAATGGACCTTTGCCTGTACCGATCGAAACGACGATCACGCAGATTCAGGAGCTCATGTGGTCGGAAGCCGGCATTGTGCGTACGGGCGCTGGGCTGAAGCACGCAATCGAGCGGCTCGAAGAGATCGGTTCACAACTCACGCCGCCGCACAGCCGCCGCGAGTTCGAGGCGCGCAACTTGCAGATCGCGGGGACACTCGTGGCGCGGTCGGCGTTGGCGCGTGAGGAAAGCCGGGGCGCGCACTACCGCACCGACTTCCCCGACCACAACGATCTAAGGTTCAAGAAGCATTCGGTGGTCAGCGGCGACAAGATTTCTTTCGAGTAACCAGCAAGTCCTTTGGCCGCTTCGTCCACCGGCCACCTCCCCGCGGGAAGCGTCTGCTTCGACATCCCGCCAACCGGTAAAGGCGGGTGGCACTACGCCGCTCGAGCCGGGTCGACCCGCTTCCGTTTCCAGAGCGAGGCGACGATCGTGACCACCAGAATCGTGGCAATTACCATCAAAGAAAATTCGGTGCGGATCGGGTAGGAACGGGAGAGGATCATCTTCATACCTACAAAGACCAGGACGCCGGAAATTCCGTAATGCAGGTACTCAAAGAGACTCATTAACGAGGAGAGCGCAAAGAACAGCGAGCGCAGCCCCAGGATGGCGAAGATGTTCGAGGTGTATACGATGAAGCTGTTGAGCGTAATCGAAAGCACCGCAGGGATGGAGTCTATGGCAAAGATCAGGTCGGTGGTTTCTACCACGATCAATACGAGCAGCAGCGGCGTGGCGTAAATCTGATCACGCCGAACGAAGAACTTGCTGCCTTCGTAGGTCTGAGTGACTGGGAAGAATCGCCGGAAGGCCCGTACCAAGGGGTTCTTTTCTGGACGCACTTGCGCTCCGTGCCGGAAGATCATCCGTATGCCGGTAAAAACCAGGAGCGCTCCGAATCCGTAAAGGATCCAGTGGAAACGGCGAATCAGCCCAACCCCGGTGAAGATAAAAATTGCGCGCATGAAGATTGCCCCGATGATCCCCCAAAAAAGCACGCGGTGCTGCTCCTCAGCCGGCAGGTGGAAGTAGCGGAACACCATCAGGAAGATGAAAAGATTGTCAGCGCTGAGCGAGAGTTCAATCACATATCCGGTTGCGAACTCCAGAGTTGCCGTTTTGCCCTGCCAGGCTCCCAGTAGAGCGGCAAAGATCGCGGCAAGAGAAATCCAAAACGCCGTCCAGGCTAGGGCCTGCTTCATGCTGAGGGTCTCCGAACGGCGGTGGAAGACGAAGAGATCGAGCACCAGCATTATGGCAACAAACAGGTTGAATAAGATCCAGGCGAGCGTTTGGGTCACTGATTCACTCGGACAGCGATTGGATTAGCAGCGTGTGCGGCTGAAAGGGTCGTGAATATTGACAGACAACTGGTTCCTCGTCGCATCGGTTCCTCAGAGTGACAATTCTATAGAGGGATCGAATGGCAAGCAAAAGCTGCGATGCTTCTTACAACTAGCGCTGGTCCAGCATATACACGGTTTGAAGTGTCACCGTCCCCACAATCGCCAGGCTCTTCGGGCTGAGTTTATCGAGGGTGTCATGGATGGTGTGGTGGAAAACGTTGTTATACCCGTAGTCAAGGTCGATCAGGTCGGCGGAAGGAACTCCACGGCTCAGAAATGGCGCGTGGTCATCGGTAACCGCGATCTCCCGCGCAAAAAAATGCGACTGATAGCCAAGACGGGTTGCCGCCCCGCCAATCAGATCTTCCAGCCAGGGGGTTGAGTTCGCGTCGCGTTCGATGTTCAGATCGGCATCGCCGATCATGTCTTCGAGCAGAAAGGCCTTAACCTTTTTCAGCGTACCAGCGGTTTGCCATTTGTCGGCAAGATGCTTTACGCCATAGAGGCTTTCAGCGTCGTCCCAAGGCAGCTTCATCGATTCCTCGGCGTCATCCCAGAGGAGCCACACGCTGTAGCCGTCGCGCTTCTTGCCGCGCATCTGATTGGCAAGCTCGAGCAATAAGGCGCTTGAGGACGCGCCATCGTTTGCTCCCACGTAGTTCTCGGTTCGCAACGGCCAATTGGTGTCGTAGTGGCTGGCGATAACAATGACGCCATCCTTGCTTCCGGGATAGCGTGCGAGGATGTTGTGGACAGGAAAGCGCCCCTCTAGGGTCGTGATCTCGAAGTCGTCGCGCTCGACCTGATCCCCTTTTAAGTGGGCCAGAATGAAATTCTCAGTTTTCTTGTGACCCTCGCTCCCGAGCGCGCGTGGGCCGAAGGCGACGATTTCTTTCACGTACTCCATGGCCCGGCTGGCGTTGAACTCTGGGACCGGAGTATCCGCCAGGACGGGCGCAACCTCTGCAGAGCTTTCCGCTGCGGGCTTTCCCTCAGAAGCATGGGTCGATGAGCTGCGGGCGCAACCCGAGGAAATCAGGAGCAAGAAAAGCGCAATACCCCAGCAATGGGCAAGCTTCCCAGGGCCGAGCTCAGGCCTTCCTTCGCTTCGCCTCACGCGCTCTCCTCTGTGTGGGATGGACGAACCAGGCAATGCCAATACTCAAGATATAGAGCACCAGCATGGGAGAGGCGAAGATCACCATGCTACTGATGTCAGGCGTCGGCGCGAGCGCCCCGGCGACAATGAAGATGCCGAGAACCGCGTAGCGGATGTTGCGCCACATCCAGCCCGCGCTGGTGACGCCCATCAGGGCAAGAAAGAAAACCAGGATGGGCATCTCGAAAACAATGCCGAGGCCGAGGATTACGGTTAAAAAAAGATCGGTATATTCGTGGACCGTAATCATCGGCGTGAATTGTCCGCCGATGCCAATGAGCCACTTCAAAGCCGCCGGGAACACCATCCGATATCCGAAATACCCGCCAGCAATAAACAGCAGCACGGTAGAAAACAAGAACGGCGTTACATACTTCTTTTCCCGTCGATAAAGCCCGGGGGATATAAAAAGCCAAACCTGGTAGAGGACATAGGGAGAGGTAATGAACAAACCACCTAAGGCGGAAACCTTCAAGTAAAGATTGAAGGCCTCGGTGGGCGTAAGGACTACCAGTTTGTCGATGCCGTAGGGCTTCAGGACATCGAGAATCGGTTTTTGGATGAAACTAAATAAGGCCTGGTGATACCACCAGGAAATGCCCATGCCAATCGCGACGGCAACCAGGGCATGGAAGATGCGGGTGCGGAGCTCTTCGAGGTGCTCAAGGAAGCTCATGGACTGCATCCGCTCTTCTTCGGCTGCAGGTGGTTCCAGTGTGGGGGTCTCAGGCATTGGTGGTATCGTGAGTGGCGTTCACATTCCCGTTCACAGGCCCGCCTTCCGGTGGTGGGGGCGGCAACTCCGAATCGGTTGAGGCTACGGTTCCAACGGGCGGCTCAGAGGGCAGAATCTTTCGTTCTTCTTCGTACTTTTTCTGCCGCTCCTGGTATTCGAGCTGGCTAATTTCCGATTCAATCTGAGACTTGAACTCGTTCGAAGCGCGCTTGAACTCGTTCAGAGCTTTGCCGATCTGCTTGGCAATTAAGGGCAGCTTCTTCGGCCCAAAGAGCAGCAGGGCCAGAACAAACAATACGACGGTGTCGGCAAAACTCATGGCTCAATCATAGCGAAGCCGCTGGAGAGCGGCAACGAGGCGGATTTTCGATGCGGACGCATGCATCCCTCTTCTATGGAATGTGCTGGCAAACTAGGCATTACGGGACCAGCCTACCTCTATACCCTAAGGAGGCGCCAAGGGGCCCGTGCCAGGCTTTCTGACTGCGGAAACGACGCCAGGAGCGAGGAGCCGCGGGAACAGGTCGGGCACAGCGAGGGGAAGGAAACTTAAAAAACAGGGCGACCTACCTAGATCGCCCTTCGCAAGGCACATTCAAAAATCTTTAGAACAAGAACTTCAAAGCAAACTGCACCAGCCGGGGTGGCTGTGCTTCCAGAACATGGTTGAAGGTTGGTGAACTGATGTCACTATCAGGCAGGCGCAAGTTCGTGTGGTTCAGGATATTGAACAACTCCGCCCGGAACTGGAACTCTTTCCCTTCCGCGACGCGGAAATTCTTAAACGCGGAAAAATCCCAATTGGCGTAGCCGGGGCCCTCTGCAATGTTCCGGCCCGCGCTGCCGAACTGCTGCACCGGCGAATTCGGGTCCTGGATGAGGCGTTGAAAGGCGTTCGCATTCAGCCAATCGCCGGGAAGATGCGGGCCTGCGTTGGGGTTTTGCCCCTGTGCGAGATTCGGACGGTTGGCAGAGAATCCGGTAATCTCCGGCGCGCTGCCCTGCACGGAGACGTCATTGGAATCAAATACGGTGAACGGGGTCCCGCTCATCAGGGTCGCGATACCATTGAATTGCCAGCCTCCAAGCACGTTTCCGGTCAGTCCGTGAGCCTCTTTGAAGAATGGCAGGCTCCATTGATAGCTGAAGACGAAGCGATGCCGCGCATCGAACAGTGACCGTCCGCGTTCGGCCGCGAGGTTCGAAGGATCCTGGGCGAGATCGTTTTCTCCCGCGACCGGTTTTGCCGCGGAGCCGGTCATATTGAACGAGGAGGCGTCGTCGATGGTCTTCGAAAGGGTGTATGAAGCGAGGAACGACATGCCGTGGCTGAACCGCTTGCGCAGACTTGCCTCGAGCGCGTTGTAGGAGGAGTTTGCGATTCCCGTAATCAACCCAGTCGACGAATAGATGCAATTGGTGGTGGGATCGAGGGTACAGCCCGAGTAAAGACGACGTCGATCTGCGTTGCCGGATGTCGAGTACGGTTGATTCGTGCTGGGATCGATACCGGGAACGTATTGCGTCGGATTTCCTTCGATAAAACGTGGCAGATGCGTGCCTTTTGTGCCCACATACCCTACTTCGAACAGCATCTGGCTGGGCAACGCGCGCTGGATGTTGAGGTCCCAATCCTGGGCATAAGGTAACGACAGCTGCGGTGACACCGTGAGGTTGGTCAGCGGAGTAGCGAATTGCCCCGAGAGTGGCGGATTTCCATTAAACGGGTCCTGCATGTTGAAGAAGAACGAGGACAGTCCCACTTGGGGCGTTTGTAAATATGGTGGCGCGCTAATCGGCGACTGCAACGGGCCGCCCTGGCCGGTGTAGTAGGGCTCATAGAAAATTCCATAGGAAGACGTAATGAGCCATTTGGAATCTCCGAGAGGATCGTAGGCAATGCCAACCCGAGGCGCGAAGCCCTTCTTGAAGGTTGGGATCAGGCCTGCCGGGACTCCCCTGTCGCCGGGATACAGTAATCCCGCAGGAGCGCTGGGCACGACCGTCGATTGACGGCCCGGAATCCACAGCGTCTGCCGGTTGTGAATTTCCGTGTACGGCGAGGGCAGCTCATAGCGGAGGCCATAGTTCAATGTCAGGTGGCGGTTGGCCTTGTAGGTATCCTGAGCGTAGAGGTTCAGCGAGTGTCCCCGGATTCCGCGGGAAAAATCGCCCCTGCCTTGCAGGAAGACCACCGGACGTCCCCAGAGGAAGCTGGCGAAGGCATCGGTGACGGGGAAGGGAACGAAAACAAAAAATCCGTTGGTCGCAATGCCCTGCAGCGCGTTGATCTGCAGCTGCTCGGCACCGCCGCCAAACTTCAGCTCGTGTGCGCCGCGGACCCAGCTCAGTGACCCTGAATAATCAAAGGCGTTTTCATAGGTATTGCGGGGGCCGGTGATGGGATCGCCGGTACTGGTGTATCCGTTGACCTGAATAAAAGGCGGGCCGGCAGCATCGGCCAAACTCGGGGTATAGGCAAAGCCCAGGCTGGATAGAGAGGTATGGTTAATGTGCTGGTCGACTAGGAATTTGTTCCTCAGATACGAGAAACGCAGTACGCCTACCATCGATGGAGAGAAGGTGTGCGTTTCCTGGGTTACGAAGTTCTGCGCACGATGATCTTCGCCGACCGGAAACCCGGGTACGCTGGCGCCAGCTGGTGACAACGGGTCAAATAGGGTTCCGTTGGCATACATGTAGCGGAAATTGAGGTTATCCGCGTTCGTGAGGTAATGGTCCACGCGAACGCCGAATTCGTCGGTGTCGTCGCGCAAGGTTTGAGTAGAGCAGTAAACGTTGGTCGCGCAGTTCGGTTGGGGAAAAAGGCTTAGGAGATTCAACGAGAACTGGCTCATGCTCGAGGGGTCACTTGGATTTGGCGCAGGCATCTGATTGAACGGGTAGGGCTGGGATAGAAAAACGTTAAACAGCTGCCCATTGGGATCCTGGCAGAACCCAGCCATTGGACCACTCGTAAAGAACCCGGGTTGGCAAAGCTGACCGAAGTCGCCTTGTCTTTCCGCCATCGATGGTACTGTGCTACCGACACTCTTTCCCTGCCGGTTACGGAAGCCCTCATAGAAACCGAAGAAGAAGGTTTTCTCCCGCCGGATAGGCCCACCAATGCTTCCACCGAACTGGTTCTGTTTGAGTGGTTCCTTGGAGGTTGCCAAGTATCCGGTAGAGTCGAAGATGTCGTTGCGAAGAAACTCCCAAAGGGCGCCGTGAAACTGGTTGGTTCCCGAACGCGTGATGATGTTGGTGGTCGAGCCCAGGCTGGTGCCGAACTCGGCATTCGAGTTATGCGTGACGATGCGGAACTCTTCTATAGCATCGATCGGCGGCTCCAGAACGAACCCACCATCTACGCCGTTGAAGTTGTTCGCCCCATCGATCAGGAAGTTGTTGGACTCGGGGCGCTGGCCATTGACGGCGTAGGGCTGTCCGGCCCTGAGTGAGCCACCCGCTTCCTGCAGGCCGGCGGTGAGCGGCATTACCCCGGGCTGTAAGGTCCCAAGCTGCGAAAAATTTCGCCCATTCAGGGGAAGATCGAGAATCTCCCGTTCTTGCACCACTTGTCCAAGGCTGGTGACCGTTGACTGGATCAATTCGGCATCGGCTTGAACCTGGACCTGCTCGCCTGCGGTTCCCACCGCGAGTCGGACCGGCACATTTGCGCTCTCATTCACGTTGAGCGTGATTCCATCCTGCAGGTACTTTTGAAAGCCGGTGGCCGAGACTTGGAGCTGATAGTGACCGACCGGCAGTTCTAGAAACAAGAAGGCGCCACCGCCGTCGGTAGTCGTGGCTCGGACGAATCCCGTTTCGACCTGACGCGCGTTGACGATCGCGTTCTGCACGATCGCGCCGGTGGGGTCAGTAACCGTACCGCGGATGCTTCCGGTGATCTGCTGCGCCATGGCGCAAGCGCATGCCAATAGAGCCACCACTACGAGTTTGAATGTTTTCGACACGGAATCCCCTGAAGACGATTTTGGAGTTTCAAACCCAAACCAAGCCGCATCAACCGAGCGGCCCTAGAGCAAAAGTGCTGCGATTATCCGGAGATCCCGTAAACGAGAGCAATAATTGGAAAGTAGTAGAACCGCGGTTGCATGACGATTTTTTTGTACTATTGATCAAATTTTCAACCCTGCATACGCTGTGCGGATTGAATTTCTCGTGGCGATGAACAGTTCTGCGCAAATGAGCGCCGGCTCTCACTCCTCTGTGGCCCCGCGGCGCCAACTCGGCTTGGCCTCTGCCATCGCCGCGGTTGCGGGGGAAACCATCGCGGTGGGAATTTTTCTGACTCCCGCCATGATGGCGAAGTCTCTAGGCTCCCCTTTCTATCTGCTCCTCGTATGGGTCATTGTGGGGATCCTGACCGTCTGCGGCGCGCTCACGTATGGAGAATTGGCGGCACGCTTCCCCCGCGATGGCGGAGTTTACGTTTTTCTCGAAGAAATCTTTGGCCGCCCAACCGCTTTCCTCTATGGCTGGATGTGCCTGTTGGTACTGGATCCCGGTCTCACGGCCGCGCTGGCAATGGGACTTGCCGGGTACTTCGGCTATATGTTGCCGCTGTCATCGATCGCGATGAGGTTGGTGGCTATAGTGGCGATTTGGCTGCTTTGTGTGCTGAACATTTTGAGTATTCGGGTGAGCGCCGGCGTGCTGCGCTGGAGCACGTGGCTGAAGCTCGGCCTCCTAGCCGTGCTGATCGTCTGGGGTTTGTCTCTGCGCCTGGGCTCGTGGTCAAACTTCGTTCCTTTCATCGCGCAAAGGAATGGTTCGCTCCCTCTGCTACCGGCTTTGGGAGCAGCAATGGTTGGCGCTTTCTTTGCGTTCGGCGGCTGGTGGGACGTGAGTAAAATCTCCGGCGAGGTGCGCAATCCAGGCCAAACCCTGCCACGGGCGATGCTGTTTGGGACCCTGGCAGTTACCGCCGTTTATATTCTGGTGAGCGGAGCATTTCTGTATCTCGTGCCGCTTGCGAGCGTTACCTCGAACGAAACCTTCGTAGCACAGGCAGGAAGCGTGCTGTTCGGTTCTTTGGGGGGAAACATATTTGCTGCCATCGTGATCGTTTGCGTGTTCAGCAGCCTGGCGGCACTGATCATGTCTGCGCCACGCGTTTACTATGCCATGGCACAAGACGGTCTTTTCTTTCGGCGCGTATCGCAGATCAGCCCGCGTTTTGGAACGCCGGTGAGCGCAATTCTCATTCAGGGTACGATCTCTTCCCTGCTGGTCGCTGTGAGCAGCTTTCAAAAAATCATTGCGTACTTCATCTTTGTGGCCGTCGTATTCTTAGCAATGGCTGGGGGAGGACTCTTGCTCGCGCGTCGACGAAATGCAGGGACAGCTCCCCTTTTTCGAACGCCCCTCTATCCTGCCCCGGTATTCATATTTCTAGTGCTCATTGCTACTCTTCTGGTTCTGATCGCGGGGCACAGCCCGATTCAGGCTGGGCTGGGCGGAGCGGTCGTTCTGGCGGGCATTCCCGCGTATCGGTTGTTTCGTTCGAGCGAGCGCATCCCAGATGACGAAATTTCGCGCACCGAAGTTCCTGAGCGAGCATGAAGCGAATATGAGCACAAAATCGGAAGAGCAGAAATCCGCAACCAAGATTCGGATCATTGAAGACGCCGAGGCAACCGGCGACACCGCAGCCGCATACGACTACTGGCGCGCCGGATCAGGCCGTAAGCAGGTACCAGGGATCATCAAGTGTTTCGGTGCGCGACCCGACTTCTTGCGTCTGGTGATTCAGTTCTCAAACGCCGTTCATTTTTCTGAGGGCCATCTCTCCCGCCGGCACAAGGAGATGATTGCCAGCCACGTGTCGTACCTGAACCGTTGCCCATATTGACTGGACAGCCACGCCTACTTCCTGCGTGTTCAGGGAGCCACCGAGCAATGCGTGAATGCGATTCTCGAGGGTAAACTCGATGAAGCGGGCCTGACATCTGCCGAACGCACGCTGCTCGAATACGTCGAGTTGGTCACCCGGGCGGCGTATCGCTCCACGGCTGAGGATGTCCAGAAGTTGCGCGATGCCGGCTGGGAGGAGAATCAGATCTCGGAAGCGGTCTATATTATCGCGATGTTCGCCTTCTTCAATCGCGTGGCGGACGCTTTTGGCGTCCCCTCGCAGGATTACCTCACGACCGGCAAACTGACGCCATGAGTCCTACTCTCTGCCCGGGTTCTGCTGACCAGGTATCTTGCGGCCTCCGCGAAGAGACTTCGCTGAGAATTCCTCTCCAGTTCACTCCCGCTGCATGAAATAATACGAAGAAAATCGTTTAAGCTTGCGTTCGACAGTTGAAAGGACTACTTTTTTAAAACGTTTCCAGCCAGTTCGTTTCGTGGGGATCGGGAATATCTACGGCATTTCGGGAGTGCTATGAGCTTGAAGAAAGTGGGATCGGGGTCGGTGGTTACGCTGAAGCTGGTTGCAGAGCGGTTGCACCTCTCCCCCGGAACCGTGTCGGCAGTCCTCAACAACTCCCCATCCGCCAAGCATATCCCCGAAGGAACTCGCAATCGAATTTTCGCCGCCGCCCGCGAGCTCAAATACAAGCCCAACCTCATGGCCCGCTCCCTGCGCAATAAACGGACGTACACGATCGGGGTGATTCCTACCGATATCAGCGACGGCTATGGCGGTCAGGTGATCGCCGGCATCGAGGAATACGCGCGCCAGAAAGACTACTTTTTCATCACTGGCATTCATCATCACGACCCCGAGCTTTTTGAGAAGTACAGCCAACTATTGCTGGAGCGTGGTGCCGAAGGGGTTATTACGATTGACCTCAACCTGCAATACTCCATTCCGCTGCCCGTGGTTGCGGTCTCGGGGCATAGGCAGGAGGAAAACGCGACCAATGTAATCCTTGATCAAAGGCTGGGCGTGAAGCTTGCATTGGAATATCTGGTGTCGCTCGGGCATCGCAACATTGCTGTCATGATTGGGAACCCCGACAGTTCCGATGCGGCGCAGCGTTGGGGCGCGATTTCCGAGGTAGCACGTGAGCTAGGTGTGCCGATCAGGCCCGAACTGACGGTTCAGCTCGCTGGCGAAGAGTCTGGTCCGGCACTGGGTTATCCCTACGCAAAGATGCTACTGGAGCGCAAAAAGCCGTTCACCGCGCTCTTTGCATACAACGATGCGTCGGCCATCGGCGCGATTCGCGCCATCCGCGAAGCGGGACTGCGCGTCCCGGAAGATGTCTCGGTCGTAGGTTTCGACGATATTCAGGCCGCCATGTTCCACTCGCCGAGTCTAACAACGGTGCGCCAGCCGTTGCATCAGATGGGCGAAATTGCCGCCAAGATTCTTCTCGATCGACTCGAGGGCCAGGAGGACTGGCCGAAGCAGGTTGCCGTGAAGCCGGAACTGATGGTCCGGGAATCAACGACAAAGGTGGCAAGCTAGCTCCATCGAGAGACCTTTTTTAGCACCTTCCATCGGAGACTCGTGTGTCTGATCTGAAAGCTCGTGTCGAAAAGGAGTTGAGGTCCAACATCCTTCCCTTCTGGCTCAAGTACACGATTGACGAGGAGTTTGGCGGCTTTCGCGGCCAGATTACGAACCATCTGGTGATCGACCCCAAGGCGGATAAGGGCCTGATCCTCAACGCCCGCATCCTGTGGACATTCTCGAAGGCATTCTCCATTTATCGAGAGGAGGGCTATCTGAAGGCCGCCGCTCGCGCTTACGACTATATCCTCCGCCATTTCTGGGACGAAAAATTTGGGGGCGTGTATTGGATGCTGAACTACCGCGGGGAACCGGCGGACACGAAGAAGCGCGTTTATGGACAGGCCTTCACGGTGTATGCCTTGGCGGAGTTTTACCAGGCGACTCGCAGTGAAGACGTGCTGAGGCGGGCGCTTCATTTGTGCGAAATCATCGAAGAAGCCAGCCACGACGCGAAGTTTGGCGGCTACTTCGAGACCTACGAGCGGGACTGGACCCTGGCGCGCGATCAACGCTTGAGCGAAGTGGATATGGACGAAAAGAAGTCCATGAATACCCATCTCCACATGCTGGAGGCCTACGCGACCTTAGGCCGGACCTACAAGCCAGAGAAGTCCGAGCAACGGTTACGAGATCTGATTGAGATTTTCTTGAATCACATCATTGATTCGAGCAACCATCATTTCCGGCTGTTTTTCGACGAAGACTGGAAGCCCAAGTCCGATGTGATTTCCTTTGGTCATGACATCGAGGGGAGCTGGTTGTTATGCGAAGCAGCAGAGGTTGATGGCGATCCCGAACTGCTGAAGAGAGTGCGGCACGAGGCGTTGCAGATGGCGCAGGCGGTTTATGACCAGGCCGTGGACTCCGATGGAGGCATTCTCTACGAAGCGAAAAACGGCGAGATCATCGATAGCGACAAGCACTGGTGGCCGCAGTCAGAAGCCGTAGTTGGATTTTTGAATGCCTTCCAGCTATCCGGGAAAGAGCATTTCCGCGCCGCTGCAGATCGCACCTGGGAATTTATCGAGCGCTACATCGTCGACCATCACCACGGCGAGTGGTTCTGGAAGGTTTCGCGCGATCACGTTCCAAGTGATGACAAGTTCAAAGTTGACCCATGGAAGTGCCCATACCATAACAGCCGGACTTGTTTTGAGGTCATGGCGAGGACCGGGGCGGTAGCGCATGCCTCAACCCCTTCCTGAGCCTTCCTAGTTCCCGGAGAGTTGTTTTTTCGAATCGTTCGATCCGCTTCTTGAGCTTGCGGGGGAAGGCTGCTCGCGGGAAAACACCAAGGCTCGGCGATATCGCAAAGAAGGCTGATTTACGGAAATCGATCTCGTATTTCTGCGGAGAACGGAATGAATCAGGCTGAGTTCAAGAAGAAGACCCAAGCGCTTTTCTCGCAGCACGAAAAGCTGCTGAAGCGGCGCAATACCAAGGTTGCTAACGGCAATGGGATCTACGATCGGTATCGCCATCCGGTTTTGACAGCCGGTCACACTCCTTTGATCTGGCGCTATGACTTCGACATCAAGACCAACCCCTACTTGCAGGAGCGGATAGGAATCAATTCCGTCTCTAATGCCGGCGCAATGGAACACCAGGGCAAGATTCTCGTGATTGGCAGGGTGGAAGGTCTTGACCGGAAGTCCTTCCTTGCGGTCGCTGAAAGTTCGAATGGCGTTGACAGCTTCCGTTTCTGGAACTACCCAATCCTTCTGCCCCAAACCGAAAGTCCTGACGTCAATGTTTACGATATCCGGGTCGTGAAGCACGAGGACGGCTGGATCTACGGATTGTTCTGTACGGAGCGCAAGGATCCGAAGGTACCCGCATGGGACACGTCATCGGCAGTCGCGCAGTGCGGAATCGTACGTACGAAGGATCTAAAGAGCTGGGACAGGCTGCCCGACCTGAAGACCAAGTCTCCCCAGCAACGGAACGTGGTGCTGCACCCTGAGTTCGTGAATGCGCAGTACGCGTTTTACACACGGCCGCAGGATGAGTTCATTCAAGCTGGTAAGGGAGGCGGTATCGGGTGGGGACTTACCAAGAGCATGGAAAACCCGGTTGTCGAGCAGGAAGTGATCATGGACAACCGCGAGTACCACACGATAAAAGAGGTAAAAAACGGCCTCGGTCCTGCGCCCATCAAGACCCATCAAGGATGGCTGCATCTCGCGCACGGCGTGCGGAATACAGCTGCAGGACTGCGTTACGTTCTTTATCTGTTCCTGGCTGATTTGAAACAACCTCAAGTCATCACCCATCGACCAGCCGGATACTTCATCAGCCCACGGGGACCCGAGCGGGTGGGTGATGTCTCGAACGTCGTTTTCAGCAATGGTTGGGTTGCCCGGAAAGACGGGACCGTTTTTATCTACTATGCATCGTCCGATACGCGTCTGCACGTCGCAACCAGCACCGTCGACAAACTGCTCGATCACGTGATGAATACTCCCGAGGATCCGCTGCTGAGTCACAAGTGCGTGGAACAGAGATTTCGGTTGATCAAAAAGAACCTAGAGATCCTTGCGGCGGCAAAGAAAAAGAACGCGAAGTGAAGACCGACGGCCCCCCCGCAACGACCAGGCGAACGCGATTCGAAAGCTGAGGGAATTTTAGGCGCACCTAACGCCAGGGCTATCCTAATCCCATCTCAGTTGCGATCCCCTTCATTGCCTCAACGCAGAAGCCGATGTGTTCGTCGAGATCGACGCCAAGTTCTTTGGCGCCGTTCATGATGTCATCCCGGGAAACGCTGCGCGCGAAGGCTTTGTCCTTCATCTTTTTGCGCACGGATTTCGTGTCCACCTCGGCCAGTGACTTTCCCGGCTTGACCAGCGCGACGGCGGTGATGAATCCGGCGAGTTCGTCACACGCAAACAGCGCCTTTTCCATCGGCGTTTCCCTCGCCACGCCGGCGTAGTCGGCGTGAGACAGAATGGCGCGGCGTATCTCGTCGGAATATCCGCGCTCTTTCAGGATCTCGCTCCCCTTGAAGGGATGTTCCTGGGGGGTAGGATACTTTTCATAATCGAAATCGTGAATAAGACCGACTACGCTCCACAGCTGCTCATCGGCTCCCAACTTCCGCGCATAGGCGCGCATGCACGACTCGACGGCGAGCGCATGTTTGCGCAGGCTCTCGGACTTGGTGAATTCGGTGAGCAGATTCCAGGCAGATGTTCGATCAGGCATGGTTGTAGGACGACCATTCTAATGCTTTCTCATTGCGAAGGGCGCCTTTAGGGCCTTCGGCAGCTCCTTAGGAGGACGGCCGGGGAAAAGAGAGGTTCTGTCCGGCAAAGCAAGACAACCCGCTCAAGCAGGGCTGAGCGGGTATGAGGCCCAAACACGGCATGGCGGCATGGTCGTACCGCCAATGCCAAGATCATTGCCCTTCGCAGCTTACGTTGTTGTTCCAATCCACGTACGCGCCGTTTGGATTATCCCGCCAGGCCCAGACATGCAGTTCGAAAAACGCGGCCGGGATGCCGAACCGGTTGGGGGCATCTACGAACTGGAAATCCTGGCCTTCCAGTTGGGGTGGAGTGTTATCGTGAGAGGCAAGCCAAGTAGCCGCATCCACAATGTACTCGACGCCGACTAAGCGACGCGCCTTCCCGACCGGCTCGTAGATAAGAGCTTCAGGGGTGCGTGGATCGAGCAAACCATCGCCGACCAGCCCTAGGTTGACGTAGTGAATGCCCATGGCTCCATGGTCCGGGCCGCTGACGCAGCCGAACAAGGGCTGATAGCCCGCCGCCTTTACATTGTTGACGTCGATAAACTGTGCCGTGTTCTCCCGGACAATCTGCACCAGCTTCGATGGGGACGTGTGGTTGTGAGTGGAATCATCAGCCCTGGCAAGAATCGGCGCGATGATCACCAGCGCAGTCAACAGGGTCGAGTGCAAGGTACCCGTTACTGCCTTCAGAGTTGAAGTTGAGCTTTCCATTGTAATTTTTCTCCTTGATTATTTTCGGGTCTTCGCTCGATTGCCCCTGGTGGCGACGCTTTGGAGATCGGGTCTACTTGCGCGACCCCGTGATCGAGACCGGAACGCCGTGAACGAGGGAATCGAAAACCGGTGAGCGTGCTGCCCCCAACTGCACGATCTCTTGCAATTGCTCTTCCGGCACGTCTGCTTTGATCTTGAAGTTCACGCGGATGCCCTGGTATCCGTTGCGAACTTTTTTATCGAGTTCGAGGAATCCGTGAAGATCGATATCGCCTTCGAGGGTTGATTCGACTTCTTCAATCTGAATGCCACGAGCGGCCGCGTGATAGACCATCGAGGTGGTGAGACACGAGGCTAACGCGTGCAACAGGTGCTCGACCGGATTCGCCGCCGAGTCCTTACCCAACAGAATCGGCGGTTCGTCTGCTTCGAGGACAAACGGCCTGGGGCGGGAAAGGTTCTGCATGGCGCCGTGGAATCCATCGACCGTCGTGGCATTCTGACTGCCGGTCGCCCATCGATTGCGCACTCCAAACTTGAACTTCGCAATTGCCGGAGTCGCCTTGACCGCGTCAATGGTCGCGAACAAGTCGTCGACCATCACTCCGTTAATCACAGTTGAAAACTTCTTTGCGGTTGCCATTTTCTGTTCTCCCTGGTGGATCCTGGTTGCGATGGTGCGAGATTAAGCGCGAAATGCGCTTGCAACAAGATGGCAGATATGCCATTGTAGGTAGGTAGTTACGCCAAACCCTGAGTTGCTCACCTGAGGCAACAATGAAAGAAATCACCGTTCTGCTTCTCGATCAGATGTTTTCCTCAACCGCGATCGGGCCGATGGAGGTTTTTCGCCACGCCGGCTCCTTGTGGAACATCCTTACCGGAGCCAAATGCGCTCCCAGATTCCACGTCACCACCGCATCCGCGTACGGGAAGGCGGTACGCTGCGACGGAGACATTCAGATCCAGCCAAATATCTCGCTTGAGGATGTGGGCAAGACAGACCTTATTTTTGTTCCAACAACCGGGTTGAGCGTTCACGATGTGATTGAGCGGAATGCCGAGGTTGTGCCCTGGTTGGAGCGCCGTAGCAGCCGCGGGATTGCGGTGGCGAGTGTGTGCTCCGGAGTAGGCCTGGTGGCGGCGGCTGGGTTGCTGGACGGGAAACGAGCAACCACTCATTGGGGACTAGCCGAACGCTTTCGCGAAATGTATCCGCGGGTGCGGTGGATGCCGGAGTTGATGATCACCGAAGACCGTGGTTTCTATTGCGGCGGCGGGGTGAATGCCTCGCTCGATTTGAGTATCTATCTGGTTGAAAAGTTCTGCGGGCACGAGATCGCGGTCCAGACGGCGAAGGCTCTGCTGATCGAAACCCCGCGTGCCTGGCAGTCTGGTTTCGCGATCGTTCCCCTCAAAACCGACCATAGCGACGACAATATTTCGAGCGCACAGGAATGGATGCACAAGAATTTTTCCAGGTCTTTTCCGCTCGAAGAACCCGCCAGGCGGGTGGGCATGAGCGAACGCAATTTCATACGCCGTTTCAAGGCCGCCACCGGAGACAGCCCGCTCATTTATCTGCAGAAGCTCAGGGTCGCTGCCGCCAAGCGCATGCTCGAAAATAATCGCCGCACAATGCAGGACATCAGCGAGGCGGTCGGATATCAGGATGTGGTGTTCTTCCGCACCCTGTTTCAGCGGCACACTGGCGTCTCGCCCAGTGCCTATCGGGACAGGTTTGGAATGTAGAAATATCAAGGACGAGAGCTTCCCTTTTCACCAATCATCAGACTTCAAGCAGGAGTGGCTATGGACATTCGATCAATACAGAAGCCGTTGAAAGATCGCTACCGGCATGATCCCGCAAGCTCGCGCATTACCTTGACCGCGAAAGGCAGTGAGACCGCGACACCGCTTGCCTGCTCGGTGGACATTGGACGCGCGCTCTATCAGGCAGAAGCCCACCAAGGCGTCGGGGGCAGCGGCGCCGCCGCATGCTCCGGCGATCTGCTCTTGGGAGCCTTGGCGGCTTGCGCACAACTGACCTGTCAGCTGGTGGCAGCTGCCATGGGAGTTCCAGTGCAGAAGATCGAGGTAACCGTAAACGGCAGCATGGACCTGCAGGGGACACTGGGCATTTCAAAAACCGTGCCGGTGGGATTCGAGTCTATGAGTGTCGAGTTCAAGATTGATGCGCCGGAGGCCACACCCGAGCAACTGAAAGGCCTGCAGGAGAAAACCGAGCAGTACTGCGTGGTTCTGCAAACCATGCTGCATCCCCCGAACATCGAGGCTCGATGGAATGCATCAACCCCACGTTAAAGCTCGGGCCCCGAATCAAATCAGTAAACATCTCGCCAGGCGTGATCGCGAGCAGCATCTTTGCTGCTTGTAGAACCCGTCTGCTTCCTAGCTCACGCCGACGCCGAACATTTCCCTTGACTTCCACAGCCCCTATGCCGCAGATTACGCAAGAGATTGGGACCTGCAGCCACAGGCTCCTGGGGTCTTGCCCGCTCTGGCAACTCCCACCACAAATGGCCACCACTCTAACCCCGGTTGATTCCCGGGAAGTTGTACGTTGCGACCGTTGCCTGCTCGTCCAGTTTCGAACCTCTAACAATCTGTGTCGGCGCTGCCATCTCTCCCTGGACGAAGAGGAGCCCGAGATTGTGCAGGCACCCGCGCCGCAACTGGTGCCGGCAGCACATCGCGGTCATCTGAATCTAGCGGCCTCCATCCGCGCTATGCGCTTGCGCAATGGACTCAGCCAGCGGCAACTGGCGGGCCGTATGTCCGTTCCGCGCACCTACGTATCAAAGATCGAGAACGAGAAAGCCACGCCAACTCTTTCGTCTTTGGAGCGCCTGGCGAAAGCCTTGGAGGTGACCGTGCCCGAACTGCTCAGTGGCGGCGAACGCAACCGTCAGGAAGAGATCATGGAGTTGATGAAGGACCCCTTCATTGCCGAGATGATGCCGTTTGTCTCGCAGTTAAACGGGATGCAGATGTCGAGCATCCTAACCCAGATCCGCGATTTGACGTTGCGTCCACGGAGAAGCGCGTAACCCGTTGCGCTAGCCGGGCATGGTTGTCCGACTAGCCGGGGAAAAGAGGATTCAAGGTTTTCTTCTCTTCCCAGGAACTCAAGAAAAATCCCGCACCCAGATCCTGGTTTTCATCCGGGCAACTGCCAACCACAAGCCGGAGCCGCTAGGCTCCGGCTTTCTTCATTCGTAGCGAAGGATGACCATTGCCTACCGCTTTAGAGTTTCGGGAGCGCGATCAGTGACCTCGGCCAGGGCGCTCAGTTTTTCGGCCAGCTCCTTCTTCAGCGCGCCTTGAGCGTAGCGCCAGTGATAGTTGCCGATGTGGGTACTTGGCGTGTTCAGGCGTGCTTCGGAGCCAAGACTTAGCACATCCTGAAGTGGAACGATTGAAAAGGCAGCCTGGGAGCTTTGCGCCAGGCGAATCAGTCCCCAGTTTGCCCCATCTTCGCAGGGACCAACGAGAGCCCGCACAGGAAGCTTTTCCTGCTCGCCCAAGCCTGTCCACCATCCCAGGCTCGTGTCATTGTCATGAGTCCCGGTATAGATCACCCGTTTTTGCGGCACCTGATGGGGCAAATAGGCGTGCGCGCCGGTATCGCCAAACGCAAATTGGAGCACCGCCATGCCGGGAATGGCGTGCCGGTCGCGGAGTGCAACAACATCGGGCGTAATGAACCCGAGGTCCTCGGCAAAGAACGGCAATCCGCCGAGCTCCTCTTCAATCTTGTTGAACAGCTCATCCCCGGGACCGTTGACCCATCGACCGTGAATGGCGCTGGGCTCGCTGGCAGGAATTTCCCAGAACTGCGCAAAGCCCCGAAAGTGATCCAAGCGAATGAAGTCGCAGGTCTCGGTCGCCCATCGCAGGCGCTGTACCCACCACTGATAGCCTGTCTCGCGAACCTTGTCCCAATCATAAAGAGGATTGCCCCAACGCTGCCCATGGGCACTGAAATAGTCTGGCGGAACCCCCGATACGACCTCCGGCTGCAGGTTATCTTCGTGAAGCCGGAAAAGGTCTCGATGCGCCCAAACGTCCGCGCTGTCGTAGTCGACAAAAATGGCGATGTCGCCCACAACTTTGATTGACTTGGCTGCGCAGTATTGGCGTAGAGCGTGCCATTGTTCCCAAAAGAAAAACTGGACGATGCGCCGCAAACTTAGCTCCTTGCTTGCGCTGACTCGGAACTGCTCGAGCGCCGCTTCGCGGCGGGCCAAGGGCTGAGGCCACTTACTCCAATCTTTTCCATGCCGTTGGCGGAGAAGATCGAATGCAACATAATCTTCGAGCCACCACTGGTTTTCAATGCAGAACTGCTCGAAGCGCTGGCGCCATCCGGCGTCGGCGCGGTCAAGGAAGGTTTCCGCCGCGCGCCACAACAAAGGCAGCTTGGTACGATACACCGTGTCGTAATCGATGTGCCCGCTCTCCGGTGGAAAGCCCGACAAGGCGGATCGATCAAGCCACCCGTCTTCTACCAGCCGCTCCAAGCTCACCAGTTGGGGATAGCCGGCAAATGCAGATGTCGATGAATACGGCGAGTTCCCGTTCGCGGGAGGGTTTAATGGCAGGACTTGCCACAGCCCTTGCTTTGCGTCTGAGAGGAAATCCAGAAACTCGTAGGCGGAGGGCCCAAGGTCGCCGATGCCTCCGATCGAAGGCAGCGAAATCGGGTGCAGAAGAATTCCTGTCAGACGAGGAAATATCATGGAAACGGTGGCCAGAACCTAAGAATAGGTCTAGTGACGGTCGCTGGCATCACCTTCCGGCACATGTTACCAGACTGGTCGCTAGTTGAGGTCCCCTCTACTGATCTTCACTCCTGGCCTTAGTGAGTGTGTCGAGTTGAGCCTGGTTGATCTTGATCTTGCCGGCCTTCTGCATTTGATCGCGCAAATTCGATAGGAAGAGTCCGAAAACTTCCGCTTGTTTTTCCTGGGTCAGGGCTTCGCGGATCTGATCCTTTTTGGCGACAAAATCCTGATCCGTGGGCGCCTGCCGCTCGAGCAACGAAAGGACCGCACCTGTATTTCCGGTATTGATCGGCCCGCTTATGTCGCCAGGTTTGAGGGTGAAAGCAACCGCCGCAGGGCCAGCCATCGAACCGATCTCTGGAACCTGTCCGTCGGGAGCTACGAAGTCGCTGGTCTTGACCTGAGCGCCTGCTTCCTTCCCTGCTTTCTTCAGATCGCGTTTCGCCTTGGCTTGATCCGCAAGTTCCTGGGTCTTTTGGTTCAGCAATTGCCCGGCACGCTCGTTCTTGAACTCATTTTCCAATCGATCGCGAATTTCTGCGAAAGTTGGCGTCGAGGGAGGCTTAATGTCCGTCACCTGGTAGATCACGAACCCGGAGTGGACCGCAGTAAGATCTGGCGGCGCATTCTTTTCCTGAGCGAATGCCATATTCATGAATTGAGGGTCGGCCCCGATGCCCGGCAGCGCGTCGCGGCTGGTGACAAAATCGGTGGTTGTGACCTGCAGGCCTTTGCTGGCCGCAGCCTTCTCCAGGCTGCTTCCCTTCGCGCGGGCTTGCGAAAGCAATTCGTCAGCCGCTTTTTGCGCCTCTTGTGCTGCATTCTGCTGCTTGATCAGGGGCTCGATCTGGTCTCGAACCTCGGAGAGCGGCTTGACGCGCGCCTCTTCCCGGTCGTCCACATGGATGATCACGAACGCATAGCCGGCAGTGATCACGTCACTGGACTGACCCTTGGCCGTCGAAGTAACAGCGGCTTTGACCGCGGCGTCGGGAAAGACGTCGGGCCGGACGCTTCCAACCAAACCGCCGTTTGCTTTTGTTGCATCGTCTGAATATTTCTTCGCCAGGTCGGCAAAGTTCCCGCCGGTTTTCAATTGCTTGGCAACGTCATCGGCTTTCGCGCGAGCAGCGTCGAGTGTTTTCTGATCAATCTTGCCGTCGGCTCCGGGAAGTGGCTTGTTGATGACGATCTGCCGCACCGTCACCTGCTCGGGAACGCGAAACTCGTCGCGATGTTGACTGTAGTAGTCGTCCAGTTGCTGCTGGGTAACCTGGGTTTGGGCGAGCATCCTAGCGTTGTCGAGAACCACGTATTTGAGCTGGCGCTTCTCCGGAATCGAGTTGACGTAAGTCTGCTTATTGCGTTCGTAGAAGGCTTGCAGTTCCGGTTCGGTCGGGTGCAGGGTCTTCAGGATGTCATCCCTCTTGATGACCGCATAGTCAAACTTGACCTTGGTGTAGCGCTTTTCAAATTCTTTCCGGACTTCGGCGTCGGTCACCGTGGCGCTGCCGGTGACGGCTGCCTGCAGCTTGCGCATCAAGATGTTGTCGCCAATGCTCTGCTCAAACTCATCTCGAGTCAGATCGTGGCTCGCGAGAAGGTCTTCATAGGCCTGCATGCCAATGAACTTGCCCCCGGGGAAAAAAGTCGCGCCTAGTTCCCCGTGCTGAAGTTCCTGGCGTACGTCTTCCGGGGTAGCTTTGAACCCCATCCGGCGGGCCTCGGCAATGAGGACTTTCTGATTGATCAGCATCTCTTTCGCCTGCCCAGCGACCATGGGCACAAGGACGGCAGCCTGAGACCGGGCGCTCGGGTACTGCTGTTCGATTATTTGGAGAGCTTGTTTGCGCACTTCGGTGGTCGTGATATCAGTACCAGCAACTGTCGCAAGGACAGGATTATTGCTGCTATTTCCCAGTCCTTGACCAGTGAAGGAGGGCACCAAATACCAGGCCATGGCGACGCAAATGACGACGAGAATGGACGTCAAGACATACTTCTTGAACGTCGCAGATGTTTGCATGAAACGAATCATGGTGTCGGAAACTCCAGAGTTGAGCGGAAATTTGATTATAAAGCAGACCCAGAGAAGCTGCCTCGATTCGCAAGCTGGTGCGAATCGAGGCAGCTCGCTCCCAGGGGACGGCCTAGGACTTCATTTTTCATACTGATACGCGTACCCCCGCGGTTCCCTACCGGAGACAAAGCGCGTGTTGTACTTGAGCATGTAGTCGCGATGCTCGACGTCGTGGGGAAACGACTTTCCCGAATATGGGTAGGTTCCCATGCTCCGGAACGGAAGCGGCCCGACCGTGCTCCCCTCAGCGGCATAGAAGTCCATGTCTTTCTCGTAGCCGTTCGCAAAGAAGAAATAATCACGCGTCCAACCCTTGGGCAGAGGCGGGAGTTCGGAGGGATCGAAATCCAGGCGCACTTCTTCCCCCGATCCAAAGATTGCAAGTTGGTCGTCGGAGCGTTTGAGCAGCGGAAGAACGTCCCCGTAGCGGGTATATTCCCCCGCCTGGCGCGCATACGGCCCGGTTCTGCTCACTTGCTCGTAAACGTACTTGACGTTTCCAGGGGGCAGGTCTTCGATCTGCTTAGGATAGCCGTGGAAGCCGAGTTGGGCTTTGTTTAGGGGGATTTCGCTCAGCTTGAAGTTGTTCCTCTCTGAGCTACGGTCAATCAGGATGTCGTTCCAATAGATTTGCAGATTTGTCGTAATACGAATGCGTCTGGTGCCGAGCGGAAGTTTACCGGTCAGGCTGGCAGTGATCGTTCGCGGGAGGCCGGCTGGAAAGCCCATGTCATCGAGGATCCGGACCCACCTCTCCGCCCCGGCGCCCTTCACGGAGCTCGGTCCTTTCTTCCCCAACGATGTCTGTCCCATCCCTCCTTGGCTGACTTCCGCTTCAACGTAGGGAGCGGTGGCCTCAATTCCGGCCTGGGACGCGGCGTACATACCGGTTGCAGTGAAATACTCGATCTCGCCATTCATGAGAAGACGCAAGGGGCCGCCGCGATAGGGTTCCCCTAAGTCGAGAATCAGGCTATGAGGCTTGGCAAATCCTTTAAATGGGAGCAGGTCAAAGTTGCCAACGTAGTTGTGCGCCAGCAGGCCGGGCAGCAGATCGTTGCCTTTGTCGTCCCACGCGCCTGCGGGCGGCTTGGCATTCCGGCTGGTGATGACCTTGAACTCCGGATAGGGCGGGTTGCTCGAGAAGTATTCGTTGGGATAGACCTCTTCATCCGATGGGTGATCAACGGCGACCAACTTCACCGCGTCGAGATAGACAACTTCCTCCATGGGTTCCATCAGGCGGAAGCTGAGAACGCCGGGGCTTCTGCGAGCACCAGGGAGAAGCGGGCCCGCTTCAAGACTCTTGACCAGGTTACGGTCTACTTTCACCCATTCAACTGGCCGCGGAATATTGCGCTCGCCGGGAGCCACCCAGTGGCCGATAACTCCCGCGCCGAGCACATCGGCAACCAGCTGGTAATGCTCACCGTCCCAGACGAATAACGTAGGGCAGGAACTGCCGCGCCGGTCGAGTTCGAGGAAGTCCTGCTGCTTGTTCACAGAGGTTTCGACTTCGTCCTGAACCACACCTCCGGGCCAAAGCATGCGAACGATGTCGGCCTGCTTGGCCTGCCCAAGGCCCACGGTCAAGTAGGGCGAGTTCTGGCCAAGATATCCGTTGGAGCCGTAGATTTCGTATTTCTGACGAATACCATCGGAGAAGACTTCGACTTTGGTCCCGATCGCGCTCTTGTTATCGTTCAGGCCCTTCAGCACCAGGCGCAGCCAGTTGTTCTTGTTCCCTCCTTCGTTCTTCAGCAGAACCGCCGGGCCTTGGTTCTCGGTAATCAACAGGTCGGTAGAACCATCATTGTCATAGTCGCCAGTGATGATTGCCCGAGGGTGGTTGATCTCGATCTTCTCGAGGCCGACATCTTTGGTGACGTCCTTCCATCCATCCGGCCCGAGGTTGCGGAAGAGCTTAATTTCGCCCTTCCCGGCCTTGGTCTCGCCGACTGCCACGAGGTCTACCCAGCCATCATTGTCATAGTCCAAGGCGGCTATGCCGTAGGATTTGGCCCAGCCGGTTTCTGGCAACTGCACCGGTTCGAAGGTGCCCTTGCGGTTATGCCAAAGACTGACACCGGAAGAACCGTCGTGCGTGATTGCCACGTCCATCCAGCCGTCATGGTCGAAATCGAGAACGGCAACACCTCGCGGCCCCGCGGGCATACTGGCTTGCCATGGTTTTTGTGGACGGAACTTCCCTTCGCGGGGGTTTTCCAAAATGAGTGGAGCGTCCCGTCCGGTGACGATGAGGTCTATCGCGCGGTCATTGTTGTAATCGGTTCCGACTGCGGCTGCACTCAAGGGCGGTCCCTGGAGACCTTCTGCTTCACTCACATCTGTAAACGTGCCCTCGCCGTTGTTACGCCACATGACATTGTGCCCCACCTGATCTTGATCCGGAGGCAATGACCCTGTGCCGCTGGTCACATACAGGTCCAGGTCACCGTCGTGGTCGTAATCGACAAATGTGAGACCGGCGCCTGCTCCAGAAATTCCAGCCGCATCGTTGACTTTCTTGAAGGTACCGTTCTTTTCGTTATGGAACAGCACCACCTTTCCCTCGACGATGACGGCAAGGTCGGCGGCTCCGTCGTTGTCGTAATCACCAGCCGAGCAACTGGTCGCGTGGAATTCCGGATCAAGTCCGGCCGTTCTCGTAGCGTTCTCAAACTTGCCATGACCCAGATTGTGATAGAGCGCCAGGCCGGTGCCATCGTTTGGCAGGAATAGATCAATCAGGCCGTCGCCGTCGTAGTCAAGAAAACAGGCACCTGGTCCAAGGCCTTGCCCAGCTAGATCCGATTTGGGCGCGCTCAGGGCCAAGCCTGTCTCCGTCGTCACATCAACGAACTTCACGGGGATCTCGGGCGGGACTTTAGTGGCCGAAGCAGGCGATTCTTCGGCGAGCGAATACTTTCCTTGTTCCCCGTAAGCCAGGCTCATGGCGGATCCCAGTTTGTGTGCGGTGATGTACTGGAAGCGGGCCAGGTGCTCACGGGCATTGGCCGTATCGCCCGACTGTTGGTAGGCGCGAGACAACCCGAAGGTAGCCGAGGCGTGGTTTGGATTCAACTTGAGAGCGTGCTGAAAGGCATCAATGGCCTGCGGGAACTGGCGCGTCTGCGAATAGACGGTTCCGAGAAAATACCAGGTGTCCGGGTCGGTATCGTCGAGTTCGATGACGCGTTTGAAATCTTCAACCGCGGCTTCCGGATTGCTGCTGTTTTTGTCGAGCATGCCAAGCGCATACCAGACGCGGGGATTTTTCGGACTGGCTTTGGCTGCCTGCTCGAGCAGCACCTTGGCTTCATCCACCTTCCCCAGGCTTGAGAGGGCGATGCCCTGGTTTAGGATTGCGATGCCGAGGTTGGGATCGGCGGCGGAGGCATCCTGGAAGGATTTCAGCGCCTTCTCGAACAGCTGCTGGTTCATGTAGGCGCTGCCCAGATTATTGAGACGAGCCCCTTCGGACGGGTTCGGTTTCTTCTCAGGCGTCGCCGCGAGCAGCACCATTGCCGCCAAGCTCAGCCCACCCACACACTGCAGCAGTTTGGATTTCATTGAAAGAGATTTAACCACAGAGAACACAGAGTTTCACAGAGGAACACCCGCCGAGGCTTACCCTTGAAACCACGCCATCGCTCGGTCATGCCTTTTCTGGCGTTCATGTCCTCGGTGATGAAAGCTTCTTAGCGCTTGTCTTGGGAAAGGCGCGCTACCTTGGTCGCAACCGGGTTCTTCGAGGCCGGGCCGTAGGGACGAGTTGCGGTTACGCCTTTTCCTTCTTCGACGGTGATCGTCTGCCCGGCATTGATATTGTTCAGTTGGTCCACCTGACCACTGGGCCACTGGATCTCGATCGAATCAGCCTTCGTTTTCTGAGCCAGGCCGAAAGTAGCGACCAGTTCGCTCTGAGAAAGATAGCTCGATCCACTGCGGACCATCTTCCATTCCTTGTCGCCGCCGGAACTCACCCTGATCACGGCACCGATGCCGCTGCGGTTCGACTTCGTGCCCACCAACTTGATGCGCAGGCTGCGATTGCTCCCGCCCTGGTTGTGATACAGGTAGACGCGTCCCCCGTTGGTAGTCAACAGCACATCCAGCACGCCTTCGTTGAACAGGTCCGCGTATGCCGCACCACGCGCGACTTTTGGCGCGGCAAAGCCGCTGCCGAGCGACCCGGTCACCTCGGTAAATTTTCCTTTGCCCAGATTGCGAAAGACATGAGGCGGTTCCGCATAGCTCACCCGCTTCTGCACCTTCTCGATCTGGTCTTCGATGTGACCATCGGCAACCAAGATGTCAGGCCAGCCGTCGTTATCGTAATCGAAGAAGAAGCAGCCAAAGCCGAGCGTCACCAGGGTTGCGCGACCCACCTCCGAGCTTGGAGCTTCATCGACGAACAGACCGTTGCCCTCGTTGTGATAGAGAGACAGCATTTGATTGGCGAAGTTCGAAATGATCAGGCTTGGGCGTCCGGACCGATCATAGTCCGCCGCATCCACACCCATGCCGGCCCGGGCCACTCCGTCCTCACTGAAAGCAATGCCCGCAGGGACAGCTTTTTCTTCAAAGGTCCCATCCCGCTTGTTCAAATAGAGTTTGTTCGGCTGGGTATCGTTGGCAAGAACGATGTCGGGCCAGGCGTCGCCGTTGTAGTCCAGAACGGCCACACCCAGCGATTTGGAGGTGTTGTCGAAGAGATGCGCCTTCTGGGTAACGTCTTCAAATTTGCCGTGGCCCTGGTTGTGCCATAGCCGAGCGCTGGTTCCCTTATAAGACTCGGGCGTGCAATAGGATTTCGCTTTTCCATCCAGCGTACAGAACAGATCGCTTTGCAATGTCCATTGAACGTAATTCGCAACCACCAGGTCGAGTTTGCCGTCGCGATCGTAGTCAACCCAAGCGGCGCCGGTAGAGAACTCATTGGGCCCCCACAACCCGGATGTCTTGGTAACGTCTGTGAACGTACCGTTGCCATTGTTGTGGAACAGGCGGCTCTGTCCGAGGGCCGTGATAAAGATATCGTCGTAGCCGTCGTTGTCATAGTCCCCAATTGCCACGCCCATTCCAAACATGGAGACGTCAAGCCCGGCTTTGCGGGTAACGTCGGTGAAAGTGCCGTCGTGGTTGTTGTGGTAGAGCTTGGGCGTGGTTTTCGGGCCCGGGTGCCCAGGCCAGTTCTCCCCATTGACGATCAGGATGTCGGGAAAGCCGTCATTGTCGTAGTCAAGGAATGCGCAACCCGGCCCCATGGTTTCAGGAAGATATTTCTTTCCGAACGCTCCGTTGTTGTGAGAGAAGCGAATGCCGGCTTGAGCGGTAATATCGCGGAAGGTGATCTCGGCAGAGGCCGAACTAATGAGGACAACCGCCAGGAAGGCGCCTATCAGAGCCAGACCAACACGTTTCAAACCAGAAAGCTGCATTAATTCATTGCTCCACTAGACGGGGTGATGGCGGATTTTGCCGCTGAGCCGCGCTCTCCTGGGCGGCCCCTAGGAGCCTTTCCGGGGTGGCTGCCTCGGTCGGGAGCGTCTGCCGCAGCACGGGTTGGGTCGGTCTTCGCCGCTTGTCTCACGGGTTCGAGCGGCACCGACAGATGCTCGTGAATCGCTTGCCTTTCGTTGTTGTCATCAGGGTGGTTTTGGCGATAAGGGCCGGTTATCGTCTGCGCCGCTTCGTCGGCCTTGAATCGCAGATACCGCACTTGATGATCGTGCGCATTCTTTTCATCGCCAAGACCGTTGTAGCAAAGCATCAGGTTATAGTGAGCCTGCAGGTCCTCGGGATCGATCTCAAGAACCGAATTCAGCACCTGCACGGCGTCTCGGAACTTGCGCTCGAGGAAGAGCACTCGACCTAGATCATTCAACACCACGCGGTCCCGCGGATATTGTTTCAGCACAGTGCGAAGTTCAGTCGCAGCGCCATCATAGTTGCCGTCGCTGCGCAGGACGCGAGCATAGAAATAATGTGCGCGGGCAAGATCCGGGCTGATCGTAAGAGCTTGCTGCAACACCGTGCGCGCCCGCTCGATGTCACCTTCCTGCACGGCGGCACGGCCGATGTTCACCCAGCCATCCGGGTTTTTGGGATCGATTTCCGTCACTTTGCCGAAGGCCGCCTCCGCGCCCTTTAAGTCGCCTTGCAGCAGAAGGCCGATTCCATAGTCATTCCAGCGCTGCCAATCTTCCGCGTGAAGCTCGGTTTTGGGTTGAGGCGTGGGAGCATTGCGCCCAACGACATTCAAAGTAACCTCGTTCTCCGCGATGGCCACGATGGGAACGTCAGGAATCTTCTCTTGTTTGGCGGAGACCCCCTTCAACGACCCGGTAAAGAGGTAGTTGGTGTCGTCATAGCTGGGCGCTACAGCCGCCTGCGGATTTTTAGGATCAGGCACTCCGGCGAAGGCAAACTGCGTGTTCCACCACGCGAACTTGCGATAGCACAACCTGGCATGCAGGGTGATCTTGTTCCCGGCATTCCCAGGAATGCGCAGTCGGTAATGCACGGTGTCGGCCGCTCCAGGAGGGATGAGGTGGACGTAGACCACCGAGCGAGTGGACCAGGCGTTGCGCTTGTTGACCGGGTTTCCGTGTCCATCGATCTGTAGCGATCGATAGAAGTGCGCCCCGGGTTCGACTGGCCCCTTCCCGTTGTCTTCGACCATGCCGCTCCAGAAAATCGTCTGGCCTTTGTCGTCGGTGGCCTTCAATTCAAGCCACGTGTCATACGCGTCGACCGTTCCGCCGGGGAAGAAGTGCCCGATTTTTTTGGTGCGCACAACCACGTCTACGCGCTCGGTATCGCCGCGCCGCAGCACCGGTTGCACGCGATCAAGAGGCGCGGTGATGGGAGAGGCTTCGGTTGTCGCGGATTGAATCTTCGATTCGGCCTCTTCGCCCACTGCGAAGGTGGTCTGGATGTCGGATTCGACCGAGGCAGCCGAGGTCCCCCGAGCCGCTTCCGGAGAGATTGCGAAAATATCGACGCTCAGAATGCCGTTCTTCAGGAAGCTTTCTGTCAGCTTCAGTTGGTCGCCGTCATCATTCGCGGTAGGCACGGCCGTGTTCGCACCGGGAAAGCGATGCGAGTGCACAAAACCGTTCGTATTGCCCATGTCGGCAGAATGCGTAAGAGGCATGTGGCAGTCGGCGCACTGCTGCGACGCCTTTGGATAGTAGAAGGAGCGAGCGCCTTGGCCCGAGATCCCGCTGGCTTGCCAGTTGTCGTACTCATTGAAGCCGCGAATCCAGCGATATTGGTTCACCGGAACATCGAGGTGGACTTTATGGCAACTCGAGCAGAACTCGGGCGTCTGGTTGCGCATAAACGGTTTGAGGAAGACGCGGCGATGGGGCTCGGGATTCAGGTTCACGAGAAAATCGTGCAGGGGGCGCACCACTGGATTGTTGCTCGCCGCCAGTTCGTGAAGCTCCGGATACTCGAGGTAGAAATCGCCCTGCCCCATGGTGCTCTTCACTTGGGCGATGGAGTGACACATCATGCAGCCCAAGCCGGCCTGCGCCTCGGGGCGGTGCACGATCTGTTTGATGGGCGTGTCCATGAGTCCGCTGTAAAGCACCGCGGGGTCATGGCAGCCGCCGCACCACTTGGAAGGTTTCGTGCCGATGCGGTCCTGCATGTACTCAATGCTCTTGCGGTACCACTGGTTGTTAAACGAAGAAAAGTGATGCGCCGAGCTTTGCCACTGCTTGTAGATGTCGGCGTGACAGCGCTCGCAAGACTGGGATTCCATGAAGAACTTGCTGGGAATTTTCTGCTTGCCGTAAACCTGCGCGGAACTAGGGAAGAAGTCCCCCTGAGGCCCATCGCCCTCCCCGTTCATGGTCTCCGGTGCGTTCGAAGGATTCTGAATGCGCAGTGAACTCTGCCACCGTGAATTGCGCGAATACCAACCCGCCCAGCCAAGCCCGGCTAAAGCGACGAGACAAATCGCATAACGAAGGAAACCCCGACCCAGGCCGGGAGCGAGCCAGCCTCGATTTCCCGCCCAATCCGCGAACAGTAGCCCGGCTCCGGTTAGACCGAGCAGAATGTGGGTATAAAAGAGGTTATAGTCAGCCCTCAGGGCGCCGAGTTTTACGAGCACGATTCCGAACGCCGCCGATGCGGCCACCAACAGCCAGCCCAGCCGTGCCATCCAGGAACCGCGACGCAATAGTCCAAAGAGCAGAACCAGAAGATAAATGCTAGCGATCAGCCCTACCACGGCGTGGGCGAGGACCACTCCGGCATAAAGAATGTTCGCCTGCGGGAGTGCGTATAGATAGATGGCGGAAAAGAACAGAAACAGAAGGGCCCCGGTTAAAAAGGGACGACCAAAAAGTGACTTGAACCTGGGGGTCATTTCTCCGGCTAGAGGCAGATCTTGACTGCCTGGCGCATTAACTAGGCTAAATTCCTGAGCAACTTAGCGGAATAGTATAAAAACATTATCCCTGAGTTGCTGGAGCAGGATGGAGCAGCGGAGTCTGCCACGCCCCACGCTCGAGTTCTAGGATCTCGGCGACCGAGAGTACGCCCTCTTCCTCCCACGGTCGAGCGACAATCTGCACACCGATCGGCAACCCTTCATTCGACTTCGCGACCGGCACGGTTGCGGCCGGCATACCTAGGAGGTTGAACCACTCGCAATAGCTCCAGGCCTCGAGGTACTTCACCGTCTGCCCTTCGATTTGCCACGTGCGTTCGCCATGTTTGAAAGCCGGAATGGAAGCAACAGGGCAAAGTAAAATCGGAAATCGTTTCATCTGCTCAAAGACTTTCATGCGGACAAGGTCGCGCTGAACCCAGGAGTTGAGCAGCGACTCGGCGGTATGCGGCGGTTCGGCGGCAACCCAAGAATTGAACTGGCGCAGGATTGGACTGAGATCGCCTTCACGCCCTTTCAACATTGGACCAAGCAGCATGGCACCGGTGACGCCGAAGAACTGCCACCACAGATCTCGAGCCTGGTCGAGTCCCTCGGGGCGAAATTGTTCCACTTCAAAGCCGGCGGTGCGGAGGAATTCAGCCGCTTTGCGAACAGCAACACGGGTTTCGCTGCTGACGGGCACCCGGCCGTCATCCTCGAAATAACCGATACGGACTGCCTTCCGACTGGCTCTGTCAGACGCCCAACCTGGCCAGCGCACGGGAACCGGAGCGGCGGAGGGATCGCCGACGTCGGGACCTTGCATGACTTCGAATAGCAATTTCACATCCCCGGCAGACCTTGCCATCGGACCAACAACTCCCAAGGAAGCAAACGGCCCAATCGATTGCGGAAAGTGTCCTGAGGCGGGGATACGACCCGGGGTGGGCTTGAGTCCGCAGATTCCGCAAAAATGCGCCGGGACGCGAATAGACCCTCCGCCATCGCTGCCCACGCCGCCAGCGGAACAACCACAGGCGATGGCCGCTGCTTCGCCCCCGCTTGATCCGCCAGAGGTGCGAGACAAATCCCAGGGATTATTGGTGCGGCCGTAAATAAGATTGTCCGTCTCCCACGCCATGAGAAATTCGGGCGTGTTGGTCGTACCCAAGACAATTCCTCCGGCGGAACGCAATCGTTCAACTAGCGGGGCATCGTTGCGCGCGACGTGACGATGGCGCAGTTTTGTGCCGGATTCGCAACGCATCCCCCAAACTTCGATCGAGCTCTTGATGCTGATGGGAAGGCCGGGCAGCGCGCCCAGCTGTTCGCCTCGCATGAGAGCACTTTCCTGAGCTCTTGCCTGCTGCTTTGCCCTCTCCGCATCCATCTCGATAAAAGCGTTGATTTTTCGATTGAGCTTTTCGATCCGTGCAAGATGGGCATCGACAAGATCGACCGGCGAGACTTTCTTGCTGCGGACAAGTCCCGCCATTTGCGTTGCAGAAAAAGAGGTGAGATCAGAGACGGGCACGAAGCGAGCAGTCTAGCAGAACGGTGACCTTCAGACCCCCGAGCCCCGAGCAGAGGCCGGGGCCCGCGGCGGCATAAGAAGCGACAGGGTTCCGATCAGTGCGATCCGGCTGCCGCACGACGGCTCTTCTGCGGCTCCAGCAACACGCGCACCGAATCCGACTTTCTCGCATGGTGCTTTTTCAGCCACGCCTGCAGATCGCGCCGGCATGCAACCGGCATTTCTGTGAAGAACAGCCCCGCCCCTCCGGCCTTATCGGCCCAGATGAAATCGCCTGTGGCTTTCACGACATGGGTCGTGCCGGGCAACAGAAAACGAAGCGGCACGCCGCGGAGCGGCATGAGCGGCTCGCCAGCCTGCACCGATACCCCTTGCTCAGTCAGATCCTGGACCAGCGCGGGGACGGTAGCGCCCGGCAGCTGCAAGTAGGCAAGCGTTTCACTCTTCTGCCGCAGTGAGCGGCGGCGATCGCTCTGCATAAAGGACTGCGCTGCCCGGAACGAGTGCAACACCTGCAGCAGATCAAGCGGCTTGTAAAGAACGAAGTTTCCCCCCGCTTGGAAGACCGACGCTATGGGCGTCCCCGACCCGATCATGCCAAACAGCACGGGCTTGCGCTTCGAGGGTACGACACGAGCCATCTTCGCCACCTCGACCGCGTGCGGCAGATCAAAGTCAACAACCAGCGCGGAGTGTTGTCCAGACGCGACGAGTTCGATGGTTTCAGACGGAGAAAGCGAAACCTGATATTCCATCCGTAACTCGGCAAAGGCGGTAACGAGCGCCTTCACTGCACTCGGGTTGCGGGACATCACCAGGGCATTCATTCTCATGGTTGCAGATTAGAGGCGGTTGGCGGACGGGTAAAGTAACAGCTGTAACGGGGCTGAGGTTACCCTCAGGCGACCGTAAATACATGAAAAAGCAGCAAAAAGACGCGCCCGCAATGACCGGTCGCAGGCTAGGCGACGCGCCGGGTTCGCTCCGCCGCCAGAGCCCGCTTCTCAGAGAAGAGTTGGATCATCTCGCGATTGAAAACCGGAATGTCCGAAGGCTGCCGGCTGCTCACCCAGTTTCTATCCCGTATGAATTCTTCATCCTTCCAACTCGCGCCTGCGTTGCGGATGTCGTCCTGAATGGTGTGATAGCTGGTCATCGTGCGGTCGCGGACACAACCAGCTGAGACCAGCAACCAGGGAGCGTGGCAGATCACAGCAATCGGTTTTCCCTGTCGATCCATTTCCCGTACAAACTCCTGTGCCCGACTCTGAACCCGGAGAGTGTCTGCGTTCAATGCACCCCCTGGGAGCAACAGCGCGTCGAATTGGCTTGGATCAGCTTGAGCTAGAGTCATATCGACCTTGAATGTGCCTGCCTTGTCGTGGTGCTTGAATGATTGAATGGGGTCCTGTTTAGGAGCAAACAACTTGGTCTCTGCCCCCGCGTCTTCGAGCGCCTTTCTTGGCTCGCGCAGCTCTGAATCTTCGACCCCATCGGTAGCCAGAATTGCGACACGCATACCTTGTAGCGTCAGCTCTTTCACGACAACCCTCCCAGTGTGATTTTCATCCATTCTCCCGGAAAGGCTGAGCTGGTTGGATCGGGGGATCACTGTATGTCTGCCTGTCTCGACCCGAATTACTGACGCTCGGCTGTGGTCGGGGCTTTAGGCGCAAGGCGCTCAAATTCCGACAAAACCTGCTGAGCATTCCCGCTATCGGTGGCATGGGGAGCAAGCTTTAAATAATTCCGAATGTGGGGGGCGGCGGCGACGTAATCTCCGTGCGTGCCCAATACCAGGCCATAGAGATACTCGAGTTGGGGGACGCTGTGCTTCGTATCCAAGCGGAGCCCCCGCATCGCACTGCCTTCGGCACGAGCAAAGTCATGCAGCTGATAGTTGGCTACCGCATCGAGGAACCAGAACATCGGCGACGAGTCGGGAGCGATTTCGACCATCTTCCCCGCGGTTTCGGCCAGGGCTTTCCATTCCTTCTGCTCGGCCTGGAGGCGTGCCAGTTCGAAATAGGCCGGGAGGAGCTTGGAGTCATGCGTGGCCGCTTGCTGAAATGAGTGTTGAGCCTCGGCGAAGTTATTCTGCTGTACTTGCGTTCGCCCTAGTTCGAGCCAGGCCACGGCGTATCGTGGATAAACCTGGATGGCCTTTCGGAAGTAGTCCGAGGCGGAAGCCCACTTGCCTTTCTTTTCTTGTTCTGTGCCTTTTTGAAACTGCTGCTTGGCTTTTTCCGGCGCTGCCAGCGAAGCCGCGCTGACCGTGAACTCCTCGGCTGGATGCTGTGAGGCTGCAAGCCTCTGCAGCACGAGAGTTCCGACCTGGACAATTCCGCTCTCATTCCCCCCCGCCAGCAAGGCTGCGCTCGAACGATAGCCCGACGCCTGAGCAGACACGCTGCAATCAGCCAAGCTTTGACTCCCCATTTGGGAGTTACCCCAGCCGGGTTGGTCCGCAACGCCTGTTTCATTCAGAACCAGGCTGAAGTCGCCGTGGCTGTCGACGTTCGAAGAGGCGCGAACTTTGGACCCGCACTCAAGTACGACCAAAGTATTTCTGGCAACATCGCCGCCGCCTTCGACCTCGACCTTACCCATGAGGGCAAGACTGTGCTGGCGAATCGCAGGCTCCGAATCATGCCGGGACATTGCCGGACCGCCTTGTCCGTGGCAGGGGATGGTGAAAAGGAAAAGCAGGAAGGGGGGAGCAACGAACCGCAGGAATTGCAACTTCATGGTGTCTTACCTTGCTCTTCAAGTCTTATCGGCCTTTCAGATGAGGCTTCGCCGCCGACTGCAAATGAAAGAATAGTTAAGGAGGGAAAAACAACCTTGTAGCGCCAGGGATCAAACCATGTAGGGGCACGATCGAAACCCTACGCTAAGGTCAATTACCTAGGAGCCCTGCGGCACCAAATAAAACGACTGCAATTTGAGAGAGTTCGAATAGAATGAGCTGAAATTCAGCGTTGCGGATATTGGGGCCTCAACGTTTTTGTGGTGTCGGTTGTCTCGCTCATTCTTCAAGAAATCCGTTCTGGCTCGAGTACTGCTTGAGTGCCGAAGCTGCTGGCCTCATCTTCTAGGAATTGCCGGGCTCAGCCTTCTTTCTTTGCCACTCACGCTTCTCTATCCTTTGCCTTTGAAAGTGGTTGTCGACAGTGTGCTTGGCACCCAACCACTGCCCTCATGGCTTGCGCCCTGGCTACCTTTTCTGCGACTCCGGGCCGCCTCACTGGAAGCTGCCATCGCGATTCTACTTGCGATCGCAGTGCTCGTAAGCCTTCAGAGCCTCGCGGCGTGGTGGCTGCAAACCTACACCGGAGAGAAGCTGGTGTGGGATTTTCGGGCTCGACTGCTCAACCATGTGCAGCGTTTGCCCTTAATGTTCCATGACCGTTATGGAGCGACGGATTCGGTCTATCGCATCCAGCACGACGCCCCTTCGATTCAATATGTCACGATTCAGGGGCTCGTGCCGCTCACGACCGCAATCTTCACGCTGGTTGCAATGATCGTGGTCACGGCGCGCATGGACCTGGTTCTTGCCCTGATCGCCTTGACCATCACGCCAGTCCTGTTCCTTCTCTCTCTCGGCTGTAGCCGAATCGTGCGCAAGCGTTCAGAAACCATTAAGCATCTGGACAGTTCAGCGCTCGCGGTCATCCAGGAAGTGATTGGTTCGATTCGAGTCATCAAAGCCTTTGGACAGGAAAATCGCGAGCATGATCGCTTCGTGCGCCGGTCGGCAAAGCGCATGTCGCAACAGGTGCGACTCTCCATTCAGCAGGCGGTGTTCAACGTCCTGATCGGGTTAACCATCGCGATGGGCACGGCAGCAGCTTTGTATTTTGGCGTGCGCCATGTCCGCGCCGGGACCCTGACGGTGGGATCCCTGCTGATGATCATGGCCTACATCGCGCAGATTTATCAGCCGCTGCAAACCTTGACCGGCAAGGTTACGGACCTGCAAGTTTGGCTCGCCAGCTTGGATCGCACCTTCCTACTGCTTGATCAGCAGCCCGAGATTACCGAACGCCGCGGGGCATACCAACTCAGAAGCGCGAGAGGCGCATTTGAATTCCGGAATGTCAGCTTTGCGTACGACGAGAGCGGTCGCGGTCTTGAAGATCTCTGCTTCCGGATTCCCGCAGGCGTGCGCGTTGGAATCGTCGGCGCAACCGGCGCGGGAAAGACGACACTGCTCAATCTGTTGATGCGCTTCTACGATCCCAACTCCGGAGAGGTTATCCTTGACGGCCACGATATTCGCGACTACCGGATTGCCGACCTGCGCCGACAATATGCGGTGGTCCTGCAAGAACCGGTTCTATTTGCCGCGAGCATTGCCGAGAACATCGCTTATGGGAAACCGGATGCCAGCGATGAAGAAATCATCGCTGCTGCTTCGGCCGCGGCCTCGCACGACTTTATCCTCAATCTTCCTGAAGGCTATGAGACGCAGGTGGGCGATCGCGGTTCGCGTCTTTCAGGTGGCGAACGTCAGCGCATCTCTCTCGCGCGTGCGTTTCTCCGCAACAGTCCCATCTTGATCCTGGATGAACCGACCAGTTCGGTCGACGTACACACCGAAGCCGCCATCATGGAAGCCACCGAGCGACTGATTTCCGGGCGCACAACCTTCATGATTGCGCACCGCCTGAGTACGCTAAAAAGCTGCGATCTCGTGCTGGTGCTCGATCAAGGCCGGCTGGTCGAAATCAAGGAGTGCGCCCCGGAGGCATGGACGCACGCCGCCGCACCCTGAATGGCGACGCTTTTACACTTTTTCAGACGCTGCCGCTCCCTTATGTCGCATCTCGGAGATCCTGATGAGCCCGGGCAGGATGTGGCCCATCTGCCCCGCGGCTTTGCCGAATTCGAAGTACAGGCGGCTGAACAGCCGGTAGAGCTCGTCGTAGATGCGCTGCTCGCCGGGATCGGGCGTGTAGGTTCTGTGGCTCGGGCAGACTTTGTCCTGAGCCTCCTCGATCGTCTTGAACGCGCCCGCCGCAAGGAAGGCAAAGATCGCAGAACCGACGCTGGTCGTGCTCTTTGTCGGAACCAAAACCGGGCGACCCAACACGTTCGCATACACCTGGTTGAGCACATCATTCTTCTGGGGGATGCCGCCGGCGTTGATGACGCGCGCAACCCGCACGCCCTTCTCATTCATGCGGTCAAAGATCACCCGGGTATGCAGCGCCGTGCCTTCGATCGCGGCGAAAAGTTCGTCCTGGGCGGTGCTTTGTAGATTCCAGCCCAATGTCATGCCGCGAAGGTTGGGATTCACCAGAATCGTTCGGTCGCCGTTGTCCCAGGTCATACGCAGCAAGCCCGTTTGCCCCGCGCGATAGTTCTCGAGGCCCCGGCTCAGCGATGCAACGTCGGTTCCTGCGCGCCCCGCGATGGCGTTGAAGATATCTCCGACAGCGGAAAGGCCGGCTTCGATTCCGGTGCGCTGTGGATGCACGCTTCCCTGCACCACGCCACAAACTCCCGGAACCAGATTCGGGGAAGGCGTGATTCCGATGATGCAGGTCGAGGTGCCAACAACGTTCACCATGTCATCGGTGCGGCAGCCGGCGCCGATCGCGTCCCAGTGCGCGTCGAAGGCCCCGACAGGGACTGGAATGCCGGCTTTCAGGCCCAACTTCTCCGCCCAAAAATCAGAGAGATGTCCCGCAATCGCCTCCGAGGTCGCGTACTCGCCATCGAGTTTCTCGCGCACTCCTTTAAACAGAGGATCAACGGCGAGCAGGAACAACTCAGGCGGAAGGCCTCCGAGTTGCGCATTCCAGAGCCACTTGTGTCCCATGGCGCAGATGCTGCGCTTGACGCTTTTGGGATCGCTGATTCCGCACAGGGTGGCAGCCACCATGTCGCAGTGTTCGAATGCAGAGGCAAAGCTATCGCGCTTGTCGGGGTTATGCCGCAGCCAATGTAGTAGCTTCGAGAAGCCCCACTCGGAGGAGTACACGCCGCCGCACCACTCGATTGCCTCTAACTTTTTCTGGTGGGCCATGGCGGTGATTTCCTGTGCTTCGCCCTTGGCCCGGTGATCGCACCACAGGTAGTACTCGCCCAGGGGTTGCATCTTCCCGTCCACAGGAATAACCGAGGAGCCGGTCGTGTCGAGTGCAATGGCTTCGACTTTGTCAGGGGAAACGCCCGCTTGCTTGACCGCAGCTCGCATCGCTTCCGCGAGCGCGCGCATGTGGTCGTCATGCGACTGCGTGGCATATTCGGGATCTTCGCGCTTGCGGTGCAGGGGATACTCAGCGATAGCCGAGCCCAGCATTCCCCGCTCGCTGTCAACGATGGAGACGCGCACACTTAGGGTTCCGAAATCAACGCCAGCGACAATTGACATTTGCACTCCAATCTTCTCTTAACCACAAAGGACACGAAGAATCACGAGGGAAACTCCAAACCAAAACCCTTCGTGGGCCTTCGTGTCCTAGGTAGTCGCGTCGTATTCTAAGGGCACTCAGCTAGGAATTTCCGGCCGCTCGTGCCAGTACATATCCCAACCCAAATAACGGGTTGCGGCTTCATAAACCGCAGGGGCAACCGAGGACAGGTTGGCTGCGACGTGGTGCTCGAAGCCGTTTTCGCAGATGTAGTGCAGCAACTTTTGCATTTTCGGGATCTCGCAAACCCCCGCCCCCCCGAAGGTATTGAGGGCATCATCGGTGAACCGCCCCTGGCCCACATAGCCACGAATTTTCCCCTCGAGATCGCTGGTCGAGAAGCGCGCAAACGTCATCTTCTCCGGTTTGATCAGGCCAACCACGGTTCCAAAGGTATTTTCCTTACCTACCGTTCCCGCGATGATTTCCTGGAAATCCATCTTGAACGAGCGGAAGAAGTGTTTCGGCAGATTGGCGCAATGGAAGCACACCGCCTTGTCGGGATTGTTTCCGTAATTGTTGTTCCAATCAAGCAATGCGGATGGAGTCCCCGACGCCAGCTGCATGGCATGCATTCCCAGCACCCCGGCGATATCCACCTCGCAGGCGCTGGAGAGCAATTGCTCGCTCATCATGCTCATCACCGTGCAGGGCACGACCCCGAAGTTTTCCTCGAGCGAGGTCCAGCACTGGATAGCGCTGATCTTCACCTCCGTGGCCGCCATCCACTGATCGATGACCGCCCCGAGCTTCGCCATCTTCATCAGCGACGGCGCGGGAACGTCCTTGGCATCAACATACTTCTGAATGGACGCAAGCTTTCCTTGCGCAGCGGGATCGGAATCCTTCATGCGATCGATGCGGCCAAGAACTTCGGAAAGATCCAGGGTCTCGATCGAAATTCCATTGTGCTCCAGGATCTTTTCGCTATAGCGAACGGTGTTGAACGCGGTAGGGCGGGCTCCGATGGCACCGACCCGGAGGTTGCGAAAGCCATTGACGACCCGGCATACCGCTGCGAACCACTGCAGGTCCTGGGCGAATTCAGGCGAGTCGGGAGCCTCGGTATGCAGCGTGGTGATCGAATAGGGAATTCCGTATTGCTTCAGATTGTTGCATGCCGACATCTTTCCGCAGAAGCTGTCACGGCGAAACGCGATCGTCATCTTCTTCGGATCGTCGGGTGTAGCCTGAATCAGAACTGGAACGCGCAAACCGGCCAGACGCAAGGTGTCGGCAATGGCCCGTTCCTCGCCGAAGTTCGGAAGAGTCACGACGATGCCATCGATCCGATCGGCGTTCTTCTTAAATAGTTCGGCGCAACGGGTTGATTCTTCGCGCGTCTCCACCGCTCCGTATTTGCTTTGCTCGGGTGTGAGCGCGATCACTTCGATGCCGGCTGCTTCAAGAACGCGAATCATCTCTTCCCGGCCGCTCTTTGCCAGGTGATCGGGGAAAAAACCGCGATTCCCGACAATCAGTCCCATTGTCATTTTGTTGTTCGTCATAAGAGTCCCTGTCATGCCTCGCTCAGAAAACGTATTCTTCGCCGCCCCAGCAGCGCCGTCCACGAAACCGCGTTGTGAAAATACCCCGCGCGCCAGAACGGCGCGACCACTTACGTGTTCTTACCCGGGCGAAACAGGAACAAGTACGCTCCCCCAAGCACGATCAGCAAGGCGCCCCACCACACCGGCGCATGTAAATTCGAAAGTACGGTGTCAGGCGGATTCGACAGTTCCGCAAGGCCGCTGACGAAGATCAGAACGCCGTACACAAACAGCAGCACGCCTACGAAGAACCAAACTTGAATGATGTGATGTTTTTCGCTCATCGTCTCACCAGAAAATGATTTGCAGAACTACGAACAGTCCCATCGCCACAACGCCCCAGAACACCGGCTTGTGGAAGATGGTCGCATGCTCTTCGTGCGCAATGGGGGTCAAGCTGTAAACCAGTCCCACCAATTCCTGATCCGGCTTGGGCTTGGTGAAGAGTGTCACCAGAACCGTCACCACCACACAGGTAACGCAAGCCCAGAGAGATTGGTACATGTCTTGCGCAAGGCCTTTTGCCAAGGGCGAACGGGCAAAGACCGGCACCCACCGCTCCGGGTCCACCTTGTGCATCAATAGAAACATCGTCAAGGACGAAAGCGTCCCCGCGAGCAGCCCCAGGAAGCCTGCCCAACGGGTGACGCGCTTCCATAACATGCCCAGCAGCACGGTGCCAAACAGCGGCGCGATAAAGAACCCAAAGAGCGCCTGCACGTAGTCCATGATGCTGGCGAAACCCATGACCAAGTAGGCTGTGCCAATGCTAATGATCAGACCGATGATAGTGCACCAACGCCCCATGGAAACGTAATGATTGTCGGAGGCCGTCTTGTTCAGATAGGGACGGTAAATGTCATACGTCCACACGGTAGCGAAGGCGCTCACATTCCCCGCCATTCCGGCCATGAATCCGGCGACCAGCGCGGTAATTCCGAGTCCCAACAGACCCGGGCCGCAGTAACGCGCCAACATGAGAGGCAACACCTCGTTATAGCTGTGTTGGCCGGCTTGTAAATCGCTCGCGGGCACCAGGTGCATGGGGAGAACGGCCAGTCCCAGCAATCCTGGGAGAATGACGATCAACGGAACCGCCATCTTGAAGAACGATCCGATGATCGGCGCCAGTTTTGCGGAACGGATGTCCTTGGCGGAGAGTACGCGCTGAACCACCAGGAAGTCCGTGGTCCAGTAACCCATCGACTGCACGGCGCCCAGGCCAAATACAATTCCGATCCAGTTAATGCCCATGGGGTTATTGGCAAACGATCCCATCGGGGCCCACATATGGGTAAAATCCTGGCCGGGGAAATTCTGCTGAATGCGCGACACCATGCCACTCCATCCGCCGGTTTCGATCAGGCCTAGGATGGGGATGAGTAGCGCGCCAAACCAGATCAGGAAGAACTGCAGGACTTCGTTGAAGATCGCCGAGAACAAGCCTCCGGCGGCGACGTAAACCCCCACGGTCAGCGAGGATACCCAAATGCTGAAATTGATATCCCATCCGAGAACAACCTTCATCACCACCGCCATCGCGTACATGTTGACCCCGGACATCAGGATCGTCATCACGGCGAAGGTGATTGCGCTCAGCCCTGCGGCTTCGGTTCCATAGCGCAACTTGAGGTAGCCCGGCACTGAGTGCGTCTTGGAGATGTAGTAGAACGGCATCATCACCACGCCGAGGAAAACCATCGCCGGAATCGCGCCCACCCAGTACCAATGCGCCGCCTTGATGCCGTATTGATATGCCGATCCTGCCCACCCGAGCAGTTCGAGCGAACCCAGGTTGGCGGAGACGAATGCCAGACCCGCCACCCAGGCAGTCATTTCGCGACCCGCGAGGAAGAAATCTTCGCCGGTTTTCGCAAATTTCTTCAGGTAGAACCCAATGACCAGCACCAGAAGGAAATAGAAAACGATGATGGCCAGGTCCACGCCCGAAAGCCGGACTAGCCGTTCTGAGACGAACGTCGCCAAGAGCGGACTCATTTTTTCTCCCCTGCCTGACCGTAGTACGCGTTGCGACCGTGCTTGCGTAAAAAGTGCCGGTCGTGAAGCGCGCTTGAAATTGCCCCAGCTTGCGGATTCAAAGTCGTCGTAAAGTATGCCATACGCGCAATGGATTCCAGCACAACCGCGTTGTGGGCCGCCGTGGTCGCGTCCTTGCCCCAGGCAAAGGGGCCGTGGTTTGCGACCAGTACGGCCGGAATCACATCGGGATCTTTGTCGCGAAACGTGCGAGCAATCGCCTCGCCCGTATTCCACTCGTATTCGCCAGCAATTTCCTCTGTCGGCATAGGATCGGTCACCGGCACGGGTGCGTGGAAGTAATCGGCATGAGTCGTCCCAAAGCACGGAATCGAACGCCGCGCTTGCGCCCACGCCGTCGCATACTCGGAATGGGTGTGAACCACGCCACCAATCGAATGGAACCGCTGGTAGAGAAGAACGTGCGTCGGCAGGTCGGAGGAGGGCCGCAGATCGCCTTCGAGCACCTTGCCATGCAGGTCAGTCAGCACCAGGTGTTCGGGCTTCATCTTCTCGTAGGGGACCCCGCTCGGCTTAATTAGGACCAAACCTTCTTCCCGCAGAATTCCACTCGCATTGCCGAAGGTGTAAAGCACCAAGCCGCGCCGAACCAATTCGAGATTGGCTTCGAGCACCTGCTCACGAAGCTGTTCGAGCGCTTTAGTGGAACTGACCGTCGGGGACATTGATTATGAGTCTTCAAAGAACTGGGGGCCGCGATTTGTTGCGGCCCACGTATTGGTTTGGAACAGCTGCCTATTTCGTAGAGAACCGAAAAACCGTCACGGTGTGGTACTTCACTCCGGGTTTCAACTCCGTCGATGGAAATTTCGGGTGGTTCGGGGAATCGGGAAAGTGCTGCGTCTCCAGGCACAAGGCAGCGCGGTGCTCATAGACCTTCCCCCCCTTTCCCTTAATCGTCCCATCGAGGAAGTTCCCGGTGTAGAACTGGACCCCGGGCTGATCGGTGAGGACCTGCATCACTCGCCCGCTTTCCGGCTCATAAACCTCCGCCGCTTCCGCGAGCTTGCCACTGCTATTGAGCACCCAATTGTGATCGTAGCCATGGCCTTTGGTGAGCTGATCGTCTTTGTTTTCAATTCGCGCTCCCACCGCCGTCGGCTTGCGGAAATCAAACGGCGTACCTTCGACCGACGCCAATTCGCCGGTCGGAATGAGAGTTGCATCCACCGGAGTGTAACGGCTGGCGTTGATCTTGACCTCGTCTTTCAAGATGTTCCCGTTGCCTGCGCCCGCCAGATTGAAATAGGAATGGTTGGTAAGGTTGACGACCGTGTTTTTGTCGGTCGTCGCCGAATACTCGATTTTCAGCTCCTTACCCACCAGCGTGTAGCGCACGACCGCGGTGAGGTTGCCAGGAAACCCCATCTCGCCATCTGGGCTCAGGTAAGTGAGTTCCACCCCGTGTGGAATGATTTTCCCCGTCCATAGAACCTTGTCAAAACCCTTCGGTCCACCATGCAGGGCGTTGGGGCCGTCATTCTGGGGGATCTGAAAGGTTTTTCCATCGAGCTGGAATTTGCCGCCGGCGATACGGTTGCCGTAGCGCCCTATGATCGCGCCAAAGAAGGCTTTATTACCATCGATGTATTCCTCGGCTGTGTCAAAGCCAAGCACCACGTCTTCGGACTTGCCATTCTTATCGGGCACCTTCAACGACTGAAGAATACCGCCGTACGTGATGATTTGCGCCTCAAGGGCACCGTCTTTGATCGTGTACATCTCGACAGCCTTGCCGTCCGGTGTTTTGCCAAAGTTCTTCTTCGTGACTTGTGCTTCAGTGACAGCTGTCATCATCAATAGCGCAATTACGAGAGCTGAAACCCTCATCTCGCACTCCTCCATTCTGTTGCCTGCGGCATCCGCAGCACACGCATGACCACGGGCATTGTAAGCGAAGCGAACAATTATCGACGATTAACTCACGTTTGTAAACGTTTACTCGCAGACAGCCTTGATCGGAAGTGCAAAGCCTGGCAGGCGAACTACCCGGCGGTTGCGGCTTCGGCTCCCGCCCCATCGGCCGCCGAGCACACATAAATATCGGGACGAATTCCTGTTTCCTTTTGGTAGCGGGAGGCAACGGCAGATGCAAACGCCTTCGCCTGTTCCCTTTCGACGAGATTTACCGTGCATCCACCGAACCCGCCGCCAGTCATGCGGCCGCCTATCCAACCCGGTAACCCTTTGGCGGCTTCAACCATGGCATCCAGTTCGCGGCAGCTCACTTCGTACAGGTCCCGCAGACTTTCGTGGGAATCGAGCATGAGTTTGCCAAGGCTCGACAAATCCCCGTTCTCAAAGAACTTCTTCGTCTCGAGGACTCGCTGGTTCTCCTTGACCACATGCAGACAGCGACGAAACACCACCTCCGGCATTTCCGAACGGCTCCCTTCGAGTTCGCGAACGGTGACGTCGCGCAGTGCCCTGATTTTTGGATTGGACTCGGAAAGGATTCGCACGCCTTCTTCGCACTGGGAGCGGCGAACGTTGTACTCACCCCCCGAAAGCTCGTGTTTTACCATGGTGTTGCAGATGACAAATTGAACCTGCTCGGGAATCGGCACCAAGTCGTAATCGAGAGAACGGCAATCCAGGAGAACGGCATGTCCCGCTTTGCCATGGCAGGAAACGAACTGGTCCATGATGCCGACCCGGGCCCCCACGAATTCGTTTTCAGAGCGCTGGCAGAGCTTGGCAATCTCTTTGAGGGGAAGGGTTTTTCCGGAAAGGCTTAGCAGAGCGAGGGCGGAAGCAACCTCGAGCGAGGCCGAGGAACTCAATCCCGAGCCAACCGGCACCTCGCCGCGCACCAGCAGGTCGGCGCCGCCGAGCGCAATGCCTGCCTTGGCTAATTGCATCGCGACACCGAGCACGTAGTCGCACCATTCTCCAAGTTTTTGGGAGGGCAGGTTCGCCGCCAAGAACTCAAATTTTTGCGGAAATTCCGTGGAGCGTAGAACCAGTTTGCCGTCACTTCGAGGGGAAACGGCTATGTGGGTATAAAAACCGATTGCGCTCGGAAGCACGAAGCCATCGTTGTAGTCGGTATGCTCGCCAATGAGGTTCACGCGCCCAGGCGCCCGGAATAGCTTCATCGGAGCGTGCAGTTCCGGCTCAAAAATTTGCAGCCATTCTTCCGGGGTCTGTTTTTTCACTTGCGGCGCGATCCCTCGTCCCGGCTAAATAGTAACTGCCAAATCGAGCAGGACGAACCCCGCTATTGTAATGGCAGTTGGTTTGTGAGAGAACATACTAAAGTCTGAGTCAGCATGTGAACTGGTGTTGTTCGGAGCACGACAAGACCCCATGGGAAATCAATTGGATTCAGTTTTCCGCGAATCCCCGCACCGCAGGTTCAATCCTTTAAGTAACGAATGGGTTTTGGTTTCGCCGCACCGGACGCAGAGACCATGGCAGGGCGCGGTCGAAGCGGTTCCTCAGGCGCAAAGGCCCCAGTACGATCCTTCCTGCTATCTATGTCCAGGCAACCAGCGCGCCAATGGATCACTGAATCCGCAGTACCACTCGACTTTCGTTTTTGACAACGACTTCTCGGCGCTGAAAAAAGACATCCCTTCGGCGCGCCTCGACCTCGGCCGTCGCGGCCTACTGGTGGCTGAAACCGAAGCGGGGATCTGCCGGGTCATGTGCTTTTCCCCCCGCCACGATCTCACACTGGCCACCATGGAAGCTCGGGAAATCGAGCCCGTAATCCGGGAATGGAGCGCGCAGACCCAGGAACTGTCGCGAAGCGAAGACATTCAGCACGTGCAAATTTTCGAGAACCGGGGCGAGATGATGGGAGCGAGCAACCCCCATCCCCATTGTCAGATTTGGGCTACCGCCACCGTGCCTCAGTCTCCCGAACGCGAGCTTTTCGCGCAGCGAAACTACTGGAACGAGAACCATTCCTGCCTGCTTTGTGAATATGTCGAGCTCGAAGAAAAACAAGACGCACGAATTGTTTGTTCGAACCCCGGGTTCATTGCGGTGGTTCCCTTCTGGGCGGTTTGGCCGTTTGAGGTCTTGGTGTGCAGCCGCCGCCACCTCGGCAGTTTTCCCGGCCTGAAAGACAGCGAGGTTACCCAGCTGAGCGCACTGCTGAAGCAGCTTACTTCGGCCTATGACCGCATCTTCGATGTGCCGTTTCCCTATTCGATGGGCTTTCATCAGCATCCTTTCGATGGTGATACCCATCCGGAGTGGCACTTCCACGCGCACTTCTACCCACCCCTGCTGCGTTCCGCCACGGTAAGAAAGTTTATGGTTGGATTCGAAATGCTGGGAACACCGCAACGCGATATTACGCCTGAACTGGCGGCGGAGAAATTGCGTTCGATCGCTGCCAAGTAGAGCCGGCCTTAGATCCGTTCGAGGATTGTCGCGATCCCCTGCCCCACTCCGATGCACATGGTGCACAGTGCATACTTTCCCCGGCTGCGCCGAAGTTGGTTCACCGCCGCAATTGCCAGCCGCGCCCCACTTGCACCCAGAGGATGTCCAATGGCGATCGCACCACCGTTCGGGTTCACGTGCTCCGCGTCGTCAGGCAATCCAAGGTCGCGGAGAACCGCCAAAGACTGCGCCGCGAACGCCTCGTTCAATTCAATTACGTCCAACTGGTTGAGCTTGAGGCCAGTCTTTTCAAGAACGCGGCGAGTTGCCGGCACCGGTCCGATTCCCATGATCCGCGGTGGAACTCCCGCCGTGGCCGAACCCAACACACGCGCGACCGGGTTCAATCCATGTTTCAGCACGGCTTCTTCGGACGCCAGGAGGATGGCTGCAGCACCGTCATTGACGCCAGAAGAGTTGCCAGCCGTAACGGTGCCATTCGGCTTGACGATCGGTTTCAGTTTCGCGAGCGCCTCAAGCTTGGTGTCGGGACGCGGGTGTTCGTCCTCGGCGACGACGATAGGTTCTTTTCCCTTCTTGCCGGAAAGGACCACTGGAGTAATTTCTTCTGCGAGTTGTCCGTTCCCGAGGGCAGCGGCTGTGCGCTGCTGGCTGCGAAATGCAAAACCGTCCTGGTCCTCGCGAGAAATCTTCCACTGTTCGGCAACCTGCTCCGCAGTTTCCGGCATGGAGTCAGTTCCATATTTCTCTTTCATCAGGGGATTCACGAAACGCCAGCCAATGGTGGTGTCTTCCATTCTGGCCGATCGCGAGAACGGATCTTCTGCTTTCGCCATCACGAAGGGCGCGCGCGACATGCTCTCGACTCCACCTGCAATGACCAGACCTGCTTCGCCCGATTTCAGGGCGCGCGCGGCGACGGAGAGGGCCTCGAGACTCGAGCCGCAGAGTCGATTGACCGTGGCTCCTGGAACGTCCACTGCAAGTCCCGCCAACAACAGGGCCATGCGGGCCACATTGCGGTTGTCCTCGCCGGCCTGATTAGCGCATCCATAGATGACGTCATCGAGCGCGTCCCAGTCGACCTTCGGGTTACGCTCGATCAGGGCCCGGATGGGGATAGCGGCAAGATCATCGGTGCGGACCGGGGCGAGAGCCCCCCCGTAGCGCCCGAATGGCGTGCGGATGGCGTCGCAAATGTACGCGTTCGGAGTGCTCATCTCACGATGCAACCCAGAAAGTTTACATGAGCCGTTGCGGACGAGGTTCCTGGCCCTCCCGCGGTTTCCACACCCTAGCTCACCGTTTACAATGTTTCCTTCGAATCCGCCCGCTCGATCGGGGCGCTTAAACCGATGCCGCACTTCGTGCCAGCCTCCTTGGTGTTTCTGGCCCAACCCGGGCTAGCTCAGTACGTTCGCCGGCACTTTCTGGACACCACCTTCAAGGGCCTTTATGAGGCCAATGCGTTCGATCTGGCCCTGCTGATCCCTTATTTCGTCGTCCTGATCCTGCTCGCCTCTTACGGCATTCACCGCTATACCCTGGTCTACCTTTATTACAAGAAGAAGCAAAACGCGACCAAACCGCCGCAAGAGTTCTCTTCCTTGCCCCGCGTGACCGTGCAGCTCCCGATTTTTAACGAGCAGTATGTGGTCGATCGCCTGCTGCAAGCCGTGTGTCGTCTGGAGTACCCCCGCGAGAAGCTCGATATTCAATTGCTGGACGACTCAACCGATGAAACCGTAAACGTGGCCCGGGAACTGGTCGAGCATTACGCCAGCCAGGGTTATCCGGTCACATACCTGCATCGTACAAATCGCGAAGGGTTCAAAGCCGGAGCTTTGCATGAAGGGTTGAAGACGGCGACGGGCGAGTTCGTGGCCATTTTTGACGCCGACTTTGTTCCACCCTCGGACTTTCTGCTCAAAACCATCCACCACTTCACCGATCCGAAGATCGGGATGGTGCAGACGCGGTGGACGCACATCAATCGCAATTATTCTTTCTTGACCGAAGTCGAGGCCATTTTGCTCGACGGTCATTTCGTGCTAGAACATTCCGGGCGGTCACGTCATGACGTCTTCTTTAACTTCAATGGCACGGCAGGGATTTGGCGCCGCCAGGCAATCGAAGACGCCGGTGGCTGGGAGCATGACACTCTCACCGAAGACACCGACCTTTCCTACCGCGCACAGCTGAAGGGATGGAAGTTCATCTATCGCCAAGACATCGAATGCCCCGCCGAACTGCCGGTTGAAATGACCGCCTTCAAAACTCAGCAGGCGCGGTGGGCAAAGGGACTGATCCAGACGGGGAAAAAGATTCTTCCCAAGGTTCTCAAAAGCGATCAACCGTTTCGCGTAAAACTGGAAGCCTGGTATCACCTGACCGCCAACATGAGCTACCCGCTTATGGTGATTTTGTCGGTGCTCCTCCTGCCGGCTATGGTCATCCGCTTTTATCAGGGATGGTTTCAGATGTTGTACATCGACATCCCCCTATTTTTAGCCTCGACTTTTTCTATTTCCAGCTTCTATCTGGTTTCCCAAAGGGAACTTTTTCCGCGCACCTGGCCGCGCGCCTTACTTTACCTGCCCTTCTTGATGGCCCTCGGAATCGGCCTGACGCTTACCAATACCCTGGCAGTGCTCGAAGCCCTGATCGGAAAGAAGTCGGCGTTCGCACGCACGCCCAAGTATCGTGTGGAAACGAAGAAAGATGTTGTGCGGGGAACGAAATACCGTAAACGTTTGGGTTGGGTGCCTTGGGTCGAACTGTTAATCGGGAGTTACTTTGCCCTTACCGTGTACTACGCTCTGGACAACGAAAACTACTTCACGGTTCCCTTTCTGCTGCTGTTTGTGATCGGCTACTGGTATACGGGATTGATGTCGCTGTTGCAGGGACGTTTTTCCTCTCTCTCGCTTTCCACCGGAAGCCACACCAAGCCATACCCCGTCGGGGTTTGACGCCGTTTCCTTTCAATTCCCTTTCTGCGTTAGAATGCGTCTCGCTTCCTTTGCGATCTTCACGCGTCTCTAGGAGGTCTGCTTATGACGCAAGTGCGTATCTCCCTTTCCATCTCGCTGATGATTGCCATGCTTTCCCTGACCTCCTGCGGGAGCGGACACAGTGGCGAGCAGTACATCTTTATCTCCACAAACATCAAAGTCCGTTATTGGCAAACCGCAGCAGCAGGATTCTCCCAGTCTGCCAACCAACTGAAGGTCGGCTATCAATTCACCGGACCCGACACCTACGACCCGGCGGCGGAACGGGATGCGCTCGACCACGCTACCCAGAGCAAGCCGGCGGGAATCCTGATTTCGGTGGCGGACGCGAATTTGATAAAAGACAGCATCAATCGAGCGATCGCCGCCGGAATTCCGGTCGTCACCGCGGACTCGGATGCGCCCGCCAGCAAACGTTTGTTCTTCATCGGCACGAACAACTACCAAGCGGGACTCGCGGGCGGAAAACGCCTGGCGCAAGAACTCAAGGGGCGGGGGAACGTGGTGGTATTCACCATGCCGGCGCAGCCCAACCTGAATGAGCGTTTGCATGGATACAGGGACGCTCTGGAAAGTTCCGCCCAGATCAAGATCGTTCATATTGTGGACATCAAGGGAGACCCTCGGGTGGCATTCGATGCCACCAACGGGTTCCTTGCGAATGACAAGAAAGAGCACATTGACGCATTTGTTTGCCTTGAAGCACTCTCCGGAAACGAGGTCGCGACGGTACTCGATAACAACAACATAAAAGGGCGAACCGTGATCGCGATGGATACCGACCCCGCCACACTCGAGTGGATCAAAAAAGGCACAATTGTCGCCACCATTGCACAGAAGCCTTTTACGATGGCCTTTGTCGGCTTGAAAATGCTGGATATGTTGCATCACCAGAACTTGGCGACGCTAGATTCCGACTGGGCGAACGACGGGTTCTCGCCGATGCCTGCATTCGTTGATACCGGCTCGCAGATTTTGGACAAGAGCAATGTGGATAGCTTCAGTTCCGCAACCAACTCTCTAACACGGAAATAATCGAGGGCAAATGAATCCTAGAGGAGTTCTGTTATGGGTAGCGCTCTATTTGCTGTGCCTGCTCGTGCCGCTCCCTGTCCTTGGCCGCGAACGCCAGCCGAACGCTGACTATCACGCGCGTCGCGAAAAACTTGCGGCCAAGTTGGACGGCGGGGTCGCCTTGCTGTTCGCACCGCCCGAGGCCGAGGGCCCGAATGACGTTTATGGTTACTTTCCCGACGCCAGTTTCTTCTATCTGAGCGGGTGGGGGGAGCCCGGGGCCGCGCTCCTGGTGGCACCGGCGGCAGCAGCGAAGAACAACAATCCGGCACATCCCTACACGGAGATTCTTTTCCTGCCCAGCCGAAACTATTCCCAGGAAAAATGGACTGGCCCGAAGCTTGGGCCGGATAGTCCGAACGCCGCACAAACCACCGGTTTTGACCGTGTAGAGTCTCTCGACAAGCTGCGATCGGTACTGGTGGAGCTCTTTCCCTCGCACGGTGCTGCGGTCTACACCGACGTCCCCGCCCCCGAGGAGACTTCGAACTCCACCGAGGGAGTGGCTTGGCTGGGGAATGCCAACGCTTTCGCGGTTGGCACATCGTTCAAAGACATTCGGCCTTTGCTCGAAACTCTGCGAACGTTCAAGGATTCCGGCGAAGTTGATCTCATTCGGAAAGCAACCGATGCATCGATCGCCGCGCAGTTTGCGGCCATTCGCAATATCAAGCCAGGCGTGACCGAGCGCGAGATTTCAGCCGTACTGCAGTATGAGTGGGGAAAGCGGGGCTGCGAACGGCCGGCATATGCTCCGATCGTTGGCAGCGGCTTCAATTCGACGGTTCTTCACTACTCTGAAAATTCAGGCACTTTGCGAAACCAGGATGTGGTGGTGATGGACGCCGCAGGAGAGTATTCCCTCTATGCATCCGACATCACGCGTACGCTTCCCGTAAGCGGGAAATTCACGCCCCGTCAGCGCGAGATCTACGAGATCGTTCTCGGCGCCCAGAAAGCCGCCATCGCGGCCTTTCAGTCGGGCAAATCGCGCATCGCGAAAGGTCAGCCAGATTCGATTTACGACGCCGCCTTCAACTACATCAATACCCACGGCAAGGATCTGCACGGGGAGCCGCTTGGCAAGTACTTTATTCACGGATTGGGCCACTATGTGGGATTGAATGTGCACGATCCGGGCGATTACTCAGTGCCGCTTGCTCCCGGGATGGTTTTTACCATTGAACCCGGCATCTACATTCCGGAAGAAAAGCTGGGCGTTCGGATTGAGGACATGTTCTACGTCGAAAAAGATGGAAAACTCGTCCGCCTCACCGAATCCCTGCCGCAAGCGCCGGATGAAATTGAAAGATTGATGTCCGGCAAATGAAGTACTTCCGATTACCCGGGAGCGAAGCCTTATGAAACAGCACACCTATCGATCTGAGCTCGAGTGGACTGGCAATGACGGCCGCGGCACTCAGTCTTACTCGAGCTATAGGCGAGACCACGTTATCCGGATAAACGGCAAACCGCCCATTTCAGCTTCGAGTGATCCGAGTTTCCGCGGCGACAAGACTCGGTACAACCCGGAAGAACTTCTGGTGGCAAGCCTGTCTTCGTGCCACATGCTCTCGTACCTGCATATGTGCGCCGTGAATCACATCACCGTGCTCGAGTACCGCGATAATGCCGAAGGCATCATGCGTGAAAATCAGGATGGCTCGGGCGAGTTTCTGAGCGTAACTCTCAACCCGGAGGTCCACATCCTAGAGGTGAATAAGACCTCTGAGGCGGAGGATCTACACCACAAAGCACATTCGCTGTGCTTTATTGCTCGCTCCGTAAACTTCCCCGTCGGAGTATCAGCGGCAGTCAAGGGCCCATAACGTTGGTTGGGCTCGAGGCCTTGCTATTTGCTCGAACCGCCCCCTTTTTGCCACGTCTTCCTCCTAACCAGGGTAGAATGTCTTCGCTCCCGGGGACCACGCAAAGGAGTTCCAATGAAGCCGTCTGCCATTGTCTTAGGATGCTTGCTATTCTTCTGCTCTTTACCGCTCAACTGCGAAACCAAGGGCCAGCCAAGCGGGCTACCACCGATCATTGACCGCGACTTATTTTTTGGGGATCCCGAAATTGCCGGCGCGCAGATATCCCCTGATGGGAATTACATCTCCTTTCTTAAGCCTTGGAAGGATACCCGCAACGTTTATGTCAAGGGTGTCGAGGAGCCGTTCAGCGCTGCGCGCCTGTTGACCACCGAAACCAAACGTCCGATTGCTGGATACTTCTGGAGCCGCGACAGCAAATACATCCTGTACGTGAAAGACCATGACGGCGATGAAAATTTCAATGTTTATGCCGTCGATCCCGCGGCCAAACCCGCTGCCGGTGCTGATGCGCCGGCCTCACGCGACTTAACCGGACTCAAAGGAGTGCGCGTGATCCTGTACGACCTTCCCAAGAAGGATCCTGACATTCTTTATATGGGCCTGAACGATCGTGACAAGGCCTGGCACGATTTATACAAACTAAGAATTTCAACCGGCGAAAAGACACTGGTGCGCAAGAACACCGATCGAGTTACGCAATGGGTTTTCGATCTGGATGGAAATCTGCGAATGGCCACTCGTTCCGCAGAGAACGGGGATACGGAATTTCTCCGCGTCGACCCCGATCACTTCACCAAGGTCTACTCCTGCAACGTGTTTGAGAGTTGCGCTGCCATGCAGTTTCAGCCCGGGGGCCAGCGCGTTTATATCCAGACCAACAAGGATGCCAACCTCATTTCTCTGGCACTTTTCGATGTCGAAACCGGCAAGGCAGAACTGGTGGAGTCCGACCCGCTTGGCAAGGTTGATTTTTCTGGGGCGCTATTTTCCGAGGCTACAGACGAACTGGTCGAGACCTGGTACACCGCCGCACGCACGAAAACTTATTACAAGCAAAAGGCCTTCGGCGACGACGTCCACTGGATCGAACGCAAATTTGGCTACCCGAAATTCGAAGTGATGGTGGTATCGCGGACGCGCGATGAAAGCAAGTGGCTCGTTACTGTCGGGAGCGACACCGAGCCCGGCCAGACATTCCTCTTCACTCGCAAGACTCGAACGCTCACTCCGCAATTCAAAATCAGGGAAAAATTGCCGCGGGAGTACTTGGCAGGGATGGAGGCGATCTCCTATCCATCGTCCGATGGTCTGGAAGTTCCCGCTTACCTCACCTTGCCGAAAGGGGTCCCGGGCAAGAACCTTCCCACCCTGATGTTCCCCCACGGCGGCCCTTGGGGGCGTGATGGTTGGGGATACAACGCGCTGGCACAGTTCTTTGCGAATCGCGGTTATGCCGTTCTTATGCCTAACTTCCGGGGTTCCACCGGCTACGGCAAGAAGTTCCTTGACGCCGGGAACCTCGAGTGGGGCAATAAAATGCAGGACGACATCACCTGGGGGGCGAAGTATCTCATCGCCCAGGGGATTGCCGATCCCAAGCGCATAGGTATCATTGGCGGCTCCTACGGCGGGTATGCCACGTTGGCGGGCGTAACCTTCACACCTGACCTGTATGCAGCCGCGGTTGACATCGTCGGGCCATCGAATCTGATTACGCTTCTGGATTCTTTTCCGCCCTATTGGGAGCAGATTCGTAAGATGCTCTACGCCCGTATGGGTGATCCAAACACGCCTGAAGGAAAGGCATTGCTGCTCGCGCGGTCGCCTCTGACGCATGCCGACAAGATCAAAACGCCTCTGCTGGTCGTTCAAGGAGCTAACGATCCTCGTGTGAACCGTCGCGAAGCGGAACAAATCGTCATTGCGCTGCGCGATCGTGGGTTTCCAGTCGAGTATTTGCTGGCGCCCGATGAGGGCCACGGTTTTGCACGTCCGGTAAACAATCTGGCAATGTTCATCGCGGCCGAGAACTTCCTGTCGAAACACCTGGGTGGTCGCGCGCAAGAAGGTGGTTCCCAAGAAGCGACCAAGCGCTTGGCCGAGATCACAGTCGATCCGAAAACCGTAGTGCTGGCCAAGAAAGCAGACCCGAACGCGATCGGGCTTCCAAAACCTGCCGTAGCTCTTGCGCCCGCCACCTACAACTACAAAGCAAAAATCTCCATGGGCACTCAGGAGATCCTGTTGACGGTCACAACCAGCATTCAGGAAGAAAATGGCGCATGGAGTGCGATCGATAAGATGCAGACGCCGATGGGACAGATGATGGGGACCTCGGTGCTCGATAAAGAAACTCTGGCCGTCCGCAAGCAAACTGCTGAACAGGGCCCGGTGAACGTCAAGCTTGACTTCACGGACAAGAAAGTCAGCGGGACGATGACCATGAATGGTCAGGACAAGCCCATCAACGTGGACCTGAGTGGCCCGGTTTTTGCCGCCGGCCCTGGAAGCATGCAGTGCATTGCCGCTCTTCCACTCGCAGACGGCTATACGGCTAACTTCCGCAACTTTGACGTCCAGAGTCAGAAGGAGAAGCTTATGGCGCTCAAAGTTACCGGAAGCGAGAGCGTCAAGATCAGCGCGGGCACCTTTGACAGTTACAAGGTCGAGATTTCTTCTGCGGACGGAGGAAATGACAAGCAAACTCTTTGGATCGCAAAAGATTCGCGCAAACCCGTAAAAGTGGAGACCTTGCTCCCGGCGATGGGGGGAGCGACCCTGAGCATGGAGCTGGTACCGTAACGGATGCGGTCCGCAGAAATTCCAGGGGAAGCCATCCGCTCGGCCCGCTTTTCATTTGGTATCCTAGGTCATCGTGCGGATGATCTGGTGGTATCTGATCGTGGCAGTCGCCGCCGGAGCGGTGCTTTGGGCCGCGTTGTCTGCCTATGTGTGGGTTCGACAGCGTCTGCGGCAAGCGGAACACCAGACCTCGGAACCACCCCAGCCCTGAGGAGGAAAGATGTCGTCTTCGGCTAGCCAGACTGCAGCAGTGCGCAACCGGGCTCTCGAGTTCGGCTTGAATGCTGCCATGATCGCCGGCGCGAGTTTGCTCGTGGCGGCATGCGCGCGGATCTATATTCCTCTTCCCGGCACGCCGGTCCCTCTCACGGTTCAGAATTTCGCAGTCCTGCTGGTGGGGCTCGCCTTGGGTCCGTGGCGCGGATTTGCGGCGCTTTCGTTGTACCTTGTTGAAGGCGGTTCGGGATTGCCGGTGTTCAGTCCGACCGGCCCCGGGGGAATTGCGCAACTGATCGGGCCGACTGGCGGATATCTGATGGCCTACCCGTTTGTGGCAGCCTTGACCGGTTACGCCTTTGCGCGGGGCAAACGGACCTTCGCTGGCGCCCTGGTGGCCTCCACCGCGGGCGAGATTTTGCTCTTTGCTTGCGGCCTGGGCTGGCTGTACGCGTTGACGAATTCGGTGCGGCAGGCGATTGCGTTCGGCCTGTACTGGTTCATCTTCGCCGAAGTTCTTAAGGTCATGTTCGCCGCCGGAACGGTGAAAACCTGGTATCGCTTGTTCCCGCGTGAATAGAATTTCCTAACCCCGGAGAATCCGTTGTCTACAACTGCTGCTGATATCCGCGAAATCACAATCGCCCATAGTCCCGATTCTGACGACGCCTTCATGTTCTACGGACTTGCGACCAACAAAGTGCAAGTTCCGGGGCTGCGGTTCTCGCACACTCTGTGCGACATCCAGACGCTCAATCAGAAAGCCATGGAAGGCGACGGCCATTACGATGTGACCGCCGTGTCGTTCCACGCCTATCCGTACATCCAGAACCGCTATGCCCTGATGAGCTGTGGGGGAAGCGTGGGCGAAGGCTATGGTCCGATGGTGGTCGCCACGCGCGCGTTCTCTACCAGCGAAATGAGAGCAATCCGTATTGCGGTGCCCGGAAAGCTGACGACCGCATATCTGGCGCTGCAGCTTTTTTCTCCGGGAATTGAAACCGAGGTTGTGCCCTTCGATGAAATTATTCCCAGCGTTGTAGAAGGTAAGTACGAAGCAGGTCTCATCATCCACGAAGGGCAGCTTACCTACGACAAGTCGGGGTTGTATCGAATTGTCGACCTTGGCAGGTGGTGGCAGCAAATGACCGGCCTTCCTTTGCCGCTCGGAGGCAATGCCATCCGCCGCAGTCTCGGGCGGGAATTGATTGCCAGCGTTTCGCAGGCGCTTCGCGACAGTATTCAGTACGCGTTGGACCATCGTGAACAGGCTCTCGCCTATGCCATGCAGTTCGCCCGTGATCTTGATCCGCAGATGGCGGACCGCTTCGTCGGCATGTATGTAAACGAGCGCACGCTCGACTATGGCAAGGACGGCAAAGAGGCCATCGTTCGCCTTCTCAGTATGGGTTACCGGGCCGGGGTCATCACTGTCGAGCCGCAAGTGGAATTTGCCAGGTAGCAGCAGTCGTCCGCTCCCCCCCTGAGAACGCAATCGCGCCTGGGTGCCACTTTCTCTATAGGCCCGCCCGAAATCCCTCGTCCGCTACGGAATGCGGAGCTTCGGGACGGCTTCCGACCAGCAGAGGCGGGCACAATGCCGTGGTACGATCAAGCCATTGGTCGAACTCGATGCGCTTCGCTCATCTCTCTAGTCGCGTCCTTCTAGCGTGCCTTGTTCTCCTGCCAGGCCTTTCGCTCGAAGCCGCTGAGCCCAAATGGCAACAGATCAGCTCGGATCATTTCCTGGTGATCACCGATGCCGGGCAGAAGAAGGGCCACGAGGTGATCGCTCGCTTTGAGCAAATGCGAACGGTGTTTTCGGAAATCCTAGGCCGCAGGAAAGTTCGCATGTCGCAACCGGTGGAGATTCTTGCCCTTGCGAACCCGGCCACTTACGCACAACTTGCACCCCAAGGCACAAGCCTTCCAGCATTTTTTCTGCGCGGGGAAGAGCGGGTCTTCATCGTTGTGAATACCTCGGTCGAAGACAGCTGGCGGGCCGTCGCGCATCCCTTGGCGCACTACTTGCTTGACTACAACTACCCTCCGACGGCGGCGTGGTTTGACGAAGGATTTGCGGAGTATTTTGCCTCTCTCTATTTCACTAACAAGAACACGCAATTGGGGAGTGATCCGGAGCTTGCCTGGCCCGGGCAACCGGCTTATTCGGAACAGGGCCCGGGACTGAAGTCTCTGACAGAACTCCTAAACAACCCGGTGTGGCTGAATCTCACCGATCTGATGCAAATGCACAATCGGGTCGTGAATGGCCACGAGGGCACGCATCGCACGTTGTTTTATGCGCAGTCGTGGCTTCTGATGCACTACCTGCTGAACCAGAACAAGCTGGCGCAAGCCGGGGCATATTTCGATCTTGTCGAAAACCAGCGCATGCCGGTCTCCCAAGCAGTGCAGCAGGCCTTTGGCGTCAGTCCGGCCCAGTTAGATCAGCAGGTGAAGGACTACTTCCACACGCTTAAGCCGCTCCAGGCATCGCTGGAGGAAGCGCAAGGGCCTACCCCGCCAGTCACGCCGGAACCGGTACAAGCGACGCCGCTTCCCTTTGCTGCCGAGGAGGTCGCCGCGAGCACACGCGATGTGCCGGCGCGCGAAGCGGATGCTCTCGTAGCTGAGATGGCGTTGCGCGTGCCCGAACACCGGGAAGACGCAATCCAGAAACTGCAGGCGCTTGCGGATGATCCCAAAACTGAGACCGCCGTGGCGCATCGCGCACTCGCGTGGGCTGACGTGCAGAAGGGAGACTCAGCCGCTGCTTTCGAACAATTGCGCACCGCCGTGCAGCTGAACAACTCCGATCCCTGGTCGCACTTTGGAGTTGCATTGGCGGCCTACCATTCGGCAACGCAAAAGGGTAAGTACATTCAGGGTTTGGCCAATACCATGGAAAGCCTGCAATTCGTGCTCGATGAGTTTCGCGAATTTGCGCTGGGCTACAACATTCTCGGGTGGGCGCGGTTGGAAGGCGGCGGGGCCAACGGTGCAGTTGAGGCCATGAAAGTCGCGGTCCAGCTGAGTCCACGTGACGAGTCGTTTCAATTGCGCCTGGCGCGAGCATACCTTGCGGCGAAGAAGTTCGATGAAGCCACCGACATTCTGGATCGCCTGCAACACAGTCGCGATTCCCAAGTCGCGCAAACGGCCGCGAAGGACTTAGAGAACTTGCCCTTCTTAAAGAAGTACGGCGTGACTCCTGAAGAGCAGGAAGCGCGCAACCAGGCTGCGAAGAAGATGGCGAAAGAAGTGGAGGAAGAACCGGACGAAAGCGAGCCCTCCCGAAATCCTGTGACTCCAACCGCGCCAGAGATAGACAAACGTCCGGTGAAATTCGTGAAAGGCCGGATTCTGTCGGTCGATTGCTCGCAATCTCCGGTCGCAGCACTGTCGATCAGCGATGGCCGCAGCACTTTGAAGCTTCGCGTGCGGGACCTTAGGTCCACGACTGTGATCGGCGCCGGGGAATTCTCCTGCGCCTGGAAGAACGTCCCCGCCAGCATCAACTACCGAGACGGCGGCAAAACCGAAAGCGACTTGGTCTCGATTGAAATCCAGCATTAAGGACCACGCGGTCTATCGAACCTGCGGCCTCTACGACTTCCAATGTCGGTCCGGAGTCCACAAACCAATGTCCTTCCGTATCACGGAGCTATCTGAAATACAAGGCAAGAGAAATCGTCGGAGTATGGTTCCGATTTCTTCAAGCGATGGTGCTTTGTCTCCAGGATTTAGGCGCCTCACGAATGCAGCCCATTGCTGCTTCTTCTGCGGGTCATTCAGGAACTCCTCCGTCAAGGCGAACGGGATGGCTTTGGGAACGGCGGTTCCGCGCCTTTCAAACGAGGCAAATATTGCTTTCCTCAAGGACGCCATGGCGAATGTCCACGTGTTGGCCATGAACCAGATGTCGTAGAAATCTTTCATCCGGCTGTTGCGGATGCCGAGTACTACCCTGGCGTGAAATTTCTCGGCAATGCTGGCCTCACCTGGATAAGCAAGAATCACAGGTGCTTCCATCGGAGAAGGGCCGGAAATGAAGCAAGTTCCGGTTCGGGGTATATGGCGTCGCCAAAACCGATGTCGATCTGCATCGGAATTCCCGCTCCTGCCAAGTCGACCTGAAACTTGATGCGCAGCCCATCATACTCGTCATCTTCCTTTATCTTTGTGCCTTCTATGGACTCGCCGTCGAACACAGTGCCGTCATCTTCTTGGATTTCGCAGATGGCAAGGATGGTTTTTTCTACCTCGTCGATGGCAGATGATCCACGCCCGAGTAAATCCAGGTCCTTTGTAGGGCGGTGAGTTTGTCCCGTCCAAAGCGTGAAGAGAGTGGCTCCTTTGAGAGCAAATTTGTCGCGGTATGGCGACCGCCCAAGGCGATACAAGAAGCGTTCAATGGCGTACCTGCCGAGCACTCGTTGATAGTCTTCACCCTTGCTCTGCGCGAGAGCGAGCAAACGTATCCGGACCGATTCAGCTGTGTTCTTGCCTTTCTTGCGTGTCACAGCGCCTCCATATAGGGGCGAATGACATTGCTTACCCGACACATTTTGGCGTAGCGGTAAATTTCGTTGATGTTGGCTTTCTTTTGGTGAAGGGAGTCCTTTAGAGCCTCTATCGCGACATCGAGCCCGATCTTATTGCGGAACTTGAAGCAGTCGGCAACGGTTTTTGCAGCTGAATAAACACGGATTGGAACACCCTCGACTCGATGGTTCTCAATTCCTTCAGTTAGCGATGGCCCGGAAAGACGAACGATTCTGAGTGAGGGCGAAGCGAGGGCAGGCGTTCTTGCCCCTTTACCGAGAGCGATCCAAACAGAAGCAGGACTCTGGGTGGTGATCTCGTGAAAGGTAAGTGCCGAGAGCAAGCAAATTACGGCCTCCGGAACCCGCTTGGCCACTTCGGCGTACGAGTGGCGTTCTGTCACAGCGGCGTCTGGCAGCGTGTAGATTCCTCGTCCAGACCGGTTGAGCTTCCCCCGTCGGTGGAGGCGAACGAGGTACTCCCGCGGCAGGCCGATGGCTTCGATATCGCGGGGCCTAACCATTCCGTGTTGGCCTACATACTGCATAATCTTCTGATAAGGCTTGGCCATGGCGCATGTCCCAATATGTCATTACTTAATCACATTTAATGACGTTTTGCAACAGACACTTAGCCTGTATGCATCGATGAAGGGCTTTTAGAGCGGGATTGTTGCTTGCCAGTTGCAGGAAGGATTGGATCGCCCGGGGTCAAAGCCCAAACGAGCTCCCGCTGCTGTTATCTGGTTTCGCCGGGGTGATAGCCCGTACTGGCGGTTGCCAACGGGAGCCGCTTCTCAGGCTGCTCCAGAAAATGTTTGACAATAAGGATTACCCGCTCTGGTTCTGAAGACAAGGCAAAGTGGCTCGCGTCCGGGATCACCGCAAGCTCGGCGTGCGGGATAAGTTGCGCCGTTTCGACAGAGTGTTCGAGGCGAACAAAATCGTGATCTCCCTGAAGGATGAGAAACGGCACCCTGATCGAAGCCAGCTCTTCTTTAGAAAAGCCTTTCCACCTGATGCCAGCCACCTTGTCATAGATCTTGGGCCAGTAGCTCGGATCGGGTGCGACTCTCTTGTAACTTTCTCTCTGAAATCGGATGTCTGCGGTTTCAGCGGTAGGCGGTTGATCATATTTCGTGGTCTCCGGATTCAAGGTGTCCGGGGGCGGAGCAAAAGTTGCAGAATAGGTCACCACGCGACGGACAAACTCGGGATAGCGAACCGCGATCACGGCCCCTGTGTCGCCACCGTAGCTCTCACCGAGGAAGTCGGCCTTCGAGATCCTGAGATATTTCAACAGTTCAACCACATCCTTGGCGTATTGCTCAATCGAAATGGGTCGCTCCGCTATGTCCGCCGTGCGACCATTTCCCTGAAGATCGACCGTAATGACGGAGTGATTTTGAACCAGCTCAGGAAATGATTCCCGTCCGGCGAATCCGAAAGCCGGCGGAATGAAAACGAGCGGGTCCCCGGTTCCCTCGATTTCGTAATACATCTTCAATCTGTTGACCTGCGCGAATCCGTTGATATTCTTTGCTCTGCCGCTGCCAGCTTTCATGACAGATCCTTGCAAATTGATGTGAGTCGGACTCAAGTTGGCCCTGTTTCCACGAACCATTTGGGCGGCCAGTAGCAGCGACGCCAGTATCACGCCCCCAAATTGGTGATCCGGTTTAATTTGGCGGAGTTCACTTTTTCATTGCCTCTTTCGGATGAGCGTCTTCCCAGCGGTATTCCTCGCGCGAGCCACCACCGAATTGCTCGAAGAAAATTCCCAGAAAGTAGTTCCACCCCTTCTCATGCCCTCTTGCTTCGTCCGTGTCCGGAAGGTCGGAATGCACCAGGGTCATCAAAGTATCTTCTCCTTGATTCTTGAAGGTCACAGTAACCATCGATTCTTCTCCCAAGGTATTTGGCGACACCCAGGTATGCTGCATTCGATCCGGCCGGTCAAGTTCCGTGAATCGGCCGTAATGGGACGTCCCTCTCAAACGCCAGTAGAAGAGTCCGTCCACCTTCGCATCCAGCAGAAACCTTTCGGCTGCATGCCAGGGATTACCGGGGATCTTTGGATCCAACCACCCATCGAACAACTCACCGGGAGAGGCGGGGATTGTTCGTTCGATCTTGACTTCAATGGTCTTCGCTGATTTCTTCATGGCTTCATCTCCTTCTTCCGCTTGCTAATGAAATGCTGTTCAAACTCGTCGAGACGCTGGTTCCAGAACCGCTCGTACTCATGAACCCATCCTGCTACCTGCTTAAGCGGCTCCCCTCGAAAGGATATGAAGACTTCGCGCCCCTGCTTCCTGCGCTCGATTAGCCCCGCTCTTTCGAGCATTTTGAGGTGCTTCGTCACTGCATTTAAGGCTGTGTCGTGTCGCTCTGCGATATCTAGAAACCGAGCAGGCCCAGTTGCGAGTTGCCCAATAATGGCTCGCCGAGCCGGGTGCGAGATGGCTGTCAGCACGTCAGAGAGCTGTTCCATAGCCCACATTACACCATAAGGTGTAATGTCGTGCAAGCACTTTTGTCGCATTTCTTCGTAGTGCGGCGGAAACGCGACGCAAAAAGCGGGAGCATTGAATTAGGGCGCGAACCGCAGCCTTTTCGCGCCCCTGAATGGTTTTGGGAAGTCCGCCCAACCGCTTTGGAATGAATGGTGGGGACGACGGGACTCGAACTCGTGGCTCTTGTGAGGCGGCAAACTAGCTCGCGACTAGAGGAGCGAGATCCTGAACCCTCGCCTCGCGGTAGCGCCCGGTAGGATCCACGAACCCCTCTGCCTGGTAACGGTCGTGGTGACGAACCCAGTCTCCAAGAGTGAACGTGGGGCCGTTTTCCTCGCGGCCTTTGGGCGTGAGGTCAATGAGACTATAGGATCCAAGCAACTCTTCTCCTGCGCGAGCATAAGACGAGTACGTGTGGAATAGTTTGCCATCCGCGTTCTTGTAGAAGACGCTCGTTCCCGACATGTCCTCGCTCAGAAACGCGCCGCTGCGGTGGTCGTAGTTGTAGTCGATACTGCCGCTCGCGACTTCCTCGGGCGTGAACGAAACCTGGTAGTCGTAGTTGAAGTCGCTGCCATTTGAGGAAACCCATCTGAAGTTCCATCCCATGCGCTTCTGAAACGCCTCAATTTCGGCGTAGGGCGCGCGCGAGACGGCGACAAAGGCAATATCTTTCTGTTGGACATGTTGCAGCGCCCCATCCATATGGTCGGCCAGAAAGGAGCAGCCGACGCATCCTTCCTTCCAGCCGGGTCCGAACATAAAGTGGTACACGATCAACTGACTCTTTCCGCCAAATAACTGATCGAGCGTCTGCTTGCCCTCCCGGCTATCGAACACGTAAGTCTTGGTTACTTCTTCCCAAGGCAGCTCACGGCGCTGACGTGCGATTTCATCGCGCATGCGCGTGAGTTCCTTCTCTTGGCGAAGCAGCTGTTTACGCCGTTCGCGCCACAGTTCCGGGCTGACAACTTCGTGGTTTCGGAGATTGTCATTGTTGATTGTCTCGGACATATTTGGTCTCCCATTGGCTGAGATTGTTAAAAATCGATACGGTGTCACCGGAATCAAACACTGCCCGTTACGGGGGCTTCCGATTGCTCGACGGGCTGATCGTCGCGAGGCGGCTCCTCTCCTCCGCGCACACGGTTCACCAGGGCCCTGGTCAGAATTGCTCCGCCACCGGTCGCCAAGGCTGCCTTGGCCGCTACCACCGCCAGCGCTGAAATACAGAAAGGACACATGAGGATCTCGCTATACATACCAACTAGTTGGTATTCACCAGAATCAAAAGAACTAAGTTCGCAACGACTCTAGATGATGAATCATTCGCTTCTTCCCGGACTTCAGCAGCTTCGCATCTTGCGAATTCTTCGCCAAAGATATGTAGCCCTCATAGAGGGCGATGAAGAATGTTGCCTCATCTTCAGGGTCAATATTTTTCCTTACGGTTCCCTCGCCTTGGCCTCGGTGGAAGCTTTCTGCCATGGTGTCGCGCCAGTCCGTCAGGATCTTGGCCAGACGCTTACGGAAGCCCTCATCGAGACCTGACATCTCCTGCGCGAGATTGTTGAAGGGGCAGCCGCCGCGAACCTCCGGTGCGTCCGTGCTCGTCGACTGCACGATCTGGATCAGTGCGTCTATCGGGTTCCCCGACCGCAAAGGCGTAAGCCACTTCTCTCGGGTGATGGTCCCGATCACCTCTTCTATGATGGCGTGGCCGAGTGCTTCCTTGTTCTCAAAGTGGTAGTACAGCGCGCCTTTGGTGACCCCCGCTTTTTCTAAGACGGTGTCCAAGTCCGTACTTTGATATCCGCGCCGGTATACCTCCTCAAAACCTGCATCCAGCAATCGGCGTCGCGTTCGTTCAGGATCGCGCCCCGAGCCCGCGGTGCGAGGCTTTGGTCGTCTCTCTGTCAACATACCAACTAGTCTGTATGCTAACAGCGCAAAAGTCAAGCGAAAAGTTCCCAGGAACCGGCAGCTACTCTGAAGGTTCGGCCTTTTTTTCCGGCCGCAAGAGCGGAAATAGGATTACGTCTCGTATGGAGGGAGAGTTGGTTAGCAGCATGGCGAGCCGGTCGATCCCGACCCCTACCCCGCCCGCCGGGGGCATCCCGTAGGAAAGCGCCCGGATGTAATCTTCGTCCATTTGATGAGCTTCTTCGTCGCCTCGCTCGCGTTCCTCGAGCTGTTGCTCGAAGCGGCGGCGCTGGTCCACGGGGTCGTTCAGTTCACTAAACCCGTTTGAAATCTCCATTTGGCCGATGTAAATCTCCCAGCGCTCCGTCCAGTCAGACTCATCCGCTTTCTGCTTCGAGAGCGGCGAAATCGCTGTGGGGAATTCGTAAATGATGGCCGGTTGAGTAAGGTGCTCCTCAGCGACGGCTTCAAATAGCGCCGCGATGGTTTTCCCTGCCGGCTCATTGGGGTCATAGGGCATGTGGGAGTGCCCGGAATTGAAACGCTCGACCAAGGCTTTGACCGAATCGTGCGTGGCAAAATCGGCCATGGCCGGTTTTTCACCAGCGTTATCCGGCCAGTACTGAATGATGGCTTCGCGCATGGTTAAGCGACGCCAGTTTCCGACGGACCAGTCAATCTCGCCGTCCCCCCACTTGGTTTTCGTGCCGCCGGTCACGTCCATCGCCGCCTGGATGATGAGCTTCTGTGTGAGGTCCATGACCACGCGATAATCGGCGTACGCCTGATAAAACTCGAGCATCGTGAACTCAGGGTTATGGCGGGTGGAAATGCCTTCGTTGCGGAAGTTCCGGTTAATCTCGTACACACGGTCGAAGCCGCCGACCGTCAGCCGCTTCAAGTAAAGCTCCGGGGCGATCCGAAGGTAGAGATCGATATCCAATGTATTGTGGTGAGTGATAAACGGCTTTGCTACGGCGCCGCCTGCGATCGGCTGCATCATGGGGGTTTCGACTTCGACGAAACCTTGCGCATCCAGAAATCGTCGCACGGACTGCACGAGCTTAGCGCGCTTCAAGAATGCCTCCCGCACTTCCGGATTCATGAATAGATCGACATAGCGTTGTCGATAACGGAGCTCGACGTCAGTCAGTCCATGCCATTTTTCTGGGAGTGGGAGTAAGTCCTTGGACAGGAACGTGATCTCCTCTACGTGGACGGACAGTTCGCCAGTCCTCGTTCGGAACAAATACCCTTTCACGCCTACATGGTCGCCAAGGTCCAGCAGCTTATAGAGTTCAAAAGCCTTCTCTCCGACAGCATCTTTCTTCACGTAGATCTGCAGCCGCTCTCCATTCTGCTGGAGGTGCGCGAATCCTGCCTTACCCATCAGCCGAATGGCCATGATTCGGCCTGCCACCCGCACGTTCATGCGCGCGGCTTCAAGCTGTTCACCGCTTTGGGATGAGTGCTCGGCGAGAATCTGGGGAATGGTGTGGGTGAATTCGTACTTGGTCGGGTAGGAGCCTTGCCCGAGTGCCTCAATCTGCTTCAGCTTTTCCAACCGGAGCTGATATATGTTTTCGTCGAGAGCCAAGAGGGAGACCTTCGCGTTGAGTGAAACAGCGATTATAGAGGATTGAGTCTGTGGATCACCGGATTCCGGGTACGGGAAGCTTCCCCAACGAGCGATCGTGCTGATTCGGGGGCTCAATGGTTCAAACCTTATGTATGATTAGACCGGAGTGTGAAATGGCCACACCATCTGCCACCGTCCCTTCCGCCTCAGGCCAAACCTTTGCCGCCAGCCGCTGGACCCGTGGCAATCACATCTTTCCCACTCGCATTGTGGTCACCCCTCTCCATGTGAGCCGCGTAAAGTCGCGGCTGTTCGGGACCACCGAAGAAAGCATCGCAATTTCGCAGGTCGCGTCGGTGGAAATCAGGACGGGCGTGATCTGGTCGGTAATCCGCATTGATTCGACCGGCGGGGCAGAACCGATCACCAGCCATGGCCACCGCAAGGCCGACGCCGTTCGCATCCGTGAGTTGATCGAGACCTATCAGGCGCGGCGCGATT